>Ga0316197_10002803_pt1 | contig 12433 bp, 7 predicted proteins | sample OudBiesiAoxic_MG_FD_204939 | JGI IMG/M metagenome (GOLD analysis project Ga0316197, IMG submission 204939) | Coastal sediment microbial communities from Oude Bieten Haven, Netherlands - site A oxic | ecosystem: Environmental > Aquatic > Marine > Coastal > Sediment | place: Netherlands...
ACCCTTCTGTATACGGATGATAAGGTGATTGTAAAATCTCCTTAGAAGGGGCAACTTCTATCAGTTCACCAGAGTACATAATGCCAATACGATCTGAGAACTCGACCATAAGGGAGATATCATGAGTGATAAACAGTATAGAGAAACCAAACTCCTCTTTAAGAGCGTGAATTTTTTGAAGAATTTCTCGTTGAACAACCACATCTAAAGCGGTGGTGGGTTCATCCATTATGATCATCTTTGGATTAAGGGCGAGGGCAATGGCGATAACCAAGCGCTGACGCATACCACCAGAAAATTGATGGGGATAGTCGCTTAGGCGGCTGGGATGGATATCGACAATCTCAAGCAATTGTACGGCCCGTTTTTTGGCTTGATCTCTTGTCATGCTAGTGTGGCGCATGATCACGTCGCAGAACTGATCTTGTACGGTTATTACTGGATTTAGCGCATTCATTGCACTTTGAAATACCATTGACATCTCTTTCCAGCGAAATGAGTTCATCTTGTTGTCATTGTATTTGAGGATGTCTTCGCCATTAAAAATGACTTCTCCACCAGAGATAAACGCGGGCGGCTTATGTAGGCGCATTAGGGAGAATGCGATAGTGGATTTGCCGCAGCCAGATTCACCCGCTAAACCAAATACTTCACCTTCGCCAATGTCGAAGCTGACATCGTTGCAAGCGCGAACATCACCAGCGTCAGTAATGTAATCAACACAGAGATTACGGATAGAAATTAGTGGTTCGTTCATGGTTATTTATCTCCACTGACAAGGGAATGGTGCGGTGCGTTATCGCTAGTACGTTTTTGATCTTCTTGTCTGGTCAGTTTTTTCCAACGTTTCATTCCTTTATGAGAGCGAAGCTGAGGGTTGGCAATTTCATCAACGGCAAAATTAAGTAGAGCTAAACCAGTCACAAGCAGTGTAAGGGCAAAACAAGGTGCGAGAAGTTCCCACCAAGCGCCAATTAACATAGACGATGATGTTTGAACGTTATAAAGCATGATGCCCCAACTAATGGTATTTGGGTCGCCAAGCCCTAAGAAGGAGATAGTCGCCTCCATCATAATGGCGTACATGACTGAACCGATGAAGCTAGCACCTACAATAGAAATCAGATTTGGCAGTATTTCAACGAAGATAATTCTCCACGATGACTCGCCCAGAATTTCAGCGGCTTTCACAAACTCTTTTTCTCGAATAGCCATAGTTTGTGCGCGCACCACTCTTGCTCCCCAAGCCCAGGAAGTGCAACCGATAATGAGTGCAATCGTAAGAGGCCCCGCTTCACCAATGAAAGCCGCCACAACAAACAGCAACGGATATTGAGGGATGACTAACATGATGTTCATTGCTGCGGTGAGAAAATCATCTACTTTTCCACCAAAGTATCCAGCCGATACACCAATGATAGTGGCAAGGAAACAGACCGTAATACCCGCGCCAAAACCTACCGCTAATGAAACTCTTGCACCGTAAACGACTTGAGACCAGATATCACGTCCCATGCGGGATGTGCCCAAGATATGGTCTTCTTTCTTAGACATATGCATAGTGCGACGATCGTTAGCTAAGTTTTCCGCTATCCAGCCATCGGGGTTGGCTTTTGCCATTTTTACAATAAACGAAGGGTATTCGTGTGGATTACCGGTTCTTTTATCGGGGGCGTGCTGTGTGATAAGTGGGGCTGCCAAAGCAACAAAAAGAAAGGTGCTTAATATCACGACACCGACCATAGCAACCGTATTGCCTCGAATAAGTTTTAAGATATCTTTCATGATTAATTTCCTCCCTTACGTAAGCGAGGATCCAGCACAACATAGAGCATGTCAGCGATGAGGTTAAAGAAGAGCATAAAAAGGGTCATAATAAGCAGTTGGCCTTGAAGTACTTGATAATCGCGAGAGGTAATGGCGTTAAACAAAACCGAACCCAATCCCGGATAGTTAAAGATAATCTCAATGATCAGTTGACCACCGATAGCCATACCTAGCGACATAGAAAGCGCAGTGACACTTGGAAGCAGAGCGTTGCGGGCCGCGTAATTAAATACCACACGGTTTTCGCTTAAGCCTTTGCCTTTTGCCATTGTGATGTAATCTTCGCCAAGCAGATTAATCATATTGTTACGCATGTTGACTAAGAATCCGCCAATCTGAACAATCGAAGCGCAAAACAAAGGTAATACAGCGTGGTAAGCAACGTCTTTTATGAACGCCCAGCTTGTCCAATCCGGCATTGTGCCCGCGGTATAAGCGTAACCAGTAGGGAACCATTTTAGCCCGATTGCAAAAGTAAACATGACTAACATGGCAATGACCACCTGTGGAACAGCTTGAATAACCAGCATTCCGGGTGTGACAATGGTGTCGTATGTGCTGCCGCGTCGCCATGCAGCGAATATACCGAGAACAGAACCAATCGAGAAAGAAAGAGCAACAGCGCTGCCTGCTAGAAACAGTGACCAACCGAATGCACTACCGAGTAGCTCGTTAACGCTCAACGGGTAAAATTTGATAGAAGTACCTAGTTCCCAGCTAAAGATACTTTTCATATAGGTGAAATACTGCATCCATATAGGACCGTCAACAAAACCCAGTAGTTGTTTCATTGCCTCTATCCGCTCTGGTGTTACCTGAGTAGTTGCATTAGCGAACATCATAGTGACTGGGTCACCCGGCATTGCTCTAGGAATAATAAAATTGAGTGTGGCTGCAACTAAAAGTGCAATAAAATAGAACGACAATCGTCTTAAAAAATAACCCATAACTGACTACCTTAATGTCTAGACCCTTTATGTAATAATTTAGAAAGTACCTAGATGCCCAAATTTTGGGTGAGAAAACCCCTGACGAACAGCGTCATATCATGAACGACGAAAGAGGAAGTGAAGTACGGCGCACAAATAGTACGCCGTATATAGGGAGTTACTTAACGGGTTTTAGATCCAATACGTGAAGTAAACGCTCAGGGATACCAGCCCAAATGTTTGGACGACCTTGAGGGTTCTTTTCGTTCCACCAACCAGTAAATCGAGTGGTGTTGTATTGATACATATAGGCTCCAGACATCACAGGTATCGTCACTTGGTTTTCTGCGATGATTTTCTGAATACCATGAGCAATGTCTAGCTGCTCTTCTTTTGCCGCCGTTTTATAGAAGCTATCTAACAGCTCATCAAGTTTGTTATTTTTAAAGTAGTGCATTGCAAAGCGAGGCATGCCATCACCTTCTTGCAGTGCAGAGTTATAGGCGCTATTCCAATAAAGGTGTGGGTCGGCACCGTGGAAATAGTTGGTGTAAGCCACGTCATAGGTCGCTTCTAACATCGCTTGGTTATACACCGCAAACTCAGGTGTACGAGCGCGCGCTTTGATTCCTACTTCTTCTAGCTGTTCAACACCTAATTGGACGGTGTTATTAAAATCTGTCCATCCATTTGGTGATTGAATTAATAGTTCGAATGGTTTTCCTGTTGGAGTTTCGACGTAACCATCGTTATCGATATCTTTGAACCCCGCTTTTGCAAGTAGAGCCTGTGCCCCTTCAGCGTTGTAGCTGTTGAAACCTCTATATTTATTATGTGTCTCTTCATCAGACCAAGATTCAAAAGCATAGCCTAAGCCTGATGCAAAATCATTCACGGTACCGCCACCATAGAAAGCAATATCGATAATTGTTTGACGGTCAATCGCCATTGAGAGTGCACGACGAAAATCCACATTATTGAGAGCTTCATGTTTGGCTGGATCTGGGTTGTTGTAGTTCACAACAAATGCTTGCGTACCTGATGGTGGATACCAGTAATGGTGTTTAGGGCTTGCAGCCGCATAAGTTCGATCAATATCAGGAATGAAAGATGACGTCCAATCGAGTTCGGAATTAAGAATCTTACCTAATAGCTGATCATTATTAGCGACTTGTGGGACTCGCAGACAATCGACATCTAGGTTTTCGGCGTCCCAATAATTTGGATTTTCGCACTGAATATAGAGTTGAGGGGTAAAGGTGTCTATTTCAGTAAACGGCCCCGTACCTACAGGATTCTCATTGGTAAATGTTGTTGGATTTTCTACGTTTTTCCACACATGTTCAGGAACAATTGCAACAAGGGAAATTTCATAAGGAACATTAGAGTTAGGTTCCGCTAAGGAGAAAGTAACTTGATAATCCCCCGTTTTTTCAACTTTTGTCACCCACTTATTGATGCCTCGTTGGTCAAGTTCTGGCTTCTGCTTTAATAACTGATAAGAGAAGAGAACATCGTCAGCGGTAAATGCTTCGCCATCGGACCATTTTATCCCTTTACGAATGTCAAAAGTAACTGTCAGAAGGTCGTCGGACATACGATAGCTTTCTGCTAAACGCATTACGGCTTCATTGCCGTGCATTTCGTTAAAGATAACGAGTGGCTCGTAGATGAAATCTGTAGTTGTACGGAGGTTAGTCGCTAAATAGGGGTTAAAGTTACGTATCATTGTAGGGTAAAAGTCGGGTACGACAGTTAATTCACTACGAGCCGAGGCTGGTGCAGAGACACTTATTGCCGCCGTTATCACTGCTGCTGCAAGGGTCGTCTTTTTTAGATTGGTAAGCATTGTTGTTCCTTACTCTTGAGCTGTCTGTAGGTGTTGGATGTAACAAGAAAACACCTAAGTTCTCATTTGGTCAAATGTCTTTTTCGTCAATTACGTTAAAATTAATTCCTCTTTCGTTATAAACGTCATTTTCGCCCCGTAGGAATGAGAAATGTTATCAATCAAGTATGTGATCTTGAACGGTTTTGATGTTTTAAACATTTGGCTTGTAAGTGCTTACTATTTCTAGTCTATATATTTTTATTGGTGTTAAATTAGGTTTTATATTTTGTGATCTAAATCAGTCATGTCATTTTTGTTAAATTAGCAGCAGAAAAAATATATGACAAAATGTCGTGATATTGCTCTCAATATAACTAAATAGAGGGTTTTTACTGATTAAAAAAACAGATTTAGGGAGATTAAGTAGATGTGAAAGCGGACTTTTTAATAGACGAAAAAAATGAATATTCCAATGTGATTCTTCCAGTTTTTTAGAGAAGGAATCTATTTTTGAAATGTAATATTGCACACCAATTACATGCTGAGGTTCTGTTTTTATCCGTTTTAGAGGAGTACTTTATTTAAAAAGGACTTAAGGGACACGGGAATGACGGCATCAAAAATTGCTTTTAGAGACCTATTAGGGCTCATATTAATCCTCTCGTTTGTAACTGTAATACTTGGTGTTTTGTTTGATGTACTTGCATTAATGACATATCTTTCTCACGAGTATAATGTTTCAAACCTCTTTTTTCATGAGTCATTACCTTTGTACTTTTTTGTGATTCCTGTTTTTATTATCGGTAGGTATATTAACCGTCCTGCCTGGATTTCAGCTGTTCAAGAATACCATTTAAAGGTCGCGAGAAAATCGAGCGAGTAGTATACATTTACTTATTGCTCGGTTAGTAATCCTTTGAGTTTTGTCCTAAATTGAATCAACTCTCTGCGTTCTTGAGTTTCTTTTGAGCCGTGGGCTAAAATGTAATCTAAAGAGCTGAGAACATTTCTCCAGCGAGGGGTTTTAGGTAAACTTTCTAAATGCAGATACTTGTCTAGTGTGCGGGTTTGTAAGGTGCTTCTATCTAAATAGACGCGCCATAATCCACTCTGTTCAGCAAAGTCAAACTTGCTCTTGTCGGTCGCTTGTGTCCAGTAGAACATCGCCATAATCATGGCATCTACAACCGTCTCTCGTAATAACTGCTGCTTTTCCGATTGAGTGATCGTTGCTTGGTCGACTATTTGGCTAAATTCTTGACCAAGTAATTTTAAGTTTTCTAGTTTCTCTTTATCGCCTTCAAATGCGTAGCTTGATAGTGCATCCACTGCGGTTTCAAGCTGCTCTATTCTTAAATCCGACACGCTATTTTCAACGTTCATAATAATCATAGACTGGATATCAGAACCTTCTGGCAAAGTGAGGATATCAGCCGAGACAGTTTTAACTTTATCGTTAACGTAAATGGTTATGTCACCACAGTAGTGAGACTTATTCTGTGTTAGGAATTTAGATGCAATCAGTTCATCTATATTGGATCGCTTGAGCTGTTCTAAAGAACGATTGAAAAGCTGAATGGTCGTTTGGTTGGCGAATCGAATACGCTGATCCTTTCGATAGCATATTATTGCTTCCGGAGCGGATTCAAGTTGTTCTAACAGGCGTCCTTGTGTTTCTAACAGACTCGCTTCTACCTGCTCTCGTCGTTGTAACTCTAATAGAAGTTGTTTGTTTTCAGTTCGCCGTTGTTCTGCTTTACTTGCACTCAGATGAGCTCGAATGCGGGCAGCAAGCTCCTGTTTATTAAATGGCTTAGTCAGGTAGTCATTAGCACCAACATCAAAACCGTGAATTCTATCGTCAGCTTGGCTAAGTGCGGTTAACATTATAATAGGTAATTGCCCGTGGTCGTAAGTGACTCTCAGTTCTTCACATACTTCATAACCACTGATTCCTGGCATCATCACATCTAGCAATATAAGTTCTGGCTTCTCAGTTTCGATTAAGGTTATCGCATCGGCACCATTGTTTGCTGTCTTTACTCTATATCCCTCAATCCGTAAAAAACTATCCAATATCTGCAGGTTGACGGGTTCGTCATCGACAACGAGTAACAAAGCTCCCTCTAAATTATCAGGAAGAGCATTATTTTCTATCTGTGCTGGTGTGTTATTTTCTGGTATTTGAAAATGATACTGCTGTTGATTTTGTTGTGCTGCTTTAATTTCGTTCTCTGAGGCAATAGGTAAAGTGAAACTGAATGTTGTTCCAACGGAGTCTTGACTGCTGACATAGAGAGCACCTCCCATTAGTTCAATGAGTTGTTTGCTGATGGAGAGGCCGAGCCCAGCTCCCTGCCGAAATTGATTTGGATTACTTGTAGCTTGTGATAAAGGTTCGAAGATCTGTTCTAGCTGCTCTGAAGGTATACCTTGTCCAGTATCGACAACCTGTACACGTAATTTATTATCGATGTGGTGAGCTGAAATGATTATTTTCCCCTCACTTGTATACTTGATAGCATTGCCAATAAGATTATAAAGCACCTGTTCTAGGCGTTGAGGATCAGCGGACACTAGCGGAAGGTCATCTGCCGTTTGATTGATGATTCTAATTCCTTTTGTACCGATTAAATGGCTAGAAAGCTCTAAAACTAAGCTTGTAGAATGGCCTAAATTGATAGCAGAAAGGTTAATTTCTGTTTTGCCATATACCATCTTGTGATAATCGAGTAGGTCATCAATCAAATGTGACAGGCGTTGACCACTGTTTATAATGATTCCTAATTGATGCTGTTGTTGGTCGGGAACTGAGCCGCAGGCGCCAGACAACAGAGATTCTGCAATACCAATCATGCCGTGCAGTGGCGTTCTTAATTCATGCGAGGTTGTTGCGAGAAACTCATCTTTCAGCTTATCGGATAATTGTAGGTCTTGGTTCTGCTTCTTTATCACTGTAAGGTTTTTTTCTAGTTCTTTATTTTGTGTTTTTATCGTGAGAATTTTGTCTCGAATAGATCGTTGCATGCGTTCAAAACTGATCGCCAAGCGTCCTATCTCATCCTGACGTTCCGTATTGATTACCTCTTCATCAAGGTTTCCTGCGGAGACTTTTTCTGCCGTCCATGCCAGCTTTAATATAGGATCAGTAATAAAACGTGAAAAATAGTGAGAAGCAATAAATACAATGATGGTAGCAATTAACATCGCTGCCATAAAAATGAGTTCTAATCTGTGGATCCTAGTGTAGGCAACATCTTCCGGTATTTGAGCAACGATTGCCCAATGAAAGTGGTCCGTTTTTATTGGTGCGTAAGCGGCGATAATGGTTTGATTATTGCCATTAAGATAAGTGAGTTCATTTGATTGATTCGCCAAAGCCAACTTAATGATTGGTTTACTTTCTTCAATCTGCTCTTTGGATACACCCAGAGAGCGTGGCAAAAAATCTGAGCCGACTAATAAAGTGGTAGGGGCGTTGCTTTGGTTGGAAATGATTCTATTGATACCGTCTATGGGTAATCGCATTAGTGCGTAACTGTGTAGATATCCTTGTTGGATAATTGGTGCTGCCAGCCAGGCGTATAGCTGCCCATTTTTATCAAAAGAAAAATCGGACATGACGATGGGAGTAGGATTCTCATCCTTTTGCTCTTTTACTTGGTTATGGAGTTGTTGAAATGTGCTGCCTAAGTTATTAGCTTGGTACCTTCCTGAGATCAAATTAGTACCGAAGTTATCCAGTTTTAAATTCGAATAGGTTACATTACCGTCGATATCGACTAGAAGAATATCATCAAAATCTGCTCGTTTCAGTATTTCACTATACGCCTCATGATATCGTTTATGCAGTAAGCGATATCGTTCACTACCTATAAAATCGTCAGAGTCTTTATTAATAGCTAAATTAATTTTGTCACCGGAACCGGTGATATAACGTTTTTGGGCGTTTATTTTCGCCTCAGATAAATCAGAGCCGAGTTGTTGAAACGCGTTGACTAACCCATAAAATCGCCCTCCGCTAGCAAAGGCTAATTCTGAACGAACGAATCCCATGACATAAGATTTTTGAGTATTTAAATAGGAGATAACTTGTTGCTGCTTGTTGTCGCGCACTGAAGTAAGAAATGAGTGGCTTTGATCTTGAAGATCTTGCTTATGAGATTGAAGAAAAAAGAGTGCAGTGATAGTAAGCGGCGCTAAACTTAAAATTAAAAATGCGAGCATTAAGGTGCTCTGCAGGCGTTTGAATTTTTGTTTTCTTGAAATCGTCAGCATAATAAAAGTCTTTATTTTTGGCGGCGCCTCTCAAGCAAAATCTTGAAGCAGGGATTCGCAGCCTAAAAATAACAACTTTTTTTACATTAGCAAGTAAGTTGCCTAATAGTTGTGCTAAAAACTAAATTCGTCACGGCTCAAGGTTGGTTTTTTTTGCTTTTTCGCATGATATATAGCGAATTTAGAGGTCTTATTTATGGTCTCGCAATCCGTGAAATAATTATCAATGATAGGTGAATATTTTAGAAAACTATTTGCCACTATAAAAAGCTCGCCTCTTTTACTCAGTTTTTTTGGAGCATCGGTAAGCAGAGTTTCTGTCGCATTATAATTCGTTTCTAATCCTGAATGGAAAGGAGGGTTACTGATGATAAAGTCATAATCATTGCTGGTGTCTGAATAAACATCAGAAGCAAAGACTTTTCCGGTTAATCCATTAGCTCTTAATGTCTCAATTGAAGAGGCAATAGCAAAAGCACTGATATCACACATTTCCAGAGTGATATCTGGGTTTTTGAGCGCGAGTGTTGCCCCTATAACGCCTGCACCACAACCAAAGTCGAGCACTTTACCTTTTAGTTTTGGTAGTGAGTCGACTAATAGTTTGCTTCCTACGTCTAATTGCCCATGGCTGAATACACCGGGTAAACTTTTGACAACCAACTCTTGGCCTGAAAGTTCTAATGTATAACTCTTATACCATTGCTCTAGGTCGAATGGCTCTGGTTGAGTATCGCATTGTCCCCAGTAAAAAGAACATCGACGCGCCGAATCAAACTTTGTAACTCGACCGTATTTGGCAAACATTTTTTCTATGCTTTTGACACCAGAGCGATTTTCACCGACGACAACGATTTCAGTCTCGGTACCTAAGTGAGCAAATAGCATGGCAAGGAGATATTCAGCCTCAGCCTTCGCTTTAGGCCAATAAAGTAAAACCATATCCGCTTGTGTTTCTTGATTAAACTGCGTACCAAAGTAACTCGTTATGGTGTCTTTACTCTTAATTAAGCGGTGATAACTATAATTTGAAGTGAATACAGAAACGGATTCGCAGTGTTTAGCCAACTCTACAGGAAATAGATCTTCTGCTTCTCCAGCAACCAAAACGTGCTTCCCCTCAAAGTAGGTGAGTTGACGTTCTGCTATCTGGCTAGGGGCGGTATAAGACATGTTTTTTTCCGGAAAGACTAAAGTGGGCAGATTTTCGCATAATCTGCCCATAGCATGAAGCTATTTTAGTTCGTTCTAACTTTTGTCTTGGCTTTTTAGAAAACCATGGAACTCTTCTTCATATATATTGAATAGGACGATGGCGACAGCAAAGACTATCGGGCCATAGATTAGACCGATTAAACCAAATAATTGAATCCCTCCGAGTAAGGAGAAGAAGATCATTAGTGTATTCATGCCAGCGCTGCCTTGCATCAATAATGGACGCAGAACATTGTCGATTGAACCAACAAGTGCAATTGACCAAACGGCTAGGAAAATAGCCCAGTTGGTATCGCCTGTGATCAATAAATACAACGTTGCAGGTATCCATATCAGTGCGGTACCGACAATAGGGATAAAAGATGCGAAACCAAACATCGCCCCCCAGAAAAGCGCCGGGAATCCGCATAACCACATACCGATACCACCTGCGAATCCTTGTGCTATTGCGGTTAAAAACGAACCAAGAACGGCCGACTTTGCAACTTTTTCCACTTCGTCCAATAGCTTGTCTTCTTGGCTACGGGATAGGGGAAGAATATGGCGCATTGCAACGATGATTTTGTCGTGATCTCTAAGTAGAAAAAATAAGACAAACAACATCAACATGAAATCCATAAGAAAGTTGGTGGCATCGCCTAAAATTTTCGCACTAATGGAGACAAGATTACTGCCAAAGGTTGTTGCTAGCTTGCCAATCTTTTCTGCTATTTGCTGTGGTTCTATCGCTTCAAACGGTAAATATTCATTTACAAAATCAAGCGCTTTCACTATCCAAGGTAGTTTGAAAAATTCTTGGATACCCCCTGCCGTTACCCAATGATAAATCTGTTGTGTTGCAAGGGAACCTTGCTGAACAATGGCGGCAAAAACAGCAAGTAACGGAATGACAATAATGAAGGTAAGTACAACACATGAGAGCAAGGAAGAGAGATTATTGTGTTTGGGGATTTTTTTCTCGATCCATTCATGTAAGGGGAACATTAATAGGGATATAATGAATGCCATTACGATAGAATTCATATAGGGTGCAACGAGTAGGTAGCACGCGTAGCCACTCACTAATAAGGCAGCAACGAGCACCCAATGGCTTGAAGATATCTGAAGTTTTTCTGGCACTAGGTAATCGCTTATATGTCAGAGTAATGATGATGATTATAATGGCTGTTAAAGCGCTGGTTTTCAAATAATTGTTTTAATTGATTTTCGCCAACAAATGATTTCATAACTAACGGTATTCTAATAGATATGAAAATCCTTCTGAAAAATAATGATTAGAATCTTGTAGAGGTAGGTATGGCGTGTTGTGGTGGTAATAAAAAGTGTTCCAAATCGAAAATGCGTTTTAGAAAATTCCCATGGTTCAGCGGTTTTATAAGTGTGATTCTAATTCTAGTGATTGTGAACTGGCATTAACAATGGTCAACGGACGTTTAGAATCGTTAACCTATCGATTGTTTCGTTGTTCGAATGAGAATATTAAGAATAGATTAAGAAGGGGCGATGAATATCGGCCCCTTTAGTTATGTTAGTGTGCTAGAACGTTAAGCGAGTTTTGCAAAACAACGGTCTGCTGCTGCGAGCGTTGCTTCAATCTCTTTTTCACCGTGAGCAAGTGAAGTAAAGCTCGCTTCAAAAGCGGAAGGTGCAAGGTAAATACCTTCTTCTAACATCAGGTGGAAGAAAGCTTTAAAGCGTTCAACATCGCATTTCGCAACCTCTTCATAACAGGTTACTTTCTCTTGATCTGTAAAGAAGAAGCCAAACATGCCGCCAACCTGAGAAACAAGCAGTGGGATATGGTTTTTATCAGCCAGTGCTTTAAAACCGTCCGCAAGTTGTTTGGTTTTTTCAGCCAGCGCTGCTGCATTACCTTCTTCTGTTAACGTTTTTAAACAAGCGAGACCCGCTGCCATTGCGATAGGGTTGCCTGATAGAGTGCCCGCTTGATAAACAGGACCAGTCGGTGCAATGTGTTGCATCACATCTTTACGGCCGCCAAATGCGCCTACTGGCATACCACCACCAATGACTTTACCTAAACACGTTAGATCTGGTTTGATGTTGTAATAGGCTTGTGCACAACCTTGAGCCACACGGAAACCCGTCATCACTTCATCAAAAATGAGCAGGGCACCTTCTTTGTCACATATTTCGCGTAGACCTTCGTGGAAACCCTCTATCGGCGGAATGCAGTTCATGTTGCCAGCAACGGGTTCTACGATGATGCAGGCTATTTCGCCTTTATTGGCATCAAATAGTGCCTGTACCGATTCTACGTTATTGAATGTCGCCGTTAATGTGTACTTCGCAAAGTCGGCAGGTACACCAGGAGAGCTAGGTTGACCCAAGG
>Ga0316197_10002804_pt1 | contig 12431 bp, 14 predicted proteins | sample OudBiesiAoxic_MG_FD_204939 | JGI IMG/M metagenome (GOLD analysis project Ga0316197, IMG submission 204939) | Coastal sediment microbial communities from Oude Bieten Haven, Netherlands - site A oxic | ecosystem: Environmental > Aquatic > Marine > Coastal > Sediment | place: Netherlands...
CCGCAATCTTATAGACCATCGTGAATTTGCGCTGATGGGCAAAGATACCCTGCTTATCAACACGGCCCGGGGCGGTATCGTCAATGAAATCGCATTGCGGCAGGCATTACAATCCGGACATATCGCCGGTGCCGCAATCGATGTATTGAGCGAAGAGCCGCCACGTCTCGGAAATCCTTTGCTGGACGACCCACTACCGAACCTGATTGTGACCCCGCACATTGCCTGGGCAAGCATTACTGCGCGGCAATCGCTCATTGATGAACTGACTGAAAATATTCATGCATTTCTGAAAGGCAGGCCGCGTAACGTGGTTCATGCCTGAGTGATGAATGGGTTTAAACAGCATGTCACTATCAGCCAGCGATATCAGAATCAACCTTGGCATTATCCGCGAGCGCATGCGGGTCGCGGCAGGCGGTTCCGGACGCAACGTCGACGACATACGTCTGGTCGCGGTTACCAAGTACATGCCACCCGAATATGTGCAAGCGGCCATGTCCGCAGGGCAGCACTGTTTCGGTGAGAATACCCTGCAGGATGCACTCGGCAAGCAGGCGCTACTGGATAATCCGCTGAACGAATGGCACTTTATCGGACACCTGCAATCCAACAAGGCAAAGTTGATCCCCGTGAATTTTGCGTGGTTGCATACACTTGACAGTCTCAAAATTGCCCACAAACTGTCTGCCAGCGCCACGCGCTCACAACGCACACTCAATGTCCTGCTACAGGTGAATATTGCCAATGATCCGGATAAATATGGTCTGCCCTCAGCATCGGTCTATCCTTTTGTTGAAGACCTGCTGGAAGCCGGGCTAGCCGGCATCCGTTTACGCGGATTGATGACCATCGGGCGCCGCAATGACAGCCTCGATCAGACACGTGCGAATTTTTCCGCCCTGCGGAAACTGGCTGAGGCATGCGCGGAACGCTTTGATGCCGACCGTTTCAGAGAACTCTCCATGGGAATGAGCAACGACTTCGAGATTGCTATTGCCGAGGGTGCCACCATGATTCGCGTCGGCAGCTCTATCTTCGGCCAGCGTCCGGTTACTCATGAGGATTATCATAAATACTGACTATGCTGCTGTTTTTAGATAAGTAACAGGATCTGAGGCACCGACTGAAGCCAAGCCTCAAGCTGCATTTCTTTGCGCATAATTTCCAGTACAATGTGCCCCGGAATCATCCGCGCTGCAAAGCGCGTTCACACTTGCGAGGCCCTGGCATGGTAGAGCTGAATGGAACGAGTTCCCTGTGGATAATCGGCGCATTAGGTGTCCTGCTCGGTCTTGGACTGGGCAGTATCGTGACCTACACCCTTACCCGCCGCAACGACCGGAACCAGAACCTGCAGGAGGAACTGGATCAGCTCGTGGAACGGTTTGCTGAATACCGGGAACAGGTCAGCCAGCATTTCATGCATACCTCGGATCTTGTACAGGAGATGACCCGAAGCTACCGGGCCGTTTATGAGCACCTGGCGACCGGCGCCCACCACCTCTGCGCCGAGCAGACAGACGCGCCTTCACTGGGGCACCAGTCTGCGGATGCGCTGGCGACTGATAACGACCCCCTGGCGAATGCCCCTGATTACGACGAACTGGCCGAACTCTCCAGCATCAGGAATGATATTGATTCATTATTGAATGACTCACCCCGGTTCACGAAAGTTGATGTCAGTGTTGAGGACGATGATTTAAAGCCGATAAAACATTGAAGGCATTGACCCGTGGCAGTAAAACAATCAGTCGTTACCCTTTTCTTCATAGGGCGCCATAATGGCGACCAGCTCATCCAGCACCAACTGCCGTTCAATCTCACTCAGACCGGCTACTTCAGCAAACACATCACCAGCTCTCAGCAACCCGATGTAGGCGGAGACACGCTCACAGCCGTGATGGCACAGTGATTCCACGCATTGCTCAACGTTACTGTTTGCCATGGCCATGCACCTGCCCCAATACCTTCGTTAAAACCCTGTAGTTTACAGCGTTTTTAGTGTTTACGTAGCGGATCACAGTTTTATCCGGCCACTCATCCTAGGCTGTATTCTGAAAAGCGCGGGACATGCATGCAACCCCTTGCAGCCCGGCAGACTCCGGAGAGTGCGACATGAAGCTTCAAGCGCTTACGACAGGCATCTCGACTATCGTCCTGCTGGCACTACAAGGATGCACTACACTCTCCGGCACAAGCCCTTACACAAATCCCGTCGCCGCCAGCCATATTCCCGACGCAAATCCAGTGCTGGACCACTACATTGCCTGGGTTCCACGCGACAGGGCACAGACCGCAACAGTTGCGGAGGCGATGACGCACATCTCACTGGTGAATGCACGGGAAAAAACCGCAAAACAACTGTGCAGCGGCGACTGGGTAATGAATGGCGAGGTCACGGAGAATTTTGGCCCATTCCCCACCAGCGCTCCCGCGTCAGTGGGTGGCTATCCCGCCTGGTATTACCGCATCAGCCATCGACCCGGACTGCACGGCTGCCAGACCACGGATGCAAGGAAACTCTATCACACCCTGCAGGAAAATCTGCCTGACTGGATGGACATCAAGACTTCCAGGACGACAACCCTGAGTCTGCTTGAATAATTATTGCTCTGCCGGCACCTGACTCACCGCCTCCAGCGTGTCATCAACAGCCAGCACCATACTTCTGAGCGTCCGCTCACCCAGCGCAGCCTGCTGAGCTGTATTCAATTCGGACATCAGCTGTGCAACCGCCCGGACCGGTGTTAACCGCTGCAGACTCAATACCCGGCTCTCACGCGCGCAACGAACATCGGTTAACACATCAATGATTCGTATGTTTTCAATGTCGTGCAGGGGCAGGTAGACTGGCTCACTGTCGTTGTCAATCTCGACCAGGTAACCTGCATCAACAAGCATCCTGAGAGTACGCTGCAGCGGCTCACCGGGCAGGTCAAGGTAATCGACAAAACGATCGAGCGTCCAGGCTGCCTTGCCATGGAAATAGTTATACCCGACCAGAAACATTACCTGCAGCGCCAGCTGCTCACGCATTCGATTGCTGAGCACCATCGGTTCCCTGTGCAGAGTCATGTACTTTGGATGTTGCACAAAGTAGGCAATCTGCGAACCCACCAGCAGGATCAGCCAGCTCAGGTACATCCAGATCAGCAACAGGATCACAATGGCGAAGCCCGAGTAGATCGCCGCATATCTGGAAGACGACGCGATGAATGCCGCAAATCCCCAGCCGGTTATTTTCCACAACACGCCGGCAATTACACCACCCACCAGGGCCGCAGTAAACTGCACATGTGTATTCGGAATGAAGATATAAATGAGCGTGAACGCCAGGCACACCAGGATGTAGGGAACCAGCTTGCTGCCGTAATACATCAGGGTGCCAAACGGCTCGATTGAAACCAGCTGCTGCGCTGTCTCAGTGTTCAACACCGTGGCCGTAAAACCAACCGCACTGAAGATGAGCACCGGCCCTATCAGGGTGACACTAAGGTAATTACTGACACGCTGCGAAACTGATCGCAGGTTATCAATCTGCCAGACGAAATTAAATGCAGACTCGATTTTCTGCAACAATGCAATAACAGTGTAGATCAGCAACACAATACCGATAGAACCCAGCACACCGACCTTTACATTTTCAACAAAGCTGATAATCCTGTCGGTAATGTCAACACCATTCGGACCCAGCGGTGTGAGAAAATTATAAAGTAGAGGCTCAATCTTGTTATGAACCCCGAAACCCTTGAGCACAGAAAAACTGACCGCAAGCAATGGCACAATCGACAGCAGTGTAGTGTAAACCAGACTCATGGCACGCAGATTTAACTGCCCCCCCATGAGCTCCTTTAACAACAGGTGCAGAACACGAAGCACGAACATCAGATAGTGGCGCCAGCCGGACAGCTTACGCATGTCATCATCCCAGACAAAGGCGTTGAGACGCGCAAGCAAGTCATGTACTCCGTTAACCATTCACTCAACCCGTTCAGTGCGAAAGCGGCCAGGGACAATACCCTGTCTGAATAACCAGTGCATGCTGATGACCCCGCATCGGCCGCCGGTTTGACAGCTTGACCCACCCGCATACCAGCCGTCTGCTAGCGCATCATAGCATCAACCATGGCGCAGCTACGACCCGCCGGGAGTTGCTTTCCATGACTGCAGCAGCGGTTAAAGATAAGGTCCTGAAAGCCGATACGACTGCAAGAATCATCACATCAGCACAGGCGGAGAAATGAGCAACGAATCAGGTAATAAACAACGGTTATTAATTGTTGATGACTCCAAGGTTATCCGGGTCACAGCACGAAAAATCCTGCAGAATCACTTCGAGACAGTTGAAGCAGTGGATGGTGAAAATGCGTGGGAACTGCTTAACAATGCCGGTCCGTTTTCCCTGGTTGTCTCTGACCTGACCATGCCAGCCCTTGATGGCTACGGCCTGCTTGAACGCATAAGAAGTTCGCACCTCCCGCAGATACAGACCATCCCTGTCATCATCATTACAGGTGCCAATGATTCCGAATCGACCAAGGAACGCGCCACACAGGCCGGCGCAACTGACTTCATAGGCAAACCGTTCGATTCCGTTCACTTGCTCGCACGTACACAGGCTCATGCAAGTGCACATACCACAACCCAGACACTGACGGAAGAAAACATCGGACTGGAGGAACAAGCCCTGACGGACCCGCTGACCGGGCTGGCAAACGAAGCCGCCTTCATGGATCACAGTTATCAGCAGCTGTCATATGCTGTTCGTCACAAAACCAGCCTGGCTGTTTTCCGTGTTGAAATCGACGACTTTGGCAACCTGTTCAAAGATCACGGCAAGGACATTTCCGAGTCAATCATCAAGTCCGTCGCGACGGTACTGCAATCAGGTATTCGACATGAAGACATGGCAGCTCGTGTCGGCACCGCCAGTTTTTCCCTGCTTCTGCCAGGCATGAATACCACGGGCATTCGTAACCTGGCTGACCGGATAAACCGTGATATCAGTGCACGCATCCTGAAGCAGGGTGAAAACAAAATCCGTTACACCGTAAGTATTGGTGTTGCAGCACCCGAGATTCGTCGCGATACCCGCTTTGACGAGTTACTGTCAATTGCCGATAGTCGACGTGTATACGCCATGGCCCAGGGTGGCAACCAGGTGGTGTTCGAGCAACCCGGGGCACCGGCATCTCAGGACCAGGTACCCACCCAGGTCACGGTACCGGTATTGCTGGATGAAGACATCTCCGCAATGATCAACCAGTCTGTCGAGGCCGAAATCGCCCATGAAAACATCAACATCCAAAATGACGCTGCAGTGACAAATGATGAAGTAACCGCGATTGATTTCCGGGCCACACAGGCATCCGATGATTTACCCAGCATGTTTGCCGGCCCGGTACCCGAACTTTCGGTCGCGGCAGCCACTGAAGCCACACAGGCAAAGTCGCTCCTGCATGCTGCTCCAGGGTCTGTCGACCTCACTCTTGACCATGAAACTGATGAAAATGAAACAATTATCATCACCGCGCCATTCGACATAAATGACCCTCATGAAGAAAACCGTGCAGACGCAGTCAGTCAACTGGCTGAAGAGACACCCTTTACTGCAATCACACCCGCTCACGACCCAGACAGCGACGATCACCCGACGCTGGGTAACAGCAATGCTGATGAGGCTATAGCAGCTCCCGCAAATGCGACGCATCCCGAAGAAACGTCAGAAACTGTTACCGTGAAGCGGCCCGGCATTTTCCGGCGCATATGCTCTGCCCTGGCGTCTCCGTTCCGCCGTTCCAGTCAACCTGGCTGATCCGGGCACATTCTCACTTCCGATTCAGCACATGGCCAGTCTATCTGGCCATGTATTTATCAGTCGCCTGAATTTTGAATATAATGAGACGCTCTTAACGGTGCGTACATTTTTAAAAACCAGGAGCCCGGGAATGCCATCCTTTGATATTGTTTCAGAAGTTGACCTGCATGAAGTCAGCAACGCCGTCGACCAGACCAACCGGGAAGTCGGCACCCGCTTTGACTTCAAGGGCAGCAATGCGCGTGTCGAGCAAAAAGAAGACAACATTACCGTTCATGGTGAAAATGAGTTCCAGATCCGACAGGTAGTCGATATTCTGCACAATCGCATGTCTAAACGCGGCATTGACATTTCTTCGCTGTCGAAAGGTACTGTTCACAGCAGTGGCGGCAAGGCAACGATGCTGATCAACGTCATCCAGGGCATTGATCAGGATTCGGCGAGAAAACTGGTCAAAAAGATCAAGGAATCAAAACTGAAGGTTCAAAGCAGCATCCAGGGTGACAAGGTACGCGTCACCGGCAAGAAACGTGATGATTTACAGCAGATTATCAGTCAGCTGGACAGCTTTGGTCTGCAGCAGCCACTGCAAACCATTAATTTCAGGGACTAGACCGACACGCACCCTCCTTGTTACCGGGCAGCGGCCTCAATGACGAGTGCAGACTCACCTGAAAGTAGATTAGAATACCCTGATTCAATCAGGACAGGTTATTCGCTTTTACAATGACGCAATCGACCCAGGCAGATACACATACCCCTCACGTAAAAAAGGGCAGCTATTCCCGCGAGGAATTGCTCGACTGCGGTCATGCGAGGATGTTTGGTCCAGGCAATGCCCAATTGCCATTACCGCCCATGCTGATGTGCGACCGTATAACGCAGATCAGCGACGAGGGCGGTGCGCATGGCAAGGGACATATCATTGCCGAACTGGACGTAAAACCGGACTTGTGGTTTTTCGACTGTCATTTTGAAGGTGATCCGGTAATGCCAGGTTGCCTCGGTCTGGATGCCATGTGGCAACTGGTCGGGTTTTACCTCGGTTGGGCAGGTAGCCCGGGGCGTGGCCGCGCGCTGGGTGCGGGGGAAGTCAAATTCACCGGCCAGGTGACCCCGAAAAATACCTTGATCACCTATCGCATTGACATGAAGCGCGTCATTCAGCGCAAGCTCAACATGGGCATTGCAGACGGTGTCATGGAAGTCGACGGCCGCGAAATCTATCACGCCAGCAGTTTGCGCGTGGGTCTGTTTACCTCAACCGAAAATTTTTAGGATTATCATCATGCGTCGCGTAGTCATCACCGGACTTGGCGTGGTTTCAAGTCTTGGAAATAACAAACAGGAAGTCACCACTTCACTCCGGGAAGGAAAGTCCGGTATTGAATACATACCGGAATATAAAGAACTTGGTTTTCGCAGTCATGTGGCAGGCACTGTCAATATTGATACCGAGGCACTGATTGACCGCAAGCTACGCCGTTTTATGGGCAGTAGCGCAGCCTACAACTACATCGCCATGCAAGAGGCCATCGAAGATTCCGGCCTGGCCGACGACATGATTTCCAATGTTCGCACCGGCTTGATTGCCGGCTCCGGTGGCTCATCCACGGAGAACATCTCCCTCGCCATCGACACCCTGCGCGAGAAAGGCCTGCGTCGTGTCGGCCCGTATATGGTACCGCGCACCATGTCGAGCACCAATTCTGCCTGCCTGGCCACACCGTTCAAGATTCTCGGCATCAACTACTCGATCAGTTCTGCATGTTCCACCAGCGCGCATTGCATTGGTAATGGCTACGAACAGATCCAGTTTGGCAAACAGGATATCGTGTTTGCCGGTGGCGGCGAGGAACTGCACTGGACACTGACACTGATGTTCGATGCCATGGGCGCGCTCTCCTCCAAATACAATGACGCACCGGCAACTGCTTCACGCCCGTATGATGCGACCCGTGATGGCTTCGTCATCGCCGGCGGCGGTGGCATGGTGGTGCTTGAAGAGCTGGAACACGCGCAGGCGCGCGGTGCAAAAATCTACGCCGAGGTGGTCGGTTACGGTGCAACATCCGACGGCTACGACATGGTCCAGCCCTCGGGTGAAGGCGCGGTACGCTGTATGCAGCAGGCCATGTCCACGATCGATGATCCGGTTGACTATATCAACGCACATGGCACCAGCACGCCGGTTGGCGACATGCGCGAACTCGAGGCGGTGCGCAAAGTGTTTGGCGACAACATACCAAAGATCAACTCGACAAAATCGCTGTCCGGCCATTCTCTGGGAGCGGCAGGCGTCCATGAGGCCATCTTCTCATTGCTGATGATGCAGGAAGATTTCCTCACTGCCTCGGCCAACATCACCGATCTGGACCCCGCCGGGGAGGGTTTTCCGATCATCCGCGAGCGCATCGACAATGCCGGCACCAGTACCATGATGTCCAACAGCTTTGGATTCGGCGGTACCAATGCGACGCTGATCTTCAAGCGCTGGCAGGGCTAGCGCTACTTCAGCAACATCGGGGTACGCGAGGTTCTCCAGCGCTGAAATGTCGGATATTCGCGATAACCACCGCTGAGGATATAGTCCAGCACGTTGCGTAACCGGTAGAACTGCACAACGGAATCGACGCGCATGATTTCACGGCCGTTCTCGTCAAAAAATATCAAGGTAGGCGTGTAAAAAAGACCCAGTTTTTCTGCCCATTGTTTTGCCGTCAGGCGATCTCCTGACGGTGTTATGACAGGGGTGTTCGACCAGAAAGGCAACTGCACATTTTCCATTTGTTCGAAACGCGTCACTATTTCCGGGTCCTGCAGTGGTCCGGTGTGCAACACATCACAGGCGTGGCAGTTCCCCTGCTCAAAAAACACCACCAGTGGCCGCTCACCCGGCCTTACCGTTCGATCCAGCATATAGGGCCCCGGCAGGAACAACGGCTCATCGATGAGGTCACCGGGTTCAAACACCAGCGGCACATCAGCACGCGCCAGGTACTGACGATAGTTTTCTTCCCGGTAGTGTGCATCAGAGACATATTCCAGAGCCGCACGAAAACGATACGGCGGATAATAGCCGCGCAAGCGCAGCACCTCTTTTCCCGCGGTGTTGTAGAAAATCACTGAGGGGGTAAAATTGGTCTTGTTCTGAATTGCCAGCGCACTTTCTGTCAATTCCCTGCCATCCATGTCAGTCACGGTGCGGTCGCCGTGGATATCAATGCCGATGATATCGAAATGCTCACGCAGGTAGGTCTGGATATCCCCTGCCTCAAGATCCACTTCCAGAAATTGCTTGCAGTAAGCGCAATATTTCTGCCCGAAATAAACGATCAGTCCCTGCTTGTCCGCTTCCCGAACTTCCTCTATATCTTCACGCAGGTCCAGAAAACTGAGTTTGAACCAGTCCGGAAACGCCAGCGGATCTTCAAGGGGCGCATCATCAAATTCAACAAAACCGTGATCAAAGCTGACCCCTGCCGCCAGAGCGTTGATGGACACACACAACAGCACGAGCAGGCATGTCAGTCGCACAAGAGAATGATTTCTGCCTGCTGTAACTTTGTTACGGTTCATGATTCTGGCTGCATAACGGGCCTCTGTTACCCGGTATCACTATAGCTGGCATAACTGGTTTCCGTCTCCCACAAAGTCACATCGGTCACTGGAAAGCCTTTTGCCGCAACATACTCGTAAATCATTTTTGCTATGACTTCAGCCGTTGGATTCTCCTGCGTCATCCTGACCCGCTCACCGCTGTCCTGTAACAAGGGCAGGATCGGATCGTCCTTGTGCAGCAACAGGGTATGATCAACTTCACTGTCCAGCCATTCCCACACCAGCCGTTTCAAGTCACTGAAATCTTCCACCATGCCACGTGCATCGAGCGTCTCGCTCTGCAGCGTGATCACCGCGCGGGCATTGTGTCCGTGCAAATGCTGGCACTTGCCATGATAGTTCAGCAGTCGATGGCCATAGCAAAAAGAGACAGATTTCGACACACGGTACATGGTAATCTTCCATTATCATGATGTTACAAAACAGTATTGATCCGCTGCATCGGCAGATAGCGCCAACTTCAGCAAGCCTGCGGTAATCAACTCAAAGAATGACCCTATTTTATGGCCCCTACCCAACATTGGCTATACATATTGCCGGTAAAGTTATTAGAATGTCGGCTATGTTAATGAAACTCCTGACTTTGGTTGCTTGCTGATGGCAGGTATGCCGACATGGACCATTCTCGGTGGCGGCTACCAGTCCTATCTGAAAGGTGACTACCAGGCGGCTTTCGAAGAATGGCTGCCGCTGGCCGAACTGGGGGATGTCGAGGCGCAGTACAATCTCGGCGTCATGTACGATGAAGGCACCGCACCGGAACCGGACCTCGGCAAGGCCGCCGAGTGGTACCGCAAGGCGGCAGAACAGGGGTTCGTTGATGCGCAAGCCAACCTCGGTATGATGTATTACCATGGTCAGGGGGTAAGCCGTGACCTTGAAGAGGCGGCCCGCTGGTTGCAGTTGGCATCAGATCACGGGGATACAGAGTCGGCAGCCATACTGCGACGCGTCAACAAACAGACAAGGTCTGCGCCTCCAGCAGAAACAGTATAAGTAATAATTATAATACAGTCACTTACAGACCATTCCGAATGCATCCTCGGAGCACCAGGTAACCCGCGCCATGGCTGAGGCAACAAACAACACACCCCGTCAAGACACCCCGGGGACGCCCTACCCTCTACCAGGCAGTGTCGCACAACCGGCATACGACGCCGGTGAGCGCGACACGCTGATCGTCAAAATCAAGCAGTTGCTGAAGGAAAAGGACGCTGTACTGGTCGCGCATTATTACACCGACGATGACCTGCAAATGATCGCCGATGAAACCGGCGGCACCGTGTCCGACTCGCTCGAGATGGCGCGCTTCGGCAACCAGCACCCTGCCAGTACCCTGGTCGTAGCCGGTGTGCGCTTCATGGGGGAAACTGCGAAAATACTGAACCCGGAAAAACGCGTCCTGATGCCGACCCTGAAAGCCGAGTGTTCGCTCGATCTCGGCTGCCCCCCGGAAAAATTCATCCCTTTCTGCGACGCACACCCGGAGCGCACCGTGGTGGTCTATGCCAACACCTGCGCAGAAGTGAAGGCTCGTGCCGACTGGGTGGTAACCTCAAGCATTGCGGTTGACGTTGCGAAACATCTCAAACAACAGGGCAAGAAGATTCTTTGGGCACCCGACCGTTACCTTGGCAGCTATGTCCAGCGGGTAACCGGTGCCGACATGCTGCTCTGGCAAGCGAGCTGCATCGTGCATGAACGCTTCAAGGCGGAAGCATTGCAGAACCTTGCCGCGCACCATCCGCATGCGGCCATACTGGTACACCCCGAATCACCGCAATCCGTGATCGCACTCGCCGATGTGGTTGGCTCGACCACGCAACTGATCAATGCCGCCACACGACTCCCCAACAAGGAGTTCATCGTCGCCACGGACAACGGCATCTTCTACAAGATGAAACAGGCTGCGCCTGAGAAAACTTTTCTGGAAGCCCCTTCAGCGGGCGAAGGTGCCACCTGTGAAAGCTGCGCTCACTGTCCGTGGATGGCGATGAATAATTTACGCAACCTGGCCGATGTCCTCGAAAATGGCAGTAATGAAATCCATGTCCCGGAAGCGGTCCGGGTAAAGGCCCTTACAGCCACCCAGCGTATGGTCGATTTCGTCAACAAGCGACGCGATATCGACTGACTCATTACGCTCTGGTTACGCTGTCATCAGAACAGTCCAGTCCGCCCGTCACGCAATCCTGCCGCGGCAAATGTAAAAAAATCAGTCTGCCCCCAGTCACCATCCATGCGACTCACGCAGGCAGGATGCTGATACATTAGCGCCGGCCTGCTACTATTCCCCTGTAAAGACATGCCATCGACTGATCCGCTGATGCTCAATTACAAGGACCGATAACGATGACTACTGGTAACTACTCGATGATGGGCAGTGTTGCCGCCCTGGTAGCACACACCCTGCGCACCTACGACTGTGATCCGGAGCCGCTCTTCAGGAAGTCTGGAATTGACATGAGCCAACTGTCAAACCCGGATACCCGCTACCCCGGTGACCGCATACAGCATCTCTGGCAACTTGCAGTTGATGCGAGTGGCGATCCCTGTTTCGGTTTTGTCGCGGGCGAGCATGTTCAACCCGTTGTGCTGCATGGCCTTGGCTTTTCCTGGATGGCCAGTGACACGCTGCGGGATGCACTCACCCGCCTGGTGCGTTACTCACGACTGATCTCCTCGGCAGCCAACATACATCTGCAGGATAGCGATGACTGCCTGGACCTGGTCATATTGCCGCCGAAAGGGGTAAAGGTTGTTGTCACGGCTTTCCAGGATTCAGGCATGAGCGGTTTTCTGCGCATGTGTCGTTTAACCGCCGGTGACGAGATCGACCCTGTTCATGTCTCTCTGAAACGCACCAGGCCGGATTGTGACAGCAAGTTGCAGGCATACTTCCGTGCGCCGATAGAGTACGACGCCGACCGTAATATCCTTTCTTTCAGCAAGCAGCTGGTTGATACACCGTTAACCAATGCCAACCCCC
>Ga0316197_10002806_pt1 | contig 12424 bp, 11 predicted proteins | sample OudBiesiAoxic_MG_FD_204939 | JGI IMG/M metagenome (GOLD analysis project Ga0316197, IMG submission 204939) | Coastal sediment microbial communities from Oude Bieten Haven, Netherlands - site A oxic | ecosystem: Environmental > Aquatic > Marine > Coastal > Sediment | place: Netherlands...
TGGTAGAGCGCTCGACTGTTAATCGAGTTGTCGCAGGTTCAAGTCCTGCAAGAAGCGCCATATGTTTAGCAAGAATAGCTATGGGGATACACCTGGTCACATTCCGAACCCAGAAGTTAAGTCCATATACGCCGAAAGTACTTAGGGGGCAGCCCCTTGGGAGGATAGGAACTTGCTAAACTCAATTTGGGGATATAGCTCAGTTGGGAGAGCGCCGCACTTGCACTGCGGAGGTCAGCGGTTCGACCCCGCTTATCTCCACCAAATAAAATTTTAATCAGGAGTTCTTCCTGATTTTTTTATATATTTGACACTTTTTTTAAATAAAGGTATAATAGCTAGATACTAAATGTGTTATTAAGTTAAAATAAAGGGAAAGAAATATAATTAAAAAGGAATATACATAAAGTTTATTTACTTAAAATTGTGATGAGATCTTTGAGTTGTAAAAACTTGTTAGACTTCTAGGAGGAATAAAAAATGATTTATATATTAATGTTTATAGCTGCCATATCACTGCTATTTACAGGGTTAAAAAATACTTTAAAAGCATTACCAATAATAGCAATAGTTTCAGTTATAATTTTCTTTTTAGGATCAGCTTTTATTACGTTTTTACCAGTTATTATTATATTAATTGTGTTGAAGATGATATTTGGAAAAAATCAGCCTCAAAGAACTACAAAAACATATTATTATAAAAATAAAAATTCAGGTAATACACAAGATTTTGAAGATTTTTTCAGACAGGCATCAGGAGGGAATTACCAGAGGCAAACAAATGGAGGCCATCCTGGATACGTTGTAAATAAGGATAAATACTATGCTGAACTGGGAGTAAATAAGAACTCAACTCCAGAAGAAATAAAGAAAGCCTATAGAGGGATGGCCATGAAATATCATCCAGATAAAGCCAATAACTTAGATGAGGTAACAAGAAATAAGTATGAAGCAAAATTTAAACAAATAAATGAAGCTTATGAAAATTTAAAATAACAATAAGGGTTACTACATTAAACTGTAGTGACTTTTTTTTTAGAAAAATAATTAATGTTTCATTTTTGATAAGGGGAATTAAGGTAAGTATTAGAGTTTATTGTAGAGGATGAATTGGAAATACGGAATCTTAACTATTTATAGCAAAAGAAAATAGCTAAAATATAACCTAAAAAAATTATAATTTTCTTAGGAAAGAGAAAAAAAGTTTAGATTTAAAATTTAATTCAAATTTAAGAAAAAAGAAAAAGGTGTTTTAAAAATAGAACGGTATAACATTAATGATAACTTTTGTTTCGAAAATTTAATAAAATGATCATAAATTGATATTTGAAAAGAGAAAAACCATTTTTTTTAGATTTGAAAGTTATTTTATTTTTAAGTATCGAGAGATCATTACTTAATTATTAATTAGTTTGATGCTCTAAATATAGGTTGAACTGTTTGTTTTGCAAACACTTTGACGTAAAAAAGCTTAACAAAGTAGTCGTAATACGGTATAATGTCATTGTAAAGTGAAATTAATAACTAAGAAATTATGGTTAACGTAATTGATTTATAATTAGAAGGAGGAGTAAAAATGTCTTGTAAAAACACACTAAAACAAGAATGTTTTAACCAATTAGATGAATTTATAATTGGATTACCTGAAAAAAAAGGAGCACTAATCTCGGTCTTACATAAGGCTCAAGAAATATTTGGATATCTTCCAAAGGAAATTCAAGAATTTGTAGCTGATAGGTTAGACTTACCTTTAGCTAAAATATACGGAGTGGTAAGTTTTTATTCATTCTTTACAATGACTCCAAAGGGTAAATATCCTATCTCAGTCTGCATGGGGACAGCTTGTTTTGTAAGAGGAGCAGATAAAGTTTTAAAAGAGTTAGAACAAAAATTAGGAATTAAAGCAGGGGAAACAACACTAGATGGATTATATTCAATAGATGCTTTAAGATGCGTAGGAGCTTGTGGTTTAGCACCTGTTGTATTAGTTGGGGAAGAGGTATTTGGTAAAGATGAAGCCCGTGATATCGATGGGATCTTAGCAAAATATAATTAAAATGGGGGGATCAAAGATGTCTAAAAAGATAACTTCAATGGAAGAATTACTAAAAAAAGCAAAAGAGTGTGAAAAATTAATAAAAATCAGAAAAAAATGAAAAGATTTAGAGGATGTAATTAAGATAAAGGTAGGAGTATCATCAAAAGTTGAAAGTGCTATAAAAAATGCCGACTTAGTTATAAAATCGATAGTTGATATGATTGAAGTGGAAGATATAGAAAATGTAGCTCTGTATAAAACAGAATTTTTAGGGTATGGAGGAAAATTTCCAAGTTTAGAAATTATTATTCCTGGTAAGGGGAATGTAGTTTTTGGGAATACGGATTCCACGGAAGCTATTAGACTAATAAAAAAATACCTTAAAGACACTTCTGAAATAGAGAAGTTTTTAGTAGATAATAATGGTACGAAAAAATGTAATCACTAATTTTAGGAGGTAAAATTGATGGCTTATAAGAAACATGTCCTAATTTGTGGAGGGACTGGCTGTTTATCATCAAAAGGTGGGGCAATAGCTGAAAATATAGAAAACTTACTGGCAGAAAAAGGTTTGAGTGAAGAAATACAGGTAATTAAAACAGGATGTTTTGGATTTTGTGAAAAAGGACCAATAGTAAAGGTTGTTCCTGACAATACATTTTATGTAGAAGTGAAACCTGAGGATGCTGCTAGAATAGTAGAGGAAGATTTGATTAAAGGTGAAAAAGTAGAAACTTTATTATTTAGAGATCCTGTTACGAAAAAAAGAATAGAAGATTCTGATCACATGGAATTTTATAAAAAACAACAAAGAATAGCTCTTAGAAACTGTGGATTAATAGATCCGGAAAATATCAATGAGTATTTTGGAAATAGAGGATATCAGGCATTAGGTAAAGTATTGACAGAGATGACTCAACAAGAGGTAATCGATGAAATGAAGTTATCTGGTCTCCGTGGAAGAGGGGGAGGAGGATTCCCTACAGGTTTAAAGTGGCAGTTTGCATTAAATAATGATGCAGATCAAAAATATGTAGTATGTAATGCAGATGAAGGAGATCCGGGAGCATTTATGGATAGATCTATCCTAGAAGGAGATGCACATTCTGTAATCGAAGCAATGACAATATGTGGATATTCTACTGGTGCAACTAAAGGATTAGTTTATATAAGAGCTGAATATCCATTAGCTATAAATAGATTGAAAAAAGCAATGGCTCAGGCTAAAGAATACGGGATGTTAGGAGATAACATCTTAAATTCAGGATTTGATTTTGATATTGAGATTAAATATGGAGCTGGAGCATTTGTATGTGGAGAAGAAACTGCACTTATTCACTCTATGGAAGGAGAAAGAGGAGAACCTACTTCAAAACCTCCATTCCCAGCTGAATCTGGATACTGGGGAAAACCAACAAATGTAAATAACGTTGAAACTTTTGCTAATATTCCTGAAATCATCTTAAATGGTGGAGCATGGTATAAAACAATAGGAACAGAAAAATCATCTGGAACTAAGGTATTTGCTTTAGCAGGAAAAATAAATAATGTAGGTTTAGTAGAAGTACCTATGGGAACTACTCTTAGAGAGGTAATCTTTGAGATTGGTGGCGGAATCAGAAATGGAAAGAAATTTAAAGCTGTTCAAACAGGAGGACCATCTGGTGGATGTCTTACTGAAAAAGATTTGGATATTGAAATTGATTTTGATTCATTGACAGCCATCGGATCAATGATGGGATCTGGTGGAATGATCGTATTAGATGAAGATGACTGTATGGTTGCTGTATCTAAATTCTATCTAGAATTTACAGTGGAAGAATCTTGTGGAAAATGTACACCATGTAGAATTGGAAACAAAAGATTATTAGAAATATTAGAAAAAATAACTAAAGGAAATGGAACTATGGAAGACCTTGAGTTATTAAGAGAATTATCTGAAACTATAAAGGATACATCGTTATGTGGATTAGGTCAAACTGCTCCTAACCCTATTCTTTCTACTCTAAATAATTTTTGGGATGAGTATGTAGCTCATATAGTAGACAAAAGATGTCCAGCAGGATCATGTGAAGATCTATTAACTTATTCAATCAACGATAAATGTATCGGATGTACAGCATGTGCTAGAGTATGTCCAGTGAGTTGTATTGCAGGAAAAGTTAAAGAAATGCATGTAATCGACACTGAAAAATGTATTAAGTGTGGAGCTTGTTATGATAAATGTAAATTTGGAGCGATTGATAGAGGTTAATCAAAATTAATAAGGATAGAGTCTTGTACCTATTCTAAAAAAAGGGAGTGTGTAAAAAACCAATGGAATTAATAAATGTTATCATAGATGGTAAATCAATAGAAGTTCCCAAGGGAGCAACGATACTTTCCGCTGCAGAATCATTAGGAATTACTATTCCTACACTGTGCCACTTACAAATAGGTGACAATGGATTTAAAAATGATTGTGCATCATGTAGAATATGTGTTGTAGAGGTTGAAGGAAGAAGAAACTTAGCACCTTCTTGCGCTACACCAGTTCATGAGGGAATGGTAGTAAGAACCAATACAATGAATGTAATGCAAAAAAGAAGAACTATAATGGAACTCTTGTTATCGGATCATCCTAAGGATTGTTTAGCATGTTCTAAAAATGGAGAGTGTGAGCTACAAGATTTAGCTGTTCAATTAGGTGTAAGAGAAGTAAGGTTTGAAGGTGAAATGTCAACTTATAGACCTGACTACTCAACTTCTATCATAAGAGATATGGATAAATGTATCATGTGTAGAAGATGTGAAACTATGTGTAATGATGTGCAGACTGTAGGAGCACTATCAGGAATAAATAGAGGATTTGATTCAGTAGTTGGACCAGCATTTGAGCAAAACTTAGAAGACAGTGTATGTACTTATTGTGGTCAATGTGTAGCTGTATGTCCAGTAGGAGCACTACATGAAAATGATCATACTTGGAAGTTAGTTAAAGATCTAGCAAATCCTAAGAAAAAAGTAATAGTACAAGTTGCGCCAGCTGTAAGAGTAGCTTTAGGTGAAGAATTTGGAGAAGAACCAGGAGTAAATGTAGAAGGTAAAATGGTTACAGGGCTTAAACAATTAGGATTTGATCAAGTATTTGATACTACTTGGGCTGCTGATGTAACTATAATGGAAGAAGCATCGGAATTTAAAGATAGATTAGAAAGATTTTTAGCAGGGGATAAGAGTGTAAAATTACCATTATTAACTTCTTGTTGTCCAGCATGGGTAAAATTCTTTGAACATAACTATCCAGATATGTTAGATGTGCCGTCTTCTGCTAGATCGCCTCAACAAATATTTGGTGCAATTGCCAAAGGAATTTGGGCTAAAGAAGAAGGAATTGCAAGGGAAGATCTTATTGTGGTATCTGTAATGCCATGTTTAGCTAAAAAATATGAAGCTTCTAGAGATGAATTTAAAGTAGATGGAAATCCAGATGTAGATTATTCAATTTCAACTAGAGAATTAGCTAAATTATTAAAGCAAGCTAATATAGATTTAGAAATATTAGAAGATTCTGAATTTGATAATCCGTTAGGAGAATACACAGGAGCTGGAGTTATATTCGGTAGAACTGGTGGGGTAATTGAAGCTGCTACTAGAACTGCATACGAATGGGTAACAGGTGAAACTTTAGAAGAAGTTAACTTTAAAGCTTTAAGAGGATTTGAAGGATTTAGATCAGCTACTATAAAAGTAGGAGAATTAGATCTTAATATCGGAATAGCTCATGGTTTAGGAGAAGCTAGAAAGATGTTAGATATGATAAGAGCAGGAGAAGCTAATTATCATGCTATAGAAATAATGGCATGTAAAGGTGGATGCGTAGGTGGAGGTGGACAGCCTTACCATCATGGAGATTTCAGTATAATCACAAAGAGGGCAGAAGGTCTTCAAAATATAGATGATAACAAAACTCTGAGAAAATCTCATGAAAATAAATTTGTACAATCAATCTATGAAAATCATTTAGAAAAGCCATTGAGTCATAAAGCTCATAAGTTATTACATACTAAATATTTTCCAAAACATAAAATCTAAAATAGAAAGTCAGCGAATTTCGCTGGCTTTTTTTATATTTCTTTAAATTTATATTGGCAAAGGAAGTCATCAAAATACAATTCAAGTTTCTAAATAAATATAAAATTTATGGAACAAATAAAAAATTGAATTGTAATTGTTTGGATCTAACATTACGTACTTCTAATTATATTTCTTTGAGATTATAAAAAAAGAGAGAACAAATATGTTATTATTTTGAGTATGAAATAGAGTATGATTAATAAGATATTGAAATGGAAAGTAGAACTTTAAGAATTGAAAAATTCTGACGAATATGCTATACTTCTAGGTATTGAACTGAGGGGTGATGGAAGAATGAAATTAGTTTCACTTATATTAGCAGCAGGTAAAGGTACGAGAATGAATTCTGACTTACCAAAGGTTGTTCACAAAGTAAATGGGATACCCATGGTAAAAAAAATAATTAACATATTAGATGAATTAAGGGTAGAAAAAAACATATTAGTATTAGGTCATAAAAAAGACATTGTTTTGAAAAATGCAGGAGAGCAAAACACCTATGTTGTTCAAGAGGAACAGTTAGGCACAGGTCATGCAGTAATGATGGCAAAAGATGTGTTAAAGGATTATGATGGAGATGTAATGGTAGTCTGTGGAGACACACCATTATTAAGGACAGAAACACTAAAAAAACTTTATGATAAACATATAGCTACTAAGGCAGCTACAACTATTTTAACCTCTGTCTATGAAAATCCATTTGGATATGGAAGGATAGTAAAAAAAGATGGTCTTGTAAAAGCCATAGTAGAGCAAAAAGAAGCTGATTTTGAAACTCAGGCGATAAAAGAAGTAAATGCAGGTGTATATATTTTTAATAGTAAAAAGTTATTTAAATCACTATCTAAGATGGATAACAACAATGCTCAAGGAGAATATTATTTAACCGATGTAATAAAAATTCAAGTAGAGGAAAAAGAAGTTGTTGAAAGTTTTATCTTAGAGGATAATGAAGAAATATTAGGAGTCAACTCTAAAGTTCAGTTAGCTCAAGCAGAAAGAGTACTTAGAATGAGAAAAAATATAGCTCTTATGGAAGAAGGAGCAATTTTAATAGATCCACAAACTACATATGTGGAAGACAGCGTAAAAATAGGTAGAGATACAGTTATTTATCCAGGGGCAGTTATTTGTGGTGAAACTGTTATTGGAGAAAATACAGAGATCATAGGAAATACTAGAATAATAGATTCTAAAATAGGCGAGAATGTAAGGATAGAATCTTCAGTAATAGAAGAATCAATAGTAGAAAATAGAGTAACTATAGGACCATTTGCACATCTAAGACCAAAAACTCACTTAAAAGAAGAGGTACACATAGGAAACTTTGTTGAAACTAAAAAATGTACATTAGAAAAAGGCGTTAAAGCTGGGCATTTAACATATTTAGGAGATGCTGAAATAGGTGAAAATACCAATATAGGAGCAGGAACCATAACTTGTAACTATGACGGGGTTAATAAACATAAAACAGTAATAGGGAAGAATGTATTTATTGGAAGTGATACTGAATTAGTAGCGCCTATAAATATAGGGGATTTAGCAGTAATAGGAGCTGGATCGGTAATTACTAAGGATGTACCTGCTAGAGCATTGGCAGTGGCTAGAGGAAAACAGTTTATTAAGAAGGAGTGGACTAAATAACCATGATTAAGAATGTCAAAGATATAAAGATTTTTACTGGAACATCGAATATTAGTTTAGCAAATAAAATTGTAGAGCATTTAGGAGTACCAATGGGTAAATCGGAAGTACTTAGATTTGCAGATGGAGAAGTTCTTACTAAGATCAATGAGACAGTTAGAGGTTGTCATGTATTTATAATTCAACCAACAACAGAACCTGTAAATGAAAGTATAATGGAATTATTGATATTTATTGATGCATTAAAAAGAGCCTCGGCAAAAGAAATCACTGTAGTAATGCCATATTATGGATATGCTAGACAAGATAGAAAAGCCAGCCCAAGAGAGCCTATTACATCTAAGTTAGTGGCTAATTTACTTACAACAGCAGGAGCTACAAGAATAATGACTATGGATTTACATGCCAACCAAATCCAAGGATTCTTTGACATCCCAGTAGATCACTTTAAGGCATTACCTCTTTTAGCTAGAAACTTTATTGAACATGGATTAAAAGGAGACGACGTAGTAGTAGTATCTCCAGACATCGGTGGGGTAAAAAGAGCTAGACAATTAGCTAAATGGTTAAACTGTAAGATCGCAATAATAGACAAGAGAAGACCAAAACCTAATATGTCAGAAATAATGAATATAATAGGAGAAGTAGAAGGGAAAACAGCTATCTTTATAGATGATATGATCGATACAGCTGGGACTATTACTAACGGAGCACAGGCTATTATGGATATGGGAGCAATAGCTTCTTATGCATGTTGTACCCATGCAGTATTTTCAGGACCTGCAATGGAAAGATTAGAAGCATCACCACTTAAGAAAATTATAATTACAGATACTATTCAATTACCTGAAGAAAAGAAAATTTCTAAAATTAAAATCTTATCTGTAGATAAATTATTTGCAGAAGGAATAAAAAGAGTAATTGAACATAGATCAATCAGTGAGTTATTTGAAATAAAATAATAGTTTAAAAAGGAAGTCTTTTGACTTCCTTTTTTCTTTCTATCTTGAGGAAAATCGTAAAATATGATAAAATATAAAATAAATGTCATAAAAAAAGAGGTAGTTATGAAAAAATTATTTGAAAATAGTAATTTGAATTATGAAGAAATTTCAAATATGGTAGCTGATGGAAGCCTAATAATTTACCCAACCGATACAGTATATGGATTGGGGGCAAGTATTGAGATTAAAGAATCGTTGGATAAGATTTATGAAGTAAAGGAAAGAGACGAAAAATCTCCATTGATAGCTCTTTTAAGTGATAAAAAATATGTGGAAAAAGTCGCTGTAATAAATGAGATGAATAGAAGAAAAATAGAAAAATTAATAGAAAATTTTTGGCCTGGTGGCTTAACAATAATTTTGGATAAGAAAAGGATAATACCTTCTAATATGGTATCTAATGGTACTAGTGTAGGAGTAAGAATCCCAAATCATAAAATATCTATAAAAATTATAGAAAGTTGTGGGGGAATACTGGCTACTACAAGTGCCAATATATCAGGGGAACCTAGCCCTAGATCATATGAAGAACTTAGTGAAAAGATAAAATCTAGAGTAGAGATAGTGATAGATGATAATGAAACACCTAAAGGGGTAGAGTCAACTATAATCGATATGAGAGGTACTCCTAAGATATTACGTCAAGGTAACATCACACAAATAGATATAGAAAAAATAATAGGGAAGATGAAATAATGGAGGGAATATGAAGGGACAAAATATGAATGGAATACAAATGAGAAATATGTCAGGTATGATGGGTATCCAAAATGCTATGCAGAGAATAGGAAAAGGAAAGAGAAAATACACTGTAAAAATATCTAAACATAATAAAAAGTTTTTAGGTAAATTTGTAGAAGAAATTCAAAAACAAATGGGTTCTGAAAATAACCCTCAAATGAAAGGTGTTTTAGACTTTTTAACATATTTAAAAGCTGAATGTAATAAAAAAGCTATAACTGAGATAAAGATGAGCTTTGACGAATTAGAGTTTTTAAAGAAGATGGTAGTAGATTCTGTTAAAGGTATGGAAGGTATGACTTATAAGTGGTATCAACTTATCAACAAATTAATGGTAAAAACAATGATTAAATCTAATAGAAGTTTATTAGAAGAGTTAAAATAATTAAAAAACTAAAGTAGAATAAAAATATAAAAATAAGGGATAATTAAATTAAAATTTAATTATCCCTTATTTTTATATTTAATTTTGTTATAAGAGTAGAATAATCTTGTGCTATACTTATAATGGATAAAATAAAAAAGAGGTGACTTATGAAAAATAAACCAAAGGTAGTGGTATTAGGTGGTGGAACTGGTCTCTCTAACTTGTTGAGAGGATTAAAATATTTTCCATTAGATATCACTGCTATAGTTACAGTAGCAGATGACGGAGGATCTTCTGGAAGACTAAGAACAGAATTTAATATACCAGCACCAGGTGATATAAGAAATGTTATGATAGCACTCAGTGAATTTGAAAGTAAGGGAGAGGAACTCCTAAATTATAGATTTGGTGGAACTAGTGATCTGGCAGGCCATCCAATAGGTAATCTGATGCTGACAGCCATGATAAATATTGAAGGAAATATAGTTGATGGAATAAAGGTACTAAATGAAGTGTTAAATATAAAGGGAACAGTATTACCGGCGACATCTAGTAGCTGTACCCTTATTGCAGAGATGGAAGATGGTCAGATAGTGATAGGAGAATCTAAGATACCAGCTGTAAATAAAAAAATAAAGAGAGTATATTTTGACAAAAAACCCAAGGCAGTCAGGGAGACTATAGAGGCAATTGAACAGGCCGATATGGTCATAGTAGGAATTGGGAGTCTATATACTAGTATCATGCCAAATTTAATTATAGAGGAGATAAAAGAGGCTATATTAAAATCAAAGGCTCATAAAATGTATGTATCCAACGCCATGGAACAACCTGGAGAAACAGCCGGTTATAGTGTAGGAGATCATATAAAGGCTATATACTCCCATGTAGGAGAGGAGTTTTTTAATTCTGTCATAGTAAATAGTAAAAAAATTCCAAATGATATTTTGGAAAAATATAAAGAACAAGATGTTAAGGAGATAAAGATAGATTTGGAAAATCTAAAAAAATATTCCCTTAAAATAATTCAAGAACCATTGATAGAAATAAGTGAAAATAAAACTGTAAGACATAATCCATTGAAATTAGCTTCAACTATATATTCATTGGTATTAGGAAAGATGAAACTGTAAAAAAGGGGGAAAAAAGTGTATAAATATATATTTGGACCAGTACCTTCTAGAAGATTAGGAGTTTCTTTAGGAGTGGATTTGGTTATGTCTAAAACGTGTAATCTAGATTGTATCTATTGTGAATGTGGGTCTACAACTAAATTTTATAATATGAGAGATAGTTATATAGATATAGATAGATTGATAGAGGAGCTTAAAGATGTATTACAAAATCTGACTCCTGATTATATAACTTTTTCAGGAAGTGGGGAGCCGACATTAAATAAAGATTTAGGGACAATAATTAAAAAAGTAAGAAAGATATATAGTGGTAAGATAGCAGTTATAACTAATTCTAGCCTGCTAAATGATTTAGATGTTAGGGAATCATTAGAAGAAGCAGATCTAATCATTCCATCCTTAGATGCAATATCAGAAGATATATTCAAAAGGATGAATAGACCTATTGAAGGTTTATCAATTAAAAACATTTTGGATGGTATGACTAAATTTTTATCTACAACTAAAAAAGAGGTGTATTTAGAGATCTTTATAGTGGAAGGGATAAATGATGGTGTGGAGGAGTTAGAAAATTTTGTAGAATATCTTAAAGATAAAAAAACAACTGCAATTCAATTGAATACTTTGGCCAGGCCTGGAGCTATAAAGGAAATAAAACCAGCTACTATAAAAAGATTGTCTGAAATTAGAGATTATTTTATAAGTTCTGGTTTGAAATCTGTGGAAATTATAAAAAAATATACTTCCAGGGAAGAATTACCAAAATATAGTGACAAACTAGAAGAGCTAATTTTAAATATGCTTACTAAAAGAAAATATAGTATCGATGAGATGGTTGAATTACTTCAAAGAAAAGAAGTGGAGTTATTTAAATATTTAAATATTTTACAAAAAGAAGGAAAGATAAAAATAGTCGTTGAAAATGATCAAATCTACATAAAATCTTAAAAAATGATTGACAAAAATTGTATTATTTTATATAATTAATCGTATCTCTATAAGGGATATAAAATACTCGTGGTTGGATTCCCGAGTGGTCAAAGGGAGCAGACTGTAAATCTGCCGGCTCAGCCTTCGAAGGTTCAAATCCTTCTCCAACCACCATTTTTAAAAACTGCACAAATTTCTTAAACTAAATATTTAAGGGAAGGGTGTGGACTTTTTTTTTTAAAACAGTGAATTAGGCCATGGGGTCATAATATAAATTCAAAAATAAATTAATTTTTAGGAGGCTTTAACAATGGCAAAAGAGCAATTTGACAGAAGTAAACCACATGTAAATATCGGAACAATAGGTCATGTAGACCATGGAAAGACAACAACAACAGCAGCAATCTCAAAAGTATTATCTGATTTAGGATTAGCTAAAGCAGTAGACTTC
>Ga0316197_10002808_pt1 | contig 12423 bp, 8 predicted proteins | sample OudBiesiAoxic_MG_FD_204939 | JGI IMG/M metagenome (GOLD analysis project Ga0316197, IMG submission 204939) | Coastal sediment microbial communities from Oude Bieten Haven, Netherlands - site A oxic | ecosystem: Environmental > Aquatic > Marine > Coastal > Sediment | place: Netherlands...
GAAGAATTGCTTGTAGCAGTTTCGCTGTTTGTTATGGCATCCATCGTCCATTTGTTATCGTAGCCACTAACAATGATGCCTAAAACAGTTTTATCGTTGATTTGATAGTCCATTCCAATTCTTGCGTTGTGATTTCTTTGTATGGGATCCCTGTCAGAAATCGTAGAAAGATTGATCGTATCACTATCCTTATCCAGATAGGTTCTGGAGAAAGTAAAAATCTGTCCCTGAGTTTGGTATAAAAAAGAATAATTACCAAATACATTTATTTTATTTTTCCGGTAGTTAAAATTGATATTGTCATTTGTTATGGCTCCATTGCCTGCACCCCCGGAAAGAGAATAGGACCCGTTAAACCCGAAATCAGTTCTTTCTTTCAAAACGATATTGATAAAGCCAGCATTTCCCTCTGCATCAAGGTTAGACGGAGGGGTGGTGATGAGTTCGATAGTCTCAATATTATCAGAACTCATTCCTTCCAGTAATTGTACTATACTGGCCTGAGGTAAATAACTTATTTTACCATTGATCATGATGGAAACACCGCTTTTACCAATTAAGGAAATATTGTTGTTCTGCCGATTAATGCTAACACCAGGTGATCTTTCAAGTACTTGAAGAGCGGTGGAACCCGCGGAAAGGATACTGCTTTGTACGTTGATCACCATTCTATCAACTTTTTGCTCATAGAGCGGCTTTTCAACGTTAAGTACTACTTCATCAAGGACAATTTGTTCGCTAAAAACGATATCTGCCATTTGCAGTGTCATTTGATTCTTTAATTCAAACACTTCTGTTGAGACATTTATAAATCCAACCATGCTTGCGGTAATGAAGTATCTTCCATCTTCGATATTGTCAAAACTATATGTCCCGTTTTCGTCGCTTATATTTCCTTTGACCAAACTGGAATCAATAGCCTGAAAAATAATAATATTAACGAAAGAAACATTATTTTCCTTGCCAACCACCCTACCTTCAATACTGTTTTGCGACCAGGCAAATGAAGAAAAAAGCAGCACTATGTTTAATAATCCGAAGAATTGGCATTGATTTCGAAGTTTCAAATTCATTATGGATAATTTTAGCAGATAAAAGAACTGCGAGTTGTATTAACCTAACATATGAATTTGAAGGGCCAATTTTACTAAATAAAGGACGAAACGATAAAATATCTTTCCCAATAAAGCAAATTATTTACCTAACGAAATAAAGGATATTGGGAGAAGGCTGAAAATCTTAGTAAAATTTGTTTAGGTCATCAGTGAGTTGGGCCTCCTCTAAAAGAGCAGATTTTTTCTTGAGCAGGTCTGCCTTTTTATTTCTCAATGCCATAATTTTTTCCTCAATTAACTCGTCTTGAAGTGCTGTGTTTATTTCTTCAATATCTTCATCCATTTTCCTTAAAGCTATTTGAAAGTCTTCAGTATACAAAGCGTAATTACGGTCATCTATAGTTTCCGAATCGCTATAAGCAGCTTCATGATTTTCACTTAGGTCAGGGAAAGGAATTATTTCCTGTCCGTAACTAATGGTACCGAGGCTAAGAAAAAATATAATTAGTAAATTTTTCATAATCAAGTGCAAATTTAAGCCATTTAATTGAAATGAATATGACACTTCATGTCAAAAATTTTGGAAAATCACCGATGCAGATAATTTACTTCATTTAGCAAAAAAAAAGTAGGCCTACTGCTATAGGCCTACTTCATAAAAACACAGTTAAACACTATCAATCGGATAGTTATTAATCAGATTAAATTTGAACGTGCAATGTAATGGGGAGTGTGTATGATACACTTACCGGTCTTCCTCGTTGTTTACCAGGAGTCATGTCCGGCAACAAATTTACGACGCGCACTGCTTCTTTTTCAAGTCTTGCATGCGGTCCTCTGGCCTTCGCATCGTTGACTTTACCGGTTTTGTCAATTTTAAAAATCACATAAACTTTCTTTTTTCCAGGGGTCAAACCTAATTCCTGAGAAAGTCCAGTATCGTAATTTTTACTGACGTGTTTGGTGATTTTCTCCTGAAGGCATTTCTTCTTTTCAGCTTTAGTCCCCTTGCAACCTGGGTATACAGGTGCTTCTTCTATAATAGCAAATGGGATATCTTGTTCAATTACTTCTTCTTCAACTACTTCAACAATATCCTCTACCTGCATAACTTCTACTACCTCATTCTCATCAGTTTCTGTTGATTCCAGAATTGTTTCTTCAATTTCTTTCTCATCAGCTACAATTTCTATTACTTCCGGAGCCGGCGGAGGTGGAGGTGGCGGCTTGACTTCAAGAATTCTTTCCGTGATAGGAATGTCAATGATTTCTTCTTCCATTACATTAATGTCGCCCAATTCACCTACAGTTCTATCGAAGGTCCTCCATTCTATTGCAATATAAATAAGTACCAAAGATAAAAGCAAGCCTAATTGAAAGAATAATTTGCTGTATGAACCGATCTGGGCTTTTTCTGATTTCTTGGCTAACATGACGGTAAAATTTATAATTATTATAAATTTAGCACCATCCTGTTTAGGATAACATGACAATTGTCATATTCGTAAAATATTTATACTAAAATTGAAGCATCAACATTTGATGTAATTGTTTTAATGCAATAATCATTAATATCGTAAAAATAAGGTTTTTTAAGGGTGTCTGTCATTTTTGGATGATGGGCATTCTATGGAATTTTGGACATGGTTTTTATTTTGGATTCTTTACAACTGTGATCGGTTGGTTTTTATGGTAGAATTGATGATTTTGATCCCTTTAAACAAAGAGCATGGTAATTTCATAAATTAAAAGATTATTTTTACCACGGAATTAGTGTAACAAAAGTATGTTAATGAGCGTCTATTAACTGAAGCTCAAATTGTGCAGAAAATATTTAATGATTTATGTTTGACCTTGATAGTTGGCAGGAGATTTTTGATACCATTCAGAAGAATAAATTGAGAACCTTTCTTACTGGATTATCCGTGGCCTCGGGAATTTTTATTCTTGTGGTCTTACTTGGATTTGGGAGAGGAATGGAGAATGGTATTCGCAAGGAATTTGAAAGGGATGCATCGAATCGAATTGTCGTTTGGACTCAAACCACAACGAAAGAGTACAAGGGTTTGAATCCTGGGCGACGAATTCGGATGAAGGATGATAATTTTAATCATATCGAAACGGCCTATTCCAGTGAGTTGGATTCCAGATCCGCGATGTTCAGGGTTCCCTGGGGAACTACAGCCAATTATAAAAATGAATCGGTGTCTTATGGGATCAGTGGGGTACATCCTTCTTATCAGCATATAGAAAATCAAGTCATGGTGAGTGGTCGGTATATCGATTATAAGGATATCAAGGATCGAAATAAGGTAGTCATCATTAGCAACAAGATCAAGCAAGAATTATTGAAAAATGTGGAGGATCCACTTGAAGAATATCTTCAGATTTCTGGAATTAATTTCAGGATAGTAGGTATTTACAGTGATATTGGTGGTGACCGGGAAGAGAATAATCTTTATATACCTTTTACCACTGCACAGACTGTCTTTAACGGGGCTGATCGTGTAAACAATCTTTACTTTACACTTAAGCCTGAAAAAAGTTTTGATGAGGCGGTTAAGGCTTCCGCAGTTTTTACTTCCGAGATCAAGCAATACCTCCAGGAGGCACATAAGGTTGCACCGGATGACAACAGTGCTATAAATGTCCACAATATGCTGGATGAGGCTAAGCGCTATTATACATTAACGGATAATATTGCGTTTTTCTTCTGGTTTGTGGGGATTTGCACCATCATTGCAGGCGTTGTAGGGGTGAGCAATATTATGTTGATTACCGTCAAGGAAAGAACAAGAGAAATTGGCATCAGAAAGGCACTTGGGGCTAAACCCTGGTCAATTGTAAGAATGGTTTTAAAGGAATCGGTTTTTGTAACAGCTGTTTCAGGATTCGCGGGATTAATTTTAAGCATGGGGCTCCTGGAAATTGTTGGGCCAAATGTAGAGGTGGATTATATTTTGAATCCTTCTGTTGATATTAATATAGCGGTAACCATGGTGATTGTATTAATTATTGCAGGTGCCGTTGCAGGATTCTTTCCCGCCTGGAGAGCAGCGAGTATACAACCTATAGAGGCTTTAAAAGACGAATAGAGATACTGATCATGTTTAACAGAGATAAATGGAATGAAATATTAGAGGTGCTTACGACCAATTGGTTGAGGACACTCTTAACTGCTTTTGGTGTTTTTTGGGGTATTTTTATTTTGATATTGCTACTTGCCGCCGGAAAAGGTTTGGAAAATGGAATCCGTATGGATTTTGGAAATATTGCTACCAACACCATGTTTATGTGGACCCAGACGGTCACTAAATCCTATCAGGGTTTGTCCAAAGGCAGGCGGTTTAGTTATGATCTTACTGACGTCAGGGATATCCGAAACAATGTCGACAATCTGCGTTTTGTCTCGCCTAGAAATCAATTGGGAGGCTTTAGAGGAGGGTCCAACGTTATCAGAGGATTAAAGACAGGTGGTTTTGATGTTTATGGTGATTACCCCGAGATCATAAAACAGGAGCCCATGGAGATTGTCAAAGGCCGTTTTATAAACTACAACGATATTGAAAATAAACGTAAGGTGGCTATTATTGGAGAATCTGTTCAGAAAAGCCTTTATGAAAAAGGAGAAGAGATACTTGGATCTTACATCAAAATTAATGGCGTGAATTTTATGGTGATCGGGAAGTACAAAAAGAAGACTTCCGGTGGGGATAGCGAAGAAGAACAGAAACAGATCTTTGTCCCGTTTACGGCATTTTCCCAGGCTTTTAACAGAGGTGATAAAGTGGGATGGATGGCGGTCACAGCCATGGATGGAACACCTATTACAGATATCAAGGAAGAAATATTTAATATAGTTAAGAAGAATCATAAAATACACCCTGAAGATAATAGAGCGGTAGGCCATTTTGATTTGTATCAACAATTTAGAAGGGTCGAATCCTTGTTTATGGCGCTTAAAGTTATTGCGTACTTCGTGGGTATTCTTGTGCTCTTATCAGGGGTAATTGGAGTAAGTAATATCATGCTGATCGTGGTAAAAGAACGAACAAAAGAAATTGGAATTCGAAGAGCGCTTGGGGCATCTCCTGGAAAAATACGCGCCCAAATTCTCACAGAATCTGTCTTTTTGACTATAATATCAGGGATGGCCGGAATCGTATTTGGAGCCGTACTTATTTATGGTTTGAACTATGGCTTGTCTATGATGGATCCTATTGATATGTTTGCAAATCCAAGCGTAAACCTTGGGGTAGTGACTATTGCGCTGGCGATCCTAATTGTTTCCGGATTACTGGCAGGGCTTATACCCGCTCAGAATGCAATTAAATTAAAGCCGGTAGACGCACTTAAAAATGAATAAAAAAACCAAGTAAAATTAAACAATGAAGAAGTCTGTAACCATTATTATCTTAGTATTGATCTTTGTCACTTTTGGAGGAGCCATGTACTATTTATACTCGAAAAACCAGGAGGATCCGGTAGTGTATGCCACGGAAAAACCTACTAAACAAAACATAATCAACAAAACGGTAGCCACTGGTAATATTATTCCACTGGAAGAAGTATTGATAAAGCCAAATATATCCGGAGTAATTGAAGAGATATATGTTGAAGGAGGTGATATATTAAAAGCAAATGATCTTATTGCGAAAATTAAGGTTATACCGAATCTGGCAACGCTGAATCAGGCTAAAAATGCGATTGAAACGGCGCAGATTGCATTAACTGATGAAAGAAGAAGGTATGACAGACAGAAAGGGCTATACGCAAAGGGTGTTATTTCCAAGGAAGAAATGGAGCGGTCAGAGGTGACTTTTAAGCAATCCGAACAGTCCTATAATGCGGCCTTGCAGAATTACGATATTGTTAAAACAGGATCAACCAAAGGCCTGGGTAATTCGGCCAATACCTTAATACGATCTACCGTTTCAGGAATGGTGTTGGACATGCCGGTAGAAGTAGGTAACCAGGTTATACAGAGTAACAATTTTAATGAAGGAACAACAATCGCCGCACTGGCGGATGTAAACCGGATGATTTTTGAAGGGAAGGTAGATGAATCTGAGGTAGGTAAGATCAGAGAAGGATATCCTCTCGAAATTACGGTCGGTGCTTTGGAAAATGTAACTTTTGATGCCATTCTCGATTATATAGCGCCAAAAGGGGTGCTTGAAAATGGAGCCATTCAATTTGAGATCAAGGGAACTTTGCATAAATCAGATACTACTTTCATAAGAGCAGGACTAAGTGCCAACGCCTCCATTATATTGGCCAGGGCAGATAGTGTGTTATCCGTTAAAGAGGCCTTGGTTCAGTTCGATGAGGAAACTAAAAAACCGTTTGTAGAGGTTAAAACGGGAGAAAAGGATTTTGAGAGAAGAGATATAACCCTGGGGGTTAGTGATGGTCTAAACGTTGAAGTTAAGGATGGCCTCTCTGAAGAAGATGAGATCAAGGTCTGGAACCAGCTCAAGCCTATGTAATAAACTAAAACTGGAAATGAGGTTAATCATTTCCAGTTTTTTAATTAAGCTAGTTTAATTTAATGCTATTATTTTCCGCTAAGTGTGGCATTGTATTCCCAGATCTCATCCCAGGAATTTGAAAAGGTCGTATCCATTCCCTTTATAAATCCATCCCATGAATCTTCACCATTCATTTTTAAAAAGGAATCTTTGAATTTTATCTTTGCGTCATAAGACGCCCAGTTTTTATGAAACCTAACGGTGGCCATGTGTCTGCCAATATCTCCTTGACGGAATTGGTTGTCATAAACACCCCAGGGATTTTCACCGTCAACATCTTTTATGGCTTTACCTATTTGAGCCATTAAGTGGTCTATCTGGTATCCAAGACCTTCATTCACTTCAAAATATCTGATATGAAGAATAGGATAGGAGACATCATCACCTTGTAACATTTCCGTATTTGATGGTTCATCGTCTTGTTTCCAATATTCACCATTGCTCATTTTTTTGACGTTAGTCATGACATTATCTCTCCAGTCTTCATCGTGACCTCCTGCGGAGGGTCTGGAGTCCAGATGTTTAAAATTTAAGGGGCCCATTTGCCAGATTATTTTGCCCATGTTGGGTCCTGTTACAACGTTGTAAACAGCTGCCTGGTATGGTCCTTCACTGTGGTACTTTTTATTGTGTTTGGCCATAGCCTCCCCAAGTGCTTTTAACTTGGTGTTGTCGGGGGTTAAATAGAAACTTTCCCACATTGAATAGGCTTCAGCCTCCTGTGCATTAAGAGAAGTAAGTGGACTTAGAATAAACAGGCCCAGTGCCAAAGTAATAAGAACTTTTTTTAACATGATATTAGGTTTTAGGTTAAAGATTTGGTTCGCTGTTAAAACTGATTGGTAAGAAAGGTTTGGTTAGTTGATACCAATTAATTCTAACAAACATTTAAAGTGCTAATTAAAAAAAGTTTAGGGTAGAAAGGAAATGACTTTGGACGAAAGGGTATATTTGTCTTCCAAGGGTGCGTTTTTATTTATCGAATGAAATAGAATGATACTGACATTCATGCATCCCTAGAAAAAAATCGGTAAAGATAGATCAGGGTACAAACATCTGAAAGGCTATATTTTCGGGCAATTATCGCAATTGATTTTACCCTTCTTTTTAAATTTTTTACAGCATTTGACCTTTTTCTCGAAAAAATCCATAGGGATAGATTCGTAGTCAAACACGGTATAAAAACTGGGATTATTTTGATGTGAATTTTTCAAGTAGTGTTTAAATAAATTGAAAATAATTGCAAAGGTAGGTTTTTGTTTACTTCCTGAATTAACATGATCAACTTTATTAGAAAAATATGCTTGGATAATTTTTTTTAATTCCGAACCCAATATTAATTTAATTACCCGATCATATTGAATTAATCAGGCTCATGTTTTAATTCATATTACAGATTTATTATGATAGTTATGAAACCTTTATAAGATCAGGTTCCAAATATGATATTTATCATTTTTTATGTAGCTTTTATCACAAAACAACTTATTTTTGTCAATCATTTCTTAAAAATTGAAAGAAGATAGAATCATGGACAGGTTTTCCTTTTTGAATACAATGCATACCGGATTTATTGAAGATTTATATCAACAATATCTTAAGGAACCAGATACTGTAGAGCCTAGTTGGCGGAGTTTTTTCCAGGGCTATGACCTGGCCAATGCTGATTTTTCATTGGAAGAGGAGGTTGATGTTGAAATTCCACAACAGGTTTATAAAGAATTCAAGGTCATTGAACTGATTAATGGTTACAGGACCAGAGGGCATTTATTCACCAAAACTAATCCTGTTCGCAACCGAAGGACTTATACTCCCACTTTAGATATTGAAAATTTTGGTCTGGATAAGTCTGATCTTGACAGCATCTTTAATGCGGGGAGTATTTTGGGTTTAGCACCCACAACGCTTTCTGATATTATAATGCATCTGGAAGAAATGTATTGTAATTCCATTGGTATTGAATATATGTTTATCAGAAACCCTGAAGAGATTCAGTGGTGGCAGGATAAACTCAACGAAAATGACAACAATCCCAGTTATGAGGTCAGTACGAAAAAGTATATTCTTTCTAAATTAAATCAGGCTGTAACTTTTGAGCAGTTTCTTCAAACAAAATATGTTGGACAGAAAAGATTTTCCCTCGAGGGAGGTGAAACACTGATTCCTGCTTTAGGTGGTTTATTCAGAATTGCTGCTGAACGTTTTGATGTTGATGAGTTTGTTCTGGGAATGGCGCACAGAGGAAGGCTGAATACCCTGGTTAATATTTTTAGAAAACCCATTAGGGAATTATTCAATGAGTTTGACGGGAAGGATTATGCCGAGGATGATTTTGATGGTGATGTTAAGTATCATTTGGGTTCTACTATAAAAAAGACTTTAAAAAGCAATAAGCAGATTACGATGAACCTGGTGCCAAACCCTTCTCATCTTGAAACGGTGGGAGCTGTGGCAGAAGGGATTGCTAGGGCAAAAATAGAGGAAGACTATAATGGTAATTCATCTAAGCTTTTACCGGTCGTGGTTCATGGAGATGCAGCGGTTGCAGGACAGGGAATTGTTTATGAGCTTATTCAGATGAGTAAGTTGAAAGGCTATTCAACCGGAGGAACGGTGCACATTGTGGTCAATAACCAGATTGGATTTACAACAAATTATCTGGATGCCAGATCGAGTACTTATTGTACAGATGTTGCCAAGGTTACCTTGTCTCCAGTGCTCCATGTAAATGCTGATGATGTTGAAGCCGTTACTCATGCCGTGTTGATGGCGCTGGACTTTAGAATGAAGTTTAAAAGGGATATTTTTATTGACTTACTTGGATATAGAAAATATGGGCATAATGAGGGCGATGAACCTAGATTTACGCAGCCAGAGTTATATAAAGCTATAGCAAAACAACCTAACCCCAGAGATATATACAACGCAAGATTGATTCAGGAAGGCGTAATTGATGAAAATTATTTACCGGGCTTAATCGAAGAATACAAAGCACTTCTTGAAAAAGAGTTCAACAGGTCAAAAGATGATTCGGCAAGTAAGGTGAATCCTTTTATGGATAATGTATGGAGCGGGTTTATGGATCAGGATCTGGATGGCCTGTTATTAAGTGTTGGGACGAAATACCCGAAAAGAAATCTTGAAAACATAGCAAAAATAGTTTCAACTGTTCCGGAAGGGGTGAAGTTTTTGCGCAAGGCCGAAAGAATATTAAATGACCGCTCTAAAATGGTTTTTGAATCCGATAAGATGGACTGGAGCATGGGTGAAATATTCGCCTTTGGAAGTTTACTTGAAGAAGGGTACAATGTAAGAATATCCGGTCAGGATGTTGAAAGAGGGACTTTTTCGCATCGCCATGCCATATTGAGAGATGAAATCTCTTCTGGGAGCTTTAATCTTTTGAACTCAAATCCTAAGAATAAGGGATCCATGAGTATTTATAACTCTTCTCTTTCTGAATATGCAGTTTTAGGATTCGATTATGGATATGCCATGGCAGCTCCAAATACGTTAACCATTTGGGAAGCTCAGTTTGGAGATTTCAGTAATGGAGCCCAGATCATCTTTGATCAATATATGTCTGCGGCGGAGGATAAATGGAAGCAGCAGAATGGAATCGTGGTTCTTTTGCCTCATGGTTATGAGGGACAGGGTTCAGAGCATTCCTCAGCGAGAATAGAACGTTTCCTGCAACTTTGTGCCAATGATAATATGACAGTGGCCAATTGTACAACACCTGCTAATTTTTTCCATTTATTAAGGCGGCAGATGAAGCGGAATTTCAGGAAACCTTTGGTCGTTTTTACACCTAAAAGTTTGTTGAGGTCTCCGTTAGCTGTGTCAGCAATGGAGGATTTTGTCGATGGGGAATTTGAAGAGATAATTGATGATACTGTAGATCCAAAAAATGTGAAAAGGGTTGTGTTCTGTTCCGGAAAGTTTTATTATGACCTGTTAGCGGAAAGAAGTCAAAATGGAAGAATGGATGTCGCTTTGATCAGGGTGGAGCAATTGTTTCCATTACACGGATACAAGATTGAAAAAGTATTATCAAAATATGAGTTTGCAGAGGATCATATCTGGGCTCAGGAAGAACCAAGAAATATGGGAGCCTGGAGCTATATGCTTCAGCGATTTGAATTGGCAAAACTTCAGGTGAGATCCAGAAATTACTATGCTGTTCCCGCAGCTGGATCCTCGACCAGGTTTAAGAAAAGACACCGCAGAGTTATTGAAAGTGTGTTTGATCATATAGAAAAGTAAGAATATCATTAAAAATAATTAGTAAAATGATTTTAGAAATGAAAGTTCCTTCTCCGGGGGAATCCATAACAGAAGTTGAAATTGCCAGCTGGTTAGTTGAGGATGGCGATTATGTAGAAAAAGACCAGGCTATTGCTGAAGTAGATTCTGATAAGGCCACCCTGGAATTACCAGCTGAGGAAAGTGGTATTATTACCTTAAAAGCGGAAGAAGGAGATGCTGTTCTGGTTGGAGCAGTTGTTTGTCTTATTGATATGAGTGCTGCAAAAAAAGACGGTTCCGTCAAAAAGAAACCAGAACAGAAGGCTGCTGCAGAGAAGAAAGTTGAGGTTGAACCTAAGGTTGAGGAAGCCAGTACTTATGCAACAGGGTCGGCTTCTCCGGCGGCAAAAAAGATTTTAGCTGAAAAAAGTATAGACCCTGCAACAATTAAAGGCAGTGGTAAAGACGGGAGAATAACCAAAGATGATGCATTAAATGCAGTACCTTCAATGGGTGAGGCAATTAATGATGATGACAGAAAAAGTGAACGGAAAAAGCTGTCCATGCTGAGGAGAAAAGTGGCCGAACGTCTGGTTTCTGTAAAGAATGAAACGGCGATGTTAACTACTTTTAATGAGGTGGATATGCAACCCATTTTTGAACTTCGAAAAAAGTATAAAGAAACTTTCAAGGATAAACACGAAGTCAGTCTTGGCTTTATGAGTTTCTTTACCCTCGCCGTAGTCAGAGCTTTGAAATTATTTCCTGATGTGAATTCAATGATTGATGGTGATTTTAAAATTTCTTACGATTTTGCCGATATATCGATTGCGGTTTCAGGGCCTAAAGGACTTATGGTGCCGGTGATCAGGAATGCTCAAAAATTGACGTTTAGAGGTGTTGAGTCTGAGGTGAAAAGACTGGCGATAAGAGCAAGAGACGGGGAGATCACTGTAGAAGAGATGACCGGAGGAACCTTTACGATAACAAATGGAGGGGTTTTTGGATCCATGTTGTCAACACCAATAATAAATCCGCCTCAAAGTGCCATTCTTGGAATGCACAACATTGTTGAAAGACCGGTTGCTATTAACGGGAAAGTGGAAATCAGACCCATTATGTATGTTGCCTTGTCTTATGATCACAGAATCATCGATGGGAAAGAATCTGTCGGCTTTTTGGTAGCAGTTAAGGAGGCGCTTGAAAATCCGGTTGAAATTCTCATGGACAAGAATGCTAAAAAGGCGCTTGAGTTATAAGCACATGCTCTGGGTATCCTTAGAAATATTTTAAAAACGCCATTCTTTATGGCGTTTTTTTATTTTTTAACCCTTAAGATCCATCCCGCTTCACCAGGCTTAAGCTGATAGCCTACGGTGGCGTTTCCTCCAGTGGGGCAGCAGTTAGCGTCACCTTCAAGATAGATCGGAAATTTCCTGAATAACTGCTTGTCGTCAACATAGATGGAATCATGACCCATATAACCAGCATAATCGCCCTCCGTTGAAAGATCATGGTCGGTCATTTTGGGGACATAAACCGGGGTAATGCTAAGGTCATTATTTGAAGCAAATCCTATAATTCTTTCA
>Ga0316197_10002810_pt1 | contig 12418 bp, 11 predicted proteins | sample OudBiesiAoxic_MG_FD_204939 | JGI IMG/M metagenome (GOLD analysis project Ga0316197, IMG submission 204939) | Coastal sediment microbial communities from Oude Bieten Haven, Netherlands - site A oxic | ecosystem: Environmental > Aquatic > Marine > Coastal > Sediment | place: Netherlands...
CATCACCGAGTAGAGCCGGTCGACGGACTTTGAAAAACTCCTGCCAATAATAACTTTTGGTGACTTTCGCCGACACTTTCAATAAGCTTGCGCCCTGCCGTGGTTTTACCATGCTTGATATAGACTAAAAGAAGGTTTTTCTTATGATTCGTAATACAACAGTTTTTTCCATTATGACCATCTCTGCGTTGTTATACGCGATGCCTGCTTCGGCACAACCAAGCCAGGCGGGTCCATGGTTTTTCAATGTTGACGTTGGTGGCGTTCATCAAGCTGAAGCCGACCTGAAGGACAACACTGGTGGGTTTGCCAAGGATCGCTGGTTTGTCGGCGCCGGTGTTGATTATGCTTTCAGCCGTCGTAACTCTATCGGAATCTCGGTGGGTGGCGGTCAGACCAATTACGATTTCAACGACAAAACCGACTTTGGCGGTGGCGAACCCTGGAATAAAATTGATGATACCCGTGTGACATTAAATGGACGCTTCGGCTTTGGTGAAACCGGCTCAATATTTATCATTCCCACACTCCGTTTCAATGGCGAAAAAGATGCCAGTTCCAGTGATAGCCGCACCTGGGGTGTATTTGCCGCAGCGACGTGGAAAGTTAAGGAAAACCTGACCATCGGCCCTGGTATTGGCATATTCTCACGTCTTGAAGATGGTACAAAATTCTTCCCGGTACTGGCCATCGACTGGGATATCAACGACCGCTGGAATCTGTCAACAGGTCGCGGGGTCGCTTCTACACAGGGTCCCGGCCTGAACCTCAGTTACAAGCTGAATGAAGACTGGACACTCGGAGTCGCAGGACGCTATGAAAACTCAGAGTTTCGTCTTGATGATGAAGGGTCTGCAGCGGGTGGCATAGGGCGCGACCAGGCCATGCCCCTGGTATTTACAGCCAACCTTGCTCCGACCAAAAAAATCAACGTGTCCATGTTTGCGGGGCTCCAGTTCGCCGGCAAACTGAAAATAAAAGACTCGGACGGTGAGCTTTTAGAGGAAAGCAAGTACGACCCCTCCCTGTTAGCTGGAGTGAGCTTCAACTTCCGTTTTTAGACCTTCAATATACCCAGACCAAAGCCGCAATCCGAAACCGGATTGCGGCTTTCTTTCATTTCCTTAGGCAGGATAACCATAAGTGCATGCACGCTCCCTGCTTCCAAGCCATAATGCCAGTCAATGAAAACTCCTGACCTCATTATCATCGGAGCAGGTGCTGCCGGACTGATGTGTGCGATCACTGCCGCAAAGCGCGGGCGTCGTGTGCTGGTGCTGGAACGTTCCAACAAGCCGGGCAAAAAGATTTTGATGTCCGGTGGCGGACGTTGCAATTTTACCAACCTGTATGTGACGCCCGAGCGCTTCCTCTCCAGCAACCCGCACTATTGCAAATCGGCCTTGAGCCGTTACACGCAATGGGATTTCATATCATTGGTGGAAAAGCATGGTATTGAGTATTTTGAGAAGGAAACTGTCAATGGTCTGAGCGGGCAACTCTTTTGCCGGCAATCCTCGAAACTTATTCTCGCCATGTTAATGGAAGAATGCCGCCAGGCTAAGGTGGATATCAGGCTTAATTGTGAGATCGAGGCGGTTAATCACGCATCTGGTGACTGGACCATTGACCCTGGCCGGGCCGACCAGGGTTCATCGGGAGCCGGTTTTCATCTAAGGACCAGTTTGGGTCACTTTTCCAGCGAAGCCCTGGTGGTGGCTTGCGGCGGCCTGTCAGTCCCCAGCCTGGGTGGCTCCGGCATGGGTTATGAACTGGCGAAAAGTTTTGGACTACGTCTACTACCCAGGTCCGCAGGCCTGGTTCCGTTCACTTTTACCGATACAATGCATGCCGTTTGTGAACGCCTGGCCGGTGTTTCCACTGAGGCCGTTGTGTTTAACGACCGGCAATCCTTCCGCGAAGATTTACTTTTCACCCACCGTGGCCTTAGCGGTCCGGCAGCACTTCAGCTTTCCAGTTACTGGCATCCTGGTGAGCCCATCAATACCAGCCTGCTACCGGATCAGAACGTTTTGGAGCGTTTGCTTAACTGGAAGACGCAACACCCCAGGACTCTTTTGCGCACCCACCTGGATCATTTACTACCACGTAAACTGGTGCTGGAGCTGGAGCAACTGTGGTGGCCGGAACTGGCTGAAACTGCATTGGCCGAGTGGCCCAATGTGTGGCTGGAGGCCGTGGCTCAAAAGCTTGAGAACTGGGTGCTGAAGCCCGCCGGCACCGAAGGCTACCGCACGGCCGAGGTAACCCTGGGAGGCGTTGACACCCGTGACCTGTCATCCAAGACCATGGAATCATCAATATCCGGGCTGTTCTTCATTGGTGAAGTGGTCGATGTGACTGGACACCTCGGTGGATTTAACTTTCAATGGGCATGGTCTTCAGGTTTTGTTGCTGGTCAGGCAGTCTAACTTAACTGCCAAAACGTGGAGCCTGTGTGCTATTTTCAACGGGGGTTTACACCGAAAACTCTTGACACAAAGACAAGTTAAATTTTTAATTCGCGTAATAACTGCCTGCGTCCACACGGAGATAGTCGGATGGGTAAAGATGACCAAGAAAAATTCGAGGACGATGATCTGGATACACTGGATGATTTTGAAGGTGATGATGATTTTGATGAGTCACCGGAAGGCCTTGAAATGGCAGCCAAAAGAGACGAGTCTGCCGAGCAAAGGCGGATTGCAGCCCGACGCGAAATAGAAAGAAGAAATGAACTCAGGGCCCTCAATTCGGAACTGGACGAATGGGATGAGCTTTTTGATGAAGACGATTTATAAGCCCACCAGGTGAAATATCCGGGCTAAAGCGGCAGGTAGATCACCGTATTTGAAATAAGAATCATGATGAATATCAGACCCGTCGTCATCGGCCCAAGATAGATTCTACCCGTCATATTAAAGAAGTACCGGTTCAGGTACGGCAGAACAAACATCATCGGTACCACGGCAAACAGCAGGTTGACGTATAGCCACCCATCGGTCCAGTAAACGGTTCCGGTTATCGCAAAGGTCAGGTACTGGACCACCACGATCAGCATCAGGCCGAGTGAATTGGCAAAGCCCCCGACCAGCATACTCTTCCACTCCGGTTCGCCCTCAAAGCGCATTGCTCCGTTGATGCGCAGGGAATTGGACAGAAGAAAGATAAAAAATAAAGGCACATACATCGCCAGTAAAATGAGCAGTGGGGGCTGAAAAGCACGCACACCCATGAACAGGAACCGGTAGTCCACGTGTAAAAAATAATAAATCGTGAACAGAAACAAGAAATAGAATGTGAAAAGGGCCAATGCGAGCACAAAGGTTCTGAACAACTCCGACAGGTTGGTTGCAACCCCCCATTGTGCGGGTACTACGCCATTCTTTCTGCCGAAAAACCGATAACTGAACCAGAACAGCAGGTAGCCGATGCTGCCATTGAGCACCGCCCAAAGCATGACTGCATTGTTCATCCGTTGCGGGAAGAACCAGGTCTGCTGCCTGCTTGAGGCTGCTACAAACAGTTTTTGAGACAACTCCGCCATCGGGATATAGGTAAAACAGGCGATCAGTGCTCCTAATACAAACATACCCCAGAAAATCATTTTTCCCTTGCCCCGGGGTTTTGACAGCGGCAATGGCAGCGGGTGTACCAGCGGTTTAAAGTAAGGGATTTGAAGCAGTAAGTGGCCCATCGGTACCACGGCCACAAGCGCAGCAACCAGGGAGATCAAGCCGAGCAACTCCTTCCAGTACCAGACCTGGTTGTCCGGGGAAATATCGCTATTGATGTCAAAAACGCGCTCGAAATACTCGATCTGGTTAGCGGTCGCCTCGGTAATGTAGGGCTGAAACGGATGCAGAACTCTTTCGTTGTATACCACCCGCAGCGTTCTGTTATCCATGTCCCCGTAATAGCGGCCCAACTCGACTTCCGTGATTTCAGCAAGGCCAGGTGCAAGGCCGGAGTTCACAGTCCGCAGTGCTTCGGGGGCATAACGCATATCCCCGTTCTTCAGTTCGTTCCGGTAGGCTCCTTCATCGTAATACGCATAGCTTACGCCGACATTGGAGCGCACATCCTTCAGGACTTCGTCACTCAGTGTAAGCACGTAACCCGAAACAAACACCGAGTTGAGCTTGCTGGGTTTACCCGTCCTGATCGCCTCGCGGCCAAAATAGCTTGCCCCTCGAATCGCAGCATTGCCACCGGCTGAATGACCGGTTGCACCAATCCGGCTTTTGTCGATGTAATTCAGGTTTGGCGTTTCGGCCACATAGTCCACCACCGCAAACATGCCGTAACCCTCGGTGGTTGCAGCCCTGCGACTCATCGAAGCACTCGAGAAACCCTGTGCGTAGGGATCGATCAGGATGGCAACGATACCGCGCCGGGAAAACTCTATGGCGATATTGGCCAATGCCTCTTTGGAACGTTGAAAACCCGGAATGACCACTACCAACGGGGCCGGGTTTTCGCTGGTCGCGGAATACGGCTTATATAAATCCGCCACCACCCACTGACCATTCTGGGTTGGTATCTTGATATCCTGTACGTTTACGCGACCACCGGAATCCTGAATGATCGAGGCCAGAAAGCTGGCAAGAAAAACCACCAGTAACGATATGAACAAAAGTCTTTTGCTGGCCTGGATCTTCTCCGGAACCTCGGTCATGTTTTCACCCTGTTGTTATTGTCCTTGTTGAAAACACGGTATGGACCGGCCCTATTTGCCGAAAGTTATATCCACCATCAGGTCGTTGGCAAGGTTTTCGAGTTCGTTCGCCAGCAAGTCGATATCGGTACTGGCTGATACCAGCAGCTCGGCCCTGGCCCTGAACAACTCTGCACCACCCATGGATGCCGCTTCGACAACGGTTTCAAGAACCCGTACGTTGACGTTATGCTTCGCCAGTATTGTGGTGATGTCGTGGACGATACCCTGTCTGTCGTTGCCAACAAGGTCAAGAACATAATCAGCGGTCTTTTCTGGTTCGTTTGCTTTGTCACTGATGTGGGTGATGACATGCAAACCCTGTGATTCAAGACTCTCTAAATCCTGCTGGCAGGCAATGGAATGCTCGCGTGGCAGGGAAACCAACAGGATACCGGCAAACTGCCCGGCCAATGAGCTCATACTACTTTGAGTCCAGCTTCCACCATACTTGTGTAGTACCCTGGACACCGCCTGGATAATACCGGGCTGGTCATCTGCCAGGATGGTCAATACGATCGAAGTGTTCATGAGCGGCTCTTCAGTCTTTATGTCAATGAAGCAGCTATGATATCGGAAACTCTGGCGACTTTCCGCCCGGCTTTATGTGCCCGCGGGTCACTGAGTAATACTTGTAACCTTCCAGGCTGTCAGGCCAGATGCCCAGCTCATCGTCATTTCTGGTGATCGTAACAACAGCATTCGCTATATGGGGTTGAACCAACTCGGCAAAATTGGCGCCGGCTTCTTTGTCCCGGTCATGCTCGGCATCAAAGTCGGCCCAGTTGTGACCATTATTAAAATTCTTTTGAAGTGCATTTTTTAAATCTCCCTCTTTTCAGAGTTAAAACAACCACATCGACCGGATTGGCGCTAGGTGGGTATCTTTCAGAATAGGAGATTCTCCAGAACATACAGGAGCTTAGTTAAATCAGAGCTCCCGCAGGGCCTGTGCCACGGGTTGTCTCGCCGCTCGAATCGCGGGAAACAAACCACCGACAAGACCAATGAGCATGGCAAAAATAATACCCTGTGCGAGCAGCCTGATATTGACATCAAATGCAAAGGTGATTGCGCTGAAACTGGCCCAGTTCAATGTCGCAGCCCGGTAACCGTCAAATGCCAGCCAGGCAAGGCCGGCACCTATCAGACCACCCACGAAAGCCAGCAACAACGACTCACTGACCACCGATATGACCACCGGACCCGAACGGAAACCCAGTGCCCGAAGGGTGGCTATTTCACGGGTTCGACTCGAAACCGCCGTATACATGGTGTTTAATGCGCCAAAAACGGCACCCAGACCCATGATGATAGCGATGGTGGTTCCGAGGCCGGTGATCAGGTTGTAAACAGTGGTTGACTGGGAGTCGTAATATTCGGATTCGCGCATCGGTTTCACATTCAGACGCGGATCACTGGTCAGGCTATCTTTGAATTCATCAAACGCTTCCCTGGAGTTCAGCTTCACATACACGGCCTGGTAGGAATTTCCCCGCCGGTATGCCGGTTGCAGTACTGCCGCATCAACCCAGATTTCTGATTCGGACAAACCTCCATCCGCTTCAAACACACCCACGACAGGCCATTGTTCCTGACCAACCTCAATTGTTGAACCAACGGACAGACCGGCGAACTGGTCACGTGCACCCTTGCCTACAATGACCTCGTTGAGCCCCCATTCAAACATACGCCCTTCTACCAGCTTGAAACTTTCACGTACCGTCATGGCGCTTGCCTGAACGCCGCGCATGGGAACGTTTGCATCGGTGCCTGTACTTTGCATCGGCATATTAATAATCACGAACAACTCCGGTGATGCGATGGCACCGGAAGCATCCCGGGCAATACCCGGAGCCTCGGCAATGAGGCGGGTATCATCACCTGAAAGGCCACTCATCATCTCCGAATCAGCGCCGCTGCGTAACACAATTGCATTTGTGTCACCGGCCGAGCTTTCCATCGTCTTTAAAACACCCTGGGCGATGGACAGCACTCCGACCATTACGGCCACCACACCGGCAATACCGAGTAAAGCCGCAACTGATGACCCCATGCGTTGTGGCAGGGATAGAATGCTGAAGCGTGTGACCGAAACTACCTGCGATATCCAGTTAAACACTGCTCATCTCCTCAACGCATCTGCAATTTGCAGCTTTTGTGCCTGCAATGCCGGAACAATACCGGCAATAAACGCCATTGCCACGATCAGGACCAAACCCAGGAAGAGGTCAAAGGTCGGCAAGTAGAAAACCGGAAATGATCCGTCAGTTGGATCACCCATCGAAACCAGCAACCAGGCCAGGCCGAGACCGATAAGCCCGCCGACAAGCGTTAAAGCCAATGACTCACCAAGAACCAGTCCGAGTACACCCCGGTCTGTGAAACCGATGGCCTTCAATACCGCCAGCTCATTGGTCCGTTCGCGAACCGTATAGGCCATCGTGTTACCGGCCACCAACAGGATGGTGAAAAACACGGCTGACATGATCGACATAATGATAAAACCGATATTTCCGATCTGGTTGGCAAAACCCTGGATAAATGCCCCCTCTGGTTCAGCCTTGGTTTCGGTTGCAGAGTTGGCAAATTCGGCATCAATGGCCGCGGCAACCTCGGCTGCCTTTTCCGGGTCGGAAATCCGTACGGTATACCAACCTACCAACCCCTGGCCGCCCCCTCGGGTTTCATCAAAAAAATCATAGCGGATAAAGAACTGACTGGTATCGGTGCCTTTCTCTGCACCGTCATAGACAGCCACCAGGTCGAATTCCCAGGTCCGGCCACCATCTTTTTTGCCCCAGATCGTGGCGTTGATGGGTATTCTGTCACCCAGTTTCCAACCGAAACGATCCATCAGCCCACGCCCGACCAGTACGCCACTTCGTGTCTCCAGCCAGGCAGCCTTGTGCTCGTCACTGATCACGAACTCCGGATACATATCAAAAAGCTCCTCGGGCACGATTGGCATCTGTGCAAAGAAATTCCTTGGTTCCTGGTAAATCCCCCCAAACCAGGTGGAGTGGGTGGCGTTATCTACGCCATCAATATTCTCTATCTTGGCCTCATAACTTTGAGGAAGAAGCTGGATCAATGAGACCTTGTGTCTCACGATCAGGCGGTCGGCGCCGGCAACCTCTACACCCGCATCAAACGCCTGGCGGATAGCCGTGAGGTAACCGAACAATATAAACGCCACCATGATTGACAGGATGGTCAGGCCGGTACGCAGTTTTTTGCGCTTGAGGCTGGAGAAGATCAGGTAGAAATATTTCATGGTTCAGCCCTCATTGCGGGTCTGTATACCGGTTTAATATGCTTGCTCATACTCAATCAACCGCTTCGGTGCTGAGTTGGCCCTTGTTCAGGTGCAGTGTCCTTGTCGCCCTGGCTGCGGCATGAATATCATGTGTCACCATGATGATCGTTTTACCCTGTTCCCTGTTCAGAGCCTGCAGCAAATCCAGAATTTCATCACCGGATTTTCTATCCAGGTCACCCGTTGGTTCATCACAAAGCAACAGTGTCGGATCCGTGACGATTGCACGTGCAATACCGGTACGTTGTTGTTCACCACCGGATAATTGACGGGGATAGTGTCCGGCCCGATGGGAAAGGCCGACAATATCCAAAGCCAGGGCCGCTCGTTTTTTACGCTCCGCCTTGGAAAGCTTGGTAAGCAATAGGGGAAGTTCGACGTTCTTTTGTGCGGATAACACCGGCATCAGGTTATAAAACTGGAAGACAAGTCCCACATGCCGCGCACGCCAGCCCGCGAGCTTGCGTTCAGATAGCTTGTCGATACGTTGTCCGCCAACCTCCACCGTGCCTTCGCTGGGCCGGTCCAGACCGCCAACCAGGTTAAGCAAAGTCGATTTTCCCGAACCGGAAGGGCCCATCAAAGCCAGGAATTCTCCACTGGGAATTTCCAGGTCCAATCCACCCAGCACATGAACCACTTCTGACCCGCGTTTGAAAACCTTGTCTACGCCACTGACCTTTACCAGGGGACTATCCATACCACCGTCTGTCATCCACTTTTTTCCTTTACCCGAGTACCCGCTGCCAAACCGGAAGGTGCGCTTGTTATTACTTTATCACCACCGGTGAGACCTGATGTAACCAGCATTTCTTTACCACGCTCTCCTGCTGTCGCAATGGCGCGTCTCTCAACCACACCGTTGTTAACCAGCAGCACATACCGCTTGCCATCGCTTTCACTGATCGCCGACTGAGGTATCAATACACCTGCCCGACCGGTGGTTGTTTTAACACCTTCCTCCTGAAAAGCCACTTTTACACCCATATCCGGCAGGATTCGTGAATCCAGTTCATCAAAGCCCACCCTGACCTCAACCGTGGCCCGCTGTCTGTCGGCTGTGGGAATGATTGCGATCACATGACAGGGAATCGACCAGTCCGGATAGGCATCCAGCGTGGCCACAATTTTTTGACCAGGCTTAACCCGGTTAATGTAAGCCTCATTGACATCGATTTCGATTTCCAATGAATCCATGTCAACAATCGTACCTATACCGGTCCGGGTGAACCCGCCACCGGCAGAGACCGGCGAAATCATCTCACCGGGTTGGGCGTTCTTTGCCACCACGACACCGGTAAACGGGGCACGGATAATGGTGTCTTCCAGTTGTTGCCGATAAACATCAAGCCGTTTTTCAGCCACTGACACATCGGCCTGCTTGCGCTCAAGCTGGGCAGCCAGGGAGTCTGAACCGGCACGGGCACGGTCCATCTCCGCCTCGGAAGCCAGTTGTCTGTCGACCAGGTTCCTGGTCCGCTTGTATATCGCTTCTGCCTCGACCAACAAGGCCCCGGTCTCTTTAAGCGAGGTCTCTGCAGATCTCAATTGCGCTTCTGCCAGCGCGTAACTCGTGGCCACATTGGAATCATCAAGCCGTGCCAGCACCTGGCCGGTTTCTACCTGCATACCCTCTTCAATGAGCACTTCAATTACCTTGCCGGTAAACTTGGACGAAACGGTTGCCTGACGACGCGCCGTAACATAACCGGATGCATTCAATACCGTGCTGGCTGTCTGACTGGAAATTTCGCGGGCAAGTGCCGTGCTGACCTCGATGGCCGACGGGGGCTTCAACAAAAACCAGTATGCAGCTGCAGCCAGCAACGCCATAACGACCATCAGCAAAGGCCAGCGATTGGGTTTTGACTCGACTTCCGGTTCACGCTCAATTCTTAGCTGATCAAGCTTATTTGTATTCATATTCAGTATTTAGACGGCAGTCGTATTAGACAGAGTGGCTCAGTATACCGCCAAACCACCAGACAGGTGACTGAAGCCATAACAGGCAGATTACTTTTGCTCGTGGTTGACGAAAATCAGATCCTCTGTATTGAACCCCAGTGATTTCGCCTGCGAAAGCAGCTGATCAACAATCACCTGGTCAAGCTCGGGTGTTCTCGACAGGATCCAGAGGTAGTCGGTGTCCGGCCCGACAACCAGTGACCATTGGTAGGCCTCCTTGTCCAACGCGATAACATTATAAGCACCGTAGAACGGTCCAAAAAATGACACTTTCAGTTTACCGGTTGATGTATCTTCGACAAAATAGGCCTTGCCTTCAGCATCCTTCCACTTGTTAGTAGTGGTTTTAAAACCCCGGTTAATAACGCTGACCCCACCATCATCACGCAAACTATATTCGGCCGTAACATTGGATAGTCCACGCTCAAAAGAGTGATCCAGGCGTGCGATTTCGTACCATTTCCCCAGGTAGTTATCCAGGGTGAAGTCCTGTACGGGCCGGGCGCCTTCAGGAACCCCTAAACAACCCACGAGGCACAGGGCCAGCGCTGTTAACACGATTTTTTTCGTTAAACTTACCAATAACCTCTTCATTTGATAATCTCTTGAGTTATAAAATCAGTGCAACGCCGGGCTATGATTACCCCTGTCTTCAAAAAGGGGCCTTCTTGATGAAGCCTAATCTCCGAAGTTCAGACGCTTCTTGATTTGTTTTATTCCCATGTCAATATCGGTGCCAATCAGTAGCACACCGGATTTTTTCAAATCGTCAAAATTTGAAGCAACCACATTTCCGCCGACAAATACCGGTACATCCAGCTTTTCTACCAACCGGGGTAAGATCCGGCTGATGACTTCACCTCCCGGCTCGATGGTTCCGGACAACACAAGTGCATCGCTTTCTGTCTTTTTAACGGCATCGGGAAATTCATCCAATGGCATATTGGCACCCAGCAATATGGTCTGGAAACCATGGTCGCAAGCATCCAGTGCAAACAGCAATAACCCAATCTCGTGCAAGTCACCAGGAAGACAAGCCATCAATAACCTCGGCCCCGACTGACTCTGGGATCGATGATGAAACCGCGCACCCAGTTTATTGCGCAGGTAAAAACCAAAAAAATGTTCTTCTGCGACACTACCCTGTCCTGAAGCCCAACGCTCTCCGACCTCTTTAAGAACCGGTGACAGCAACTTTTCAGTAACCATCCGCACCGGGTAGTGAGACAGGGCGTCTGAATAGGTGCGTTCAAGGGCACGTTCGTCAAACCGGATAATGGCCGCAATCATGCCATTAATATAGCGTCGCCAATAATTTTGCCGTTCGTCCTCTAAATCGCTGTCGGAATCGTCGGAATTGTTGGCTGCCAAAACTTCTGCCTTGATCTGCCCGATACGCATTCCCCTATCAAGCAAACCGACCACCCGGTTGATCAGGTCAATATGTTCCTGGGTGTATAACCTGTGGCCACTGGCTTTTCGAATGGGCTCTATCAGACCATAACGACTCTCCCACGCCCGCAATGTAATCGAGTTGACACCGGTTAACTCGGAGACAGTACGGATGGGGAACAGGCCTGGTGACTGCTCATCTTCTTTCATATTGCTGCTCTCATAGGGCTTACATTTCTTTAATTTTGGTATTTTCTAAATAAATATTATAGCACTTTTCTTATACAAGACTGAAATTTTTTCTTATACAAAATACAAGCTATTTATTATACAAGAATGTTATTTATTGTTGTTTTTATTATATTATTTACCACACAAAGCCTTCAAAACTTCGATACAACACGAACCCCTCTCAAAAAATAGTTACATTTATGCTTTACATTATCTATACAAATATTATACAATCTTTTTTCGTTTTTATCGATGAGAACTTTTAACTCATCATTTTATTAACCGGAAGGATGCAATAAAGCACCTACCACATTCAATGCGGAATGATCCGCATGGTCACGAAGCAGTGACCAACGAGAAAACTGAGGAGTTAATTATGTTACGCAAAAGCATTTTTCTAACCGGAGCCGCCGCCCTATTGAGTAGTCAATTGGTATCGGCCGACGCGAGAGTTACCGTTGCCCACTTCGCGCCTTTCGCGGATACCCTGGCAGACACATCTGTAAGCGTGGCCCTGAACGGTGACGTTGCGCTTGAAAATGTCACGTTCAAACAATTTACACCATATATCGATCTCCAAGCCGGCGAGTACAAGATAGATATCATTCCTACCGGCACAGACGTCATTGCCATGACGGCAACTTATACCCTGGTAGACGGTCAGGATTACACCGTGTATGCAACCGGTAACGGAACTCTTCAACCGCTCGAACTGGTTGCACTAGCTGACGACAACACTGCACCGGCGGCAGGAAACATTAAAGTCAGGATCGTTCATACAGCACCCTTTGGTC
>Ga0316197_10002811_pt1 | contig 12414 bp, 6 predicted proteins | sample OudBiesiAoxic_MG_FD_204939 | JGI IMG/M metagenome (GOLD analysis project Ga0316197, IMG submission 204939) | Coastal sediment microbial communities from Oude Bieten Haven, Netherlands - site A oxic | ecosystem: Environmental > Aquatic > Marine > Coastal > Sediment | place: Netherlands...
CTGGAAAGCGGCGAGTTCGTGGAGATTCTCTCCGGCGTCTCCGAAGGGAACCGGGTGGTGACCTCGGCCCAGTTCATGATCGATTCCGAGGCGAGCATCAACGCCAGCATCCGGCGGCTTGAATCGATCGAACCGCAAGCTGGCGAGGACGTGATGAACCGGGCATTCGCCAGTGGCTGGGTTGAAGACATCGATGTAAACAGTCACCGCATCCGCATCGCTCACGGGCCCATCGATGAACTGGGATGGCCGCGCATGACCATGGTATTCGACGCACTCGCAGGCGCCAGGCTGGACACCGTGAAAGTGGGTCAGGAAGTGCAGTTCGTGCTGCTGCAGCAACCTGGCGGTGAATATGCCCTGGAAACGATTCACCCCGGAGCGGGTGGCGCCACCGGAGTGAGTGACGATCCGGAAGCCGTCCCGGCCGGACACGACCATGATTGAGTCCATTATCCGGTGGTCGGTTTCCAACCGTTTCCTGGTGGTTCTGTTGAGCCTGGCACTCGCCGCGGGCGGTATCTATGTGACGCTCAATACGCCGGTCGATGCATTGCCGGATCTTTCCGATGTGCAGGTGATCATCAAGACGCCGTACCCGGGGCAGGCGCCCCAGGTGGTGGAAGACCAGGTGACGTATCCACTGACAACGGCGATGTTGTCAGTGCCCGGCGCATCGACCGTGCGTGGCTATTCCTTTTTTGGCGACTCCTACGTCTACGTCATTTTCGAGGACGGGACGGACCTGTACTGGGCGCGCTCACGCGTGCTCGAGTACCTGAACCAGGTGGCCGGAAAACTTCCGGCTTCGGCCAGGCCGGCGCTTGGTCCGGATGCTACAGGGGTGGGCTGGGTCTACGAGTACGCCCTGCGGGACCGTACCGGTCAGCACGACCTGGCGCAGTTGCGGTCGATCCAGGACTGGTTCCTGAAGTACGAGTTGCAGACGGTTCCCGGTGTCGCCGAGGTCGCCACGGTCGGCGGCATGGTGCGCCAGTACCAGGTCGTCGTGAATCCCGACGCCCTGCGTGCCTACAACATTCCCCTGGCGAAGGTCCGCACAGCCATCCAGCGCGGTAACCGCGAAGTCGGCGGTTCGGTTATCGAGATGGGCGAGGCCGAGTACATGATTCGGGCCACCGGTTACCTGCAGTCAAGGGAGGACCTGGAGCAGGTTCCCCTGGGCATGAACGCCAGGGGAACACCCATCCGCCTGGCGGATGTTGCGGAAATCCGCCTGGGGCCGCAGATGCGGCGCGGCATAGCCGAACTGGATGGCGAAGGCGAGGTAGTCGGCGGCATTATCGTGATGCGCTATGGGGAAAACGCGCGCGCGACCATCAACGGCATCAAGGAGAAACTGGAGGAATTGAAAAAAGGGCTGCCTGCGGGCGTGGAAATCGTCGAAACCTACGACCGCTCTGCGCTGATCAGCAGGGCGGTCAAAACACTGCAGGAAAAACTCGTAGAGGAGTTTTTGGTCGTGGCCCTGGTCTGCCTGGTATTCCTGTTCCACCTGCGCTCCTCCCTGGTCGTGATCCTGAGCCTGCCCCTGGGCATCCTGGCGGCATTCCTGGTGATGAATGCACAGGGGCTCAACGCCAACATCATGTCGCTGGGTGGCATCGCGATCGCCATCGGCGCCATGGTCGATGCGGCCATCGTCATGATCGAGACCCTGCACAAGAAGATGGAAGACCCGTCCTACAAGCCGAAGAACCACTGGAACACCGTGACCGCGGCGGCCGTGGAAGTCGGCCCGCCCCTGTTCTTTTCCCTGCTGATCATCACACTGAGTTTCCTGCCGGTGTTCACGCTGCAGGCGCAGGAAGGCCGCATGTTTGCACCGCTGGCCTACACCAAGACTTACGCGATGGCGGCGGCAGCCGGCCTCTCGATCACCCTGGTGCCGGTGTTGATGGGCTATTTCATCCGTGGAAAAATCATTCCTGAACAGCGTAACCCCCTGAACCGTTTATTGATCTGGCTGTACCGGCCCCTGATCGGCGCAATAACGCGCCACCCCTGGCCGGTTGTACTGGTCACCACGCTGGTGGTCGTGGTCGGGTTCTGGCCGGCTAACCGACTGGGATCCGAGTTCATGCCCGATCTGAACGAGGGCGACCTGATGTACATGCCGACGACTTTTCCGGGGATCTCCATCGGCAAGGCACAGGAACTTTTGCAGCAGACCGACAAGCTGATCCGCTCGGTGCCCGAGGTGAAACGCGTCTTTGGCAAGGTCGGAAGGGCCGAAACGGCGACCGACCCGGCGCCGCTGACCATGATTGAAACGGTCATCCAGCTGAAACCGGAGGAACAGTGGAGGGCAGGTGTCACCATCGACGACATCAAGGCGGAATTGAATCGGCGGGTCCAGCTTCCCGGCCTGACAAATGCCTGGGTGTGGCCGATCAAGACCCGCATCGACATGCTGGCCACGGGCATCAAGACCCCTGTTGGCATCAAGGTAGCAGGACCAGATCTCAAAGTAATACAGGAAGTTGGAAGAGAAATTGAAAGTGTTTTAAGAGATGTGCCCGGCACGGCTTCTGCATTCTCCGAACGCGTCGCCGGTGGGCGCTACGTCACGGTGGACATACAGCGCGACCAGGCTTCCCGCTACGGCCTGAACATCGACGACGTGCAGGATATCGTTCGCACGGCCATCGGGGGCATGAACGTGACCGAGACCGTGGAGGGGCTGGAACGTTACCCGGTCAATTTGCGTTACCCGCGCCGGGTGCGGGACTCGGTCGAGCGGCTGCGGGAACTGGCCGTTGTCACCCCGATGGGACAACAGATACCGCTGTCGGCGGTAGCCGATATCCGGGTCGAGGACGGTCCGCCGATGATCAAGAGCGAAAATGCGCGGCTCAATGGGTGGATTTACGTGGATATCGAAGGCGTGGACCTGGGCAGCTACGTGCTCGAGGCGAAACAAGCGGTGGCAGATAATGTGCAGTTGCCCGTCGGCTACACACTCAACTGGTCCGGCCAATACGAGTACATGGAGCGGGCCAAGCAGCGCCTTTCGGTGGTCGTGCCCATTACCCTGGCAACCATTATTCTCTTGCTGTTTCTCAACTTCCGCAACGTGGCCGAGGTTCTGATCATTATGGGCACGCTGCCGACGGCGCTGGTCGGCGGTATCTGGCTGCTCTACCTGCTGGATTACAACGTTTCAGTCGCGGTAGGGGTCGGCTTCATTGCGCTGGCAGGTGTGGCCGTTGAAATCGGTGTGATCATGCTGGTTTACCTGAAACAGGCACTGGCAACGGAGCAAAAACGGGCTCGTGAGGAGGGGCGGGACCTGACGGTTGCCGACCTCGCCAACGCCGTCTCCAATGGCGCACTTATGCGCCTGCGGCCGATCATGATGACGGTGGCGACCATCACAGCCGGCCTGCTGCCCATCATGCTGGGCAGCGGTACCGGCTCGGAGGTCATGCGCCGGATCGCTGCGCCGATGGTGGGCGGCATGGTCAGTGCAACACTTCTCACGCTGGCATTGATTCCGGCGATTTTCCTGTTGTGGCAGCGCGGCAGGATACAAGTTTTGAATTTAGACAGTGATTAAGAGGAACTGAAAAAATGAAGAAGGTAAGAAACATTGCGATTCTTGTATTTGCGGCGGCTATTGTCATTGCTGTGAGCGGGCTTCAGGCACATCAGGGGGGGGCGGGGAGTTTTTCGGATCAAATGATCGTAACCAGACATTTCACCGGAATCTGGGACCAGGTCGACCATGAGGCGCAGGGCATCGCGTTACAGGTAGTTGAGCAACTGGACGACTCCCGCAAGGCAGTAGCTTACTGGTATACCTATGGCGCGGATCGCAGGACCGCCTGGTACATGGGTATCGGTGAACTGGAAGAAAACCGGATCGATTTCGAGCTGTTTGACTCTACGAACGTGGGGTTCCTCCAGGAGGGCGCCATGGGCAACGATTCGGTGACCAGCATCGGTACCATGACAATTGAGTTCGGCAGTTGCCAGAGCGGAGAGGTAACTTATGCAACTTCGCATGAAGACGTCGGCAGTGGTTCGTTCGTCATCGAACGAATTCTCGAGGTGATGAACACGCACTGCACTGGTGGTATTTCGGACGATATGCACGCCGACGGTATGTTCGGCGAGCAGCGGCTCGAGTTGTCATCAGCGCGCGAAGGCGTGAGCGGCAGTGGTCATGCTCGCTACCAGGACTATCCCGCTCACATGGAATTCAACGTGGAAGTAGAGGACCTGCCGGACGGCATTTACCACTTGCACATCGGCGGCCACGGCCGGGGTGACATCGAGGTCATGGGTAGGCACGGTGAAGTGCGTTTCTCCAGTCCGGCCGAGGATGGCCACATGCTGATGAATTTCGACCCGCGCGGTATGCAGATCGAAGTGCACGACGGCCAGGGTGTTGTGCTTTCAACGTTCGACCGGCAATTCAGCCAGGACCAGCACTCGCACCAGGGTGGTGGCCACGGTGATGGTGACCATGCCTACGACTGTGACTCAGGCCACATGGGCGGCGGTGGCATGGGCGGCGGCAGGCGTGAATGCGTTGACGATGGTGATTTCGTCGAAATCGAAGCCGAACTGCAGAACACGGGGGTATTGCCCGACGCAGAAGGCGAGGCTGAGTGGGAAATGAATTCCGAACGGGTTCGGTTTTCCGTTGAGATCGAAGACGTTCAGCAGGGAGACTATCTCCTGCGCGTCGCGGGTCAGGTTGTTGGCGTCATCGAAACGTTCGAGATGCACAACGGAGAGGTCTTCGGGCGCATTGGTTTCAGGGATCCGGCCGTTTACGGCATGGAGCCACTGGCCTTCGAGCCGCGGGGCCAGAAGATTGAAGTATTGCTGGACGACACGGTGATTCTTGAAGTCGAGTTCCCTTCAGAATGAACCGGCTTTGCGTAATCGTGACATCAGAATGAGAACTGTTTCCAACAATACGGCAGCGCAGGATAGCGGTTCCATCCGGGACGGCTGGCTCCTGTTGTTCTTCGCATGGTTGCTTGCATTGGTCGCGACCCTCGGCAGCCTGTTTTTGAGCGAGGTGATGGGAATGGTGCCATGTCCGTTGTGCTGGTATCAGAGGGTTTTCATGTACGCCCTGGTCCCGGTCCTGCTGGTGGGTCTGTTTCCACTGGACCGCCGTGTGGCCCGCTACGCGATGCCCCTGGCCGTACTGGGTTGGCTGATTGCGTTGTATCATCTGCTGGTTTACGAGGGCATCATCCCACGGAAAATGCAACCCTGCGGCACGGACAATTCCTGCGCCGAACTTGACCTGGTATTGAATGGGTTCCTGACGGTCCCCGCGTTGTCGATCATTTCATTCACGGCGGTCATCGTGCTGCTTCTCATGTTTATCAGAAGGTTTAAATCATGAAAAAGGTCTTGCTTGTTGCCGTTGCAGTTGTTCTGCTCATCGCCGGTTTCGCCCTCGCCACCTTCGCGGTGAAATCACAGGAGGCGAAGGAGGCGGAGAACCGGGTCGCCCAACGCGAATCCATGCTGGTCCGCGAGCATTCGCCCCGCCTGGGCAGTGTCGATGCAGAGGTGACCATCGTCGAGTTTTTCGATCCGGCCTGCGAAACCTGCCGGGCATTTCACCCCATCGTCAAGGGGATGATGCGCGATCACCCCGGCAAGATCAGCCTGGTTATGCGCCACATGCCGCTGCATGCAGGTTCCGACGAGGTCGTGAAGATACTCGAGGCCGCCCGTCTGCAGGGTAAGTACTGGGAGTCGCTTGAAGCCGCGTACTCAAATCAGCAACGATGGGCGATCAATCACCGGGCCCATGCGGATCTTTTCTGGCAGGCTGTCGCACCGGTCGGGCTGGATCCGGAGCAGGTTTCGCTCGACATGCGCTCCGCGGCGGTGGCCGAGAACGTCCGGCTCGACATCGCCGACGGGCAGGCCCTGGGCGTCGACAAAACGCCCGGCTTTTTTGTCAATGGCAGGCCGCTGGTCGTATTTGGTGAGCGTCAGTTGCGTGAACTGGTCCAGTCGGAACTGGACCGGCACGGCGAGCCCTGACCACATCCTGGCGGGCGGTCAGAGGTCAACCCGACGCAGACGCAGCGAGTTACTGATCACTGACACGGAACTCATACTCATCGCGGCAGCGGCGATCATCGGGCTGAGCAACAGGCCGGTAAACGGGTAAAGAACGCCGGCCGCCACCGGCACGCCGACGCCGTTGTAGACAAAGGCGAAAAACAGGTTCTGGCGGATGTTTTTCATGGTCAGGCGACTGAGCTTTCGCGCCTGGGCGATGCCGCTCAGGTCGCCCCTGACCAGGGTGACGCCAGCGCTCTCCATCGCGATGTCGCTGCCCGTGCCCATCGCGATGCCGACATCGGCGGCGGCAAGCGCGGGGGAATCGTTGATGCCGTCGCCGGCCATCGCTACACGGTGGCCAGCGGCCTGGAATTCACGTACCACCTCGAGTTTTTGTTGCGGCAATACTCCGGCCCGGACATCGTCGATGCCCAGTGGGCCAGCAACGGCTTGCGCCGTGAGCGCGTTGTCGCCCGTGACCATGATGATCCGTACCCCTTCGTCGTGGAGTTCTGAAATGGCGGCGGCGGTGCTTTCCTTGACCGGATCGGAAACGGCGAGAATACCGGCCAGGTCGCCATCGACCGCGGCCCAGACAATGGTTGCACCCTGGGCGCGCAGACGGTTCGCTTCCGCCTCCAGTGATTCTGTTTCAATGCCGCTGCGTTCCAACAAGGCCTCGCTGCCCAGGATGACATCACGTCCGCTGACCTGGCCGCTGATACCGAGCCCGGTGTGGGATTCGAAAGACACCACCTCAGGCCGGGCTTCATTTCCAGGGTTGACGGCTTCAGCAAGGGCAGCAGCCAGGGGGTGTTCGCTGTGGCTTTCCAGCGCCGCGGCCATTTCCAGGAGCTCATTCCTGTTGCTGCCGGAGCGGGTTATGACTTCGCCCAACACCGGCTTGCCTGCGGTCAGGGTGCCGGTCTTGTCGACCAGTAATACGTCCACTTCCTGCATCAGTTCGATGGCTTCGGCGTTGCGGAACAGGATGCCGTGTTGCGCGCCCGTGCCGGTGGCCGTGACGATGGACATCGGCGTGGCCAGACCCAGTGCGCAGGGGCAGGCGATAATCAGCACGGCAACGGAGTTGATCACCGCAAATGCCATGGCGGGTTGCGGGCCGAGTGAGGCCCAGGCAATAAATGTGATAACGGCTGCAGCGATCACCGTGGGAACGAACCAGGCCGCGACCTTGTCGGCCAGTTGCTGCACCGGTGCCCGGCTGCGCTGGGCGTCGCTGACCATCTGCACGATGCGGGCGAGCAGGGTGTCTGCGCCCACTTTTTCCGCCAGCATCAAAAGGCTGCCGGTGCCGTTGACGGTGGCGCCGACCAGGGCGTCGCCTTCGGCTTTGCTGACCGGTATCGGCTCGCCGGAGATCATGGACTCGTCAACCGTGCTTTCGCCATCCAGCACGCTGCCGTCTACCGGGATCTTTTCACCGGGACGCACCAGCAGCTTGAAACCCACCTGTACCTGTTCCAGCGGGATTTCCCTTTCGTGCCCGCAATCGGTTCGCCGCAGGGCATGTGTCGGGGCGAGGCTGAGCAGGGACCGGATGGCTTCACCGGTCCGGTTGCGCGCGCGTAATTCGATCACCTGGCCGAACAGCACCAGGGTAACAATCATCGCCGCTGCTTCGAAATACACAGCCACGTGCCCGCTCTCGTTGCGGAAGGAATCCGGAAATACAGATGGAAAAAGGGTGGCCACCACGCTGTAGGTAAACGCCACGAAAACACCGAGTCCGATCAGGGTGAACATGTTCAGGTTGCCGCTGCGCAGCGAGAGCCAGGCGCGCTGGAAAAACGGCAGACCTGCCCACAGGCAAACGGGTGCGGCAAGGGCAAGCTCCAGCAGGGGACGGTGCTTGCCTGCAAACATTCCGCCCATCGCCACGAACATCAGGGGGATGACAAACAGGAGGGAGACGAGCAGTCGTTTGCGCATATCCCGGTATTCCGGGTCGTCACCGACATCGGCCGAAGGCATCGTGCCGGGCGCCAGGACCTGTTCCAGCGCCATGCCGCAAACGGGGCAGGCTGCTGGTACGTCCGAAACCACGCCAGGGCACATGGGGCAGGTGTATTTGCCGGCAAGATCTTCCGTGGGCAAGGTCTCTGCATCACTTGCTATGGGCTTGCCGTGGCAGCAATGCTGTTTTTCCTGGTGTCCGCTCAATGTCCTTCCTTCTGTGTGCATAGTGTAGCCGGGTCAAGCATGGCTGATGTTGGCAGAATTTCAAGCCCCAATCACGATCTTAATCAATGCAAAACAGGGGGCATGGCTTGATAATTCAGCCCACTTCTGAACCGTTTTGATCCGAGGATCGAAAAAATGGAAAACACAACAGAACTCAGCTATTTCAAGGGCGCAAACGAACCGGGGCTGGTCGATGAAACCATTGGCCAACGGCTGGCAAAAACCGTTGCAAAGTTTCCCGAAAGGCAGGCATTGATATCTCGCCACCAGGGCATCCGCTGGACCTATCGCGAGTACGCGGAGAAAATCGAATCACTTGCGACCGGGCTGCTGGCGCTGGGTATCGAGCCAGGCGACCGGGTAGGTATTTGGGCGCCCAACTGCTACGAGTGGTGCGTCACCCAGTTTGCGACCGCCCGCATTGGCGCCATCCTGGTCAATGTGAACCCGGCTTATCGCGTTTTTGAGCTGGAATACGCACTGAACAAGTCCGGCTGCAAGGCCATTGTCACTGCCGAGGCGTTCAAGAGCAGCCGGTACGTGGAGATGTTGCAGGACCTCGCCCCCGAACTGGAACATTGCAAACCGGGCGCACTGGAAGCAGCCAAGCTGCCGCATCTCAAAACCATCATCCGCATGGGCGAAGAGCGTACGCCGGGCATGTTCAACTATGCCGATGTTTGTGGCTTCGGCGGGACCGCTGAACTAGAAAAGCTGGCCGACGTTGAAGCCAGCCTGTCGCCGCGGGACATCATCAATATCCAGTTCACTTCCGGCACGACCGGTAACCCGAAAGGCGCCGCGTTGACGCATTACAACATTCTGAACAACGCAAACCAGGTTGCCCAGGGCATGAAGTTCACCGAGGACGACCGCCTGGTTATCCCGGTGCCGATGTACCACTGTTTTGGCATGGTGCTGGGCAAGTTGGCATGCATCGCCAGTGGCGCCACCGCCATTTTCCCGTCAGATGCGTTCGAGCCCCGACAGGTTCTGGAAGCCGTAGAGGCAGAGGGCGCTACCGCCCTGCATGGCGTACCCACGATGTTTATTGCCGAACTGGAACACCCGGAGTTCAAGCGCTTTGACCTCTCCACGCTCCGCACCGGCATTATGGCGGGTGCGCCGTGCCCGGTAGAGGTGATGAAGAAAGTTATTAACCGCATGAACATGGCCGAGGTCCTGATCTGTTACGGTCAGACCGAATGCAGCCCGGTCAATCATATGACTTTGGCGGATGACCCGATTGAAAAACGGGTTGAGAGCGTCGGGCATGCGGTGCCGCATCTTGAGGTCAAGATCGTTGATGAAAACGGCGAGATCGTTCCTTTTGGTGAACGTGGCGATATCTGTTCCCGCGGATACGCGGTCATGAAGGGTTACTGGGGCGATGCGGAAAAAACCGCCGAGACCGTTGATGAAGATGGCTGGCTGCATTCCGGCGACCTGGGCGTGATGGACGAAGAAGGTTACGTGGCGGTGGTCGGGCGCCTGAAAGACATGATCATCCGCGGCGGTGAAAATATTTACCCGCGTGAAATCGAGGAATTCCTGTTCACTCACGAAAAAATCCAGGACGCCAAGGTAATTGGTGTTCCGGACGAAAAGTTTGGCGAGGAAGTCTGCGCCTGGGTCCAGTTGAAAGAAGGCGAAACCCTGTCCGAAGAAGAGATCCGTGCGTTCTGCAAGAAAAACATCGCGTACTTCAAGGTGCCGCGCTATATCAGGCTGGTCACCGGGTTTCCGATGACGGTAACGGGCAAAATCCAGAAATTCAAGATGCGGGAAACCATGCAGGACCTGCTCAGGAAGGAAGATGTCGCCTGAGGAGCGTTTCAGGCAACAAAGGGCTGCATTCGTCCAGAAGTCATCGTAAACTCAGGGGATGCTGAAACTCCGCCATCCCGTCGCGCTCCTGGTCATCGCCCTGCTGGTGATGTTCGGTGTGATGAGGAGTTTCAATCCACCGTCTCCGGTAGGTGCAGATTCCGCTGACGTGGTGTTCTCCGCCATTCGCGCGGAAGCGATACTGCGCGACCTGCTGCAGGAAAACGAACCACACGTCGCTGGTTCACTGCTGAACGCGGAAGTACGTGACCGTGTGCTCGCGCATTTCAAAGCTGCTGCCTACCAGCCCGAAATCCAGTCCCGTTTCCAGTGCAACCCGGTGTTTGGCAGTTGCAGCCCGATAGAAAACATCATCGCGGTCAAGGCAGGATCGGAAGGCCAAGACGCGGTGCTCGTTACCGCACACTACGACAGTGGTTGGGCCGGTCCCGGCGCCGCCGATGACGGCGCAGGCGTCGCAGCCATCCTGGAAATTGCCCGCATGGCGGCGGATTACCCGCCTTTCAAAAACGACATCATTTTCCTGCTCACGGATTCAGAAGAGAATGGCCTGATCGGCGCGCGTGCCTTTGCCGACCATCATCCCCTGTTCAAGAAGGTCAAGGCCGTCATCAACCTGGAAGCCAGGGGTGTGACCGGTTCAAGCAGCATGTTTGAAACCGGCGAGGGCAACCGAAGCATCATCCGGCTTTATGCCAAAAATATTGAGCGGCCGTCGGCCAACTCCCTGGTCTACGAGATATACAAGCGTATGCCCAACGACACGGATTACTCCGTGTACAAGGGTGAAGGCGTGATGGGTTTGAATTTTGCCTTCGCCGAAGGCGTTGCGCTTTACCACTCGGTGCGGGACGACCCCGATCACCTCGATCTGGGCAGCATGCAACACCACGGTGACAATACCTGGAGCATGGTAAACGCACTGGGAGACCGCAACCTCTCGCGCATAGCTTCGAAAGAAAATGCCGGTTTCATCGACGTTTTTTCCAAGTGGATCATTCACTACCCAGTGTCCATAACCGGTGGCCTGGCCCTGTTCCTCGGGGTTTGGGTCATGCTCGCCATCTACGCGGCATTCCGCAAAGAATTCCGCTACCGGCAGTTACGCTGGGGCCTGGTCGCTATTCCGTTCCTTTTCCTTGCCACACTGCTGGCTGCCTACCTGATGTCCTGGCCGCTCGGGCACTGGCCCGATCTGCATCCGCTGGAACACCCGTACCCCTGGGTGGGCCGCCTGGCCCTGTTGCTGCTGTTGGCGCTGGTTCTGTACACCACCCTGAAGCTGTTTTCGGGGCGTGTTTCCGCCTGCGCCTGGATGGTCATGGCCTGGTTCCTGGTGTTCGTGCTTGGCATGGTGATGACCAACAAGATGCCAACGGCAGCGCATATTGCCCTGGTCCCGCTGGCCGCCTTTGCGCTCGGTTCCGTGCTCGACATCTTCCGCCGCAAGTCGCGGGCGCCATTGCTGGTTTCTTCGGTAGCCGGGTTTGCCGCCGCGGCATTTATTTCCTGGTACCACTTTTTCCTGCTTGGCGCGGTGATGAATTTTGACCGGTCCTGGGTATTGATCGCTCCACTGCTACTGATGTTGCTGGTCGCCATGCCGATGTTGCTGGCCTGGGCCAGCAGGAGGGATCTCGACTGGTGGCCCGCCAAGTGGTTGCTTGTTGCCTTGCTCGCGGTCTGCACTCTGCAGTACTTCACGCCGGGCTTCAGTGCGGAACGTCCCCGGGATATGAACCTGATGTACAGCGAAGCCGAGGGCAGCGACAAGGCTTACCTGGTATTGGAGAGTCTCTTCCGAACGCCTGACCGGCATTACGCGAAAAAGCATTTGTTTGAGACTGCCAGGATCAATTCGGGTCGACTCGGAACGGTCGAAAGACCGGTTCGTGAAGTTGAACCACTCGGTTTACCCGGCGTCAGCCTGGAACAGACCGGGGCCGTGACCGAGGATGGGAAATGGCGTTGGGAACTGGCCATGCAACTACCGCAGGAATCCCCGTACCTGTTATTGACGTTTCCGCTTGAATCCGGCTTGAGCAAGGTATGGGTTGACGGGGAGTTGGCACTGGATACGTCCCTGAAAACCAAGAGGGCGCGCTCCAGTTACCAGGTAAAACTGGTCAATCCGAGCGAGCAATCCATTCGCATTGAATTGCTGACCGACCGGGCAGCGACGTTTTCCCTGGCCGCTGTTACCTGGCACGAGCTGCCGCCCTTGCTGGTTGCTCCCTTCATGGGGAATTGGCCGAACGACGCTCAACCCTACCTGTACGGGCCCCGTGCCGA
>Ga0316197_10002812_pt1 | contig 12409 bp, 13 predicted proteins | sample OudBiesiAoxic_MG_FD_204939 | JGI IMG/M metagenome (GOLD analysis project Ga0316197, IMG submission 204939) | Coastal sediment microbial communities from Oude Bieten Haven, Netherlands - site A oxic | ecosystem: Environmental > Aquatic > Marine > Coastal > Sediment | place: Netherlands...
AAGCTCGCTTGATCAGTATGGTCGCGTATGCCACCGGTTGATTGTGAACATTGTCAACTACCCTGCCACTAATGCTGCCAAACACAATATCTGAATCAGCTATTGCTCCTTTAACAAGTGATACGCTACCCAAAAGAAGGACAGAAAGTAATATTATCTTGTTCATGAACTTCGTGATTGTGATTGATTGATGATACATACATGACGATAACATATGGTTAATGTTACCACAAATAAACAATTTAACATATTTTCATATTTCAAATGATAGGCTATCCTTTAAACTTATTTGAATGTGATTTGATTAAATTGATGTAGTATCTTTGATTTTTTAATGGCCAGAAAATGCATTCAAGTAGTTTAATGTAATGAAATGACAAAACCCCGACAGATTTGCCGGGGTTTCTTTCGTTGCTGAGCCATACTAAACACTAACCATTAACTATAAAAATATAGCATCAACAACGAATTAAGTTTTTTGATGTACTATCTAAAGACGAATTATTATTTGAAAAGTTACAGTCATTAACACACTTTAACGTAGCATGAATTATTTTATGAAAACTACACTTGTTTTTGGAGCTTCCTTAAACCCGAATCGCTACAGTAATTTGGCGATAAACAAATTGAGGGCAAAAAATATTGAAACATCCGCTTTCGGTCTTAGGAATGGGAATGTAGCAGATGTGCAGATTAGAACGGAGCTTGAAAAATTTCATAATATTCATACAATTACCTTATATCTCAATGAAAAACGACAAAAGGAGTATTATGAACAAATCATTCAGCTAAAGCCAGAGCGTGTGATTTTTAACCCAGGAACCGAAAACCCGGAGTTTTATGCCCTGCTCAGAAACAATGAAATTAAGGTGGAAGAAGCATGTACTTTGGTGCTATTGGCTACAGATCAATATTAATTGATATGCTAAAGACACTTATTTTTTTCTATTTGGCTTTTATGGTATTTACCGGAAGTGCTCAGCAACTAGAAAATCAGAAATTGGTATTGTCAATAAATGAATATGTTGAAATGCTGGAGAATAAGTCGGATTGGGACTCAATAGTAGAATTTCAATTATTAAACTATTCAAGCAGGGGTGCTCATCTGAGTTCTTTTTTTGAGAAAGATGAAATCCAAAAGTTGTCGCTTAAGGCTTCCGGAGCAACTACTACTTTAGAAAAATATTACTATCTAAAGGATGGCGAGTTGATGTATTTTTCAGAAAAGAGCTACGATCTTCCTTATAATGAAGGTACCGAAAACAAAGTACTCACCCGAATGCTTGACTATGAGACCAAATGCTATTTTAATGAAGAACGGCTTTTTCAGCAATTAGAGCTGGATGAATTAAATTCGAATAATACAGAGATCTATTTGAAAGAGATGGGAAATTCAATTCTTGAGGACCTTGAACTCTTAAAAATCGCAATTATTGAAAAGTACTAATCAGGTTTTTTTCGTATTAGATATAATCCAATAAAGGTAAATAATCCATTAACAGGTAACAATTCATATCCTACGGCGTATCCTCCGAGGTATTCAGCGGGTATATTCGCAATCCCAATTACCATTAGTACTGCGGTTACGGCTACAATCCAAACATAGTTGTCTTCTACTTTATGAGATGTAAAGATGCCAAAGGCAAAGAGCCCCAATAATGGTCCGTAGGTGTAGGTAGCAACGGTCAAAAGGCCATCAATAACATTCCTGTCTAAAACATATTTGAATAGTATAACCACTAGAATCAGGAGCGCGCTCATCCAGACATGGGTTTTTTTTCTTATTGTTTTTTGAGCGTTTGCCGGCTTCTTTTCAATTCCGAGAAAATCTACACAAAACGAAGTTGTCAGGGAAGTAAGAGCGCTATCTGCACTGCTGTATGCAGCTGCAATCAGTCCAAGCAAAAAAGTGATCGCAACGGTAATACCCAAACCACTGTTTAATGCTATTTCAGGAAAAAGAAGATCAGATTTTGGTTCCCCATCCATTAGTGGCGTTGCAATATCAAATTTAGAAGCATAAATAAAAAGTAAAGCACCCAATAGAAGAAAGACAAAATTTACCACAATAAGGATAAGACTGAAAGAAACCATATTTTTCTGAGCGTCTTTTAAATTCTTACAGGTTAAGTTCTTCTGCATCATATCCTGATCCAGTCCGGTCATACAAATAGTAATGAACATGCCCCCCAGAAAGGATTTTATAAAGTGATTTTTGACAAAAAAATCATCTGTAAATAGCACCTGACTGTAGTCCTTTAATTCTTCAGAATTAATAAATTCCGTAAAGCTCCAGCCTAATTTTGCATTTATAAAGTAAATAGATAAGCCTACTGATAATAGCATAAACAAAGTTTGCAGAGTGTCTGTCCAAACGATAGTTTTAATCCCACCTCGGAAAGTATATATCCATATTAAAAGGACAGATAAAACCACTGTTACTTCAAATGGAACATTCCATGCGTCAAATACAAACTGTTGCAGCACAATGGCTACCAGAAAAAGACGGAAAGAGGCTCCTAATACCCTGGAGATAAAGAAAGATAAAGCTCCAATTTTGTAGCTCACATTTCCAAATCGTTCCTTGAGGTACTCATAAATAGAAGTAACATTAGAGCGATAATATATGGGCATAAGAACAAAGGCGACGACAAAATATCCTACCAAATAGCCAAAAACAACTTGCATATAACTGAATTGGGAAGTTTCTACCCAGCCCGGAACAGATATAAAAGTGACGCCGGATAAGGACGCGCCAATCATGCCAAAGGCAACTAAATACCAGGGCGATTGTTTTCCTGCCTTAAAAAAATCAGCATTGGAATCGTTTTTTCCGGTGAAGTAAGAGATAAGCATTAGCAAGAAGAAATAACCGCCAATAAGGAGCAGAATATGCGATGCTGTCATAAAAATAAATTACATGCGCAAAGTACAAAAACTTAAAACATTATGTAATTTTGCCTTTATGGAATTTTCATCTAAACTCTTGGAAAATGCAGTATACCATATGTCTCAGTTGCCGGGAATTGGTAAACGAACTGCTTTGCGGTTAGTACTTCACCTTTTAAACCAGCCGGAGGAACAAACATCAGATTTATCTCGTTCGCTCCAGGCGCTTAGAGAGGAAATTAAATTTTGCTCAAAGTGCCATAATATCTCAGATGTCGCTCTATGTGAAATCTGTGCAAATTCTAAAAGGGAGCAGGATCTGGTTTGTGTAGTTGAAGATATTCGGGATGTAATGGCCATTGAAAACACAGGTCAGTATACAGGCTTATACCATGTGCTTGGAGGCAAAATATCGCCAATGGAAGGTGTTGGTCCGCAGGATTTAACTATTGCCTCCCTAATCTCTAAAGTTAGTCAAAATGAGATAAAGGAACTGATATTTGCCCTGAGCTCTACTATGGAAGGGGATACTACTAACTTCTATATCTATAAACAACTAAAGCCTTTTGAACTAAAAATATCTACAATTGCGAGAGGTATATCGGTAGGGGACGAATTGGAATATGCAGATGAAGTTACTTTAGGAAGAAGCATTCTTAACAGAATTCCATTTGAAGGTTCCTTAAAGGCTACTTAAAGATAATTGATACAATAAATTTAAAAATAAGGACGTTTTTTTAGTATTTTTGCAAAATATTTAAACAAAAAAGCACATTAAATAATAATATGGCAAAGTTTGAATTGAAATTGCCGCAGATGGGTGAGAGTGTTGCAGAGGCTACCTTAACAGCTTGGTTAAAGGAGGTTGGTGATACTATAGAAATGGATGAAGCGGTTTTTGAAATTGCTACCGACAAGGTAGATTCTGAAGTGCCAAGCGAAGTTGAGGGTGTGTTGCTGGAAAAACTTTTTAATATAGACGATGTCATTAAAGTTGGACAGACCGTAGCTGTAATAGAAATGGAAGGCGGGTCAGGTTCCACAGAAGGTGCTGATACCGAACATAAAGAAGAAATTACTGAAGTTATTCCTGAGGAAGCCACCGTTTTGGAAGCAGATGTGGCTAATGTCCAGGAATTTGTTGCCAGCACTGCTCAAAGCACAGCTGATACCACCAGATTTTATTCTCCTCTTGTTAAAAATATTGCGAGAGAAGAGGGGATAACCACCGAAGAACTCGACAAAATAGAAGGTACGGGAAAAGAAGGCCGGGTTACCAAGAATGATATATTGGCTTATATTAAAAATGGTAAACCTGAAATCGCACCCATTGCAAAACCGCCTGCAGCGCCCGTCAAGGCGCCTGAACCTGTAATAAAGAAAACTGCTGTTCGTACAGAACCTCATCAGGTTACAAGAGTACAGTCTAATGGTGAAGACGAAATTATACCGATGACAAGAATGGGGAAACTCATTGCTCATCATATGATAGGGAGTATCTCAACTTCAGCTCATGTGCAAAGTTTTATTGAAGTAGATGTTACAAATGTGGTTACATGGAGGAATAAGGTTAAAGACGAATTCCAGAAAAATGAAGGAGAAAAGTTAACCTTTACCCCAATTTTTATGGAAGCTGTTGCCAAGGCCTTAAAAAAATATCCTATGGTTAACATTTCAGTTGAAGGGGATAACGTAATAAGGAAAAAGAATATCAACATTGGAATGGCTGCGGCATTGCCCGATGGAAATTTGATAGTACCTGTAATAAAAAATGCAGATCAACTAAATTTAGTTGGAATGGCCAAAGTAGTTAATGACCTTGCAAACAGGGCAAGAAACAATGCACTAAAACCGGATGAAATAAAAGATGGCACTTATACGGTAACTAACGTGGGATCTTTTGGCAGTGTCTTTGGGACGCCTATTATTAACCAACCACAGGTTGGGATATTAGCCCTGGGAGCTATTCGGAAAATGCCTGCGGTAATAGAAACTGATGAAGGCGATTTTATTGGAATCCGAAGCAAGATGTTTCTTTCACACAGTTATGATCATCGGGTTGTAAATGGCGCATTGGGCGGCATGTTCGTTAAAACGGTTGCAGATTATCTTGAAGCCTGGAATGTGGATAGAGAGATTTAATAACATTAAATTCAATAGGTAATTTCCTAACTTCTTTAAATATTATCGCAATTGACGCCCTCAATCGAAAATTATACATAGACTCAATATATAAGTCGGTTTTAACTTTGTTTTAAAAATTATCTTTGATTAATAACCTCACAAATGGAACTAAAACTCAGCAAGCCCATATGTTTTTTTGATCTCGAAACCACGGGAACTAATGTGGCAAAGGACCGTATTGTCGAAATTTCTATTCTGAAAGTTTATCCTAATGGTAATAAAGAAAGCAGGACCTGGTTGGTTAATCCTGAAATGATTATTCCCGATGAGGTAATTGCGGTTCATGGTATTTCTAATGAAAAAGTAGCCAATGAGCCAACGTTTAAGGAACTGGCTAAAGAAATTTTCAACATAATAAAAGACTGCGACCTGGCCGGCTTTAATTCGGATCGCTTTGATATTCCGCTTTTGGCAGAAGAAATGCTTCGTGCAGACATTGATTTTGATCTTAAAAACATGTTATCTGTAGATGTACAGACCATCTTTCATAAAATGGAAAAACGTACCCTGGCTGCGGCCTACAAATTTTATTGTGATAAGGATTTAACGGATGCCCATAGTGCTGAAGCAGATACCACAGCTACTTATGAAGTTCTTCTCTCTCAGTTAGATCGTTATCCCGAATTGGAAAATAATGTAAAGAAACTGGCAGAATTCTCTACCCATAGAAAATTTGCCGATTTTGCCGGCTTTATCAGTTTTAATGAAGATGATGAGGAAATTTTTTCCTTTGGAAAGCACAAGGGTAAAAAAGTGCTGGAGGTTCTGGAGAAGGAGCCTGGCTATTTTGGATGGATCCTGAATGCGGATTTTCCGCTGTATACTAAAAAAGTACTCACTCAGATAAAACTAAGTCAGCTTAATAATAAATTAAGCTAAAATAATTAGGAATTAGGAGATGAAAATCATTTGTGTTGGTCGCAATTATGCAGATCATATAAAGGAATTGAATAATGAAAGGCCTAAAGATCCGGTAGTTTTTATAAAGCCCGATTCTGCAGTTCTGCCGAAGGAACAGGATTTTTATATTCCTGATTTTTCAAATGAAATTCATTATGAATTAGAAGTTCTGGTAAAAATTAAAAAAGTGGGTAAGCATATCAATGAGAAGTTTGCACATACTTATTATGATGAGATTGGACTTGGTATAGATTTTACGGCCAGGGATCTGCAATCGAAACTAAAAGAAAAAGGTCTTCCCTGGGAAATTTCAAAAGGTTTTGATGGTTCGGCTGTAATTGGAAAATGGATTGATAAAAATAAATTTGAAAATTTGAACGAACTGAATTTTACACTTTCCAAAAATGGAGAAATTGTTCAAAACGGGTATACAGGCTTAATGCTATGGAGCATAGATTCTCTGATTTCGTATGTCTCTAAATACTTTATGCTTAAAAAAGGAGATATTATTTTTACCGGAACTCCCGCAGGGGTTGGTAAAATAAGCGCAAATGATTACCTTTCGGCTACGCTTGAAGGTGAAGAATTACTCAAAGTAAAAATTAAATAAATGATCTACAGTTTGGATAAAATTAATGAGATGGCTGAAGGGGATGAGGATTTCATCAAATCTGTTATTTCTGTGTTCCTTGAGGAAGTACCTCAGGATATTAAAGATCTCGAGATTGCCATTGAACATGGTGATTATGAGAACGTTTATAAACTAGCACATAAAATAAAACCCAATGTGGATTTGTTGGGAATGGAGCAAAGCAGGTCTATTGCTCTGGATATTGAAACATTAGGTAAAAGTTCCGAAAATAAAGAAGAAATTGAGAGTAAATTTCCACTATTAAAAAAAGATATACTTCAGGTAATTTCTGAACTTAAAAAGGACTTCAATTTCTGATGTTTGCAGAAATTATCACTATTGGCGATGAAATCCTAATTGGACAAATCGTAGATACTAACTCTGCCTTTATTGCCACTGAATTAAATAAGATTGGAGTTTCAGTATTCCAGATTACCTCTGTTCAGGACGAGAGATCCCATATACTAAAGGCTTTTTCAGATGCCGAAAAAAGGGCAGAAATAATCATTATTACAGGTGGTTTAGGGCCCACCAAGGACGATATAACAAAACGAACACTTTGTGAATATTTGAATGATAAACTGGTTGAAGACAAACAGGTATTAGCCCACATAGAAGAGTTATTTAAAAAATATATCGCTACTCCGATATCCGATGTCAACAGGCACCAGGCTCTGGTGCCTTCCAAAGCTCAGGTACTACACAATGCATATGGTACTGCACCGGGAATGTGGATGTCTAATGAGAAAGCCACTTTTATTTCACTTCCGGGAGTGCCTTTTGAGATGAAAAATCTTATAAACAATGCAGTTATCCCAAAAATTGCTGCCACTTTTCATCGTCCGCACATTTACCACAAGACAATTATGACCTATGGCCTGGGAGAAAGTGCGATAGCAGCCATAATTGAGGATTGGGAGGAGAATTTACCGTCTTTTGTCAAGTTGGCATACCTCCCTAATTTAGGTAAAGTGCGATTGCGATTAACGGCCAAAGGGCCAGACAAGAATCTCATAGAGGAGGCAGTTAAAACTGAAGCAGCAAAATTATATTCCATAATCGGGGATATCATTTACGGTGAAGAAGAGGATGGATCTATAGAATCAGGCGTTGCAAAATTGCTCACTGAAAAGAAAATGACCCTGGCAACGGCTGAAAGTTTTACCGGGGGTAAAATAGCAGAGCAACTTACTGCCATTCCTGGCGCTTCGGCGTATTTTTTAGGCAGTGTGGTAGGTTATGCCACTCAGGTTAAAATAGATGTTCTTAAAGTGCCGGAGAAGCTGATAAAAAAGAATTCAGTAGTAAGTGCAGAAGTTGCAAAAGCAATGGCTGTGAATATCAGGGAATTATTCCAGTCAGATTTTGCGGTGGCAACAACAGGCAATGCAGGCCCTTTAAAGGGTGATTCTGATGCTCCTATAGGTACTGTTTATATTGCAATTGCCACGCCCAATGATGTAATTGTTGAAAAATTTACCATGGGAAATCACCGTACAAGAATAGTGCAAAAAGCAGTACACAAAGCTTTCCAGATGCTGCAAAAAGAAATTTTAAAATTCTAGAAGAGAATTTTGTCCATAAGACAAAAATGAATTAAATTTGCACCCTGTTTAAAATCAAGAAAAAAGTAGCATAATGTCAAAAGTTTGTGAACTTACCGGAAAGAGAGCTATGTTTGGAAATAACGTATCCTTCTCTATCAATAAAACGAGGAGAAGATTTGATGTAAATCTTTCCAAAAAACGTTTCTATATTCCGGAGGAAGATAGATGGATCACTTTAAAGGTTTCTACGAGGGCTCTTAAATCCATAAACAAAAAAGGCATCTCTGCTGTTTTAAAAGAGGCTAGAGCAAAAGGATTGATTAAATAATCCTTTATTATACAGAATACAATGGCAAAAAAAGGAAACAGAGTTCAGGTAATATTAGAGTGCACGGAGCATAAAAAATCAGGTATGCCTGGTACATCCAGATATATTACGACCAAGAACAAGAAGAATAGCCCTGATAGGTTGGAGATTAAAAAATTCAATCCTATCCTTAAGAAAATGACTGTTCATAAAGAGATAAAATAAGAAAGCATGGCAAAGAAGACGGTAGCGAGTTTACAATCAAGTTCTAAAAGACTTACCAAAGCTATAAAAATGGTAAAATCACCTAAAACAGGTGCCTATACTTTTGTAGAATCTGTTATGCCACCAGAAATGGTGAACGAATGGTTAACTAAGAAGTAACAAACTAACTAAAATTTTATTCCGGGCCGCTTTCTATGAGAGCGGCTTTTTTAATTTCATATATTTGCTCAACGATTTTTAAAGGTGCTATGAGCTTATTTAAAAAAATATTTTCCTCGCAGAAGAAAGAAACACTGGATAAAGGTTTGGAGAAAACTAAAACCAGTTTTTTATCCAAACTTAGCAAGGCAGTAGCCGGCAAGTCTAAAGTAGATGATGATGTTTTAGATAACCTGGAGGAAGTTTTAGTGACCTCCGATGTAGGTGTGGACACCACACTCAAGATCATTGAACGAATAGAAGAAAGGGTTTCCAGAGATAAATACATTGGCACCGATGAGCTGAACGGAATTCTCCGGGAAGAAATCGCAGGCCTTTTATCAGAAACCCATTTGGGTGAAGAGGAAGAATTTAGGATACCCGATAGTAAAAATCCATATGTAATAATGGTGGTTGGTGTAAACGGGGTTGGTAAAACAACCACAATTGGTAAACTCGCCTATCAGTTTAAAAAGCAAGGCTTGCAGGTTGTAATAGGAGCTGCAGATACCTTCAGGGCGGCAGCAATAGATCAGCTGCAGGTTTGGGCAGATCGTGTGGATGTCCCTTTAGTGAAACAAAAAATGGGCAGTGACCCTGCCTCAGTAGCCTTTGATACCTTAAGTTCTGCAGTTACCCAGGGAGCAGATGTTGTTTTAATTGATACTGCGGGCAGATTGCATAATAAAGTTAACTTAATGAATGAACTTGGTAAAGTTAAGCGAGTTATGCAAAAAGTTATCGAGGATGCACCACAGGAAGTTCTTTTGGTGCTTGATGGATCTACAGGGCAAAACGCATTTGAACAAGCCAGGGAATTTACAAAGGCTACAGAGGTAACCTCATTGGCTGTAACAAAATTAGACGGTACGGCCAAAGGGGGCGTAGTAATTGGTATTTCAGATCAGTTTCAGATTCCGGTCAAATATATCGGCGTTGGTGAAGGAATAGAGGATCTTCAGGTATTCAATAAATTTGAATTTGTTGATTCATTCTTTAGTATCACTAGTTGAAAGCCCTAAACTTCATACTTATTATTTTATGCTCAACAGCACTTGCTGCACAAATTGAGATCCCAAAGTCCAGCCCATTTTCAGAGGTTGAGCAGGATGTTGGACTTACAAAAATTACAGTGGCTTATTCCAGACCCCGAGCTAAAGGAAGAAAAATATTTGGCGGCCTTGTGCCTTATGGACGCATTTGGCGGGTTGGCGCTAATGAGTCGACCAAATTTACTGTAGATTTCAATATATCTGTTATGGGTAATAATTTGCCCCGGGGCACATATGCGCTTTATGCCTTCCCATATGAAGATTACTGGGAGGTAGTTTTTCATAAAAATACGGAACATTGGGGTGATGGAAGAAAAGCATACGACCCTGCCGAAGATGCGTTCAGGATCCGGATCAATCCAGAGAAGATTTCTGATTATCAGGAAAACTTCCTTATCACTTTTGATGAAATTGATCACAACTCCGGCAATATGGTATGGATTTGGGAAAATATTCGTATTACAATTCCGATCACAGTAGATACGGATAGTAGAATGATGGAGGAGATTGCATCAGGACTAAAGGAAAACCCCACTGCACAAACCTATTATGAGGCGGCACGCTATCTGCAGGAACAAGGGAAATTATACGCACAGGCCTTGCTATATTTAAATAAGGCTATTGAAATTGGAGGGGAAACCTATTATTTTTATAGGGTTAAGTCTATGGTTGAAGCTGCTTTGGAAGATTATGCTAGTGCCATTATTTCTGCACAAAAATCACTGGAATTAGCCCAAAAAGAAGATAAAGATGAATTTGTCCGCATGAATGAGCAAAATATCTCTCTTTGGCGGGAGAAACAATTAAAATCAAAACAATGAAAAAACAAATTTTCTTACTTGTCTTATTAGTAATTATTTCCTGCAAGGAATCTAAGAAAATAGATTATTCAACTGTGGAACTTTGGAAGGCCTATAATGACTCCACTGAAGTAGCAGCGAATCAAGAGCATGAGAAATCACGGATGCAATTCAAACTCATACAGTCCAGGGTATCTGACAAGAATGAGAGTTTCAGGCCGCTGTATCACGAAGTAGTAGAAATGTCCGAGGCTGAATATGAACAGTTAAAACCCTTGATACTCGAACAGGATATTCCTACGATTCAACAACATATCAAAGACGGGAAACTTACCTACGAAAAATTAGTTCGTTTTTTTCTCTACAGAATTTATCTGTTTGAACTCGATAACAAAACTAGTTTACATACCATAATAGCTTTGAATGAAAATGTGGTAGAGGAAGCCAGGGAGCTCGATAGGTTAAATTCGGGAGACCGTCATCCAATTTTTGGTATGCCTATTCTCCTTAAAGACAATATTGGTACGGATGGTATGAATACCACAGCCGGGGCAATTGCGCTGAAGGATAATGAAACTCAAGATGCCTTTATTGTTGAGCAATTAAAGAAAAACAAAGCTTTGATTTTGGGTAAAGTCAATCTTAGTGAATGGGCGTACTATATGTGTAATGGCTGTCCTTTGGGTTACAGCGCTATTGGCGGTCAAACACTAAATCCGTATGGCCGGCGCGTTTTTGAAACAGGAGGTTCCAGTGCAGGGAGCGGAACTGCAGTTGCAGCAAACTATGCAGTGGCTGCAGTAGGTACAGAGACTTCGGGATCTATTCTTTCTCCTTCGAGTCAGAATTCTGTGGTTGGATTAAAACCAACTATAGGACTTTTAAGCAGGACAGGCATTGTGCCAATTTCCAGTACACTAGATACCCCCGGACCAATGACTAAGAATGTTATGGATAATGCGATCTTATTATCCGCAATGACTGGCAAGGATTCAGCTGATGAAAAGTCTGTTAGTTCCAATGAGGACTTTGTTGAGGCTGTTAAGGATTCAGAAAGCCTGAAAGGGAAACGTTTAGGTGTTTTCAAAGACCTGATTGAAACAGATTCAATTTATTTGAAAACGGCAAATAAACTTAGAGATCTGGGTGCCGAAATAATCGAGTTTGCTGCACCGGAGGTATCCATGGATGGGTTTCTGACACTTCTCAATATAGATATGAAAAATGATCTTCCGGAATATCTAAATGCCCATGTTCAGAATAAAGAAGAAATTCCTATGCGCACTCTTAAGGAGATTGTAGAGTTTAATTTAGCCGATTCACTACTGCGCGTTCCTTATGGACAATCTATTTTTGATGGAATTCTTAAAGATTCAACGTCATTAGACGAATTGCAGCTTATTAAAAGCAGGCTGGAGGAGAACGGTCGATTATTTTTTGATACCCCTATGGATAAACACCAATTAGATGCCATCTTATCTATAAATAATTACCATGCGGGTTTTGCGGCTGTAGCCAAATATCCGGCATTGACTGTGCCCATGGGATACAAGGAAACCGGAGAGCCGATAAGCCTTACTTTTATTTCAAAACAATTCCAGGAGCTTAGCTTACTTAAATTGGGCCGTGCTTATGAGAAAGGCACAAATTTGAGAAAACCCCCTTTAGCGTATAAA
>Ga0316197_10002813_pt1 | contig 12408 bp, 11 predicted proteins | sample OudBiesiAoxic_MG_FD_204939 | JGI IMG/M metagenome (GOLD analysis project Ga0316197, IMG submission 204939) | Coastal sediment microbial communities from Oude Bieten Haven, Netherlands - site A oxic | ecosystem: Environmental > Aquatic > Marine > Coastal > Sediment | place: Netherlands...
TCAGATCTGTAACCTCCAGCATGAGATCGATGACCGGTTTGGCCGCGAGGCCGGGAACTGCCGTGCTACCAATATGGTGGATCCCACAGATACATTCGGGAGCGATCTCGCCGATCACCGTCGCCTCCTGGGCGAAGAGATCTGGCCACCGTGGATCATAGGGCTCTACCTCAATCGTTCGTTGGGGGGCGGGCATCGGATCGCAGTCAAGTTCACACGGCGCAGATGCTATCGGTAACCATCTTATATTCTGAACACCTTGCCTACAGGAGACTATCAGAACTGTTGAAAACTACAAGCGGACGCTCTGCCTGACCGAGGCCCAGGCTCCGGTCGATTGGCCATTGGAAAATACCTACAGACGAGCTCAAAACTTCAACTTGGAAGCGCCGCTCGATCCGCCCATCTGACGTCTTTCCAAACCACTCCCTAGCCGCTAAGATTTCCGCAACCCATGATCCGCCGACTCCTCGCTACCCTACTGTGCGCCACCGCTGCCCACGCCGCCCCACCCCCGAACGTTGTCGTTCTCCTCGCCGACGATCTCGGCTACCAGGACATCGGCTGCTACGGCGGTCCAGTGAAGACACCCTCGCTCGACCAACTCGCTGCGAGCGGCGCACGCTTCACCGATTTCTATTCCGGCTGCGCCGTCTGCTCGCCGTCGCGGGCGGTGCTGCTGACCGGCCGCCACCACATCCGCGCCGGTGTCTACAGCTGGATCCACGACGCCAGCCAGAACTCCCACCTGCTCGAGCGGGAGACCACCCTCGCAGAGCTCCTCCGACAGGCCGGCTACGCGACCGCCCACGTCGGCAAGTGGCACCTCGGCCTGCCGACCGCCCAGCGCGACAAACCCACTCCCGACCAACACGGCTTCGACGACTGGTTTGCCACCTGGAACAACGCAGAACCATCCCACCGGAACCCGGCAAACTTCATCCGCAATGGCGAGCCGGTCGGCAAGCTCGAAGGTTACTCGTGTCAACTGGTTGCGGACGAGGCCATCCGTTGGCTCGAGGACCCCGCTCGTAACAGGGACAAACCGTTCTTCCTCAATGTCTGGTTCCACGAGCCCCATGCACCGATCGCTGCGCCGGATCCGATTGTCGAAGGCTATGGGAACAAAGACGACAAGGCCGCCATCTACTCCGGGACGATCGACAATACCGACAAGGCGATCGCGCGCCTGCTCGCGAAGTTGGGGGAGCTTGGCGACCCCTCCGACACCTTGATCTTCTACGCCTCCGACAACGGGAGCTACCGCGACGATCGCACCGGTGGCCTGCGCGGGCGCAAAGGGCTCAACTGGGAAGGCGGCATCCGCGTCCCCGGTATCTTCTCCTGGCCTGGGGTAATCCCGTCCGGCCAGACCATCTCCAATCCCGCCGGCCTCGTCGATCTCCTACCGACCATCTGCGGGCTCGTCGGGATCTCGCCGCCCGCCGATACGCACCTCGACGGCAGCGACCTATCCCCAATCCTCACCGGCAAAGCGAAATTCCAGCGCCACCAGCCGCTGTTCTGGCACCTGCAGAAATCGCGGCCAATCGTCGCGATGCGCGATGGTGATTACTCGCTGGTCGCCGATCCGGACTACGAACTCTCCAAGAACAACATGTTCCAGGAGGCATGGATCCCGAAGATCAGATCCGGGGGTTACAAGAACTACCAGCTCTTCAACCTCGTGCTCGACCCGCAGCAGGAGCACGACCTCGCGGCGGAGAAACCGGAGCTGGTGGCGGAGCTCAAACGGAAGCTTCTTTCGATCAATGATAGCATCATGGCGGATGGCGCCGACTGGCACCTAGGAGCCAGCAGCTCGCACAACAAACTGACAGAAAAAGAGATCGCTGAGGGGTGGGAGCTCCTGTTCGACGGGGAGAAAATCGAAGGCTGGCGCGGCTACGCTGACGAGAAGCTCAAGGAGGATGGCTGGGTGGTGCGCGACGGCACACTGCACAAACCAGCCGGCATCAGGGCCGGTGACATCATGACCGTGGAGACCTACAATAATTTCGAGTTCCGCTGGGAGTGGAAGATTGGATCGCGCGGCAACAATGGCGTCAAGTATTTCATCACGCGGGAGCGCGGCTCGGCGGTCGGGCACGAGTACCAGATGATCGATGACTCAATGGTCGGCGACCCGTTCAGTTCGAACGCGTCGTTCTACCTGGTGGTCGAGCCGGCGGCGGACAAACCGAACCGCCCCCCCGGGCAGTGGAACGAGTCCCGCCTCGTCGTCAGAGGCGAGCACGTCGAGCACTGGCTCAACGGCGCGAAAGTGCTCGAATACCGATGCGGCAGCCCGGAGATCATGGGGCGGATCCCGGAGACGAAGTTCAAGAAGTATCCAGGCTTCGGTGAGAAGATCACCGGCCACCTGCTGCTGACAGACCACAAGGACCCGTGCTGGTTCCGCAACCTGAAGATCCGCGAGCTGGAGGAGTAACGGGAAGTGGCCGGGAGCGTCCATTGGCGTCAACCTAAGCACCGAGGGGCGGCCGACCAAGGAGTTTGGGGAGTCTCGCCACATGCTCCTTGGCGTGGCTATTCTCAACGACCGGGCAGTCGAATTTTTTGCCCGCGAAGCAGCGCTAAGATTCGGTAAGGCTCGGCTCTGCCATCCATTTGTGTCTCAAGTTTCAGGCCTTCGCGTCTCTTCGCGCAACTTCGCGGGCAAATCATTAATTTACCCTGTTTCGGGTCGATGAGACTTGTCACAGATGCCTCCAGCCACAGATTCCCTACACCGGTACGGATCGTACGGTCAGCCAATGAGCGCTTGGGTTGACGCCTATGGGCGGGACGCCCTGGCTCCTTGACTTGGTCCCCAAGCCCTGGGTTGCGGCGAGGAACGGGCGCCTAGCGCGGGGTGGTGTGCTTGGCGATTTTCTCTAGGGTCGCCAGCATGGCGGCTGAGCTCTCGGGGCTTTCGCCGCTGCCGCCACCGTCCTTGACCGAGTAGGTCGGCTGCACTTTGCCCTCGCCACAGATCACCACCAGCAACGAGCTGACCAGGTTCGACCGGGTGCGCTCGTCAAGCTTGTAGCCGCGATCGTCCAGCATCGTGACGGCCTCATCGACGATCTCGACGGCGCCTTCCGCGATAATCTTGCGTGCGTCGACCAGCGCCTGTGCCTGCTGGCGGACGAGCATCGACTGCGCGATCTCCGGCGCGTAGGTGAGGTCGGCAAGTTCGTATGCCTCGACGTGGATCCCCGCCGGCGCGACTTTCGTGTTGAGTAGTTTGACCATCTCCTGCCCGACTTCGAGCGCCTCTGACTTCAGCGAATGCCCGTCCTTCGACTCGTACGGGTATTGCGAGGCGACCTGTTTGAGCACGGCCATTGCCTGCGTTTTGAGATAGGTGTGGTATTCCTCCACCTCGAGCGCTGCCTTCTCGGAATCGGTCACCTTGTAGGTGCAGACGCCGCCAATAATGATCGGGTTGCCATTGCCGTCGGCGACGGTCGTCTTGGCGATGTCGATGGTCTGCTGCTTGACGCTAATCTTGATGATCTTGCGCCCCCACGGCGAGATAAACGAGAGCCCGGGCTTGCGGAGGATCCTGACGAACTTGCCCCACGATAGGATGAGCTTCTCCTCCTGCGGGTGCACGATCACCCAACCGAGGATGAAGGTGATCGGGAAAAACAGGATGCTCAGGAATGTGGTGAGTAGCGTTGTCATCGTGGCATACGATGGCTCATCGTGGCGAAGCCGCGATTACAATGGGCAGCGGGCTTTGTAATCCGTCCAGCCGGCCGGGGCGCCCACACTTCCTGGAAGGGAGTGATCCTGCTTGGTTTGAGCACCGCACGGGTGCATGCTCCAATCAGATGCGCGCGCTGATTACCACCATCCTCCCCCTCGTCCTACTCATCCAGTCGGTGTCAGCCGATGAGGAGCAACGCGAGTTCAAGCCGCGGCAGGTCGTCGCACCGGTCCGTGCGATCACCGACGCCCGTGTCTCGGGGCCCGACAAGATGGCGCACCCGGTCGCCGCGTCGGATCTCGTGCTCGGGCTCACGATTGGCGAGGTCGCCCGCGCCTACCCGATCAACATGCTCACCGGGCCGAGTCGCGAGATTATCAATGACAAGCTCGGTGGGCGCTCGATCGCGGCGACCTGGTGACACCTCTGCTTCAATGGCGTGGTCTACGCCAGCGATGTCGCAGGAAAGAAGCTGACCTTCCAGGTCTCCGGGAAGCTGTGGAACCGCAGCCTCGTGATGCGCGACATCGAGACCGGATCGCTGTGGAGCCACATCCTCGGTGAGTGCATGGAGGGTGAACTGAAGGGACAGAAGCTCGAGCTGATCCCGTCGCTGATGACGACCTGGGGGCGATGGCTCGCGGAGCACCCCGATACCACCGCCCTCGACATGAAACCGACGGCAGAGCGCTTCGGCAAGGACTTCTATCGAAACCAGCGCGAGTTCGTCTATGCGGTCAAGGTCCGCGGTGAGCCCAAGGCCTACACCTTTGCCTTCCTGGCAGCGAACCCGGTCCTGCAGGAGGAGCTGGGCGGCACGCGGGTGTTGGTGACCTACGATGCGGCATCGACCACCGCGGTGATTTTTGAGGCAGGCGACCTCCGCTTCAAACCCGTGCTCGAGGGAGGGCGGCTGGTCGAAGTCGAGAGCGGATCGAAATTCGATCCGCTCAGCGGAGTCGCCACCACAGGCAAGCATGAGGGGCAGCAGCTGGAGAAGCTCGGCGGGTTCGTGTCCTACCGCAAGGCGTGGAAGGTGTTCTACCCGGGGAGCAAGGTGGTAGACCAGAAATGATGATTGCCTAAGGCACCCGGCCCGCCGACGCTCCCCGCGATGAACACGACGACGATCGGGGTCCCCAAAGAGATCAAAGACAACGAGAACCGTGTCGCGATGCTACCCTCAGGCGCGCGCGAACTGATCCAGCGCGGCCACCGGGTGATCGTCCAGCGCGGTGCTGGTGCCGGCGCCGCCTACCGCGACGAGGACTACCGCTCCGCGGGTGCCGAGACCGTCGAGACAGCCGACGCGGTGTTCTCGCTCGCCGATCTGATCGTAAAGGTCAAAGAGCCACAGCCAGAGGAGGTGGCGATGTTGGAGCCGCGGCACATCCTGTTCACCTACCTCCACCTGGCCGCGAACCGGAAACTCACCGAAGACCTCGTCGCCAGCGGCTGCACGGGCATCGCCTACGAAACGATCGTGGTGAACGGGCGCCTCCCGCTGCTCGAACCGATGAGCGAGATCGCCGGGCGCATGTCGGTGATCGTCGGCGCTTACCACCTCGCCCGCCACCGAGGCGGGCGCGGGATCTTGCTCGGCGGCGTCCCCGGTGTCCTGCCGGGCCGCGTGGTGGTGATCGGTGGTGGCACCGCCGGGGTCAACGCTGCCCGGGTGGCGACCGGGATGGGCGCGGACGTCACCATCCTCGAGGTCGATCTCGAACGCATGCGCTTCCTCGATATCACGATGGATGGGGCACACACCCTCTACTCCAGCCATGCGAGCTTGCTCGACCAGCTGCCGCGCGTCGACCTGCTGATCGGTGCCGTGCTCGTCCCCGGCGCCAAGGCGCCGAAACTGATCACCCGCGAGATGCTAAAGGTGATGCAGCCCGGAAGCGTGTTCGTCGACATCGCGGTCGACCAGGGCGGCTGCGCTGAGACGACCCGCCCGACGACCCACAGCGAGCCCACCTACGTCGAGGAGGAAGTGATCCACTACTGCGTCGCCAACATGCCCGGCGCCTACGCCCGGACCGCGACCCAGGCGCTGACCAACGTCACCCACACCTACCTGAACCTGATCGCCGACCAGGGTCTGGCGGGAGCCTGCGAGAAGAACCCGTCCCTGCTCGGCGGGATCAGTTGCCACCGGGGCAAGCTGACCTGCCCGGCGGTCGCCCAAGCACATGGGATCGAGTATTCCGCACCGGATCTATCATAGAAACCAGAAGTTAAATCGCGCCTAGGCCACCGAATGAAGTTGCATACGGCGTCAGGGTTCGGAATTCTTTGAGCTCCGAAACTACGACCATGAACCCGGCCACCGCGTTGGGTGACTGTCGGTGCACACCTGCCACCTGGCGCCCCTGACGCACAGCCCTCCACGCTTCCCGGATCCTGATTCTCATCACTTACAAATTCGTCAAAACAATGAACTCTCTCCCACTTCTCACCCGCCCGCGGGTCTGCGTAGCGCTTTTTCTCGGCCTCATCGTCGGGCCACAGGTCCTCCCTGCAGACATTTTGCTATCCGAAGATTTCTCTGCTGGCGACGGCGGCTTCATCGAGTCGAACCTCGGCAATACGACGGCTGGGAATGAATGGCTCTATGGCGCAGTCTCCGAGTCGTGGACTCTAGACGGAGACGACGCTCTCGAAGTTCCCACGCGGAACAACCTCACGAGCCCCACGCTCACCGTGACCGGGACCCAGCACCTCAGAGTCAGCTTCGATCACCGCTACAGCATCGAACCGGATTGGGACGGTTGCGGGCTGTTCATCTCGATCAACGCCGGAGCCTTCGAGAGGGTGGGTTCGGGCGCATTCCTGCAGGGGGGATATCGACCCTTCGCCCTCATCGGGAACCATGACCTCAACGGCCTCGAGGCATTCAACGGGGACTCCCCAGGCTATGGGGCCGGGACCTTCGTCACGAGCGTGGCCGATATCGAGGGAGTCGAGGTCGGGGATACCATCGCTTTCCAGTTCGTCGGGGCATACGACGAGTTTGAGCGCGGCGCCGGCCTACCCAACTGGGAGATTGCCAGCGTCGAGATCGAGACCTTGGCAGACACGGACGAGGACGGCATGCCAGATGTCTACGAGGAGCAGTTCGCACCCGCCCTCAACCCTGCCGTCAGTGATGCCGACCAGGACCCGGACGTGGACGGCTTGACCAACATCGAAGAGTACAGCACCACGAGGACTGCTCCCAATGATCCCGACAGCGATGACGACGGGCTCCTCGACGGTGAGGAGAACAACAGCGGCGTCTATGCTAGCCCGAGCGACCCTGGCTCGGATCCCCTCGATCCAGACACGGATGGTGACGGGATCTCAGATGGCGACGAGGTCGCCTTGGACAATGGCTACTCGACCAATCCACTCCTGGCGGACACCGACACCGACGGCGCATCCGACCCCGACGAACTCGCCGCGGGTTCGGACCCGACCGATCCGAATAGCCTCCCGCCCCTGACCGACCTCCTCAGCGCCTACTGGCCGATGGATCAGATCACCAATCTCGGTGGCTCCGATTTCACGCCAGACGTGGTCAATGGCTACGACCTCATGCTGGAGAACATGGACGCTAGCAACCTCGTCGCTGGGAATCAGGGCAGTGCGTTCTCGTTCTCCAATGCAAACATGACCTTGCTCAGGAGGGTGAGCGCGCCAGGTGATGATCTGCCCATCTCCCAACACCCCGCGCACTCCATCTCGTTCTGGGCGAACGTCGTCGGGACCGGCCAGAACGATCTCAGGCTCTTTTCCGAGGGCTCGACGACCAACACGAATCCCCTGCTCAACATCGGCACCCACAACGGCGGCGCCGATGGCACGGTGGACATCTACCTGCGCAACAACGGCTCTCCAAATCACGAACACAGCAGCGCGACCGCCTTTGACGGATCCTGGCACCACGTGGCATTCGTCGCCAACCGTCTGGAAGGAACTGTCAGGGTCTACGTCGATGGGGCACTCGACAGCACAACATTCACGTTCTGGAATACGTATTCGGACAATGTCGACACGACGACCGTCGGCGGGATCCTGCGCGCGACCCCGAGCCACTGGGTAACGGGACTGATCGACGAGGTGTCAGTGTGGAAGACCGCCCTAGCACCGGCTAACATCGCCGACCTCGCCGATGGTCTGACGCCCCTGCAACTCATCGGCGGCGGGTCGATCTTCGCTTTCACGAAGGTCGAATACGTCGCGGGCGAGGGCGGAGCTCCCGACTCGGTCGACCTCACTTGGAATTCCCTCCCCGGCCGCAGCTACACGCTGTCGGGATCGACGGATCTCCTGAATTGGTTCGAGGTCGACGACTCCATCCCATCGGACGGAGAGACGACCAGCTACAATTACCAATCGACCGTGCCACCGGTTCCCAGCGAAGCATCACGCATCTATTTCCGAGTGAAGGAGAGCGGGTAGGCACATCCGGCACCGCCCGCGCGCCCACGCGGCTCAGAGCAGCAGGACGGCGAGCAACAGGGCGCGCAACGACCAAGCGATCGTCCGGATCCAGTTGCTCGCGGTGAGCCTGCGCCAGGTCGATTCGTCAAACCCATGCCGCTCGAGTCTCCTGTGCAGCGGCACCTGGACGAGTGCGGTCGAGAGCCAGTTGAGCGCCAGCAGCGGCAGCGAGACGAGGAATATGGTGCGATGCTCTCCAGCCAGGAGCAGCCAGCCAGCCGTAGCGAGCTCGCCCAACATCAGCGGCGCTACCACGAAGGTGATCCGCTGCATGTGCCCCGCGTGGTAGCGTGGAAATGCCTCGCGCCCGACCCGGCCGAAGAGTGGGTAGGAGACGAGCTGCACGGTCCAGATCAAACCGGCAAGCGCCCAGGTGGCGGCGCAGTGGAGGACGAGGGCTGTGGTCATCATCGAGTTACATTTTTCGCTGCATGCCGGGGAGCCTCATCAGGTTACCGCGCCAGGGGTGGGTGCTGCGCAAGCTCAGGAAGGTCAAGCACCACACACCGGTGATGATGGCGAGGATACTCGCGATCAGGAACGGCCACCGCCCGAGAAGATCGATTTTAAAAATATCTCTGACCAGCAGGTTGAGCCCCTGCGAGACTGAGATGAGCAAGATGATCGGAATCATGGTCGAGACCTTTAGCCCAAAGCGCAAGACTAGCGGGATGCCAAGGAGGATCAGCGAACCGGCCACCAGGCTGTTCATGAATGCTGCCCAATCAAATGCGCCGCCGTAGAGCTTTGAATGGAGCAGATACGCCACCAGCCCGAGGGAGGAGGTCAGGAACAGCGGCCAGAAGACCAGGTAAGTCGTGATTGTCGAGAGCCGTCGCGGCACTGTCCGCAGCACTCTCAGCGATGGGATCATCTGCAACACGGCGATCAGGCCAATCATCGGGATGAACATGCCGAGCTGCGTATCGCGCATGTCCATCGTCACCCGACCCGTCCCCGGGCTGAGATTGAAAAACAGATTCATCGCGAACCAGCTGAAGCAGATCATGACGGCGAAGACCATTGTGTTGGCCAGGCCGAAGCGGCGGAAGAAGTAGGGCATCGCTCCAAACCCCCGCCACGGCATCGCGCCGACCGAGCTACCAGGCTTCTCGGCTGCCCGTGCGAGTGTCGAGCCAGGCCGCGCCGCCCGGCGCATGACCAGCGCCTCGGCACGGAACCAGGCAGCGATCGTCGCGGAAATCAGGAAGATACCGGCGAGAGCATGCCCAGGGGTGATCCCTGCGAAATTCGCCGGTGTCAGCGAAACCGCAAACATCAGTGCGGGGATCGACACCCCCCACAGTATCCCAAAGAAGGCATTGCTCAGCCCTTGCGCAAAGCCCGCCCCTGGTGAGGGCTGCGTGGGGATTCCCGTGAGGGCGAAGAATGCGGTGCCGATCATGCCGGTCTGCGTGACTGCCAGGATGACATAGCGCTCGAGGTTCACCAGCTTGCCCCCCATTCTCCAACTGATGAGACTCGCCACTGTCAGAATGACAAAGTAGAGGATGATCGGCAAGGTGAGGGCGACAAACCGCCAGCTGCGTGCCAGCTGGGTCGCGGTGACCGGTAGGGAGAGTAGGGTGCGTGCCGTCGCATTGCCGCCCCGCACCAGTTCGAACACCAAGATGAATGCGCTGCCGCCAATCGCACCGATCAGGGAGACATGGTTCGTCCAACCAGCCGCGTAGATGCAGCTGAGGTGGATGATCGCACCAGCAAGGTAGTACCAATATTTCCGACCGAGGTAGTCGCGGATGATCTGCTGCTCTGGTGTTCTCATTTTTTCAACAGTGAGATGAAGAGTTCCTCGAGGTTGACGGTGGTGTGGCTGAGATCGCGCGCGCCTGCGCCCTCGAGGCGCTCGATCCCGCCGGCCTTGCGATCGACGAGTGCGCGCGCCCGTTCACCCTCGCGCTGGATCAGCGTGACCCCGGCCCCACTCTCGATCCGCGCATCTGCCGAGAGCGTGAAGTCAGCGATGCAGAATGGCTCGATCACCGAGTCCATCGGACCGGCATGGAGGAGTAGGCCATTGTTGATGATGCCCACATGGTCGGCGAAACGCTCCAGGTCATTGAGGTTGTGCGACGAGATCATGATCGTCCGCTCGGTGTCCTCGACGAGCTCGAGCAGCGCCGCGAACAGTTCCTGCTTGGCGAGCGCATCGAGGCCGGTGGTCGGCTCATCGAGCACCAGCAGCTCCGGCCGGTGGGAGAGCGCCAGGACGAGCGATAGCTTCGTCTTCGAGCCGAACGACAGGGTACCCACACGCTCATCCGGGCTGAGTTTGAATGCCTCGAGGAGTTGCGCACAGTAGCCGTCATCCCAGGTATCCTCATAGAACCCTCGCACGAAGCGGATCGCACTCTTGATCTTCCCCCAGTTGGAGAACTCCAGCTCGGGGCCGACGTAGGCCGATCGCCTCTTGATCGACACTTCCTCATCCGCCGCATCCAGCCCGAGCATCTTGATCGTGCCGGCGTCGTTCCGCCCCATCCCGAACATCAGATCGATCGTCGTCGATTTGCCCGCCCCGTTCGGACCGACAAATGCGAAAATCGATCCCCGCGGCACATCGAGATCGAGCGGCCCGAGGTCGAAGCTCGGGTAGTGCTTGCGCAAACCGCGAATCTCGATCGCGTTGCCGGCGTCACTTGGAATACTGCTGTTCATTTTTTCTTCTTCCTAGTTGATGATGATGATGATGATCGAACCGCCTCGAGCGCCAGCGCCTCGATCTCGTCTGGGTCGAGACCAGCCTCCGCAGCTTCGCGGGAACCCGCAGCGAACTGTTCCCGAGCCAATTGCAATTTCGCCTCGCGGCTCGCTGCCGCCCCCTGCTCCGCGACGAAGGTCCCGAGCCCCTGGCGTCTGAAAATAATGCCTTCACGCTCGAGTTCCTCGTAGGCGCGCTTCACGGTGATCAGCGAGACGAGCAGCTCGGCCGCGAGCACACGGAAGGACGGCAAGGCAGTGCCCGGCTCAAGCCGCCCCTCGCTCACCGCACGCCGCAGACCATCCACGATCTGTTGATACAGTGGACCCGAGGCCGATGGGGAGATCGGACCGATGAGCAGGGATGTAGATTTCTCGTCGCTGGACACAGTTCTCTGGCTTGAACTAGTGTATATACTGAACAGATACAGTATGCAAGGGAAAATGATGGGTTTTCTCCCGGGGGAATTGCCGATAGCTGTTGGGATGAGCGTCCGATCCGAGCGGGATTCCATTGGCGGCATCCCGGACCTATTGCAGACTCAGGCATTCGGCGTCTGCATCTACGCGCTGCGGGATGGCGACGAGGTGGCGCTGATCGACAGCGGGTTCCTCGGGGCTTCAGGGAAGCTCGGCGCGGCACTCCGTCGCGCCGGCTGGGATCACTGCCGGATCGTCGGCATCATCCTCACCCACGGCCACCTCGACCACAGCTACAACGCCTTCCGCTTCGCGAAGGAGTTCAGTGCCTGGGTGGCGGCACCGCAACTCGACGCGGCACACCTAGCTGGGAGTTACGCGTATTCTGGTAACGCTAGAGTTTGTGGCCTCCTCGAGTCCTGTGGGCGTCGGCTGTTCGGCTACCAGCCACCGGTGGATGTCGACTGGTTCTCCCCCGGGTAACTTCAAGGGGACAGCCCCTTTACTTGTAATTTTCTTGACGAGGCTGATCCTTCTGGCATGGTGGCCAGATCATGAGGCGCACTCGAAAATTTCTGCTCAACATCGGCCGGGATCGGGACGTGCCTGACGGTGTGCGGTTCGTGCACGTGGTGTCGCGGACGGCGGGGCAGGAGATTTTGTTTGGTGATGTGGAGAAGGAGGTGTTCCGCAAGATTCTGTTCAAGCAGCTGAAGTTCTCGGGGCTGCGGGCGCTCGCCTGGTGTTTCATGGGGAACCATTTTCACCTGCTGCTGGAAGTCCCTGACAAGGAGGTCGCCCTGGCGGCGCTTTCGGATGAGGACGTGCTATCGCGCTTGGCAGTCTTTGCTGGTGAGAAGTCGACGAAATTTCTTTTGGATGAGTTGGCGACCTGTCGGCAGAACGGCAACGCCGCTGGTGTGGAGCGGATCGCGGGCCGGGTGCGGGCGCGCCTGTTTGATCTGTCCCTGTTCATGAAGGAGCTGAAGCTGCGCATGACGCTCGCCTACAACTTCTCTACTGGGCGCCGCGGCACGCTGTGGGAGGGGCGATTTAGGAGCGTG
>Ga0316197_10002814_pt1 | contig 12406 bp, 13 predicted proteins | sample OudBiesiAoxic_MG_FD_204939 | JGI IMG/M metagenome (GOLD analysis project Ga0316197, IMG submission 204939) | Coastal sediment microbial communities from Oude Bieten Haven, Netherlands - site A oxic | ecosystem: Environmental > Aquatic > Marine > Coastal > Sediment | place: Netherlands...
GAACGAGAGCGCACTCTTAGCTGCTGAACGGTAGAGGTCGGTACAAGAGACTTAGAACTCGAAAACCGTTGAGCGCGCAAGCGTTCCGAGGGTTCGAATCCACCTCTCTCCGCCACCAATTCAGTAACTGATATTCATTGTCGTTAAGGTTTCAGCGAGGGGTAATTCCCTCGGTGTTTCCGAGGCTTTGCCAGGCGTGCATGGTCGCACTGGTAGCTGGAGACGCTTTCGTACGCCAATTGGGCGTCTCTGCACGGGCGTGTCTCTTACGGCCGTTTTGCCAGTACCACTGTCTCTTGCCCACCAGCCCTTTTCTTGGTGAGCAAGCCAGACGGCAAACCCGAGACAGAGGTCGGTCATGGTCGTATCCCGCCGAAGGACGGTTTAGAGGAGTTAGAGGAGAGCAAACTGCTCGCGTTGGGCCTTCCACGCGAGGGGCAGGCGGGTGTCTTCCATCAGCCGGTTCGCGGTGAGCGAAGCAGGCTGCCTGCCGTTCAAGATCGCCGTGACAATGTCGGGCGCGAGGAAGGAGAGCCTGATGAGGCGCGAGACGTAGGAACTGCCGACCCCCTCCTCGGCGGCGATCTCTCTAAAGGTTAGGCTGGGATCCTGAATTAGGCGCGCGCGTATCGCATGGGCCCGGACGAGAAGACGTACCAGGGTACCATCGACACTCGCTGGCGCGGATCCATCATCGACCACCATTCGCATTTCGATCCCAGCGCGCTTCAGACGCGCGCGGATGGTCAAGATCATCAGATGCTGCTCTGGATCACATCCAGCGGGGTCGGCAGGTTGCCGTTTATCGAGCTTGGCGCCCAAACACAGGACAAGGCCCATTTGGTCGAGCGTCACTTCGATCCGGTCAGAATGAACCTGGACGCGCGTAATGAAGGCGAGGAGAAGCGCGCGGATATCCTCTGCACCAAGATCGTGCCATCGGGCGGCAAGCCGCGCAGCCTCATCTAACAGCTTCTTCTGTGCAATAGCATCGGGATCACAGCACTGGACGGCGTTGACGACGGCAACCGGATCGGCGAGCCATCCGCAGATCCGGCCGGTGACCAGAGCCTCGATATTGGCGGCCGGAATGCGTTGGCCATTCGTGGTCGCACTGGCCTTCCCGGCCACCAGCGATTTGGAGACGTAGTAGCGATACCGGACACCCCTCTTCGCAGCATGAGTAGGCGTCATCGGCTCGCCGTGCGCATCGTGGATGAGACCGGCTAACAGGCTCAACTGGCGGGTGCCCCTGCCGGCATCGCGATTGACCCTGTTCATCTCTAAGGTGGCCTGCACCTCCCGCCAGAGATCTTCATCGACGATCGGGTCGTGCTCGCCTGGATAGGCCTGGTCCTTATGCACGATCTCGCCGCGATAAATGCGGTTCTCCAATAAGAGATAGAGCGCGCCTCGGGCAATCGGCTTGCCGCCATGGAGATGGCGGCGCTTGCTGAGGATACCCGCAGCATCGAGACGCTCTTTCAGCAGGCGCACCGAACGCAGTTCCTGATAGCGGCGGAAGATGTGGCGAACGGTTTTGGCCTCGGCCTCGTTGACCACCAGCTTCCGCTCCTTCACGTCGTAGCCGAGCGGCGGATAACCGCCCATCCACATGCCTTTCTTCTTGGAGGCAGCAATCTTGTCGCGGATCCGCTCACCCGTTACCTCGCGCTCGAACTGGGCGAACGACAGCAGCACGTTCAAGGTCAGGCGCCCCATCGAGGTCGTGGTGTTGAAGGCCTGCGTCACCGAGACAAAGGACACGGAGTGGCGGTCGAAGACATCGACGATCTTGGCAAAGTCCGACAGCGCCCGGGTAAGCCGATCAACCTTGTAGACGACGATGATATCCACCCCGCCGGCAGCGACGTCGGCTAACAGGCGCTGCAGGGCCGGTCTCTGCAGCGTGCCCCCGGAATAGCCGCCATCGTCATACAGATCCGGCAGCGCCACCCAGCCTTCTTGCTTCTGACTGAGGATGAAGGCCTCACAGGCTTCTCGTTGCGCATCGAGCGAGTTGAACTCTTGCTCTAAGCCCTCCTCGGTGGACTTGCGAGTATAGATGGCGCACCGCACCTTGCGTCGACTCTCCCCAGAACTGTCCGCAGCCCGTTTAGGCATCCGAAGCACCCTTTCCCGGGCCCGCTCCGGTAGACGAGGACGCGAGACGCTTCAGTGGCCGGGCCAGTCCGAAGAAGCGCGGGCCCGACCAATGGGCACCGGTGATTTCGCGAGCGATTGCGGTTAGCGAACGGTAGCTCCGTCCAGCATATGTGAAGCCTTCCTCTTCCACCGTGACACTGTGCGTGCGGCCGTTCCATTCGCGCACCAAGCGCGCTCCCCGGCTAATCTTCTGGATGGGCTCGGAGACTATCTCCCCCTCGGACTGCGGCGCAGTCGCCAGCGTGACAAGCTTCCGTTTGATCGTTTTGCTAAGCCCACCATAGCGAAGCTCCTGCATCCGATAGGCGACCGCGCGAATGAGCAGGTCCCGGCTTAACCGTGGCGGCAGGCTTCGATAGAGGCGCCGCCACTCGCTGCGCAGCTCGGCAGAACTGAGAGCGGGCAGAACCTCGAGCATTCGCGACAGCTCCCTGTCGCATCCCGCCCTGTCCGCTTTGCCTTGGGACAAGTCAGCTTCCGCCGGATGAGCCTTGCGCCCGCTGCGCTCCGCCAACACAGAAGTTCTATCCTGAGCCATGGCGTTCAGGCCGTGGTCGGGATGCGATAGCGACGGGGCCCCGCATCGGGCTTCTCCGATATCAGTGTGAGGCCGAGCTTCTTTCTGACGGCGCCGGCCAGGAAGCCGCGCACACTATGTTTCTGCCAGCCGGTGGCCTGTTGCAGGTGGTCAATCGTTGCACCTTCTCGGCGACCGAGCAGGTCGAGGCATGTCTGCTGTTTGGTCTGTTTGCCGCTTGCAGGTTTGGTACCGTTGCGACTGCCAACGGCACCCTTCGCGCGGGGTTGCCGTTTCAGCGCCTTCGCTGTTCTGCGCGCCTTCTTCACATCCGGGCGCGACCGATGCTTGGCCGGCTCGGCTGGGTCCGCAGTACGTGTCTCATCAATAAAGTTAGATTTGGTCATCGGGTGGTGCTCCGCTTGCGCGACCGCGCGCCATGCGCGGTGCTTCCACCACCTGAAGCCCCGCGACTAGGTGAGAGGCTGTCTTAGGCGTAGGCCCGATGCTTTCTCGGCCGCCGCCGACGTCAGCATGAACGCTTCCTTCGTCGTAGAAGTCCAGTCGAATGAGGACATAACTGCACGCTTGAATGCAAGCGTGCGCTGTAGAGGTGAGCCGAACCGAGTCGGCATGGCAGGTCCGGTAGGTGGGGAATTATCAGCCCGAGTGTTCAGCCACCGACCGCACTCCTGATCGGCAGCATTGCCGATGACTCTCATCGCGGATCGGTACGAGCGTAGCCGGTCGGTTGCAACTGATCGCGGTCGGCCGTAACGCTTCATCGCACGCTTTAGGAACTTCAACGTAGCCCTACGATCCCGGCGCTTCGTCACGAAGACCTCAAGCACTTCACCTTCGTGATCGACCGCACGCCAGAGATAATGTGTCTCTCCATTGATCCTGACGAACACCTCGTCCAGGTGCTAACGCCAGTGCGAGTATGATCGAGTCTGAGTACGACGTTTTCTGATCTCCTTGGCGAACATCGGACCGAAACGGTTCCACCCGTCTCCGATTGGATTACGTCCCACCTGAAGTCACTCTCCAGGCTTGCGCCATCCGCAAGCACGCGCCTCTTTTTCTGAGCAGAAATAACGTTCACCTTTGTCTCGGTTGATAACGACCTTGTCGTAATCGCGCGAGCCGGGCATGTGATAGATGCGTCCACTCCGGCTGACATTGCCCTTTATGGCGCACTCAGTCGGTAGTGGGGCTGGTTCGGCAGGACATCCCGGCGGTAGCATGCGACTCGCTTTTGACTGCTTCCTTCTGCGTTCTCGGTAATCCCAAGGCATTTCAAACGTGCCAGCCCATAGACCCCGCTTTGCAGCCCGCGCACGTTCCTCGTCCGCGACGTATTTGTCTGAATATTTTCGAAAGGCAACCGCGACACCTGCATCAACAAGGGCGCCGCCGATATCAATTTTGTCTGCGTAGCAGATAGCAACGGGGCGGCCATAGCGATCCCGCGTTTTGACTTCGCACGAGACTATTTTGTGTTGAACGAGCTTTGCCAGAGCATCGCTAGCCACTCGCCCACAGGGATAATCTCGCCCTTGGTCGTCTTTGCAGATTTGGGCTGCTTCCGGCGTATCGATCCCGAAAAGCCGGATATGCATGTTGAGAGAGTCGCCATCAATGGCACTTACCTCGCCTTCTACTTGCCCGGCAGAGGCGCCCGTCGAGGCCAAGAGAGGCACCGTAGCGAGGAGCAGGACTGCTACCGTCAGAGCTGACTTCATGGGACCAGACTATAGGGTCACGTCGGGCGATGTCGCCACCGACGTGACCCTAGATCAAGACGAGCTCGAAACTAACGTCCGATTTTGACGCAGTGGTCCGATAGTTTCCGAGGCAGACAAACATCGGCTGGATAGTGGCGGACCCGTCGGTTACTGACCCCGGTCAAAGTCAGGCTCGCAGGTTCGGTGCTAGGCTGAAAACCGCACTCGGCCACGCGAGCAGTAACGAGGCCGATACTTTCGTCTGAAAGGAACGGAGTTTGCCATGAACAGACTAGTCCGGATGGCGGCTACCCTTTGCTTTCTCACTGCTTCTGCGGCTGTCCAACCCGCTTACGCCATCTGTCCCTATGACCCGGACTGCCTGAACAATCCTTATGGCGCAGGCAGCCCCTACAAGTCGGATGGGCTGATGAACCCTTACAGCGAGTACGGCAGCCCCTACAGCAATAAGTCTTGGACCAATCCCTACGCGACCGATGCTCCTAAGATATTTGGGGAAGAGGGTACCTATCACGGCAGACTAAGCAAAAATCCGTACGATCCAGACTCTACGTCCAACCCTTACGGCCGATATGGCAGTCCGTACTCGCCTGATAGTTTGAACAATCCATACGGCGCCGGAAATCCATATTCGACTAAGAAGTTCTACGTCGTACCGAGTGATTGAGATCGGATCAGGGGAAGACTTGGCCGCTTGCGGCTTGCCCAGGTGCAGAGAGATGGCGCTTCTGACTTTAAGCTCTCAAATGTCTTTGTGAATCTTGAGGGGCCGAAGTCGCCGAGCAGTCTCGATACAGTCATCGACGACCAAAGGCCGTGACCTGTGAGCTAGGTCAATTTGTTGGCAGCTCCAATCGAGCTAAGATCACCTGATAACATCAGCGTAGATAGTTGTTGCGGGCGTCATGGTAACGCGAACTTCCATATCTCTAGCCGTAAGTCTCGCTGTGTTTGGTGCCATTGCGGTGCTGAGCCCCCAGACTGCGACGGGCGATTTTGAGCAGTTCACAATGCACGTGGAGGAGGACGCACCAGGACATGACTATGCAAGGATTGACCCTCCCACACTAAGCTATTGCCAAAGCCGTTGTCGCGAAGACTCGCAGTGCAAAGCCTTCACGTATAACCACGTCAGGCGCGTTTGCTTCCTAAAGAACAAGGCTGGCTTACGACTCCGTCCCCACAAAGAGGCAATCACGGGAAGAAAAACGGATGGCGACCGATTCTCGATCAGGAGAAATAGGGATGCTCCCGGGCATGACTACGAGAGGCTTGATCCGCCCACGTTGAGCGATTGCGAGAGCCGCTGCGGTACAGAGCCAGAGTGCAGGGCTTTTAGCTACAACATTGCGAAGAAGGTATGCTTCTTAAAGCATAGCGGTGACATGCCGCTTATTCGCCACGCAGAAGCGATCACGGGCATCAAGGTTGCAGAGGTTTCGCGTCCGGAGGAGCCACAATTCTCATCAGGCACAGGCTTTGCGGTCAGTGGTGACGGACTGATACTGACCAATTTTCACGTTGTGTATCGATGCGATGTCATAGCCATCGAAGGCTTGGGGGCGGGAAAAATTGAGGCCGTAGACCGCGCGAATGACTTAGCTCTCGTAAAGTTTGAGGGCCATCCGTCCCCGGTGACGTTTCGAAGCGGCTCGGTACAGGTAGGCGAGACTATATTTGCTACAGGCTATCCGTACAGCGGTTTTCTGGGACTGCACTTCACGGATGGCATAGTGAGTTCCATCACCGGGCCTGAGAACGATCCAACGTATCTTCAGTTCACCGCTCCCATTCAACCGGGAAACTCAGGAGGGCCACTCCTTGATGATAGGGGGCAGGTCGTCGGAGTTATCAACGCGCGTTTGCGCGACATTGAAATGCTGGAGGTATCAGGCGCTCTACCGCAGAACATCAACTTCGCAATTCATGGCGATTTAGCGGAGCGATTTCTGAAAAGGAATGGCGTTGAACCTGTGATGGCTGCGTCAACGGATGCGCTGGCACCATCTGAAATCGCTAAGAGGGACAAGTTCTACACGTACAGGCTTACCTGTCTTGGCGAGAACTAGCCGTTTGGTACATTCCGACAAGCTGATGATCACGACGCCAACTTCGTAGGGTTTGAGCGCAATTCCTGCGGAGCGTCAGCCCCGGCCCTTTCAGGAGCCGGGGCTTAAGCTTCAGTGAAGACCCTAAATCTGGTCAACGGCCCAAGGCATTTGCCTTCGGCTTCGGACACTTCTGCCAGACACTAAGACGTGGCTCGTATCCAGGACGTCAAAGTCTTGGCATTGCTGCCGCACTGGAGACCGACGATCTGGTTGTCAGAGGTGTCGATAGAGAGCATCTCGTTGGGACGCAGAGTGACCCGCACGCGTGCCGCTGTGGTCGTGTCCTTGTCGATGTCCTTTTTTTCAAACACGACAGCATTAACGGCGCAGCGACCGTTTTCGCGCTGAAAGAAGGCTATGACGCGCTTGCTGCCGACTGTCTCTAGAATGGTGTCATTGACCTCAACCGGCCCCGAGTGATCGACAACCTCGTATGCACGCGCCTGTACTCCTCCAGTGAGGACGACCAGGACACCTGTGACAGCGCAAAGCAACTGAATGCGATTTAACATTGGAACCTCCTATTAGGTTGTGCGGTGATTCCTAATGCTGCATCGCAGCAATTGCGTGTCCGCTTTATGGTGCAGTGCATTATTCTGCCATCATGCCGCCACGCACCCTAACGCTGACTGATCCTACTTCAGGCTGCCCTCAGCGCAGCAAAGAGGCTCGCTCGTTGTTAGCTTGAGCTCCCGATAACCAAACTAACGTCCGAATCTGACGCAGTGGTCAGATAGCGTTCCTTCGCGCGATTGAAGATGGAGTCCCAACAAAAATGCGCGAAGGCTCGAAACAACTGATCATCTTTGCCTGGGGCATAGAGATCGTCGGTGTCACCGGCGGGGCACTCAATTCCGCCTACACTACCTTCGGCGACCAGCTGCCGAGCAGTCTTCCGGCGTATTTTCCGGTGGTCCCGATGCTCGCCGTGGCCATCGCCGAAATCGGCCGTGTCCCCCTCGCCTCCGTCCTCTACAACAAGAACAGGCTCATCAAGGGCCTCGCGATCCTCGGCATATTGGCGCTCAGCTACCTCGCGATTGAAAACTGGTCCTTCGGCTTCGAACGCATCGTCGACCTTCGTCTGAAGCCCATTAACGCAGCAAACTATGAACTATCGAAAGCCGAGGCGGAGCTATCACTGCTAAAGGATCAGCGCGGTCAGCAGGCTGACACCGATACCGCTAAACGAGCAGAATTGCGCAGAGGGGCAGAGCGGCGCGACGCGAGCATCGCTGAGCTGAGTGCGCAATTAGCGCGAGAACCAGAGATCCACCGGAAGAACCTCGAGGAGATCCGGGAGGCCTGCCGCATCATAAGACAGGAATGCATGGTTCCGCGCTCTAGGGACGAGGATGAGCGCTTCCGGAGAGAAGTTGACAGGCTCAACATTGAACTCACGCGCCTGCGTGAGGAAAGAAAGACTCTTCAGGCCGAGATCGACGGGCTGGTTGCTTCGGACGCTAGCAAGACCGACGCGCTTGACCAAGACATCGCCGCAGCTGCGCTCGTTACAAACGAAAAGCGTCAGACACTCATCCACGCTTTTGACGGCAACCAGATCTACCGACTTGCCGCGAGCTGGTACGGGGTCAATACCTCAGACGTCACACCAGAGCAGTTCGCGACAGCACGTTGGGTGTTTGCGACCTTAAGCGCCATCGCTGTCGCCCTGGCGGGAAGCGTCTGCGCACTTGTGTACTACGCTCCGAACCGCACGCCCGACACGCCATCGCCGTTCGCCGCCGTTTTGGCGAAAGCTTCGAAAGCCTATCGTGCCTACTACGCGCGTAAGCGCAAACCTCTCGTGCGCGAGGTCGCAGGGCCTGAGCGGGTCATCTATCGCGACGGCAAGGAGCCGGCCGTCACCGTAGAGAAGGAAGTCCCGCGCTTCATTGACCGGATCGTGCTGATCCCCCGCTTCGGCATAAGGTTCCCCGTATACGTCAACGGGCTCTTCCGACGCGGGGCACAACGTCAGCCTGAAGCGCCTTCAAATGTGCAGCCACTCCAGATGAAGGCGAGCTGAGATGGAACAGCGACTTGATACGACGTTTTTGCGTCCCAGCTTGCCCGAGCGCGCAGCCGCAATCGGCCTTGGTGCTATAGGGATTGGATTGGCCATTCTGCTCACCGCTTGGGGCGTTTCCCTGCTGTGGCGCTACACCCCTCCGGAGATAGCCGTCCGCGTTGCAAACCCGGAACTGCGCCTCAAGCAGGACGCCCCGCTCAAAGTCACCCAAGACAAGCCCTTTGTGCTTGCTCAGCCTGCTCCTCTAAAAATCGATCCAGGTCAACTCAACGTCACGATTGATCGGCCGCGTGCACCCTTCATTGGAAATCAGGAGACCGTTGCCAAAACCGCTGACGGCGATGTGATCAAGCGCGAGGTCACGGTTTTTTCTGCGGTCGAGCATGGACAAGGCCAGATCACCACGGGCTGGAACTACAAGGACGGAACCGGTGGCGTGCCGCTCCATCAGTACTGCTACTACACGGCATCCGATGGGCGCGGGGCCTCGATGAGAGTCGACATCGCGGTCGATGGCGCACGCCGTTTTTCCACAGCGGAATCCCTTGTGCCTAACCTAAAAGAGGCGCTGACGAAGTGTCAGTGGTGGCGCAGCTGACACGAATCATAGCTTGATATGCGTAGGAGACGTCACATGGCCAAACCCTACGCAATGAAGACAAGAGGACTTTTCGAGCCTCAGTCTAAGAAGCCGTTCAAGATCAGCCGTTCTGGCATTGAGCTGTTTCTGGAATGTCCGCGCTGCTTTTATCTCAATCACCGCATTGGTATCCGGCGTCCCCCTGGCTTTCCCTTCAACATAAATCTGCTCGTCGATCGCCTTCTCAAGAAGGAGTTTGATGTTCACCGGGCCCAGGGGACAGCCCATCCGCTGATGGCGTCTTACGGCATCGATGCCGTTCCGTTCCAGCATCCCGAGATCGACGATTGGCGCGAGAATTTCAAAGGCGTCCGCCATCACCACAAACAAACGAATCTGCTGATTACCGGGGCGATCGATGATCTTTGGGTCAACCCATCAGGCAAGATCATCGTCGTTGATTACAAGGCCACGGCCAAGGATGGCGAGGTCACCATCGATGCCGAGTGGCAGAAAAGCTACAAGCGCCAGATAGAGATTTATCAATGGCTGGTTCGCAGACAAGATCTCAAGGTCTCCGACACGGGCTATTTCGTCTACTGCAATGGTCAGGATGCAGACGCTTTCGATGGGCGCATTGAGTTTGCTGTCAAGATTCTCCCTTATGTCGGCAATGATGCTTGGGTCGAAGACACGTTGTTCGAATTGCGGGAATGCCTGCGCGCTGATTCAATCCCGGATGCCGCTCAGACTTGCGACTTTTGCAGCTATGCATCCGCACGGGCTGACAATGAATCGCCTGCTCAGGGCGTCCTACCCCTCCCACTCGATCGAGCTTCCTAAGCGATTTCCTGAAGGCTGCCTCTCCGTTTCCGGGCGAAACGGCTTGGACACGGTTCACTCGACCTCATCCGAGGCAAGGATACCGTCCTTGTCTGACGTATGACGCCCGTAGCGTTTTCATAGTGATTCGCGAGTTGGACCATTAAGACGTTCGCGATCTCGGCCATGATAACCAGCGGCCTTGACGCTGAAGGTCATCGATCGGCTTCGCATGACGCCCAGATTTCTTATAGGATTTCATGCGTCAGTTTGGGACGTAACTTTTTGGGGGTTCACGGCTGATGCGTTACGAGAAAGCAGAGACCGTCCTTCGCGTCGCGCTTGACATGCAGGGCTCAGCCTATGGCCTCACGCTGCAGGATCTTCGTCACAAATATAGCGACGAGCCACTGAGCAGGCGAACGGCCGAACGGCTTCGGGATGCCGTCGAGCGGTTATTCCCGCAAGTGGAGGTCGCCAACCCGGGCGAATTGCCGAAGCGCTGGCGCATCCCTGCCAGCACGGCAAATGGTCTGACAGATTTAACAGCCGAGGAAGTCGCTGATCTCACGACAGCCGTATCGTTACTCCGCCGTGAGAATATGCATGCACAGGCTAAGAGCCTCGAAAAAGCGCTCTCGAAGCTCAGAGCCCTTATGAAGCGTCAAGCCGCGGCGAAGTTAGAGCCGGATCTGGAGGCCCTCACCGAAGCTGAGGGACTCGGGATGCGTCCCGGACCGAAACCGAAAATCAATCAAGAGATCCTGCAAACGCTGCGAGAGGCGATCATCACGCGCACAAAGGTTCGCCTGCACTATCTCTATCGCGGCTCGGGAAAGCGCGGGTATCAGACCGTGCATCCTTATGGCTTCCTCTATGGCAAGCGCCATTATCTGGTAGCGTGGAGCGAACTCGATCAGGCAAAGGACTTTCGGAATTTCGCGCTCTCGAACATCGAACGGGTCGAGCTTCTAGACAAGACATTTGCCCGCAAGCGCAGTTTCTCCATCGAGAAATATGCCGAGAACTCGTTCGGCGTGTTCCAGGAAGACCCCGTCGATGTGGTCTGGAAGTTCTCGCCGAAGGCTGCTCGAGACGCGAGCGAGTTCCTGTTTCATCCGAGCCAAACGCTTGAGCCACAAAAGGACGGCTCACTCATCGTGCGCTTTCGGGCAGGCGGCTTGCTTGAGATGTCCTGGCACCTATTCACTTGGGGCGATGAGGTTGAGATCATAAAGCCCAAGAAGCTGGCCTCGATGCTGCGAAAGCAACTTGATATTTGCTGCGCTCATATAACGAAAGCGACGGGGGCCGGTCGGAGTTAGTTGCTCGCCACGAGGCACTCCTTCACCAGTAGGATCATTCCCCTTGGTATGGGAAGTGGGAGAATGGACGAGTGGGGATACCGAGAAATATCGGACGGCGAGAGCTGCTGCTGCACATCGGTCGTGCCGCTTTCGCGGGCCAGTTTGCTCTAACCCCTTGCGCGACGGCGCGAGCGCAGGTATCGCGACCGAGCATGGACAAGCCCATCAAGCTGCCGCCGCCTGCCGAAGAAGGCACTATGTCCGTCGAGTCGGCCCTCGGCACGAGACGGTCGGTGCGCGAGTTCAAAGGCGCGCCGCTGAGGCTAGCCGAAGTCTCCCAACTGCTATGGTCTGCCCAAGGCGTGACCGACCCGGCGGGCCTCAGAACAGCGCCCTCTGCGGGCGCGCTCTATCCGCTGGAACTCCACTTAGTGGTTGGTGAGGTCACTGAGCTCCCCGCCGGTGTGTACAGGTACCAAGTCGACAGCCACCAACTCGCGAGGGTGGCAACAGGCGAGAGGCGGACGACACTCAGCGACGCCGCCTTTGGCCAGGGCTGGATCGCAAAAGCCGCAGCCGTGTTGGTCATCTCCGCAGTATATGATCGAACGACAGTCAAATACGGTCGTCGTGGCCCTCTTTACGTACACCTGGAGGCCGGCCATGTAGCGCAGAACGTGGCCCTACAGGCGGTTGCTCTGAACCTTGGCATGACGCCCGTCGGCGCTTTCGACGACCGGCGCGTCAAGTCCGTGGTCGACCTGGCCGATCGCGAAGAACCTCTTTATCTCCTACCTCTCGGCAGAACCTGACTTCATGCGGCGCGCTGCTTTTCCCGCAATACCGTCAAAACGACGTCTGCTAACTTAATTGGACATCTGGATGCCGCGGCAATCACAACAAACTCCTCACATCCGATATCAACATTGGATTTTTAAGCTTCCCTTTGTTCAACGGTATCGTGGAATGGTCGTCGCGCGAACGATTCTGTTCAAAAACGCTAAGATGGAAATCACACCAGCATTGCTCCGACATGAGCTAGCTCACGTGGAGCAGATAGATCGATACGGAATTACCCGTTTCTATCTCATCTATTTTTGCGACTACTTGGCCAACCTTTGGC
>Ga0316197_10002815_pt1 | contig 12404 bp, 11 predicted proteins | sample OudBiesiAoxic_MG_FD_204939 | JGI IMG/M metagenome (GOLD analysis project Ga0316197, IMG submission 204939) | Coastal sediment microbial communities from Oude Bieten Haven, Netherlands - site A oxic | ecosystem: Environmental > Aquatic > Marine > Coastal > Sediment | place: Netherlands...
GCAATTGGGGACGTTGACAGCGAGGCCGCCGAGAGAGGTTTCCTTGTATTTCTCGGACATGTCCTCACCTGTTTGCCGCATGGTTTCGATGCAGGCGTCAAGCGGAACAAGGTGCGTGCCATCGCCGCGCAGGGCGAGCGAGGCCGCTGACACGGCCTTGATGGCACCAAGACCGTTGCGTTCGATACAAGGCACCTGGACCAATCCCTTGACCGGATCGCAGGTCATGCCCAGATGATGCTCAAGCGCGATTTCGGCTGCATTTTCAACCTGTTCCGGCGTGCCGCCCATCACCGCGCAAAGACCCGCAGCCGACATCGCCGCAGCGGAGCCGACTTCGGCCTGACAGCCTGCTTCGGCACCTGAGATAGAGGCGTTGAATTTGACCAACCCGCCGATGGCAGCGGCTGTCAGCAGGAAATCCTCTATATGTGTCTCCGACGCGCCGGGCACGTGATCCAGGTAATAGCGCAGGGTGGCCGGCAAAACGCCTGCCGCGCCATTGGTCGGGGCGGTAACGACCTGACCGCCAGCGGCGTTTTCTTCGTTCACGGCCATGGCATAGACGCTCATCCAGTCATTGATCGTGTGCGGGGCCGAGATGTTGAGGCCACGTTCGGCCAGCAGCGCGTCGTGAATTCCCTTTGCCCGGCGTTTGACGTTCAATCCCCCCGGCAGGACACCTTCGGCGGCGAGACCGCGATTGATGCAATCGTTCATCACCTGCCACAGACGTTTTGTGCCGTTGCGCAAACGGATCTCGCCATTGCGCGACACCTCATTGGCGCGCTTCATGCCAGCGATAGACTTGCCTGAGGAATTTGCCAATTGCAGCATCTCGGCAGCGGTCTTGAACGGGAAGGGCACCGGCGCGCCCTCATCCGTGTCCTTGCCAGCGGCCAGCTCGGCCTCTGTCATCACGAAACCGCCGCCGATGGAGTAGTAGGTTTCGCGCAAAGTGATGTCGCCCTGCGCGTCCGTGGCCATCAGCTGCATGCCATTGGCGTGCCCTTCAAGCTTGTGTTCATAGTCAAAGATCAGGTCGGTCTTGGGGCTGAAGGTGAGCGGCGCAAGCCCCTCAACTGTGATCTGATGCGTCTCGTTTATCGCGTTGAGTGTCGCCTCTGCTTTGTCAGCGTCGTAGTCTTCTGGCGTAAGCCCGGCGAGGCCGAGGATCGTGGCGCGGTCCGTGGCATGGCCCACACCGGTGAAGGCAAGCGAACCATGCAGCGAGGCGCGCAGGCCAGAGAAGTGAAAGGGCGAGGCGCGCATGAGATCGAGGAAGCGTGCGGCAGCAACCATCGGACCCATCGTGTGCGATGAGGAGGGGCCGATGCCCACTTTGAACATGTCGAAGACGGAAAGAAACATCAGGTGGCACTGCCTTCTGGCGGGGTGGGATAGCGTGGTGCGGTAAAGGGCGTATCGCCCAGACCTTCAGCACTTTGCAAGGCGGCAGTACAAGGCAGCGTCTCAACATCGGCGCAGATGTGCTCAAGCGCGGGGTAGGCGCGCAGGGTGAACCAGCCTCGGTCGGCCTCGACAGGGTAGAGGGCACACCAGCGCAGCAATGCGCAGAGATAAAAGTCGAGGACGGAAGCTTCAGTCCCGCCCAGCCATTTGGGATTATTTGCGGCAATGGTGTCGAGGATCGCAAAGCTGCGTGCAATCTGGCCGGTCAGGCCGTCGCGCAGGGCATCCGCATGGTCTGGTGCCGTGTATTTCTGGGGGTAAAACAGCAGCCGCAGCATGGCATGGGGCGTGTTTGACAGATAAAAAAGCCACTTTAGGAAATCGCCCCGGTCCGTGTCATCAGGGCCGGGGCCAAGGTTTCCATGGGTATCGGCCAGCCAGAGCAGAATTGCGCCGGTCTCGAACAGCGGGCCTTGCGGGGTTTCCAGCACCGGGATCAGGCCATTCGGATTGAGGGTGAGATAGGCCGCGCTTTCCTGCGCGCGGGCGGCGCGGTCTACCAGTTGGGTACGGTAGGGCAGACCGCGGTGCTCAAGGGCGAGGCGGATGATCAGGGAGGCGTTGTCAGGCGCATAGTGCAGCACATAGGTCATGAATGTGGTGATAGTTCCTGTGTCAGTCTCGCGGACGTGTGAAAACGACCTGTTTGCGGTGTTTTCGGGCGTGGCTCATCGGCCGACGCCTCTTCGCCCTTGATTGCAATGACAGGCAGGCCGACGCCTCGGGGCCATCGTTTCCGGGCTGCGGGTCTCACCCTCCCAGAGAGGATGGAGCCGCCCTTGCCTGATCCCTGCCTGCCTTACCGCCCCGTCGCCCTCAAGAGAAATAGCCGTCTCCCGCAAGGGCGGATCCCTCGGCGATTTCTCTTGATGCCGCCGTGCCAGCAAGGCCGTCTGTGCTCAGGCAAGGGCGGCTCCATCCCAGAGAGGTCGGGGGTGCGCGAAAAAAGACACGTGGCACCCTCGCACCTAATGGGGAATCTCCCTATAACGCCTGAAAACCATCTGCATCGGAGTTGCCACATGGCTGGAGAGCTGTCCCCCATCGACAAGGCAAAATTCGTCGCCGCCAAGCGCGCGGCGCAATACGTGGAAGACGGGATGCGCGTGGGGCTTGGCACCGGGTCGACCGCAGCCTGGCTGGTGCGGTGTCTGGGCGAGATGGTGCGCGATGACGGCTTGCGCATCAAGGGTGTGCCGACCTCAAGTCGGACGGCGGCACTGGCGCGTGAGGTCGGGATTGAAGTGATTTCGCTGGATGAGGCCAAGTGGCTGGACCTGACCATTGACGGGGCGGATGAGTTTGATGGCGATCTTAATCTGATCAAGGGTGGCGGCGGCGCATTGTTGCAGGAAAAGATCGTGGCCACGGCGTCGGACCAGATGGTGGTGATTGCGGATGTGGGCAAGGAGGTGGAGACGCTGGGCGCGTTCCCCTTGCCGATTGAGGTGATCCCGTTTGGGTGGCAAACCACGCAGGCGCTGGTTGAGGAAACCTTGATCAGCATGGATGTGCTGGGCCGAACCTCCACGTTGCGGATGAACGGGGAGGTGCCCTTTGTCACCGACGAAGGGAACCATATTCTGGATCTGCACCTCAATCGGATCGGCAATGCACGCCAGCTGGCGTTGGTCATCAATCAGATGCCAGGCGTGGTGGAAAACGGGCTGTTCATCGATATCTGTGACGCAGTTGTGATCGGCTATGGGGATGGCCGGGTCGAGGTGCGGGACATAAATGAGGGCACGGTCGCCACAGAGCGGCTGGATTTCGTGGAGACAGACAACCTGTTTTCCGACCTCAGCGACTAAGGAATATCAGCATGGCGGATGAATTTGACTACGACCTCTTTGTGATCGGAGGGGGTTCCGGCGGGGTTCGTGCGGCCCGCGTGGCAGCAGGAGAGCATGGGGCCAAGGTGGCGCTGGCCGAGGATGACCGCTATGGCGGGACATGCGTGATCCGGGGCTGTGTGCCGAAAAAGCTGATGGTTTTCGCCTCGGAGTATTCCAGCGTGCCTGAAGAGGCCGCAGCCTACGGCTGGGATCTGAAGGCGGGGCCGTTTGACTGGCACAGGTTCCGTTCGCGGCTCAACGATGAGTTGGACCGGCTTGAGGGGGTCTACAAGAAGCTGCTTGATGGGTCGGGTGTGGACCGGTTCGATCAGCGTGCTGTTTTGAAGGACGCGCATACGGTCGAATTGGCCGATGGCACGACAAAGACGGCCAAGCTTATCCTTGTGGCCACGGGCGGGCGTCCGGTGCGGCCTGACTTGCCCAATGCCGATCTGGGGATCGTATCGAACGATATCTTTCATCTCGCGCAGCTGCCCAAGTCTATCCTGATCATCGGCGGCGGCTATATCGCCTGCGAGTTTGCCTGCATCTTCAACGGGCTGGGTGTCGAGGTGACGCAGTACTACCGCGGTGCGCAGATCCTGCGGGGCTTTGATGAAGAAGCGCGCGGACTGGTGGCGGAAAGCATGCGCGACAACGGTATCGATCTGCACGTGGGCAGCAACATTGTTGAGATGACGCTGGCTTCGGAGCGCGAGGACGGGCCGCAGCCCACCACGTCGGATGCGGCGATGGGTGCTTCGGTGCAACAGGCCGAAGTGTTGCGTGAGCAAGGCAAGGGGGCTTCTGCCGGCCAGAGCGGGCCGATCTGGGTGAAATCCACCAATGGTGGGGAAAAGGTCTTTGACATGGTATTGTTCGCCACGGGGCGCGATCCATCCACCAAGGACATGGGGCTGGAAGATATCGGGGTGCAGCTGGGCCGCCGTGGTGAAATCAAGGTGAATGACTACAGCCAAACAGACGTGCCGTCCGTCTATGCCATTGGCGATGTGACGGACCGGGTGAACCTCACGCCAGTTGCAATCCGTGAAGGTATGGCTTTTGTCGAGACTGTTTTCGGGGGCAATCCGACGCCTGTGGATCACGAGCTGATCCCAAGTGCGATTTTCACCCAGCCCGAGATGGGCACCGTGGGGATGAGCGAGGAAGATGCGCGGGATCAGGAAGAGGTCGAGATTTACTGCACTTCCTTCAAACCGATGCAGACGGCCTTTGCCGGCAAGTCCAACCGCGTGTTGATGAAACTCGTGGTATCCAAGGAGACGCGCGTCGTACTGGGTTGTCATATCGTCGCACCGCACGCGGGTGAGTTGATCCAGATGGCAGGGATTGCGGTGAAGAACAAACTGACTAAGGAACAATTCGATGCGACATGCGCGGTGCACCCAACCATGTCGGAAGAGTTGGTGACCATGCGCAATCCGATGCGTACTGCTTGAATTTGGTGGTTTTGCACACACATCACAAGCATCAACAACGATGACGGAAAAGACGTTGGCCGCAATATAGCGGCGCAAGAAGGGAATAGGACTACATGGCTGGTAACAATGGCGGCCCTTGGGGCAGCGGTGGAAACTCTGGTGATGACGGGGGTCGGGACGAAGGCTCCGGCAATCGTGGCACGGGCGGCGGTGGACGCGGACCGGGCGGTGACAAGCCGCAGATCCCTGAAATTGATGAACTGGTCAAAAAGGGCCAGGAACAGCTGCGCGTGCTGATGGGAGGCGGCGGTGGCCGTGACCGTGGCACTGGATCCGGTGGATCTGGCAGTGGCGGTCCAGTGATCACCCGTGGCACAGTCGGGCTGGGACTTGTGGTGGCCATTGCCGCCTGGGCCTTTGCAAGTTTCTACACTGTGCGCCCTGAACAGCAGTCGATTGAACTGTTTCTTGGAGAGTTTTCCGGGATCGGTACAGAGGGTCTGAACTTTGCGCCATGGCCTGTCGTGACCGCAGAAGTATTCGACGTGACGACAAACCGCACCGAAGAGATCGGTGTGGGCCGGGGCAACAGCGACAACGACGGTCTGATGCTGACGACGGACGAGAATATCGTGGACATTGATTTCCAAGTCGTCTGGAACATCAAGAATGCCAAGGATTTCAAATTCTCGCTGCGGGATCCGGATGCAAGCGTTCGGGCGATTTCAGAATCCGCGATGCGCGAAGTGATCGCGCAATCCGAACTGGCGCCGATCCTGAGCCGGGACCGTGGGACCGTCGCGGACCGGGTCAAGGAATTGATCCAGATAACGCTGGATAATCGCCAGACAGGTATCAACGTGCTGCGTGTCAACCTCAACAAGGTCGACCCGCCCAGCCAGACGGTGCTCGTCACCAAGGCCGATGGCTCGACCGAGCAAGCCTCGGTTGTGGATGCCTTTCGTGACGTGCAGGCCGCTGAACAGGAACGTGACAGGGTAGAGCGTCAGGCGGATGCCTACGCCAACCGGCGGACAGCGGAAGCGCGTGGTGAGTCCGCGCAGTTGCTGGAAGCGGCGGAAGGGTACCGCGCGCGCGTCGTGAACGACGCCGTCGGTGAAGCAAGCCGTTTTGAAGCTGTTCTTGCGGAATATCAGCAAGCGCCTGAAGTCACCCGAAAGCGTCTTTATCTTGAGACGATGCAGAAGGTGCTGGGCGATGTGGACAAGATTATTTTGGAAGGTGGCATTGGAGGCACCGGCGGGCAGGGTGTCGTGCCCTATCTGCCGCTCAATGAGCTGCGCCGTTCCGGAGGGAGTAACTGATGCGTAAGATGGGTTTTTTGCTGCCGGTTGTGGTGGTTGCAGTGGTTGCGATGCTTTCCGCAATCTTTGTTGTGGACGAGCGTGAGAAAGTACTGGTGCTGCGGTTTGGCCAGATCAAACAGGTCGTGATAGAGCCGGGTATCGGCTTCAAGGTGCCTTTGCTGGACGAAGTTGTGCGTTTCGAGGACCGTATCCTGAGCCTTGAGACAGAGGTGATCGAGGTGACGCCAGCCGATGACCGCCGGCTTGAGATTGACGCGTTTGTGCTGTTCCGTATTGCCGACATCGTTCAGTACCGGCAGGCGATCGGTGCCGGAGGAGAACGTCAGGCGATCAATGACCTGAGCGGTATCATGGAATCGCAAATCCGTGCCGTATTGGGTTCGCAGGGTGTGACATCGAACACCATCCTGTCGCCGGACCGCGCACGCCTGATGGATCAGATCCGCGAAAAGGCCGATGCCCGCGCGCAGGCGCTGGGTTTGAAGGTCGTGGACGTGCGCTTGCGTCAGACGAACCTGCCCGAGCAGAACTTTGACGCCACGCTGCAACGGATGATCGCCGAGCGGGACCGTGAGGCGACGGACGAACGTGCACGAGGTCAGGAAGCTGCGCAGCGAGTGATCGCTTTGGCGGATCGTACTTACGAAGAAATCCTGTCCGAGGCCCGTCGGGATGCACGGATCATCGAAGGTGAGGCGGATGCCGAGCGGAACAAGATCTTTGCCCAGGCTTACGGCAAGGATCAGGAATTCTTTGAATTCTATCGTTCGCTGACGGCATATGAAGAGGCGTTGAAGGGTGAGAATTCGACGATGGTTCTGTCGCCTGACAGTGAGTTCTTCAACTACCTGCGTTCCGATCAGGGCAGCCGGTCCGTCGAGGGAGAGCGGAATTGAGCCTCCTGCTGCTGGCCCTTGGGTTGGTGATGATTTTCGAGGGGCTGGTGTACGCACTGGCCCCTTCGCTTTTGGAACGCATGTTGGAAGTGCTGCGGTCAATGCCAGAAAGTGCAGTGCGTCAGATCGGCGCGTTGGTGATCGTTGCAGGGCTGGTGTTGGTCTGGGTGGCCTTCCAGATCGGCGTTTGATCCCGACAGCTTCTGGTCCAACAGCTTGAGCGAACGCCAAACATCCTGATTTGCTTGGCAACCAGCCCCGGCACTCGCAGGATTTACGATCAGAAAGAAGGGCCTTGCGCGCATTCGTTGTCGGATTTGACCCAAGTCCGATGTTGAAATGGGCGTGATCGCACACATCTTTCATATTGCGGTAGAGGCATCCGCGATGCACTCTGTCCTTTATTATTATTGGACCGGTCGGTCCCAAGAGATGAAAGCAGGAGAAAACCCATGCAACCACGGGGCATGCCGCACATCCGGCGATCCGCTGAGGCCAGAGTTATCACCAAACCGGCAAGCGCAGGTTGGCACATCCGCGCTATTGCGCTGACTGTATTGGTCTTTGCACTTGTACTTGCTCAGGCTGTGGCAGCCTTTGCAAAGCCAGAGAGCCTTGCACCGCTGGCAGAGAAGATTAGCCCGTCAGTGGTCAACATCACGACATCAACGGTTGTGGAGGGACGTACAGGCCCGCGCGGTATTGTGCCCGAAGGCTCGCCTTTCGAGGATTTCTTTCGCGAATTTCAGGATCGGAACCGTGATGGAGAAGGACCGCGGCCGCGCCGGTCTTCGGCGCTGGGATCCGGCTTTGTCATCTCGGAAGATGGTTTCGTTGTCACGAATAACCACGTCATTGATGGAGCCGATGAGATCACGATCGAGTTCTTTTCTGGCGAGGAGTTGAAAGCGACGGTGATCGGCACCGACCCCAACACCGACATCGCCCTGCTCAAGGTCGAGGCTGAAACACCCCTGCCATTTGTCAAATTCGGTGACAGTAATCTGGCGCGCGTCGGCGACTGGGTAATTGCCATGGGCAACCCGCTGGGTCAGGGATTTTCGGTCTCTGCCGGGATCGTGTCAGCCCGTAACCGTGCGTTGTCCGGCACTTATGACGACTACATTCAGACGGATGCGGCGATCAACCGGGGTAACTCCGGCGGGCCTTTGTTCAACATGGACGGGGATGTGATTGGCGTGAATACTGCGATCCTTTCGCCAAACGGTGGTTCCATCGGCATTGGTTTTTCCATGGCGTCCAACGTTGTGACGCGAGTGGTTGATCAGCTGAAAGAATATGGCGAGACGCGACGCGGCTGGCTGGGGGTGCGCATTCAGGATGTCACACAAGACGTGGCCGATGCCATGGGGCTTGAAAAGGCCGCAGGTGCGCTGATCACGGATGTGCCGGATGGTCCTGCAAAGGAGGCAGGTTTGCTGACCGGCGATGTGATCATGTCCTTTGACGGGGTCGAGGTCGAAGATACGCGCGGGCTGGTCCGTCAGGTGGGCAACAGCCCCGTGGGGGCGACCGTTCGTGTCACCGTGATGCGAGAGGGCAAGAGCCAGACCATTAAGGTGGTGCTGGGCCGACGTGAGGACGCCGATGGCGCGGCTGACACCGGTGGCGAGGCGCCTGAGCAGGACAAAGAGCCGGAGACCAAGGACTTTTTGGGCCTCACACTGGCCCCGCTGACAGGCACAATTCGCGAAGAACTGGGTGTTGAGACCGACACGGTCGGTCTTGCCGTGACGGCCGTGGACGAAGCGTCCGAAGCTTTTGAGAAAGGTCTGCGAACCGGTGATATCGTCACCGAGGCGGGGCAGCAGAAGGTCGCCACCATTGCCGATCTTGAAGCACGGGTTCAGGCTGCCAAGGATGCAGGCCGCAAGTCGCTTTTGTTGCTGGTGCGGCGCGCTGGTGATCCGCGTTTCGTGGCACTGTCGCTGGGCGACTGACCTGACCACAGCCACTGACTTGTTCGAGGGCGCCCAAATCGGGCGCCCTTTTTCGTATGCTCAAACTCCGTGCCTTTGCAAACAGAAGAACTTGAATATGCGCCCTGTGAAGTGCTCTATTCGCTTGCTTTACGCGGAACGGCAACAAGACCCAGAGTGCGGGCGCTTTCAAGCGACAACACTGCACTGTCGGGACCGGTCGGGGCTTGGTACCTTTTCACCGCGGCACGGGTTGGCGCGTCCATGACACCGGTGATGATCCCGCCGTAGGCACCGCGCGCCTGAAGCGCCCTTTGCAACGACGAGATGAACTCTGGCGTCAGCACATCGGGGCAGGGTGTCTCGAACCAGTTGTCCTTGCGCGGGGTGACGATGACTTGCCGGTCCTCGGTGCGGTAGACCGGCAGTTCCGCCACGGTACCATCGGGGTTCACTTTTGCGGGCTTGATCTGCACGCGCTGGCTGACGCGTTCCACCACGGCGGGACTGACGGTTCTGCCCCAACAGGAACCAGGCGGCGCGCCTTCGGGGCCATTTCGGGTGGGTGTGAACACGCCGGGTTCCGGGGATGAGCTGGCGCTGCCTTCGGGGGTGGTTTCGCAGGCTGCAAGCATGCTCAGCACGACAAGCGCAGGTGCTGCGCGCCGCAAAAGGGTGGTGACTGCCTGTTTCATTGCCCGGTGCCTCTGGGTCTGATTTGACGTGCACTTTAGCTGTTTTGCGGCCCGCTGCCTAGCAGGCTGCACAAACCTCGCGGCCAATTGCGGCTTCGGGTGTCCTTCTTGGCCGAAAGGGACTGGCAGAGCCACGCCTGCGCCGCTAGATAACGTGAAACGTTTTTGATGAAGGGGCGCTGAAATGGCGAAAATCACGTATGTCGAGCATGGCGGCAAGGAACATGTCGTCGAGGTGGCCAACGGCCTGACGGTTATGGAAGGCGCGCGCGACAACAACATCCCGGGGATCGAAGCGGATTGTGGCGGGGCCTGTGCCTGTTCGACCTGTCATGTCTACGTCGATCCGGCCTGGGTCGAGAAGCTTCCGGCCAAGGACGATATGGAAGAAGACATGCTTGATTTCGCGTATGAGCCCGATCCCGAGCGGTCGCGTCTGACTTGCCAGATCAAGGTGACAGATGCGTTGGACGGTCTGCGCGTACAGATGCCAGAAAAGCAAATCTGATGATCCTGCGGGCCGCCTTGATGGTGTTGGCGCTGACCAGCTCCGCTGCGGCCCAAGAGATCACAGCGGCGCGGTTCGCTGAACCTACAGAGAGATACACCCACGGAATTCTAGGTGACGCCATTGAATTTGGTGCACTGCAAATCGACGTGGCTGGCCGGGGCACAGTGACAGTCACGTTGCCCCGAGATCATGTCTTTGAAGATGTTGCCCCGCGTCTGTGGGATGTGACCGGGGATGGTTTGCCGGAGGTGGTCGTCATCGAGACGGACGTCGCCCTTGGCGGGTCGCTGGCCGTCTACGGTGCCGATGGCAAGATTGCTGAAACACTTCATATTGGCCGAACCAATCGCTGGCTGGCCCCCATCGGCGCGGCCGATCTGGATGGCGACGGCGCGATTGAAATTGCCTACATCGACCGCCCCCATCTGGCCAAAGTGCTGCGGGTCTGGCGCTTCAAGGATGGCGCACTGGAACCTGTAGCCGATGTGTCGGGGTTCACCAATCACCGCATCGGAGAACGCGATATCGCCGGGGGTATCCGCACTTGCGCGGGCGCGCCGGAAATGATCGTTGCAACGGCGGATTGGGCCCGCGTCTCCGCGGTCCGCTTTGGCCTAAATGGATTTGAGGTGCGGGACATCGGGCCGCATCAAGGGCGCGACAGCTTTGCCAAAGCACTTGGCTGTCAATAGGTCCTAGTCCAGTGCGCGCCAGCCGATATCCCGGCGACAGAAGCCTTCGGGCCAATCGATCTGATCCACCATGGCATAGGCGCGCTTTTGTGCCTCGGCAAGGCTGTCGCCCCGCGCGGTGACATTCAAAACACGGCCACCGGTCGCCGTCATTGCGCCATCGCTGAGCGTTGTGCCCGCGTGGAAAACCATGTTCTTGCTGTCTTCGGGCAAGGTGTCGAGCCCTTTGATCACGGTGCCCTTTTCGTAAGAGCCCGGATAGCCTGTTGCGGCCATCACGACCGTCAGCGCGTGGTCGTCGCCCCAATTCACCTGCGCGTCGGCCAGACGGCCATCAGCAGCGGCGTGCATCAGGTCAAAGGCTTGTGCGCCAAGGCGCATCATCAGGACCTGGCATTCGGGGTCGCCAAAACGGACGTTGTATTCCACCAGACGTGGTTGCCCGTCCTTGATCATCAAACCAGCGTAGAGCACGCCCTGATACGGCGTGCCGCGCCTAGCCATCTCTGCCATGGTCGGGCGGATGATTTCGTTCAGTGCCTTTTCGGCGATGGCATCGGTCAGGACGGGGGCGGGCGAATAGGCGCCCATGCCGCCGGTATTTGGGCCGGTATCGCCATCGGCCACGCGCTTGTGATCCTGGGCGGTGCCGATGGGTAGCACGCTCTCTCCGTCGCAGAGGACGAAAAAGGACGCCTCTTCGCCTTCCATGAACTCTTCGATCACCACTTCGGCACCTGCATCGCCGAAAGCGCCCTCGAACATCTCGTCAACGGCCGCGACGGCCTCTGCATCTGTCATCGCGATGATCACGCCCTTGCCGGCTGCAAGACCGTCTGCCTTGATCACGATTGGTGCGCCCTGTTTTTCAACGTAGGTGCGGGCGTCGGCGTGGTTGGTGAAATGCGCGTAGGCTGCGGTGGGCGCGTTGGCGGCGTCGCAGATTTCCTTGGTGAACGCCTTGGACGCTTCCAGTTGTGCGGCGGCGGCGAAGGGACCAAAGACAAGAAATCCGGCCCCTCTCAGGTCGTCTGCGACCCCAGCGGCGAGGGGGGCTTCGGGCCCGACGATCACGAAGTCGATGCTGTTTTCCTCGCAGAAAGTCACGACCGTGCCGCCGTCCATGATGTCGAGGGACGCGCAATCGGCGATCTGGGCAATGCCCGCATTGCCCGGCGCCACGATCAGCTTGTCACACTTGGGGTTCTGCAGCGTGGCCCAGGCAAGGGCATGTTCGCGTCCGCCGCTGCCCAAAATCAGGATGTTCATTGGCTACGCTCCCTTGGCCTTTGTTGGGGGGCGTTCTAAGCTGTGTGGCAACGAGGGGCAAGGACGCGATATGGACCTGATTGACGATCCGGCAGAAGGGCTGAACAGTCCCGAATTTACCGTCACGGAAATCTCCGGAGCGATCAAACGCGTGATCGAAGGAGAATTCGGTCACGTGCGCATCCGGGGGGAGATCGGGCGGGTGAGCCGTCCCCGGTCGGGGCATATCTATCTGGACCTGAAAGACGACAAGTCGGTCATTTCAGGTGTGATCTGGAAAGGCGTGTCGGCGCGGCTCGAAACCCAGCCCGAAGAGGGGA
>Ga0316197_10002816_pt1 | contig 12399 bp, 13 predicted proteins | sample OudBiesiAoxic_MG_FD_204939 | JGI IMG/M metagenome (GOLD analysis project Ga0316197, IMG submission 204939) | Coastal sediment microbial communities from Oude Bieten Haven, Netherlands - site A oxic | ecosystem: Environmental > Aquatic > Marine > Coastal > Sediment | place: Netherlands...
AGGCGCCAGAACCTAAATCTGGTGCGTCTACCAATTCCGCCACACCCGCACAGCCATCCCGAAGCCGGGTCGCTGTCGACCTCCTAGCAAAACCCGATCAGACTTGCGAGAGGAAAAACACGAAAAAGAAGGGGCGACATTAAGGCTTTGGTATCATATTGTTTCCATAACCTTGAGGCAGGTTACAAAGGAAGAACGCCCATGAAGCCGAAAACGGCCGGGCGCACCACTGGCAGTTGCCATGATGCGGACCCAATTCGCGCTGTGAACGTTGCGGCGTTTGATGCAGCAGGCACGACGACGTGCGGCATAACCCCTGACGCGAAGATCGTTACGATGGACGGCTTGCGCCAACTGCAAGACCTGCGAGTCGGCGACAGGCTGGTCACGCGCAATCAGGGCGCTGTACCCGTTAAATCCATTGAGCAGCACAGCATCGTTACCCGCGCCGTCTATATCATTGCCGGATCGCTTGGTCACACCCAACCTGACCGAGATACACTTTTGCCCGCAGGACAAACAATTCACGTGCGGGATTGGCGTGCGTGGATTTTTGGACAATCGGACAGCATCCTAGCCGCTGCGGGCAGTTTGGTGGACGGAGAGTTCGTGCGCGACATCGGCTTTATGCCACTCACGCTTTATCGAATTAGATGTGACAGCCCCCAAATCATCTACGCGGACGGTATGGAGCTAGGAATCGAAAGCACGTCCAGGCCCATTGTGTCATTGGCCACAGCCCCCTACGCAAGCTGAGCCCTTAACACTTCGGGCAATATGTCGACCAAGTCTTCTGCGATGAGGCCCGGGCCAAAGGCACGCGCGGCTTCGACATGCAGCCACACTGCAACTTCGGCCATATTAAACAGCTCACCTGATACTTCTGAGGCCGCAAGCCCCGCAATCAATCCCGCCAAGACATCGCCGGCACCTGCCGTCGCCAGCCATGGAACGGCGCGACCAAAACTGGCCGAATGCAGACTTGCCGCACCATCCGGCGCCGCGATCACTGTGTCGACGCCCTTAAGCAGTATCAGACAACCCGCACGCGCAGCAGCCAATCGCGCCACATCCAGTTTGGACAGATGACCGCGACGCGCAGCACACAAATCCGGAAACAAACGCCCAAATTCGCCTTCATGCGGTGTTAGAATCGTTCGAGTATGTACGGCCTTGAACAAAGTCTCCGGACTATCTGCGAAACTCGTCAGCGCATCAGCATCAAGTACAACGACCGGGTCCCGTCCAGCCGCTTGGCCAGCCCTTCGTTCGAGCGCCTCCAGCACCAAGGCCTGGGTTCTGTCCGAGACACCCATGCCCGGCCCCAGCACGAAACCACTCACGCGATCATCCGCGACATCTGCAATGGCCCCGTCTTTGGGCAAGGCGTTTAGCATTACCGCATCCAGTCGCGCGGCGTTCTCTTGCAGTGCTGCAGTTGGGCAGACGACTGTTACCAGCCCCGCTCCGACACGCAAGGCAGATCGCGCGGCGAGACGCGCCGCACCACCGCGCCCCACACCGCCGGCCAGGACCATAACATGCCCGTGTTCGTACTTGTGACCACCGTGCTGCATCTTGCTCATCAGTGATGCTGGCCATCTGCGCAACGGGCGCCCCGCAAACACAGGCTCAACGAGACGGGCACGTTCCGGGTCGGGCGCAGCCGTCAATGGGCTTTTTTCCAATGCATCACCGCGCAACCCGATATCGACCACACGCAGTTTCTGGCACAAGAGCGGCCCCATCCCAAGGTAATGCCCCGGCTTGGGACTATGGAACGTTACCGTCAGATCAGCAGCGTTCATCATAGTAGGCCACGGGTTGAAATCCGGATCATCAACATCGCCCGCAAACGGTATCATGCCAGAATCGAGGTTCAGCCCCGAAGGACAATCGACTGCTACCTTGCGAATCTTGTAGGCTTGTTTCCAGTGCGCACAGGCAGAACGATCCAGCATCACGGCAACTTCGTCCGGAAGGTGTCTCGTCAAGCCAATGCCGAATACGGCATCAACGATTAGATCCGGGCGGGGCTTTTCGCGAAAACCGTCAGGCTGCCAGTCGCAAACCGGATTTGTTTCAATCCACCGGTCGTGATTGGCGCGCGCATCGGGCGGAAGCTTTTCAACAGCCCCGTATAAATAGACATCAACACCCCACCCCCGGCTTGCCAACAGACGGGCGATTACAAATCCGTCTCCGCCGTTATTGCCCGGCCCGCAAAGAACAGCGGCCCGCAACTCTGCATCTTGCCATTCAGGCCAATTCTCGAAGATTGCGTCGCATACCCCTTGTCCTGCGCGCTCCATCAACTCAAGACCGGTTACCTCGCCTGAATCGATAGCCAGCTTTTCCAGTCTACGCATTTGTTCTGAAGTGAGAAGCTCTGTCACTGGATCATACCTTTAGTTTCCATTGTGCCTATTTTTTAATCGTTAAGCGTTATTTTTTGGCGGTGCACATGCAAATTTGCGTGCTTCTTACCCCCTTTATCCTCTATCCATGGACCCTAATACCCCAAGATGATCTGAACTTTTCTGGAACCGGCAAGGGAGGCCCCCAATGAAAAAGATCGAGGCAGTGATTAAGCCTTTCAAATTGGACGAAGTCAAAGAGGCGCTTCAAGAAGTCGGAGTTCAAGGCTTGTCCGTCATCGAAGTCAAAGGCTTCGGACGACAAAAGGGACATACTGAACTGTACCGTGGCGCCGAGTATGTCGTAGACTTTTTACCGAAAGTTAAAATCGAAATCGTACTGGATGACGATATGGTTGATGCCGCGATAGAGGCAATCGTATCCGCTGCAAAAACTGAAAAGATCGGCGACGGCAAGATTTTTGTCAGTCCGGTCGAGCAGACAATCCGCATTCGTACCGGCGAAATGGGTTCAGACGCGCTCTGAACTCCGTAACCGTTTACTGCACTATCATTCCAAACCAAGAGGGATATCCGAGAATGAGCAAAGAACTACTCAAGATGATCGCCGATGAAGGCGCAGAATACGTCGACATTCGCTTTACCGACCCGCGCGGCAAGTTGCAGCACGTTACGGTGATAGCCGATCTGGTCGACGAAGACTTCCTTGAAGAAGGGTTCATGTTTGACGGCTCCTCGGTTGCGGGCTGGAAGTCCATCGAAAACTCCGACATGAAACTGATGCCGGACGTGGAAAGTGCATATGTTGACCCGTTCTATGCGGAAAAGACAATTTGCATCCACTGCTCTATCGTTGAACCTGACACTGGCGAGGCGTACGAGCGCGACCCACGCGGCACTGCCGAAAAAGCAGAAGCTTATCTGAAATCAACAGGCATCGGCGACGTGGCTTATATGGGCCCAGAAGCGGAATTCTTCCTTTTTGATAATGTCAAATTCTCAAATACAATCAACAAGGTATCATACGAAGTTGATGCGGTTGATGCGTCTTGGAATACAGATACCGACTACGAGATGGGCAACATGGGTCACCGACCCGGCGTTAAGGGTGGTTACTTTCCGGTAAACCCAACTGACGAAGCCCAGGATTTGCGGTCAGAGATGCTGTCGACAATGAAGCGTCTGGGCATGAAAGTCGACAAGCACCACCACGAAGTGGCGTCCTGTCAGCACGAGCTTGGCCTGATCTTTGACAGCCTGACAAAGCAGGCGGATGAGTTGCAGAAATACAAATACGTGATCCACAATGTGGCACACGCATACGGTAAATCTGCTACATTCATGCCAAAGCCGATCTACGGTGACAACGGCACGGGCATGCACGTGAACATGTCCATCTGGAAAGATGGCAAACCCTTGTTCGCAGGCGATAAATACGCCGACCTAAGCCAGGAAGCGCTGTATTTCATCGGCGGCATCCTTACCCATGCGAAAGCGCTGAATGCCTTCACTAACCCGGCGACAAACAGCTACAAACGCTTGATCCCGGGGTTCGAAGCACCTGTTCTGCGCGCTTACTCTGCACGTAACCGGTCAGGTTGTGTGCGTATTCCATGGACAGAAAGCCCGAAAGCCAAGCGCGTCGAGGCCCGCTTCCCTGATCCCGCAGCAAACCCCTACCTGTGTTTTGCCGCCCTGCTGATGGCCGGTCTTGACGGTATCCAGAACAAAATCGACCCCGGTGAAGCGATGGATAAAAACCTGTATGATCTCCCGGCAGAAGAACTTGCGGGTATCCCAACGGTTTGTGGCAGCCTGCGCGAAGCTATGGAAGAGCTTGAGGCAGACATGGACTTCTTGCTGGCTGGTGACGTGTTCACCAAAGATCAGATCGAAGGCTATATCGAGCTGAAGATGGAAGAGATCGAAAAGTACGAACACACGCCTCACCCTGTTGAGTTTGGCATGTACTACAGCTGCTGATCACCAGCTTCTGTATGAAAAGAAGGCGCTCCGCGATGCGGGGCGCTTTTTTTGTTTGAAGACGCTCTACTCTGGCTGCACGCGCGCCACGTATGTGTGTATCGTGAAAACGACAGCTTGGGTTTCTGGCAGCCGCAAAATAGACTGTCGTTCCGCGCGCAAATATGGTGCTGCTGATGCATCTTTGCTTGTTGGGTGTTTTGCAGCTTGAGCTTCTGTCAGCGGCTGGAACAGATCAGGGTTGTCATACGGCAGGTAATTGTTGCGCCAGATCGGTCTGCCGACCTGAACACCGTCAAACATCCGCTGCACACGTCTGGCCATGCTGGCATCATAGCTGTCAACTCTTGAATGAATGCGCGACAACGGGCGGCCCGCCTTTTCGGCGAGCGTCCAGCCCGCCGGAAAACAGAGGATCGCCGCGGCCAGCAGATGCTCGTCGCCCTGTTTTTGCAAAATACAGATATCTTCCTGAACGACCTTTCCCAGAGTGGCCAAAGGGTTATCCGCTTCTTGGTCGACTTCGCTCCCATCGGGGCAGAAAATATGGCGCGATGTCAGACTGAAACCAAACGCAGGCAAACGCTGCAGAATTTCATGGTACACCTCGCTTATCGCGGGTGTCGCATTCTGGCCTTGCCAAAGAACAGCATCGCGTTTTCGCGCGATCAAATGTCGGCGGTAGGCGACCTGCTGCACATAGGTCGCGTCTACATTGATCCATGTCTTATCGCCAAGCGGCCGCACACCGGGAAGGCTTGCATTGGGCTCTAGATCGGCCGGGATCTCGTCATTCAAAATTTCCATCATCGCAGCCACACTAACGGATACCATTTGTCCGTCAGCAAAAAACGACATCGCATTGTGTCGGTAAACAGCAAACACAAAGCGCGTTTTCTTGGAATTCTATACGACAGGACAGCAAGGCAAACCCAGATGAATTCCCATTTCAGAGACACCCGCAAAATTGATCCGACAAAAGGCGCGCATTTAGGCGACGGCACGCCAAACGACATGGACCGGATTGAAATCGGCCCAACCCAGCTGGCGTTTGGCGAATGGGCTGCTGCGGGGCTTGAGTTGCCCGACCTGCCCATAATGCGCGCCTATCGCCATAAACGGCTGACCGATCACATCGTCAGCCGCGGCTATGCCGGACTGCTGATGATCGACCCGCTGAACATTCGCTATGCAACCGACAGCACCAATATGCAGCTTTGGAATACGCACAACCCTTTCCGTGCAGTATTGCTATGCGCTGATGGCTATATGGTCATGTGGGATTACAAAAACTCGCCGTTTCTAAGTGAGTTTAACCCGCTTGTCCGCGAACAACGCTCTGGCGCGGATTTGTTTTATTTCGACCGAGGCGACAAGGTCGATGTGGCTGCGGACGTCTTCGCCAATGAGGTACGTATTCTCTTGGCAGAACACGCACCGGGTCTGAAAAAACTCGCGGCTGACAAGCTTATGATCCATGGGATGCGTGCGCTTGAGGCACAAGGCTTCATCATTATGGAAGGCGAAGAAGTCACGGAAAAGGCCCGTTCGGTCAAGGGGCCGGACGAAATCAAAGCAATGCGATGTTCATCGCATGCCTGTGAAACAGCGGTGCGTTTGATGGAAGACTTTGCCCGCGCCAATGTAGGCGACGGCGTGACCTGCGAGAATGACATCTGGGCCGTTTTGCATGCCGAGAATGTGCGCCGAGGTGGCGAATGGATCGAAACACGGCTACTGGCGTCAGGACCCAGATCAAACCCGTGGTTTCAGGAATGTGGGCCACGCGTGTGCCAACAAAACGAGATCATCTCATTTGATACCGATCTGGTGGGGTCATATGGCATATGCACAGATATCTCGCGCAGTTGGTGGATCGGCGATCGCAAACCGCGCGCCGATATGATTTATGCCATGCGCCACGGGGTCGAGCATATCCAGCAGAATATGGAAATGCTCAAACCCGGTGTAATGATCCCCGAACTTTCAGCTAACACGCATGTGTTGGACGCAAAGTACCAAAAGCTGAAATATGGCTGCCTGATGCATGGTGTCGGCTTGTGTGACGAATGGCCGTTGGTGGCCTATCCGGACCATGCCGTGGCTGGCGCATACGACTACCCGTTGGAACCGGGTATGACGCTTTGCGTCGAAGCGTTGGTCAGCGAAGAGGGAGGTGATTTCTCGATAAAGCTGGAAGACCAGGTCTTGATCACTGAAGACGGTTTTGAAAACCTAACGCAATACCCCTTTGATGCTGCCTTGATGGGTCAAACCTGAAGGGGTTGTCCTTAGTCGAGCACCTCGAAAATCGCATCACATAGTGCCGGACCACGCATTTTAAAATGGTGCCGCGCCCCGCGTTCGTTCGGATGGTACGGGTCTTTGACGCGCCCCGCATCGTTACGGCGGAAAAACGCGACAGTGCTTTGATTGACCTTTGTTGTCTCGGCGGTGATGCCTTCCACAAAAACACAGCGGTTGCCCGTTTTGGCGAAGGCGTTTTTAATGTTTTCCTGCGCTGTTGCCCGTACCTTTGCGACTTTGGTGGTATGTGCGGGCGCAGTTGTCATAAAGATACAAGGCAAGTCAGCCGGCAAATGCTGTGACAAACGTTTTGCGTCAGCGACAGCCAGGGCAGGATCATCGGCCCATCTGCGCGCAGCATTGCCCAGAAACGTCAGGATAAGCAGTTCCGGCGCGTAATACCCGGGCTGGAACATCGCCTCGAACGGGGATTTTCCCGCCTCGCAAAACTGGTAATTGCGCCCCTGCCCCATTTGTTTGAACTGATTTTTTGTTTTATTAACAACGCCGTATGAGCCTGCATTCACCTGCCATTTCGGATCGACATCGCAAATGGACGCTTTGGCGGCCCCTTTGCGCGCCATCCAAGAATGAATAGACGTAGAACGCACACCAATAACGCCAACTTGCATGTCGCCCAGCTTTTTAAGTTTGCGTTTCTCACGACCGGACGCGTTGCAGGATGCGGCAATGTCAGACATAAAATCTACGAACACGGGGCCCGAGCCGAAAGATATCTGGCTATCGCCCAAAACCAGTATGTCGGGGCTTTTGAACTCGTCTGCCGTTGCGGGCAGCGGCCATGCCAGCAGCCCAGCCAACAGGCTTGGGATCAGCTTGCTCCAAAGTGTCTGCAGCGGCATCCAATTCCTCCTGCGCGCGGCCATCTTACGGGTCAGTTTCACCATATGTAGCGGCAAATCAATGGTGTGCCGCTAAACATGCGCGTGAAGTGTCCGTGAAGACGCAGCGCCGCGCGCCTTGTGTTTTGCATCAAAAAGCACGTCCGTGTGATCGGGCTGTTACAAGGCTTGTTTTGGGCAGGCATCCGGCCCACTTTGGCTGTCGACAAAGGAGCCTGCACATGCCCACAAAACGCATCGAATTTCCCGGGCACAGCGGTGCTCAGCTGGCCGCGCGATTGGATTTGCCCGACGGCCCACTTGTCGCGACGGCTTTATTTGCTCACTGTTTCACCTGTGGTAAGGACATTCCCGCGGCGCGGCGTATCGCTGCGCGTTTGTCGGCCTTGGGGGTCGCGGTGTTGCGGTTCGACTTTACCGGTTTGGGCCATTCCAGCGGTGAGTTTGCAAACACTTCTTTTACATCAAATGTAGACGATCTGCTTGCTGCAAACTCTTATCTGGCGGCACAAAACATGACACCGTCGCTTATCATTGGTCATTCACTGGGTGGTGCCGCAGTACTGAAAGCGGCCGCCGCTCTTGATACAATCAAGGCCGTCGTGACCATCGGCGCGCCCTTTGATCCCGGCCATGTAACCCACAACTTTGCAGACGCGATCCCCCAGATTAAGACAAAAGGTGCTGCCGACGTCAATCTGGGCGGACGTGTTTTCAGCATCGGGAAAGGGTTCCTTGAGGACGTGGCCAAAGCTAAAATGGGTCCTGCCGTTGCCAACCTGAATGCAGCCCTTTTGGTGCTGCACGCCCCGCGCGATGAAATCGTCGGAATTGAGAATGCGGGTGAAATATTCACAGCGGCAAAACATCCCAAAAGCTTTGTGACACTGGATGGTGCAGATCACCTTGTTACCCGCGCACAAGACGCGGAATATGTCGCCAGTGTTATTGCTACATGGTCTGAACGCTATCTGGACATTCATCGCCCCGCGCCGCCCCCCGGTGCGCCAGAAGGCGTGTTGCGCGTCAGCGAAGCAGACCCGAAGGGCTTTTTGACGGATATCACCTCGGGGGATGGGCACCATTTGGTCGCTGACGAACCGCTTGCCTATGGGGGGACGAACAAAGGCCTGTCGCCCTACGGCTTGCTCTCTGCCGGTCTGGGCGCTTGCACCTCGATGACCATCCGGATGTATGCGCGCCGCAAACAGTGGCCGCTGGACCAAGTGTCGGTCGATGTCAATCACGACAAAGTACATGCGCAAGACGCAGAAACCGGTGTAGGAGACAAAATCGACACATGGCACCGGCGCATTACGCTCACCGGCAATCTGGATGAAGAACAGCGCGCCCGCCTGCTTGAGATTGCAGACAAGTGCCCCGTTCACAGAACGCTTGAGCGTAGTTCAACCGTAATAACCGAACTGGTTGACGTTTGACGCAGGGTTACCGCCGCGCGCGTGCGCGCCCGCCGGAAGGTCTGTGCACAGGTTTGCTGGCGACCGGAGGCCTGGAGAACCCGGGATCGATCCCGCCACCCGGCGGACGGACAGGTCTATCCGGCCGGTCTGGTCTGTCAGGTCGGCCAGGTCTGTCAGGTGGCCGATAACCCGGTCGGTAACTGCCATAGTAGTAGTCGTTCCACAGCATCGAATCGTAGTAAACTGTCGCCGAGGTGCGCGTCGTTGATGGATCACAGGCTGACAAGACCATGGCCGCGGTAAAACCAATTGTGATGATCAGCGATTTTCTTTTTATGGACATCATGGACCCCTTACCTGACCGCTTTTAAGGATGCGAGCATCGCATTGATGTCGCCTACAGGGTCCGTATCAGCCCCCGCTTCAAAAACGACGACGGCGATCGCGACGCGACTGTCGGGCAGATCAACAGCCAGTACGGTAAAATCGATGGCCTTCCCGTTCCGACGGCCCTGTCCTGCGATACGGCGCGCGGGCATACCGCCCACCTGACGCTGCGTAGGCGCGCCGACCGATGCGTCTTTGACCAAAAACGGGCCGATGTCGCGGAGATAGGCCCCCGCTTCTTCCAGTGTTGATACACCATGCGGAGAGATCACGCCGACCCAGACCCCCGGATGGGCATCAGGTGTCATCCCAAAAACGCGCGACACATCGCGGATGTCGTCTGCGTCGGGTCCTGCCAGATCACGCAGCCCACCGGTGCGCAGCGACCAAAAATCCGGCACTTCAAGCGTGAACAACGGGCGGTCGCCGTCTGTGTAGATTACGGATGTACCCGCGCTCGAGAGCGCCGGCAAACAAACCAAAACCGCCGCACAGAGCGTCCGGCGCAGTAATTTGGGCAATGCTAAAATCATTTTGGAGGCTCACCATGTTATATGTCCGGTCAATTGAGACAGTTTTTCAGACACCTGTCCAGTGACGAAGATTGACCTGTGTGCAACGAAAAAGGGCCCGCGACACGCGCAGGCCCCTTTTACACATTCAAAAATTTTACTTACGAGCGTCGCCGACCAGTTTCCAAACCAGTGGCAGCAGCAACGCGGCCAGCACCAGTTTGAGTGCATCACCCAACAAGAACGGGGTCAGGCCCCACTGCAGGATCGGTTGGTCCCAGCCGTAAAGCTGGCCCAGCCACAACAAGCCTGGAACGTAGATCAGCGCGTTGCCGATCAGCATGGCAAGCGCCATCAGACCCACCGACCGGTCCCAGCCCCGCTCGGCACACACGCCGAGTGTAAGCGTCGCCAAGACATAGCCGACCAGATAACCGCCTGTGCCACCCATCATGTAGGTCAGGCCGCTTGCTTCAGCTGTCGAACTTGCGAAGACGTCAAAGCCCAACGCGCCGATCAGCAAGTAGCCGATAATGGTCGCCAATCCTAGGCGCGCACCGTAGGCCGCACCAATTGTCAGGACAGCGAATGTGCCCATTGTCACCGGAACCGGTGTGCCAATGAAGACTTTTGTTTTCGCCGCGACGGCCAAAACAGCGATACCGACCAAAACGAGAATGACCTGCTTGACCAGTCGACCAGCGCCCTCGCGCGGGCCGACTATATCTGCCAAAGGGGAATGAGAAGCGGTGAGTTGCATGAATTATATCTCCAATTCGAATACTCTTGGCCCATGAATGCCGCAGCACGCCGCGCCGCGCAAGGGCTGAAGCACTAAAGCCGCCGGTATTGTGTGACTGCCGTGTAATCCTTGCGGGGGCCCAGCACCCGCCAGTGCACCGCAAACACAGGCCAGTCCGAAAAGTCATAAGTGACTTGATAGGTGTCAGGGTCACACCAGTGATGCGCGCAGCCCCCTATCGCGGGAACCTGATGGAAGAACCGCCCGTCATCGAAAAAAACCTGCAAGTCTTCAGCCCAGAAATACCGGCGTTCCGCATGGAGAGGTGCTTGACCTGCAAGCGTCATGGCGCCCTTTTCCTCATAGGCTAACCCGCCTTTGGTCACGGTCCATTCGGCCACGCCGTCAAACTGAGCCGTTGGCCCCACGGCCGGCGTTATGATGCGCGACACGGACCATTTGCCCACAAAATCATTCAGCTGTCGGGGATCACTCATCGGCATATACGGCGTCGGTTGTGTCTCCGGCCGCTCCGATAAACCTTAGTTGCGCGCCAGACCGCGCCATATCGTAGCAGGCCCAGATGTCTGATGGGGGCCACATGCTGCAATACTGTTCCCCCCTGACCGCCCAATAGCCCCAACTGTCCTGGCCTGCGTTGTAGAGCGTGCGCCCCGAGGCGTGGAACACCTGCCATCCCTGACGGTATTGCACTTTCCGATCTGTCAGAGCACGCGTGATCGCATCCCACGACATTGGCTGCCAGCTCTCTTGGGCCTGCGCGACGGCGCAGGTCAATAGCCACATCACCAGTATCAGCTTTTTCATGTCTTCTCTGGCTCCCGCCTTGTGGTGGCTGCGCGCACAGTTTATGAGCCAGCCAACCGCAGACACAATCCGAAAAAGAGGACGCCCCGCGATGATCCCCCGCTATTCCCGCCCCGACATGGTCGCCATCTGGAGCCCCGAGACGAAATTCCGCATCTGGTACGAGATAGAGGCGCACGCCTGTGAGGCGATGGCCAATCTGGGGGTTATCCCGCGCGAAAACGCGGATGCCGTATGGAAAGCGAAAGACGTGGAATTCGATGTGGCCCGCATTGACGAGATCGAGGCGGTTACCAAACACGACGTAATCGCATTTCTGACCCATCTGGCCGAACATGTTGGTGCGGATGAAGCGCGATTTGTGCATCAGGGCATGACGTCGTCGGATGTCCTGGACACCTGCCTGAACGTACAGCTTGTGCGCGCAGCCGACATTCTTATCGCTGATCTGCAAGGGTTGCTGGCGGCGCTCAAGACCCGCGCGGTCGAGCACAAATATACCCTGCGCGTCGGTCGTTCGCATGGGATACACGCGGAACCTACGACAATGGGTCTCACGTTCGCACGGTTTTATGCCGAGATTGACCGCAACCTGACCCGCCTGCGCACCGCGCGCGAAGAAATTGCAACCGGTGCTATCTCGGGCGCGGTCGGGACATTCGCAAACATCGATCCGGGCGTTGAAGAGTACGTCTGCGCCGAGCTTGGCCTCACGCCCGAGCCAATTAGCACGCAGGTTATTCCGCGCGACCGGCATGCGGCATTTTTCGCAACCCTCGGTGTGATTGCGTCGTCTGTAGAAAACGTCGCAATCGAAATCCGCCACATGCAGCGGACCGAAGTTCTTGAAGGGGCCGAGTTTTTCTCGATGGGGCAAAAAGGGTCGTCAGCGATGCCGCACAAAAAGAACCCTGTTCTGACCGAAAACCTGACGGGCCTTGCCCGTCTTGTGCGGATGGCGGTTGTTCCTGCGATGGA
>Ga0316197_10002817_pt1 | contig 12395 bp, 7 predicted proteins | sample OudBiesiAoxic_MG_FD_204939 | JGI IMG/M metagenome (GOLD analysis project Ga0316197, IMG submission 204939) | Coastal sediment microbial communities from Oude Bieten Haven, Netherlands - site A oxic | ecosystem: Environmental > Aquatic > Marine > Coastal > Sediment | place: Netherlands...
TCTCTATCAGCGCTTTAATACGATGATATTTCATGCCTACAATTTGTTGTGCTTCCCCCTTCCAAAAAAAACCATGATGCACTAAGATCGCATCCGCATTATGGGCAATAGCCGCATCAATTAAAGCTTGATTAGCAGTGACGCCAGTCACCACTTTTTTTACTTGCTCACGCCCCTCTATTTGAAGGCCATTAGGGCAATAATCTTTAAATTGATGTATTTCTAAAAACTGATCCAGCTTATTAGCAAGTTTACGGTTATTCATAGTATTCACTTTTCTTGATGTATTTAATGGGGAGTTTTATCATTACCAAAACAAGTTAGGCTTTATAAAATAGCCAAATATTGGTTACTTGGCCTTTATTGTTCATAATAAATGGTTGTTCATAATCAAATGGTTGTTCACAATCAAATATTCTGCATAATAAAAGCAAAAATCACTTTGACTCAAATGCACCTACGTCCGGTGCTAGACCATTATAAACGAGAGAAATTAAGTCGCCTTTTCCCCAGCTTATTTGTTTATCTAGGTATATTTTATTGGACAGCCTATCAATTTTCACAATCGTTGCAAGTTGTGGTTTTTTAGTCGCTATTGAAGCTGAACGAACCATAATTTGATCACCTGTTTCATTGGCAATCCCAGCACCGTCGTAAAAGAACTGACTGTCTTGTACTTGAAAACTATCCGCCTTTCCCGCCGCGCTTATGATTTTACTGAGATGTAGGCCAGTATCAACCATTGGACTGTGCATTGATAACCTATAATCATGCAGTTTTTGATTAACAAACAAGGGATCACTGGCTAAAGTGTCCTTAAAGCGAACCGGTATAAAGCTGCCTTCAAAGTCATACACACTCATCTCCCGAGAATTCCCCCACAAACCAATCACCAAATCACCGAGATCACTACCGATATTGTTATTAACAAACCATTCATCCCCTTCTTTTTGACGAAACAACACTTGTTTTGCATTGTTATCATTACATTGGCTTGCACCTAATCCTTGATTGTTCCAAAGAATATTATTGATAAACTGATTATCAGTAAATTTTTCTATTTCACTGCCAATGGCGATACCAACACACCAGTTATCATGAAAAGTATTGTGATAAATTCGATTGCTATAGTTATAGGTTGCTTCAGGTCGGTAACTAGCTAGGCTGAATCCAACATTAGTATGATAAAAAGTATTAAAACGGATCAAACCATGTTGACCAGCATATTGGATCCCATTACCACCACTTGCAGAATAATAACGCACCGCATCTTTAAACACATTATGCTCAATCAGATTGTATTGACTTGCATCTAATACCGCGCTTTGTTGCCTAAAACGCCCATTGCCATGCCAATTCATGGTGGCCTGTTCGCAATCAAATACCGCACCTAATTTTTGCTTTATATTACTGAATGTGTTGTCTCGAATAACATTGAAACTACCACATTTTATATTCCAAACGTCATGACCTGCTAGGTTCATCGTATTGCCTTGCACACGGTTATAATTTGCATGCACGAGCGATAATAGATCCGTGCCTTTTTGAAACAGGTTGTTGACGATTTGATTGTGATGACTAAAGGCGACATACAAGCCGCCACGTTTGCTAGCACCTCGACCACCATTATAAATGCTAGAACCGGTAAACTTATTATTAGAGAAAATATTATGATGCGCATTTAAAAAGCGGCCAAAACCAATGCTTTTATCAACGCTAATTCCGTTCACCACTATATATGACACTTCATCTAACCATATCGCACCATACTCCTCCCCATGATCAATAGAATTAACATTGTACAGTATCACTTTTTCGTTTTTATAGGCACTGAAGCCGATATAAGCCCTTGCATTGCCAGATTTAGTGACATGTAACACTTGCTTAAAGCGGCCTTCCCGTAATAAAAATAGATCACCCGCTCTCGCCATGTTATCAGCCGCTGACAATTGGTTAATGGCCAACGAGTTTCCTTGGCCGCATTTTCGAGTCGTTGGTTGGTAATCGTCGCAGCTTGTTGCCAATTTAGGATCGACAAAAACATACCTTGAAAAGGCAGGCAGATTAAATTGCTTTAATAGTGTATTAAAAGTGGGGTCAGGCAAAGATTGTGCGTGAATAAAAATCGGTAATAAGACGCTAATGAAGAGCACAGAGCAATAAAACATTCGCAACATAAACACTTCCTTTACAGCAATCAGTATCAATAAAAAACCAGCCTAAAAATCAACAAAAATATATGATTTGGATATATCAATTGGCTTGTCGTGGTCCCGTTATCTTATACTAAAACGCGGTTGATGGAGTGTCTGAAATAATTTTAAAGGAAATAACTTCACCTCTTGAGCAGCAAAGCATGAAGGCTATAAAATCAGATGACTTTACAAAAATTACCGGTTAAAAAATCATCTACGGTCGATCTTTTCAAACAATGCCTCGTTTTAAAAGGGGTTGATTCAAAAAGTGCAGTCTATAAAGCATTAGTTAACGAGCTTACTATTGACTACTTTAATCTAAGCATTTGAACCTAAGCATTTGAACCTAAGTACTTAAATATAAGATATCCTTGATCCGCATAATAAAGCTTAATGTAATAAGTCGTAATATAATAAAGCTATCCTAACAACGCTAATGTTCAACAAATATAGTTGTCTGGAATAATAAAAGAAAATTGACTGCCTTCACCCACATGACTTTCAATATATAATTTGCTGTCATAATGAGTTAATGCATGTTTTACAATCGACAAACCTAAACCTGAGCCACCAGTATCTCGGGATCTTGAAGCATCGACTCGATAAAAACGCTCGGTTAAATGTAAAATATGTTCCGGTGCAATACCATCGCCGGTGTCCATCACGCAGAAATAAGCACCTTCCTGTACTCTTTTCCAGATCACCTTAATACTACCATGCTCAGGCGTATAATTAATGGCGTTATACACTAAGTTAGCTATCGCACTACGTAGTTGCATTTCATCGCCGACGACCGACAACTTAGGATCGACTTTAAACGTCACAGTTTGCGATTTTTTACGCCCTAAAGTAACCGCTTCATTTTCAACTTGTGTTAATAAAGCAGACATATTGATACTTTCATGGAAATCTAAAGTCGCCGCGCCCTCTATCTTGGATAACGTCATCAATTGTTCAACTAATGCGCACATACGTGCAGTTTGTTGATCTAGTACTTGGATAGTTTTTAATTGCATTTTGTCATCTTGCGCGCTCATCTCTAGCATTTCAATATAGCCCTGCAATACGGTAAGTGGAGTGCGTAGTTCGTGGGACACATTAGCAACAAAATGGCGTCTATTTTCATCCATTTGACGGTAACTAGTGACATCGCGCACTATCAATAAGCGCTGATTTTTGGCATAGGGCATGACCCTAAATTCTAATATTTTTTCATTATTAATCGGGGAAACTAAATCCAGTGGTTCGTTATAAACATCACTGCGTAAATATTCTACAAAATCAGGATGACGAATTAAATTCGTAATATTATCTCCCGCATCATCGGGCCACTTAAAACCTAGTTGAAATTGGGCAAGTCGATTACACCATACGATTTCACCGTCTTTTTTGAATACAATTACCGCATCAGGCAATGCTTCAGAACCTTCACGGAAACGACTAATTACACTGGCTAAGTTCTTGCGGCGTTTACGGTGGCGTTGTTGCATGTTATGAATACCTATATAAGCATGTTCCCACACCGACTTACCCGGTGGTAAACGTGTGCTTTTACTAACCCATAACCAATCATTTAACTTTTTTAAAAAATAATAATGCCAGGCAATATGTAACACTGTTGTCATTAATAACAATTCCAGTAAAAACCCTGTAAATATTCCCAACATTAAAACCGGAAAATAAACTAGGCACATTGCCCAGAATAGCTGCTTCCATGTATATACTTTCAAATGCGTCACTCTATATTGGGTGGTGGCTCACTTGTTAAGTGATTCCATAATAAATCAATAGTATTTTTAAATAAAAATATCGTTAGATAATTGTTTTAGAGGCTAACATAGGTTGTCTATGAGCGAGTAGAAAAGCGATATCCTGCCCCACGTACTGTTTGTACTAAATGGTCATGATCTGACAATGCTTTACGTAAACGACGAATATGTACATCAACAGTACGATCTTCTACATAAACATTGGTCCCCCAGACATTATTTAATAATTGCTCGCGACTATAAACACGTTCAGGATGTGTCATAAAGAAATGCAACAATTTAAATTCTGTTGGTCCCATGTCTAATGGTGCATCACTTAGTGTTGCACGATGTGATATAGGGTCTAACTTAAGTTTACCAACTTTAAGTGTATCATCGAGTGAAGTTGGGTTAACACGTCGCATCACTGTTTTAAGGCGAGCCATCAGCTCTTTGGGGGAAAACGGCTTAGTGACATAATCATCGGCACCATTTTCTAAACCACGTACTTTATCTTCTTCTTCACCACGAGCAGTTAACATCACTACGGGGATTTGACGCAGGATCTCATCTTGCTTTAAAAATTTTAGTAATTGAATACCACTGCCGCCTGGGAACATCCAATCTAATAAGATAAGGTCAGGGTAAGGTTCATGGAGATGGTCAAGTGCCGCTTGGTAATTGTCCGCTTCAAGTGTTTCATAACCGTGTTGCTCTAATACAAAGCTCAACATATCTCTGATCGCGACTTCATCTTCAACCACTAAAATTCGACTTGCCATTAAATTTACCTATTTATTGTCTGTTCTGAATGCTGTCATTATCACTAGGCATTATGACATTTATATGACAACCACACATAAAGTGTCATAAAACATCAAATTGATATTTAAACGAATAGTTTTAAATAATAAACATGGTATAAGACAAATGATTTTTAGAAAAAATGAAAGATTAATTACACCTGATTTTAATTGCTCAAATTGCTTTTTTTATTAACTCTACTTTATATTCAGTATCATCAATAGCAGGCTGAACTGATGCTAAATTAAGCATCGATTGGTGGCTTAAATAATTTTCTTGAAATTGCACAAATGGCATTGGCTTAGAGAACAAATAACCTTGCCCAAATTGACACCCAGCGTCAAGAAGATACTGTTTTTGTTCTTCGTTTTCAATACCTTCAGCAACAACTTGAATATTTAACTGCAGAGCTAACATAATCATGACTTTACATAAATCACGGCTATTACTTTCTGTTTCTAAACCATCGACAAAAGACTTATCAATTTTTAGAATATCAACATCCATCTTCTGTAAATAGGACAGTGAGGAGTAACCTACACCAAAATCATCTATCGCAATAGAGACACCTTGATCTCTTAGTTGAGTGAGTTGATGACGAATATTTTCTTCGCTTTCCATTAATAAATTTTCTGTAATTTCAACAATGATAGCATCATGACTTAAACCAAGCTCAGCGATATATTCAAACCAGTTTTTCATCCACTGTCCATTGCCTTTAAACTGTAAAGGCGAAACATTAATACTGATCTGAAACTCAGTATCTACATTGATTTTTTTAAATTTAGCAAGATCCTGTGCTGCCGTTCTCGCCACCCATTCGCCGATATCAGTAATTAAACCAACCTCTTCAGCAACAGGAATAAACTCAAATGGCGATACTAAGCCTCGAATAGGATGATGCCAGCGAATCAATGCTTCTGCTTTGCAGATCTTGTTAGTTGATAAATCTACAATAGGTTGGTAGTAAAGTTCGAATTCATTGTTTTTAAGGCTATGTCGGAGCGTTTCCACCAGCTCTCTTTTTTTAACCACATCATCAAGCATACTAGCATTAAAAAAGTGATGGCAATTTCGGCCCGATCCCTTCGACTTATACATTGCTAGATCTGCACATTTGACTATATTCTCAACCGTATCACCATGCTCAGGAAAAACAGCAATACCAATACTAGTGGTGACATAAACATGTTTACCTTTGATCACAAAGCCTTTTGATAAATGATTATGAATATCAATAGAAATAGACTCTACATCGGATGAGCTGGTAATATTTTCCACTAGAATAATAAATTCATCTCCTCCTAAGCGTGCAAGTATTTCAGAGCCTAAGACACTTGCAATAGATTTACTCACTGCAATCAACAGTAAATCACCGTAATCGTGACCTAAGGTGTCATTTATTTCTTTAAAACCATCGAGATCTAATGCTAATACAGCAAAACTTTTATCTTTTTCATATTCAATCAAGTCAGCTAGTTTATTCAGTATATAACGCCGATTAGGCAGACCAGAGAGAGGATCACTGAAAGCTTGAGTGGTTAATTGTGTATTAGCTACTTTTAAAGCTGTTGTTCGCTGCTGAACAGTTTCTTCTAAAGAATGATCCCGTTGTTCAATGGTTTCTAACATCAAATTAAAACAGGAAGCTAAATTACCTACTTCATCAGTCGATAACACCTGTGAGCGTAAACTATAATTATTGGTTTTAGTAACCCTGTCTGCGACTGCAGCAAGCTGAGTAAGTGGATAAATGAGGCTTTTACGTAAAAATAACGACAAAATAAAACTGAGCACTAAAATGAGTACTAAAATAACCAGTAAAAAAGTACTAAAAAATAATAAGCTCTGTTCAATTAACGAGTAATCAGCCTTTATCGTCAATACGCCATAGACAATACCCTGCATCTGCAGTGTTGTTTTAACCACCATTAAGTCCGTGAATATTTGCGTGGTATTGTCTTTTGCTGCAACAACAGCAACAAAAGCATTTCCTTTCATGTCTTCTACTTGCGCACTAACAATATTACTTTGCCCCTGAAGAGACTTAATTTGTTCTGTAGCACTTGCTTGATCTTCAAAAATCAAAGCCGCGGTGAGGTTTGGCGCCAGTATATTAGCGATTGAGTTCAGCCTAGACTGTTCGGCTTTGGTCACTGCATTGAGCTCATAAATAGTAAACATAGCGGCAATTGAAATCGTGCTAAAAAAAGCGACTAACATCAGCATCGCAAGTAGTTTGGCTTTCAATGATCTAAACAATATGCGTTTTAACGGCATTACAATGGACCTTTATAGATTCGACCTAAGCGAAGTACTTTAGAACTCATATTAATACCTGCTCGTTTCAATTTATTGGGGCTTATTTCAAAACGGACTTTACCGCCAACGATAAAAAAATTGATATGGCCACCAGATAAAATAAAATTATTAAATTCGCCAACTAACATGGCATTAGGAATAAAACCCTTAATGATAAGATCATTCCATTTAGCTATATCATTTTTTGAAATGAATAAGGTATGACAACCCGCTATCTCTTCAATATCAGACCTTAAAAAACGCACCTCTACCGGTACCTTCCTTACGCTTAAATCTTTAAGTGTAAGTTTAGCCGCTTTTACAAACTCAGTATCAAAACTACAAAGATTATAACTTTTCGCTGTTGTTTCATTAAACCATTCCCCCTGCGAATAGCGAGCAAAGTTATAAATAAAGCCAGATTTAATCGCATCTTCACGGGTTGTTGCGAAGGCAGTTGTTGATAGAACTAGCATCAAGGTTAATAATGTTAAAGTAAACTGTGCAGTAAGTCTCAACATGCAAATGACCTAGAATTTTGCAGTGATTTGAGCGGAATAACTTGGCTCAATATACGTGCTAATGGTAAATAGTTCACCTTTACTTCCAAGTTCAGCGTGCTTGCCATAAAGCAGATTATTCCCAGTAAATGATAACATTACTGAAGGGGATACCTGCCAATGCCAGCTTAAATCAAATACGCCATAATCTTTTGTACCATAGGCATCCCCACTTTCTAGACGATAAATCATTGAAAATGAATGCGCAGGAGTTAATAGAAAGCTAGTTTTGGCAATAAGTTGGCGTAAATAAGTATCATCACCCAAAGCAGGTATTAAATCGTCTGATGAATGATAGTTATGGTAAGTATAACTGTAGCCAAGCTCGGTACTTAATTTCTCGTAAGGCTGCCATTTAATAACCGCTTCTCCACCATAAGTAGTTAATTTACCGCCTGATACAAAGTCAAGACTGATTAATGAAAAAGTATCATTAACACTGGGAGCAATCGATAATACATTACGGGCTTTAGTATGAAACAGAGACAAGTCTACCCACCAAGATTTAGTACTATAACGATAACCCAGCTCTTTAGAAACTGATTTTTCTCCTTTAATATTAGGATTACCAATAGCTTCTGTGCGTATTCCAAAGGGAGATGATAAGAGTAATCTTTCATTGTATTCTGCAAAGGAAGGTATGCGGATCCCCTGGGAAATTGCCGCCCATAAGGTATGCTTTGATTCCGGAGTCCATAATAAACGAGCCATCGGCTGATGCCCCCAACCAGTAAAGCTATTTTTTTCAGATCGGTTACCAACAATTAACTTAAGCGTCTCGGGTATTAATGTGAATTGCGCTTGAACAAATCCACCATAATGGTGATAAGTATTAATATTATTAATATTTTTAACATAATCGCTATCGTCTACGTCAATGTTGTTATAACGATAGTTCACTCCCCAATCAAATTGTATATGATTAATCAATGTGTTCATTTGATAATCAATATCTGTAATCAAAAAGTCATCTTTATAATTAGTTTGATTACCTCGCTGAGAGCTAATTGATGCTTGTAACATTTGATTAGAATCAGCTGAAAGTCGATGCTCTAACCTTGTCATTAGTTGTATATGTTCACGTGAATATTCATCGGCTGCAAAATCTTTCATATATGAATTCAAATCAGCTTGATGCATATTTTGACCTATTTCGATCTTGGTATAATCAGCTTGAGCCAAAAAGGAGATATTATCATTTAAATTTAAATCAATTCTTCCTCCAATCGTTTTCTTTTGGCTGTGATCATTAGGCGCAATAGTCTCATAACTTTTTGTCGATTTATCTGCTTTTTCGATACCACCAAATACTCTAAAGGAGCTATAATTAGCTAAATCTCCACCCACTCTAAAATCGGCCTTATGATCAATTTGTGAGCCACTTGCTAACTGTACGACAGTATCTCGAGTATCCACGCTATGTTTGGTAATAATATTAACAACGCCATTGGTTGCATTACTTCCCCATAATAATCCACCTTGACCTCGAATCACTTCAATACGCTCAATGTCAAACAAAGGAAGGTTTAGTGCCTCCCAGTATACGCCGGCAAATCCTGGGTTATAAATGCTCTGTCCATCAACCATTACCAATAGCTTACTTGAATAACGACCTGCAACACTACGAGCCGTGATTGCCCATTGATTATTATCAATTTTTCGAACTTGCATACCGGGCACTAAGCTTAACGCTTGCGCCACAGAAGTCACACCTGACTGCATTATCTCTTTGTTAGTTAAGACATAAATTGAAGCTGCGGTTTCAGACATACTTTGCAAACGTTTCATCGCTGAAGTGGTTTGTATATCTGCAGCCATCAAGTCATCAAAATCAAGACTAGTGAGATCATCTAATTGTGATATTGAATCAGCCGATGTGCTGGGGATAAGTAAAAGATTGAATAGCAAAAATACTGCTTTCAAATAATGATTAATATTCAGTAACTTTACCATTGCTGGTACTCAATTATAATTCGCATTAAAATTCCATTTTTAATAAGGTATCTATTATAGATAGCGACCCATTTTATATCCTTATAAAGTACATAATTTTAAGTTATGACTTTTCCTAAAACGAGGCTGTACACAAAGTTGATTAAACGAAAAATAGATTATTAACTTAGGTTAATCAACATTAATTTATAGGCCATGTTAGATGTAAGTATTACTGTCACATAAAGTTTTAGCATTCATTTACAACAGAGCATAAATAAACTTTATAAACTAAACACGAGTATTAGCATACCAATAAAAGGATATTAATACAGTTTTATACTAAGTAATGGGTAATAAATAGTAATATGTTAACGTCTGCATCTGACTTAAAAATGTAGCATTAATCATAAGGTGAGTCGGTCAAAGTAAAAAGCACCATAGACAAACCAAGCATCACTATAAATATCTCGCTGCAGATCAGCAAATTTTGCCGCTGACCGTAAAATCATTTACACTCATGCTCTCTTTTATTTTTCATACATTAAGGTGTATTCCATGTTTTTTAAAAACCTTCAAGTTTATCGTTTTACTCGTCCAATGGAACAAGATGACAATGCACTAGAAAGAAACCTAGAAGAATTTAAGTTTAAACCTTGTGGAAGCCAAGATATTTCAAAGTTAGGCTGGGTATTTCCAATGGGGAAAAGCGGTAGTATGTATACCCACATTCATCAAAAGCAAATTTTAATCTGTCTTAAAAAAGAAGAGAAAATGCTGCCTGCAGGTGTAATTAAAGACCAATTAAATGAACGTGTTGAAGCGATCGAGCTAGAACAAGGCCGTGCATTAAAGAAAAAAGAAAAAGACAGCCTGAAAGAAGATATTGTCATGCAATTATTGCCACGTGCATTTAGCCGTACTTCACAGACTTATGCGTGGATAGATAATGAAACAAATATGTTATACGTCGATTGTTCAAGTGCACGTAAAGCAGAAGAACTGATTTCTTTGCTAAGAAAAACGCTAGGTAGTTTACCCGTGGTACCAGTGCAGCTACAAAATCAAACTGACGTAGTAATGACTGATTGGATATTAGAAGGTAATATTCCAGCGCATTACCAACTCGAAGATGAAGCCGAGCTTTGTTCTGCGTTAGAAGGCGGTGGCATTATTCGTTGTAAGCAGCAAGATTTGTTGTCTGAAGAAATTAAAAACCACATCAACTCTGATAAATTCGTGACTAAATTAGCACTCAACTGGTCCGACAGTATTTCATTTGTTATTGGCGAAGAGTTTGCTTTAAAAAGACTTAAATTCTCTGATGTATTACAAGAACAAAATGAACATATTGAAGCAGATGATTTTGCTGCTCGCTTTGATGCTGATTTTATATTGATGACCGGGGAGATTAAACAACTTGTGCCATCATTAATCGGTATTTTTGGTGGCGAACAAACTTTATAACGTTCCAGAACCTTACTGCCCAGTTTAACATCTGGGCTTTTTTTTAACTATACCCGTTACAATCTAACATGCAAAACCAACAAGCCATGAAGTCAATAGACTCTTCTCATGCTGTTGCCAGTCTAACGGATATAATACCGCGTCTCAGTATTAATACATGAGTTGCAAATATAATTTACCCCCTTCTTTTCATCCATATAAGAGTGAATTAAATGACAGTTTCAATTTTAGGAAGTGCAACCAGCCAAAGTGCCACTAAAGCCTTACTATTAGGCTCAGGAGAACTCGGTAAAGAGGTCGCTATCGAATTACAACGCTTTGGTATTGAAGTTATTGCAGCAGATAGCTACGCCAACGCCCCTGCTATGCAAGTTGCACATCGTTCGCATGTTGTCAGCATGTTAGATGGAAAGCGCTTAGCTGAAATTATTCGTCTAGAAGCACCTGATCTTATCATTCCAGAAGTTGAAGCAATTGCAACGGACACATTATTGGATCTTGAAAGCCAAGGCTTTAATGTTGTACCCACCGCACGAGCGGCTAAATTAACCATGGATAGAGAAGGTATTCGTCGTTTAGCAGCTGAAACATTAGCCGTGAAAACTTCTCCATATATTTTTGCAGATACTAAGCAAGAGTTTTTACAAGCCGTTAAAGAAATTGGAAAACCCTGTGTCATTAAACCTGTGATGAGCAGTTCTGGTAAAGGCCAAAGTGTTGTAAAAACAGATGCAGACTTAGATCATTCTTGGACTTATTCACAACAAGGTGGTCGTACTGGTAAAGGTCGTATTATTATTGAAGGATTTGTTCCCTTTGATTACGAAATTACACTCCTAACCGTGAGTGCTGTTGATGGTATTCATTTTTGTGCACCTATCGGCCATAGACAACAAGATGGTGACTATCGAGAGTCGTGGCAGCCACAAGCGATGTCAGAAAAAGCACTACAACAGGCACAAGAAATTGCAACTAAAGTGGTGACTGAATTAGGTGGGTTTGGTTTATTTGGTATGGAGTTTTTTGTAAAAGGCGATCAAGTCTATTTTAGTGAAGTTTCTCCACGCCCACACGACACAGGGTTAGTCACACTTATTTCTCAAGATCTTTCCGAGTTTGCTTTGCACGTAAGAGCTATATTAGGTCTGCCGATCGGAGCAATCACACAATACGGTGCTGCAGCATCAAGTGTTATCTTAGGGGATGGCACCTCCCAAGATATTAAATTTGCAAACGTAGCTGATGCTTTAGGCAAAGTGCCAGGCGCACATATGCGTTTATTTGCAAAGCCAGATATTAACGGTAGCCGTCGCTTGGGAGTCGCTATTGCACGTGGACAAGATATACAACAAGCAATCGTTAACGCTAAATTGGTAAGTCAAACAGTT
>Ga0316197_10002818_pt1 | contig 12395 bp, 10 predicted proteins | sample OudBiesiAoxic_MG_FD_204939 | JGI IMG/M metagenome (GOLD analysis project Ga0316197, IMG submission 204939) | Coastal sediment microbial communities from Oude Bieten Haven, Netherlands - site A oxic | ecosystem: Environmental > Aquatic > Marine > Coastal > Sediment | place: Netherlands...
CCAAAGACTCTCTTCTTCCCAGTGTCATGATAGCAGAGTCTGGTCTAGCAAAAGAGCTTGAAGATGGCAGACAAATCCTTTCGTTATACGATGGCTCACGTTATGAAGGTTTGCCAAGACGTCTTGACTACATGATAACTGATTATGAAGAATATGAGGCGTTGATTGGTCAAAGGGAAGTCACCAAAAAAGGGCGTGACTGGGATGATTTACCGACGCTAACACTGATCAATAACCCAGACAAAAAAGCGCAGGCAGAATTGCAATGGCGACTATCTTTAATAGTCTGTATACCGTTATTGACCCTCATCGTTATACCGTTGTCAGCGGTAAACCCACGTCAAGGCCGCTTTGCCAAGATGGGGCCTGCGATTCTTATCTATATGACCTATTTTCTTGCGCTTAGCGCCAGTAAGTCAGGTATAGAAGGTGGTGGGCTTCCGGTTCTTATCGGAATGTGGCCTGTGAATCTCTCGCTGCTTTTTGCGGGTTTAATCCTCAACTATATGGATAGCGTCCCTGTAAGACGATTTATCGATAATTTTAAGCAGAGAAGGTTGGCTAAACGTGTTTAAGATATTCGATCTCTACATTGGTAGAACCATCATTGCGACAACCTTTCTAACGTTATCCACTTTAGTTGGGTTGTCCGGCATTATTAAGTATGTTGAGCAGCTTAGAAAGGTTGGTCGAGGTAGCTATGATCTTGTTCAAGCGCTTTATTTTGTGCTACTCGGTATGCCTAGAGATATCGAGATGTTTTTTCCTATGGCGACACTACTTGGGGCATTGATTGCTCTTGGTATGCTGGCGTCTAGCTCTGAGTTAACGGTAATGCAAGCCTCTGGTTTTTCTAAGTTAGATGTTGGCTTATCTGTGTTAAAAACGGCAATACCATTAATGATTATGGTGATGGCGTTAGGAGAATGGGGTTCTCCTCAGACGATTAAAATGGCGCGTGAGTTACGGGCATTCTCCATTTCTGGCGGTACGATTGTTTCGGTAAGAAGTGGCGTGTGGGCAAAAGATGCAGATAATTATATCTATATTGGGCGCATTGATGATAAATCGCTAAAAGCATTAACGGTTTGGCAGTTTGATAAGGATAAAGACCTCAATACTATTATCTATGCCAAGAGTGCCGATTATATTGGCAATAATATTTGGCAGATGAAAAATGTCCAACTTACTTATCTAAAGGATAATATCCAATTATCTAAAAAGGATCTTAAAACCTATGACTGGAAGTCGACGATAGAGCCAGATAAATTGGATGTGGTAACGGTGAAGCCAGAAGAGCTTTCTTTGTCCGGTATTTATGATTACGTCAATTATCTCAAAGCTTCAGAACAGGACGCCGCTAGGTATGAACTGGCATTTTGGCGAAAAATGACTCAACCGCTGTCTATTGCCGTTATGATGTTAATGGCCCTCTCATTTGTGTTTGGTCCGCTAAGGACTGTCACGATGGGGGCGAGGATTATTTCTGGTATTATCGCCGGGTTTACGTTCTACATTTCCAGTGAATTTTTTGGGCCACTAAGCTTGGTGTATCAAATCCCGCCAATTGTCGGTGCTGTGGCGCCGAGTCTTCTGTTTTTAGCGCTCGCAATTATACTGCTACGGCGAAAATTGTGACGAAAAAAGGGGCAACTGGATATAATAAGTAGACGATAGGGGAGGTCTTTGCCCACTGTCTATAACCAGTTGCCCGCTTAACTATCTATTATCACCTATTAGCCATAAGCGACACTTGGAAGCCAAAGTACCAACTGAGGCCAAATCACAAGACAAACCAGAGCCAGAATCTGAATAAAGATGAATGGCATCACACCTTTGTAGATATCTTTGAGTTCGACACCTTCTGGACAAACGCCCTTTAAATAAAACAGAGCAAACCCTACTGGTGGTGTTAAGAAGCTTGTTTGTAAGGCCATTGCAACTAACATGACAAACCATACAAGGCTTGGATTATCCACAACGCCATGACCATCGAGCTCAATACCCAGATTTGAAATTACAGGGGCTAATAGCGGTAGCGCAATCAAGGTGATTTCAATCCAATCTAAGAAGAAACCAAGCAAGAAAACAATGAATAGAATGAAAGCAATAATGCCATAAGGTCCAAAGGGTAAGCCGCTTAAGAATGACTCTATTAGTTCGTCGCCACCCAATTCTCTTAATACTAAGGCAAAACAAGAGGCACCAAGAAAAATCATGAAGATATAAGCGGTTGTTCCGAAGGAAGAGAGCAAAACTTCTTTCATTACTTTTAAGCTCAGTCTTCTATTATAGGCGGCCAACAATGTTGCTCCCATGGCGCCAATACCTGAGGCTTCAGTTGGGGTGGCTACCCCTGCGAAGATTGATCCAAGAACAACAAATATTAAGATAATGGTTGGAGTAATATCTTTAAATACTTGAAAAATAATGCTCCAGTCCACAGGTTCAACATCATGAGGTACAGGGGCTTTTTCAGGATTAAGCTTGCCGACGACTAAGATATAAATGATGTACATTGCGCCTAGTAATAGGCCAGGGAAAATAGCGCCCATGAAAAGGTCACCAACAGATAATCCAAGTTGATCAGCCATAATCACTAACATGATAGAAGGAGGGAGAAGTATCCCTAATGTACCAGCGGAAGCGATGGTGCCCAGCGCTAAGGGTAAGTGATAACCCTGACGCATCATGGTAGGCAAAGACATAACGGCAAGCAAAACGACAGAGGCACCAATGATACCAGTGGAAGCGGCTAAAATAATACCAATCGCCATCACCGTAATCGCTAAACCACCATGTACCTTTCCAAATAGCTTTTGCATGGATGACATCAGTTTTTCAGCTATTCCAGATTTATCTAACATGTTTCCCATAAAGATAAACATGGGGAGTGCAACCAAAATCCAGTTGTCCATGATCTTATAAATACGATTAACTACAAGACCTAAACTTGTGTAATCGAGCCCTGTAAAAGTATCCAAATAAATATCAGCAAAATACCCTACAGCAGCAAAAATAACGCCAATGCCTCCCAATACATAGGCGACAGGAATACCCGTAAAAAGAAGAACAATAAACGAGCCAAACATGGCGATTACAATCCACTCATTCGCTTCCATGTTGTGCCCCTTTAGCTAATGTTTCAATATTTCGTAAAATTCTAGCGATTATTGAGAGTAAAAGAAGTGTAAAGCTGACAGGAATAACGCTTTTAATTAACCAACGATATGGCAAACCTGACGGCGAGGAAGAGCTCTCATTGACTCTCCATGATTCGTAGGCGAAATCGTAAGAGTGTAAAATAACAATGATGACGAACGGGATGGCAAATATGATCAAACCAAGCATGTCGACTATTGCTTTCTTCTTTTCGCTAAACTTGTGGTAAAAAAGGTCAACGCGAACATGAAGATTACTAACTTGCGCGTATGCGGTACCAAACATAACTGCGGTTGCATATAGATGCCATTGCAGTTCTTCTAGCTGGATTAGGCCGCTAGAGAACACCTTTCTCAAAACGACTTGAACAATAATAACCAGCACCAGAATTAGATTGGTCCAAGCGACAAACTTGCTTATCGCATTGATGCCATTTTCTATGTGCAGATAAATGGGAACAGAGGGCGGCGACGATACAACCTTACTCATGGGCTCCTCCTTAGAAAAGCGCCAGCCTTAGGCTGGCATTTAGGGGTTTGAAATATTACTTACGTGTTGCACGCGGCAGGAACGCATTGGCTTCCCAAAGTGCATAGCCTTCTCTGAACTCACTCAGGTCTTGCCATACCTTGTTAAAGAATGGGTCGGCACTGGTTTTTTCGTCGACAACTTCTAGCCAAGTGGATTCGAATAGGCTGAGCATTTCGTCATTCCAGTAACGGATTTCAACACCATTTTCTTTGGCTTTCTTCATCGCATCGAACTGCATGGCTTCACCTTCCGCTATGGAATATGTCATGGTAGCCATACAAGTAGTTTCAACAGCAGTTTGCTGAGACTCGTCCATTTTTGCCCAAGTATCTTTGTTAATCAGTAGTTCAAAAACAGTGGACTGTTGATGCCATCCAGGGAAGTAGTTGTATTTAACTATTTTGTGGAAACCTAAGCGTTGATCAATTGCGGGTTGAGAAAACTCAGATGCATCAATGGCGCCTTTTTCAAGCGCACCAAATATCTCACCACCAGGCAGTTGAACCGTACCTACTCCTAGTTTTTCCATTACGGAAGCACCAAGACCGAAGAAACGCATGTTCAAACCTTTCAGATCTTCTGGTTTTTCAATTGGCTTCTTAAACCAGCCTGATGTTTCAGGAGAAATAATGGCGCATGGGAGCACTTTCACATTGTAGCCACCCTGATCATACATTTCTTGATACAGTTTTAGTCCGTTACCAAAATATAACCAAGCCATATATTCGCCAGCTTCTGGGCCAAAAGGTACCGCAGAAAAGAGTGCAGAAGCTGGGAGTTTGCCTTGCCAATAACCCGCTGTCGCATAACCTGAATTTACTTTACCAGTAGAAACAGCGTCTAGTATTTCCGCTGGGTTAACCAGCTTACCTGGTTCATAAATTTTCATTTTTATTGTGCCACCAGACATGGCAGTAATGCGGTCGGCGTACCATTTTATGGGTGTGCCTAGAGCAGGTAGATGAGTACCGAAAGCGACAGGGGTTTTCAGCAATATTTTGCTTGCCGCGTTAGCGCTCATAGTAAAACCAGTTGTTGCAATAGCAATAGTGGTCGCAAGAGCAATTTTATTCATGTTCATTCTGTTCTCCTTGTAGGGGACAAATTCCTTGTTAAGTTAAAATGTGAACATCTAATAGTTAAAGTTGTTAAATTGATGTTACATTTGTGGTTAGTTTAGGTTGGATTGAAACGGTCGGATATTGGGGGAATTGCGCAATTCTTATCAGTGAAATTACGTAGTCAGAAAGAAACATACAGTAAAACTACGTACATATTGTTAATCCATATAAGGTGATGTAATGGAGTTTGTTAACAGTAGAAAACTGTCGATAAATATAATTTTGCTCTCAGTTTTGCCACTAATTATGGTCGTGGCGATTGTTGCTAGTTTATTGTTTAGTCAGGCAAAAACCCTTGTTGAAGATGAGGTAAAACTTACAAGAAGTAATATTGTGACTTCAAAAAAACAAGAACTTAAACAGTACGTTGAACTGGCGATAAAAAGCATTGAACCTTATTACTTAGATTCAACGCTTGATGAGCAAACTGCGAAGCAAATAGTTTCTGAAAAATTGAGTCAGCTCACATATGGGAGCGATGGGTACTTCTTTGTTTATGACTGGGATGGCATAGCATTAGTTCTACCGCACCAGAAAGATCGAGTCGGAAAAAACTGGTGGGATGTCGAAGACTTTAAGGGTAAAAAATTACTTCAAGAGCTTATCTATGTCGCTAGGCATGGAGGCGGTTTTGTCGATTACTTTTGGCACAAACCTTCGAAACAAGAACCTTTACCCAAGCTTAGTTACGCCGTTTCTCTTGATAAATGGCGATGGATGGTTGGAACCGGTGTTTATTTAGATGATGTGGAAAATCAAATATCACACATGCAGAATGGCTTTGATATGAATGTAAGCAAAAGTTCGGCAGCATTGTTTGTTGTTGTATTTATTGCTGTATCGTTGGTTGCTGGTTTGGGAGCATCATTAAACTTAAATGTACGTAAATTAGCAAATGAGCAAATGAGCTTACTCAATCAACAGATTATTGAATCGCAAGAAAATGAGAGAAAAAGAGTTTCCAGAGAGTTACATGATGGTGTAAATCAATTACTCGTGGCAGCTAAATATCGCTTAGAAAACCTGCAAAAAGAGTCCGATGAGGCCCTTAAAGAGGGGGAGTTGCAAGCAAGTAAGCAAGCCATGGAACAGGCAATAGTAGAGCTGCGTAGAATATCAAGAGATCTTCGGCCGCCTCAACTGGATGATTTGGGATTGGTTGCGGGAATAGATTCTTATATCAATGATTTGCGTAGTCGCACAGAATTAGAGCTCATTTTCGAACATGATATTGATGGGATAAAGATGGTGCCTGAAGTAGAAACGACACTTTATCGTGTTGTTCAAGAAGCGTTGCACAATGTTGAGAAGCATGCGCAGGCAAAAGGTGTCGATGTTATATTGCAAAGAGAAGGCAAAAAATTACTTCTGACAGTGAGTGATGATGGAAAAGGCTTTAGTGTTTCAACGGATAAAAGGCAACAGTTTTTACATCAAGACAGTATGGGATTACAGAATATGAAAGAACGAATTCAAGCGATTGGTGGAGAGTTTAAAGTCACCAGTAATCTCGAGGAAGGAACGGAAATTCGTGTGATGCTTAAGATGGAGTTTATATGATTAGCCTCGTACTAGCCGACGATCACCGTTTGATGCAGGATGGACTGAAATCTCGATTAGATAGAGAAGATAATCTTGTTATTTTGGCCTGCGTTGGAACCGGTGAAGATGCTCTAAAAGTAACACAAGAACTTAAACCCGACGTATTGCTACTTGATATAAATATGCCCAAGTTAAATGGTATAGAGGTTTTAGAAAGGCTTAAAAAAGCAGGTGCTCAAACGGCGGTGATTATGCTGTCTATGCATGATTCTAAAGACTATGTAATTCGTTCAGTAAAGGCGGGTGCTAAAGGGTACGTGTTAAAGGATGTAGGCTCTGATGAGTTAGTGATGGCAATCAATCAGGTGGCAAATGGTCATTCATATTTAAGCTCGCAAGCATCCGATAAACTATTAGAACAATTTAATGAAGAGCCGAAAGAAAAAGACGAAACACTGTCAAAAAGGGAGGCCGATGTTCTTCAGGCCATTGTCAGTGGGGCGGGTAACAAGGATATTGCTGACACGTTACATATCAGTGTTCGAACGGTAGAAACCCACCGACTTAGAATAAAGAAAAAGCTTGGGGCTACCTCCACAGCAGGGCTCGTAATGATCGCTTTGGAAAAAGGGTTAATAAAGTAATGTGGGATTCCCTTTGGAGGCATCATGTCTAAACATCATCTGAATAGTCGCCAACCTATTTTGGATAAAATCGTATTCTTCTGTGCGGTTATCAGGACAGGATCATTTAAAGCCGCCTCAAATGAACAGGGATTATCGCCCGCAGCCGGTAGTCGGTGGGTGAAAGAGTTAGAAGAGATTATAGGCGTTGAATTAATAAAACGAAGTACTCGTCAATTGGTTGCGACGCAAGCTGGTCAAAAACTTTACCAGCGATTTAATGGTCTTTTACCTGACATAAACACAGCGATAGAAGAGGTGCAAAATTTAGCAGAAACCTTACAAGGCGAAATCAGAATTTCCTCAACCCCATTATTCGCTAAACAATACCTCACTGATATTATATCTCGATATATGCAGTTGCACCCAAAAGTAGATTTTAAATTGTTTATTGAAGCAGGGGATTTTGATGCCCTAAACATCGATTTTGCGTTTCGAGCAAATGCGAGTTATGTGGGAGAACAACAAGTAGACTCGCTTTTGGTCAAAAGGCATTTGCTTAGCGAACCACTCTATTTATGTGCATCACCAAGCTATTTGCAAAGTTTTGGCTCACCGGATAATCCAGAGCAACTAAAAAGCCATCGTTGCTTGTATGCTCGGACATTACTTGGAGGTAATCGATGGTGTTTTGAGCTTGAGGGTCGGCCAACTATCGTAACGATTAAAGATGCCTTAGAGTGCGACAATAGTGAGATTTTGCTGGATTTCTCCCTTCGTGGCGCTGGCATTGCTTACCTACCAGAGTCGATTGTAAAAGAACATATCCAGAATCAGAATCTTATCAGTGTGTTGGATAACTACCTTTGCGCGACTTTTGATATCAACATGTACTATCGACCAAGAAAACCAATGCCGGAGCGTTGCAGTCAGTTCAAATCATTTCTGATCGAACAAACCTCTTATCAATCTGGTCGACAAACCTGATCAACGTAGAACTCCGCAACACAATTAATATCAGATTGTCATCATTTGTATAATAAATCGTCACTTCGTTGTCATTTAGATCGAATAAATTATTTGATGTAATGTAACCAGTGAGGACGACAATATGCGAACGATGGAGCCAATTGCTAGATTCGATCTAGCGATCTCTCTGTTCTTTCTACAGCATCGTTTCAGTCACGATGTTGCGCGAGTAGGTAAAGCCATTTCACATACAGGTGATGGTCACCTATACGTGTTGATTGGACTGTCAGCATTACTCATAGATAAAGAGGCTGGCCATTTGTTTCTTGGTGTAGGTCTATTGGCTTTCGCTATAGAACTACCTATTTACTGGTTAGCTAAAAATAGTATCCGTCGCAAACGGCCAGACGCGCTGTCGAATCAATTAAATTCTTTTATTACCCCTTCAGATAAATACAGCTTGCCTTCAGGGCATACTTCTGCGGCTTTTGTCATGGCGACACTATTAGGACAATTCTATCCTGACTCTTATTTTATGGCACTGATTTGGGCGACACTGGTCGGCGCCTCTCGTGTTGTACTCGGTGTCCATTTTTTAACAGATGTTGTTGTTGGCGCTGCGTTAGGGGTTGGCTGTACAACGTTTGCGTTTTACTTGTTAGGCGTTCAGTTTTGAAAATTTTGTATGGTGTACAAGGTACCGGCAATGGCCATATTACTCGAGCTCGGGCACTGGCATGTGCACTAAAAGAAAAAGAGGTATCGGTAGACTTCTTCTTCTCTGGGAGAAACAAATTAGAGTATTTCTCTATGGAGGCGTTTGGTGATTACCGCGCTAAGAAAGGGATTAGTTTTCTTACTGAGCAAGGGCGAGTTAATTATGTTAAAACGGCCTTAAATTGTTCTCCTTGGCAGTTCTTAAAAGAGATCAAAGCACTGGATCTTTCTCGTTACGATTTAGTGCTGAATGATTTTGAACCTATTAGTGCTTGGGCTGCGAAGAAACAAAACGTGCCTTGTATTGGAATGAGCCATCAAAATGCATTCAGATATGAAGTGCCCAAAAAAGGCAATAATTGGTTAGACAACAGACTTATCCAACATTTTGCTCCTTCAGATATCCATATAGGGTTGCATTGGTACCATTTTGACCAACCGATACTGCCGCCGATTGTTCATACCGACAAAACCCATAAAGTTGAAGCGGGCAGTCATGTGCTTGTCTACCTTCCATTTGAAAGTATTCATGACATTACCGATCTCTTGTTGCGCTTTACGGGTAAAACCTTTGTTTGCTACCATCCAGATATCAAAAATGAGCAGGTGATCGAAAACATAGAGTACAGGAGACCATCATATACAGGCTTTCAAAAAGAGTTGCACCGTTGTCAGGGTGTGATAGCCAACGGGGGTTTTGAGCTTCCTTCAGAGGCATTATCGTTAGGCAAAAAACTGCTTTTAAAGCCGCTTTTGGGACAATTTGAACAAGAAAGCAACGTGGCGACGCTAGAAAACCTCGGATTGGCACACTCTATGGATTACCTTGATCCTACTGCGGTCAGGAATTGGCTAGATGTTGGTCAAGCTGAAATTGTGAAATACCCAGACGTAGCAAAGTATATTGTTGATTGGATAGTTGCCGGTAATTGGCAATCGAGTGACAAATTGAGAAAGTTTCTGTGGGAGCAGGTCGATTTTCCTAGCTACACCGTTATTTGAAGTAATCCCACTATCAGCAGTAAACGACCAGCAATGAGTTAGTGTGCGGATAGGTGAACGACATTTCTTAACAATCCTCATGGCAAAAAAAGCCAAAATGCTATTACTTTCTAATACAGAGTTAGGCAGAATTCATCCAGTTTAATTCATCAAACTAATATTCCATCCACCATTATTGCTTTTTTCATGCGTTTGCCGAATGATTTTCCTCAATTGCATTACTTTAGATTATTTATATAATTTTAGGTTTTTATGTAAACACTTAAAAAATAAAGATATATTTTCTAATGAGATAAAATAAAGTAATTATTTATAAAGGTTATTGAATTAACCTAACCTATTGACGGATAGTTGTATCACACGGGCAACAGGCTGTTGTTACGACAAGCATACTAACTACATTCTAGGTTCCTAACCCAGTGACAATCGTGTAATAGCGATATTCACTAAAGCAACGTAGAAAAACTTATGAGGCACATAAATGCACAATAAACCCGAATCAAATAATGTTGCACCTAGCCACAGAATGGAATCTACGCTGCGAGGAGTTGACTTAAATCTTCTCACTGTTTTTGATGCTGTTATGCAAGAGCAAAACATTACTCGAGCTGCGCATAATTTAAATATGTCTCAACCGGCAGTAAGTAATGCGGTTGCCCGACTTAAGGTTATGTTTAACGACGAACTGTTCATGCGACATGGAAGAGGTATTCAACCAACGCAAAGAGCTCGTCAGTTATTTGGGCCGGTACGTCAAGCATTGCAATTAGTTCGTAATGAACTGCCAAGTTCTATTTTTGCTGCTCAAACTTCAAGCCGACTATTTAAGCTTGCAATATGTAGCCCAAGTGATGTGCGATTTGCGCCGAATATCTTAACAGGCATTGGAGAGCAAGCACCAAATATTCGCTTACACCTAGACGCTGAATTTGATGCAAACTTGAATGAAAAGATGCGCTTTCAAGAAGTTGATTTCGTTATCGACTATGCACGCTTTGAAGAGCAAGGCTTTTCGAGTACTGAAATATTTAATGACGAACTCGTTGTCGTGGCTGCGTCTTCGCATCCTAGAATTAGTGACGCTATCTCTGAGCAAGAACTGTTATCTGAAAAACACGCTAAGTTATCTAAACTGAATGGCATGCGTAGTTTTTCAGAGCAAGCATACAAAGGCCTCGAATGCAGTGCTGCATATATGGGGACAAGCCTTAGCAATGTCCTTTATGTTGTGAGCCAGTCAGAGTTGATTACAGTTGCGCCTCGCTGGTTAGTAGAAAACCTGTCAGATAGACTTGATTTAAAGGTGATGGATTTCCCACTTGAGAACAATAAAATCGGTGGGTTCTTAAGCTGGCATGAGTCTAGTGAGAAAGACCGAGGTCATATCTGGATGCGTGATCAGTTAATGCTTATTTGTGGTGAAGCGGTCGCTAAACCAAATTAGATGCGCCTAAAATAAGAACAAAAAAGCCCCAATAAGAGAGAGTCTTGTAGGGGCTTTTTCAGCTCTAGAGCAACAAGAATTTGACTTCAAAACCAATTAATTTATCCAGATAGTGCTTGATACACAAATTTGTCAATTTACCGTATCTAGAAGACCTTCATTTGTTGCCTTTTCCAATGCTAAATGTACACTTGTCGGCAGATTAAGCTTACATGTGTAAGCCAAAGGTAAATAAAATGGCCAATTTAGATTTTCATCTCGTAAAACGTATTAGAGAGCAAGTTGCAAAAGGTGGTGACAGAGTAGCGCTTCGTCATAAAGTTGCAAATGCATGGAAAGGCATCAGCTGGAAACATTTTGGTGAGCAACTGGATTTGTTGTCTCTCGCACTGTTGGCGCAAGGGGTGAAAGCTCAAGACAAAGTCGGTATTTTCTCAAATAATATGCCTCGCTGGACGATGGCCGATGTCGGCTCGTTACAAGTAAGAGCAGTAACGGTTCCAATTTACCCAACGAATACCGCAAATCAGTCCGCATTTATTCTTCAAAATGCTGACGTGAAAATTCTTTTCGTAGGTGAACAGCCACAATATGACGCAGCCGTTAATATTTTTGATGATTGCGATGAATTAGAGCTTATCGTTGTTATGTGTGATGACGTTGATCTACAAGACAATCCACATGCAATTAAATGGGATGACTTTATCGCGAAAGGTTCACAAGAATACCAGAAAACCTTAGATCTCCGATTAGAGGAAGCGAACTATGAAGATCTATTTACTCTAATATACACCTCTGGAACGACAGGACAGCCGAAAGGTGTCATGTTAGATTATTCGAACATGGCCTCTCAGTGTGAAGGTCATGACCTTAAGATGACATTAACGGAAGACGATGTATCGCTGTGCTTTCTGCCTTTGTCACATGTCTATGAGCGTGCATGGACCTTTTATGTGCTCTATAAAGGCGCAACGAATTGCTACCTGCAAGATACAATGCAGGTCCGTGATGCACTAGCCGATATTCGTCCTACGGTAATGTGTGCCGTTCCTCGTTTCTACGAGAAGATATTTGCCGCTATCCATGAAAAAGTATCTCGAGCGCCTGTGCATCGTAAGATGATTTTTACCTGGGCTGTAAACATGGGGGCACGCATCGCGGTTTGTAAACAAGAGGGCAGAGAGCCTTCATTTATACTTAAAAAGAGCTTTAAGCTGGCTGACAAATTAGTTCTCGCTAAGCTACGAGCATTGCTTGGTGGCAACATTAACTTTATGCCTTGTG
>Ga0316197_10002819_pt1 | contig 12392 bp, 10 predicted proteins | sample OudBiesiAoxic_MG_FD_204939 | JGI IMG/M metagenome (GOLD analysis project Ga0316197, IMG submission 204939) | Coastal sediment microbial communities from Oude Bieten Haven, Netherlands - site A oxic | ecosystem: Environmental > Aquatic > Marine > Coastal > Sediment | place: Netherlands...
TTCCTGTAATAATAAGTCCTGCATATACTCCCATTATAGATAGTGGTACAGATCCCATGATTATAAATGGTAATACCAATGACTCAAATTGAGAAGCCAATATTACAAATATTAAAAATATTGCTATCATCATTGAGTTAGCTAATTGTCCCATCATCTCAGCAGTTCTTTGATTGTCCCCACCAAATCTATAACTTACACTAGTTGGCACACCTAATTTTTCCATTCTTTCAGTAATCAATTTTTCTACATTCTTACTGTTATTTCCACCTCTTAAGTTTGCACTTAAGGTAACCTTTCTAATTCTATTTAATTTTTCTTTTTCCGCTGGTCCTTCTACCACTTTTATATAAGCTACATCAGAAACTTGGATAATCTCTCCTGAATCTAATTTTAATTTACTTGTCATGAGCTTAGACAATGATTTTCTATACTCATCAGGCATCATTACGTTTACCTCGATCTCCTCTAAATCTGTTTTAAGATCTATAGGATTAGATCCTAATACTTGGTAGAAGATTATCTTATTGATATCTGCTGGCCTTATACCATAATATCTAGCTTTTTCTCTATCTATAATTATCCTAGCCTCAGGACTTCCTCCTGTCAAACTACTCTTAAAGTCACCTATTTCTGACATATTTTTCATCTCTGAGAAGACTAATTCAGCAAAATTGTCCAATTGTCCTGCATTGTCTGATATGATATCTAATTGTATATCTCTTCCACCACTACCTGGTCCCTTAGCATATCCATCGGCTACATTTAAGTCTACATCTGGAATTCCTTTTAATTTTTCCCTTATGACATCTGTTATCTCAAACACAGATTTATCTCTATCTTTTCTTAGATCTAATTTTACATTGATAGAAAATCCATCATTTGCTACTGATGTTTCTAAATTTTTTGTATATTTATCAGCCTCTAATATTTTTTCAACTCTTCTAGTAATAGAATCAACTTTATCCAGTGTAACTCCCGGTGGTGTTTCTCCAGTTACTACATATACATTGTCATCTGTTGCAGGGATAAACCCTCCTCCAACTATCTTGATCCCTGGTATTACTATGGCAAAGAACATTATTATTACTATCAATAAGGTCTTTAACTTATGCTTTAATGTCAATGATAATAATTTTACATATCTTTTTTTTACAAATGTAAGTAATTTCCCATCCTGAACTTCTACAACCTTTTCCTTTAATATCTTATTAGCAACCATTGGAACAAAGGTCATTGCAACTAATAGAGAAGCTAATAATGAAAAAGTTACAGCCCACGACATTCCCCAAAATACTTCTTTAGCTAGCCCTTCAGTCATTACTATGGGTAAAAATACTGCAACTGTAGTGGCTGTAGAAGCTATGATTGGCACTAACATCTCCGAAGCTCCATCTCTGGCAGATTCAAATTTAGGTTTTTTCAATTCGGTCATATGTCTATAGATATTATCTAGGACTACTACCCCATTATCTACCAACATTCCGACCCCTAAGGATAGCCCCATGAGAGATATTATATTTAGTCCTACTCCTATACTATTCAATAGGAAAAATGCTCCTATAATAGATAGTGGTATTGCCATAGCTATGATAATAGTAGCTCTAACATCTTTTAAAAATACAAATAATACTATTGAAGCAAGTATTAGACCTGCTATGGCACTGTTTTTTACATTATTTATAGAGTTAGATATATCTATAGATGTATCATAAGATACACTTAATTTAACATTTGATGGTAACGTTTGAGAGAGAGATTCAATAGCTTCTTTTACTCCATCTGAAATTGATACAGAATTACCATCTGTAGATTTTTCTACCGATATTGATATAGAAGGGGTTCCATTCATCCTATTATAACTATCTACATCTTTATTTCCCAACTTTACATCGGCTACATCTTTTAAATACAAAACTTTACCATTTTCATTACTAATCACTATATTTTGTACTTCTTCTACAGTTTTTAATTCTGTCATTACTTTAATAAGATATCTTTTTCCACCCTCTTCTACAGTTCCAGCTGGAATATTCGTACTAGATTGTCCTATTATATTATAAAGATCGTCGATATTCATTCCATAAGATTCTATCTTAGTTGGGTCTACCTCAACCTTTACTTCCTTTTCATATCCACCATAAACCTCTACGTTTCCAACTCCTAAGATCTGTTGAAACCTGGGCTTGATTCTATTTTCTGCCAAACTTTTAGCCGCAATCAAATCTTCAGCCGATACTGTAACAGCAATTACCGTTTCTCCTCCTGGTTGAACTTTTTTCACTATAGGAGTATCTATATCCGACGGCAGATCATTCTTGATATTATTTAATTCTGTCTGTACATCGGTTACTTTCTTATCTGTGTCTGTTCCATAATCAAATTCTAATACAACGAAGGACATGTTTTCTGACGAAGTTGAATTCATCTCTTTTATTCCTTCTATATTCGGCATGACTTCCTCTATTTTTCTGGTAACCAAACTATCCATATCCTCTGGAGTGGCTCCTATCCAAACGGTTTGAATCATTACTACAGGAACGTTCATATTTGGCATCAAGTCTACTGGCATATTTTTTAACCCTAATAAACCCATTCCTACCATAGTTATCATAAGCATGATAACCGAAACTGGTCTTTTTATTGCAATTGATGATATAGCCATCTTCGTCCTCCTAATTCTCTTCCTTTATAAAATCTCCATCATTTAGAGAGTATTGTCCTACTACTACTACCTTATTTGACTCTTTCAAATTCGAACTTATTACCTCATAATTTTCTCCATCGGAAACACCTAAGTTCACTCTTATCTTTCTAGCCACTAACATCTCTTTAGATTCTTTTATTCCTTCTTTTTCTGATTCAATACTTTCCTTGCTTACTACAAATATATACGAGTATAATTCCTCAATAATTACAGCTTTTTTAGGAACTGATATTCCTTCTTTTTTTCCAGTATATAGTTCTACCCTTGCGAACATACCTTGCTTATATTTAGAATCTTTATTATTTATCTTGATCTTAACTTCAAATTTTCTAGTAGATTGATTAGCTATTGGATTAATTTCATACAGAGATCCCTGAACAGATTCTAAAGAATTTTCCACATAAATATTAGCTATTGCTCCTGTCTTTAATCCGATTATATCTTGAGATGATACACCACTTAAGATTCTTAAATTCTCGTTATCTACTACCTTAAATAGAGATTGTTCCTTCTCTATCTTTTGATATAATTTAAGATCTAAATCTGCTATTGTTCCATTTATCTTTGCTTTTACAGTGAGATCATTATAGTCTTTTTCATTTGTTAAAAGTGACGCCATAGCAGATCTGTATGTTCCTTCACTAAAAGCTAGTTTATTCTTAATACTTAAAAATTCCTCCTCTGAAATCAATTTTTCAGCGTAAAGAACTTCATATTTATTATATGTAATTTTTTGAGTGTTATAGTCTGCCTTTGAGGAGATCACTCTGGCTTTAGAGTCTAAGTATGCAGATTTTACATTTTGATTTTCAAGAACTAATACTACATCTCCTACCTTTACTTTATCTCCATTTTTATAATTTATTTTTATAACATCTACTCTACTTTTTGTAGTTTCTTCCGTCTCATTTATAGAGTCCAAAGACCCAGATGATACTGCCACTTTATTTATTTGACTTAAATCAGCATCTACCACTTTTACATTTTTATAATTTATATCTTCGTTTTCCTTAACAGCACCCTCTTTTTTTCCACAAGCTACTACACTCAATGCTACAAGTAATATAGCTATCTGCTTCATAATTTTATTCATCCTATCCTCCCGTTTGCCCATGGGCAAATTAGTTATTATTTTTTCGATTTTTATTTTAAATCTTCTAAGTATTTTTCATATGCAAAGTAATAATCTAACTTGGTTTTAATAAGAGACAATTTAGTATCATTTAACTTAGTTTCATAGATCAAATAATCTGTTATAGATATAATACCTTCATTGTATTTTCTTTTTTGTAGATCATAGTTTTCTTCTGAAGCTTCTAATTCAGCTTCCTTAGCCTCTGTAGTTCCATTTAACTTAACTAGATCAATATAGTTAGTTCTAATATTTACCTCTAAATCATCCAAGGTTTTTCTCTCTGTATTTTCAGCTTTTCTAGTCTCGTTTTTACTTCTTGTATAAGCATCAAAAGTTTTTCCAAAATCAAATAATCTCCAATTCACTTCTACTCCAGCAGTCCAATACCAATCATCCATAGAATCACTCAAATGACGATCTTCAGCATTATAAGCCAGTCTTGCATTTATTTGTGGCAACAGATCTGATCTTGATATTTTTTCCTGTTTTTCGACTATATTAGTATTTAATTGAGATATTCGACTATCTTTATTATTTAAAATAGCATAATTTGTATCTTCATTGACATCTATCAGATCTAATTCATACTTTTTAAATTCTAATCCTTCTAATTTTACATCTCGATCTATTGGCATCCCGATAATATTTTTAAACTCAATCATATATATTTCCCCTTGATTTTGTGCTTCTACCAAATTAGTTCCTGTAGATATCACTTGTGTTTTAAGGGGTAAATAATCAGATTTAGAGATCAGATCTAATTCATATTTTCTCTCTGCTTGATCAAAGGCCGCTTTAACTTCCTCTAAAGATGTTTCATATACTTTAATAACGTCTGATTGAGCAATCACCTTTAGATATGCATCTATTACTTCTAACTTTAATTGACTCTTACTTTTAGCCAATTTATATGTCATCAATTCTTGAGATATCTTAGCAATTTCAATTCCTGCAATTACCGTTCCACCATTATAGATTGGTTGAGTAATCCCTAGCTCATGATTCAGCCTTTGATCACTTTTATTCCCATCTATCATCATCTCATTTTCATCACCTGTAAGAGTATATCCTCCTCTATAGTCCAATCTAGGAGCAGCTGATTTATACCCTTCCCTCACTTGTAGATCAGTATTATCTCTATCAATTTTTACATTTTGATACTCATAGTTGTTTTCATAGGCCATATCTAAAGATTCATTTAAAGTCATCTTTTCTGAACCCCATAGGGAAGATGCCATTAATATCAACATCAAACTAATAATCTTCTTCATTTTTTCCTCTCCTTTTTATTAAAATAATTAATCTTCATCACTCAACTCTATACTCTTACAAAACCTTTCAAAAGATTCAACGGATATTTTTTCATCGTAGGTTTCCTTTGTTATATAAAAATATTCTCCTGTAGATATACAGGCAGCCATAAAATTAAAAACCAGCATCAATTCATTAGTGTTTTTCATTTCATTTTTTTCTACGATATTTCTAAAAATATCCAAAAGAAATCTATAATTTTTATACACCTCTGTCTTTGTGTCATCACTTATAAAGTTAGAATTACTAAAATATTTAATAAATGACTTTTTAGTTGGGTTTTCTAGATTCCATAAAATAAAATCATTCCATATTTTTTTCATTTTTTTCTTAGACGTTTTTTCTCGTTCTAAATTTTTCAAAACATAATTTGTTTGTTCTAACTTCATTTCCCTAAATATTTCATTGATTAAAATATCTTTGGTTTTAAAGTAATTAAACAGGGTTCCTGTAGCTATTCCAGCTTCTTTAGCTATCAAACTAGTAGGAGTTCCGTGAAATCCTCTTTCTACAAAAAGATTTATCGCTACTTCTATTATTATTTTTCTTTTTTTGTTTTTTTTATCCATTCTTTCCTCCTTAAACCAAAATGACTGACTAGTCACTTTAACCAAAAGTATATACTTTTATAGTTACAAAGTCAACTTTTATTTCTATATGAATATTATAAAAATCCTTTATATTAAACAAAAAAGATCTGAATCTAATTTTACTAAGATCCAAACCTTTTTCCTCTTTCATTAGAAAAAACTAATACTATAAGATTTCAATTACATATTCAATGTTTTTTCTATTATAAATTTTTCAATCACTGTTTTCAATCCATGATTATCATGAGATGTCGAGATAAATTTCGCCATATTCTTCACTTCTACCTTGGCATTTTCTACAGCCACTGGCATCCCTGCTACCTCTAACATAGTCATATCGTTATAAGAATCTCCTACACTTATTATCTCTTCTGGTTTTATATCCAACTTATGTGCTAATTTTAATAAACTAGCTCCCTTGTCGATCCCTTTTTTCATTACTTCTAAGAAAAATGGTTTAGATATCGCTAGACTATACTCTCCCTTTAGGAGTTCGTTTAATTTTTTCTCTACCTCTTTTAAATATTCTGGCTTTTCTAGCATAATACATTTTACTACTGGTTCAGTTACAGTTGATTTAAAACAATCTACCTTTCTATATGGCATCCCTGTAAGATTTACTTCTACATCTATATATTCACTGGTAGTTTCGGCAGCAATTTCCTCATTTACATAGGTAAGTAGATGGACATTATGTTCCTTAGATAGGTCATATATTTTATGAGCATCTTCTACAGTTAATTTTTCCTCTAACCATATTTTATCTGTTGCACACTCAGTAATTATAGCCCCATTATAACTCAGCATATAACTACCAAATCTATCTAATTCTAATTCTTTGGCAAATGCCTTCATGGCAAAGGTAGGTCTTCCTGAAGCTAAAACAAATTTCACTCCCATCTCTTGAGCTTTCATTATAGCTTTTTTATCTTCTCTCGATATTTTTCCTTCACTATTTAATAGTGTATCATCCATATCTGTTACTATCATCTTATACTTCATTTTTTTATAATCTCCCCATACCATATTTTTATTCCATCTATATAATATCATAAAATTTATTAAAATGCTTTTTTGCCACCAATCCTCACCAATTAAAAGCTTTGACACAGATTCCACAGATGATTTTTTTCACTTCACGTTCTCCCCAACTATACGGTCTTTGATATATTGGAACTAGTAGTTCTTTTTTTAATTTAATACATTTGCTTCTATTTCAAATTTCTTCATCTTTATTCTCCCCCTCGGTGCTTGAGCGTAGTCGAAAGTACCCATTTCATCCCTCTATCACGGTATAGGTATCAAAAAAGCCGATTGGTTAAATCGACTCTTTCATCTTTCTTTAAAATTGAACAATACCTTTATTCATTTGGGTAATTAAAAACTTTATCTTAATTTCACTTCTTTTTTAACAATCATTTTCATGCTCTTTTTCATGGCAACGATGACACAAAGCCATCAAATTACTTTCGTTTACGTCAAATTTATTTCTGTTTATATGGTGTGTTTCTAATTCACCTTTATTTTTATTCAAATTTTTTCCACATTTTTCACAATACCAACCTTGTTTTTCCCTATAAACTCTGGATATGTTTCTCCAATTTGCACCATATTCATTTAAAGGTACCACTCCTGCCCCTTGTAATGATTCTTCTTCTCCTTTAAAACTAGTGTCATACTTTTGAAAGAATTCTTTTAATTTGAAATCTGATACAGCTCTTCGACTCGAAGTTTCCCCATATACAAATCCATCATATTTAAGTTTACCAAGACACCAAACACACACTTCTAATGACTTTTCTACATTTTCATTTACGAGTTTACGATCTTCATCGAATTCATTTACAATGAAAATTCCATCTCTACGATTACTTACTACATAACGGTGTATTCTTCCTTCTCGTTTCATTTTTTCCAAGGCCTCACACCATGATATATGAAATTTATATTTATAATTTGCATATATATATTGATCTCTCATATAGAGTATAACCTTTTTCCCCATATATTCCATAGTTCCATCTTCCGCCGGTCGAATATCTTTTAACTGTATTTCTCTACCTTTTGTATTAAGTTCTATCTCTAATTCCCTCAATTCACTTCTTTTAAAATCTAGTTCTAACTTTTCAGACTCATTGAAATCTATAATTCCCATTTTTGATTGAAAATTTTTTTTTAAAAGATCCATTGTTTTATTAAAAATTTTCATCTATATATCCCTCGCAATTTCTACTACTTCTTTTAGCTTTCTAGTTAATGGAGTATAATCATCTACAAATTTCTCTGAAACCTTTGATAAAGCGCCAACTAAACTATTTAAAGAATTTTCAAGATTATTCTCCAATCCTTCTTCTAGTTTACCAATAGAATCATTCATCGCACCACTTGATTTTTCAAATACTTCTTTTAACCTTTGAGATAATTCGGCAATAATTTGTTCGTATGATGTAGCTATCCTTTGATTAACATCTTCCATATTTCCCACTTGAGCCTGAGCTGTTTCTGTTAAAAGATTTGTGTTATTTTTCATATTACTTATTGCTTGCTCTGTGTGAGTAGATAACTTAATATCAAACTCATTAACTACTTTATTTATGTTTTCAACTAAACATTCTACATTTCCGTCTAAAGTAATTGAAATTCCAGTTAATAATTCCTCGTGTTTAGTTGAAAGTTCTTCGCCTGTTCTTAGGTTTTTCTCTATTGCTTCTTGTGAAATTTCAAGCATCATATTTGAATTATCAATTGTAGATTGAATTGATTTTTCAATATTTTTATGGAGATTTTCAGCACTATTATCAATATTTTTAGCTATATTCACTGTTAAGTTTTCAAATTCATTTCCAAATGTTCCAAATTCACCTAAAGTTTTATTTATCTTATTAAGTGCTAAATTAGAAAGATCTTCAGTTGACTTTAACAAAAGTGGCATTTTTTCTTTAAATTCATCAGAAACTTGAGACATTTTGCTCATTCCTGATGTTAAATCACTCTGAATCGTGTTTAATTCTTCTATTGTAGGGACTAATTTTTCACTAACTTTTATAAGAGAATCTGATCTTTTTGATATATTTTCCATAGATTTATCTGTAGACTGAATAGCTTCCATAGTCTTATCTAAGACTATAGTAGTATTTTTTATTGTTTCTATATAGTGCTCCTGCCAGTCCACTAATTTATTTACAGCATTTTTAAAATTTTCTCCTAATTGTTCTTGAAGTTGGGTATTTAGATCTTCTATGCTTTTAGTTAATGCGTTTGTAAATTCCTCTGTAAAAGCCTTTGCCATCTCATCTCTGAACCCTTTGAAATGACCGATCAATTCTCTGTTTCCATTTTCTATTTCTTTTGAAATAGAATTATTACTTGTTACCAAATCTCCCAATTTGATTTCCATATTTCCTAAGCCAGTGTTTAATCTTTCTTGGGCTTCGCTTTGAGCTTTCATCATTCCATTTTTTAAAGCACTCATTTGACTAATCAGTGAATTTTCATCCTCTGAAACCAATGAAATTATACTTTTTTCCATAGACCCCATACTTTCTACCATAGTTTTATTTGTAGTGATAGACGATTCTTTAAGTTCATTTATCGCAGTTGCTACTGTGGAATTATCTGATGCACTCATTATTTCAATAAGTTTCCCTAACTTCTCTTCTATACCATCTTCTTTCCCTAAAAACTTTCTTTTTTTACTTTGACTCCACATCTTCAAAGTTGTAGAAATGGATAAACCAACTAATGAAGTTATAAAAGCTGTTTTCATTCCACCCAAAAGTCCTGTGATACTTTTGTCTAAATTTGCTTCATCAAAACTTAAAAGTCCAAGGGTTATTCCTGCAAATGTTCCCAATATTCCAATAGCTGCAATAGCTTCTGGAATATAAGATTCATATGATATATTTTTATTTAATTTAAAAACATATATTAGTGCATATATAATCATCACAGTAATAAATCCTTTTGTAACCATGTCTAACTCAATTAATTTTTTTACAATTATATCTAATTCAATCATTTTTTACTCCTTTTCCGATTTTATTAATTAATTCTCTTTTAACAACTCGTCAAATTATTTATCTAATTCTTTGCTTAACTTTTTATTTACATCCTCATTAAGTTTATTTATTGTATCTTTATTTTGTACCCTCTTATTAGTTTCAACTTGTCTAAACATATCATCTAGGTATTTTTCTGCCTTTGTTCTAATCTTAAACTCTACTCTTCTAGATGCTTTCGCATCCTCTTTTCCGTTAATGATAATATTTTTACTAAAAGAAAGACCATTTGCAGTAAGCTTATCTATTAAGAATTTTTCTAATCTTTTAGATTCTGGCAGACCCATAACATATTCAAGAGTTTTCCTAGTTCTTTCTTGTGATAGTGCCATATTACTATGATAAGATCCCATTTTGCTTGACCAGTTTGCCCATTCACTAGAAGTATGTCCCTCAATACGGATTTCCTGAATCTCTTTTATATATTTTTCTGAAGATAATATCGCAATGTATCTTGGAAAAAAATCATTAAGTAATTTTTTGAATTTTTGATTAATCTCAGAACTACCTCTAGAAAAAAGTATTTCTGGTTCATTAAATCTTATAGATAAAGATTCTTTATCTATACTCGCACCCCATAATTCAAGATCCTTTCCAAATTCTCCTACAAGACTATCATATAAATCAAGCTTACCATTTTTATACTTTGATACTAAGTTTTCTAATGCATTTTTTTCTGTTTGAATCACTTCTTTTTGTTTATTTATTTTTAGCATAAATGATATTGCTATAAATAAAAATACCATCATTAATCCAGACATTAAATCTGAAATTGATGGCCAAAAACTTTCTATTTGTTTTGATTTCATCTTTCACCCCTCATATTCCTTTCTTTAAAAATTCCTGTTTTTACTTACTGGTGAAAAATTGTATAGTTAAATTCCAAGTCTTTTCTCATCAAAAGCATAAACTACTTCACAATCCTTTACATTTATATAGTGTTAATTAACGATCTATTATAGCATACAAAAATCCATTGCCTTAGCTTTATTTTAAGTTTTTTAACATAATTTTAATTTTTTCTATTTCATTTAATTTTATTGCTTTTAATAATTTTTTTTGAGATTTTTATTTAAATTTTTCATATTTTTTTACTCCCTATCTATTTAAAATGTTATTCATTTTCATCATTCATTAAGTTTCTATTTGCAATTTGAGTTAAATCATAAATTAGCCCATTTTTGATTATTGGACTTCCAAGTCCCTTTCCATTTTTCCATATAGCGGTCATTACAGTATCGTTGAATCCAATAACAATCCATAATTTACCTTGAGAAAAATGTTTTTCCCAAGTTGAATTAATAAATTTAAATTTATCTCCTCTTATTTCTACAGATATTAATTCCCATTCATTGATATTAAAGTTTTCAATTTTATTAATTACTTCTAAAGGTATTTTTCTTTTTTCAACTTTTTCTTTAAAATGTTTAGAGTGAAGCTTTAACTTATTTCTATCTTTCATTTTAAAATAAACTCTTTCAAATAATGAAGTCGGTCCAAAATCTTTATGAAATCTATAAATATTAAAAGTTTTTTTAGTTAGTGTCATGATTTTTATCTCCCTGTATTTTGATATTTTTTATACCCATAAAAAATCCCACTATAATCAAACAATAATTATTTTTAATCATTCATTAAAAACTTTAGTTTATTTTTTTTCAAAACAATTAAAAGCTCTTCATGATCTTTTTTAAAAGTTTTATATACTCTATAATTTATCAAAATTGAAGACCTGTAATTTAGCCGATATCTATATTTCATATATCTATCAATATCTTTTATATCATAATATCTCATAACATCGTCAGTAATCTGGTGTAAATTATATGCAGTTTTTAATTTTTTACGATCTTCTTCTGTTAAATTTTTCCATGGTGTCGGTTCATAAAGTAAGTCAATAGGATTTTTTTTATTTTTTAAATCTATAATTTTATAAATTTTAGAGTAATAGATATTTGATCTATTAATGACAACACAGTTAATTGTTATGTAAGTTAACACCATTATAATTGTCAACATAGTTATAAACATAATTTCTTTTTTAATAATTTTAAACATAATCATCTCCTATTTTTTTATTCAAAACTTATAATATCTTTATTTTCTCCATTTCTAAGGATGTCAATATCTCTAAACTTTTCACTTCACACTATACTCTTTATTCCTATTTATTCATAATATAAAATTTGAATATCATAAAAAAAACCATTTCATACTTCAATAACGGTATAGTTAATTTTGTATTTTTCTTCCTTTCATATAAACTTTCTTTCTCCCTACGAGGGAGAGATACACACAGAGAGGGGGTCAAGAATCAAAGATAATGTAAAAAACCCTCCTAAATCAGCTGGGCTGATTTAGGAGGGTTTAATTTTATGATAAATAGGTGTTAGGATACGCCGGGTTTTGTCGTTGGTCAATCATTTATCTAGGCCTATAATTGCTTATAGGCTCAAGCGACACACCTAAAGATCGAGACGGGCAGTCTCATAATGACCTTTCTTCGGTCTTGCTCCAGAAGGGGTTTACCAAGCTACAATAGTTTCCTATCATACTGGTGGGCTCTTACCCCACCTTTTCACCCTTACCTA
>Ga0316197_10002821_pt1 | contig 12380 bp, 9 predicted proteins | sample OudBiesiAoxic_MG_FD_204939 | JGI IMG/M metagenome (GOLD analysis project Ga0316197, IMG submission 204939) | Coastal sediment microbial communities from Oude Bieten Haven, Netherlands - site A oxic | ecosystem: Environmental > Aquatic > Marine > Coastal > Sediment | place: Netherlands...
TCTCTTTGTCGGTTTCTACGACTTGCCGTTTGCGGCGGCGAGCGAGCCGGTCCTTGGCTGAGACAATGGCCGTCTCTTCCTCTGCCTTTTCGCGCCTCGAAATCACTTCTCGCGGGCGCCGCTGCAAAGTTTCTCCGGTGATGATTGCCCGAACTGTTGCCAGATCGAGGGTGTCTTCCTCGCTAGCGACAGTGACGCCAATCGAGCGCAGCTTGAAAATCAGCACGCGCGATGTAATGCCCATGGTGTGGGCCAGGTCGACGACTCGAAGCTGCTCCATGCTTCCTCACTCCTCCCCGACCGCGGACTCCGCTGCCTCGGCGAGGTTCACCTCGAGGGTTTCGGAGGCCGAGTCCAGGAGCTTTTGGGCGGTGACCGGCCCGATGCCCGGGATCGTCGACAGTTCTTTCGCGTTCAGCGCGAGAAGGTCCTGAACCGTGTGGATCCCGTGCCCCTGGAGACGCTCACGCAAGCGCTCAGTAAGAGATTCCATCTCCTCGAGAGGTATGATCTCGTCATACGATACGACTTCGGCTGCCACATCGAGATCGGGGATCCCCTCTTCTTCGGAGATACCCTCCATTTCCCGCAACATCGACGCCAGAGCCGACGCGAGTTCGTCCTTGACCGCTTCCTGGCTCTTGATCTCGATACGACAGTCGAGAAGCCTTGAAGCCAGACGCACATTCTGGCCGCGTTTTCCAATGGCCAGTGACAGCTGCTCGGTGCCGACGATGACATCGAGTACGATTTCTTTCTTCTCCTCGGTCAACGTCTCGCCGTTCTCGTCGAGAATCGGTTGACCCTCTTCATCGCGGAGTACGACCGTGATCGGTTCCTCGCGCACCGCAACCCGGTTGATCTTGGCCGGAGACAGAGCGTTCTGCGCGAAGGAGACGAGGTCACTGTTGAACGGAATGATGTCGATCTTCTCGCCCTTGAGCTCACGGGTGATTGCCTGGACTCTCGAGCCCTTGAGGCCGACGCAGGCACCGACCGGATCGACGTCGCTGTCCTTCGAGAAGACCGCCACTTTGGCCCGTTCCCCAGGTTCGCGGACACAGACTCTGATGATCACGGTGCCGTCGTAAATTTCGGGCACCTCCATCTCGAGGAGCTTTTCGAGCAGCATGGGCGATGTCCGCGAGAGCACCACCTGCGGTCGGTTGGCGTCCATGGTGACGTCGACTACCACCGCTCGAACGCGGTCGCCCTGGCTGTATCGCTCGTGGCGCACCTGGTGGCTGCGCGGCACGATACCTTCGGTGTCACCGAGTTCGACGATCAGCGCTCCGCGGTCCATACGTTTGACAATGCCGTTGATCATGTCACCGACGCGACCGGAGTAGTTCTTGTAAATAACTGCCCGTTCGGCCTCACGCACCCGCTGAAACAGAACTTGACGGGCCGACTGGGCAGCGATGCGACCGAGCACCGATGTGTCGAGGGCGTCGAGCTTGACGACCCCACCGACTTCTGCCGATGGGTCGATCGCCTGCGCCTCCTCGAGAGTCACCTCGATTTCGGGATCCTCGACCTCTTCCACCACGTTACGGGCGATCCACGATTCAACCTCACCGGTTTCAACGTCGATGTCGGTGTGCACGTTTCGTTCCTTGTAGTGCTTACGCGCTGCCGAGGAAATCGCCTCGGCGACAGCGTCGACCAGGGTCTCGGCCTCGATGTCACGTTCCGCGGCCATCTGCCGGACGAGCATATTGATGTCGAGCTTCATGTACGGGCTTTCCCTTCCTTCAGGATCGAGATCCAATCAACTTCGAGGCGGGCCTCGAATATCTCGTCGATCGGGAGCTCGATCTCCTGACCGGAGTCATCGAAGATCCGAATGACATTGGTTCGTGTTCCCTTCAGTTCGCCGATGACGGTTCGCTGATCTCGGAACGAAGGTGCCATGCGGATCTTGACGCGATGGCCTACGTAGCGCTCGTAATCATCTCTCTTGAATAGCTTGCGGTCGAGACCCGGAGAGGACACCTCGAGGGTGTAGTGGTGACGGAACGGATCCTCGACATCCAGCATCACCGACGCCTGGCGCGAAATCACAGCACATTGGTCAAGGTTGACGCCTTCTGTGCTGTCAACCACCAGGCGCAGGACAGTCTTCGGCCCGGAGCCCACGACTTCGGTCGTGACGAGCTCGAGCCCCTCATCCGCCACGATGGCGGCGAGCTGTTCCTGTACTGCCGGTTCCAGCTTCATATCTCTCCTTGCTGCAGAAAAAAAAGTGGGCCTCGGGCCCACTTTCCAATCGAAAGCAGCAGCGGGTTTTATAGCACATAGATAGCGGCAACGCAAGGACTTCAATGAGGAGCGCTTGGCCGCTTCGGCGACACAGGAGCCACCTTTAGCATTGTTCGCTTGGAGCGCGTTGCCGAATTGCGAAGAGGCGAATTCGAACAATGCTAAAGATGGCACCTTGCACGTCGCTGCGAGTAGCGCTCCTCACTGGGAGTTGTCGAAGCGAGAAGCGCTTCCCGGGTTAAGATCCCCTCATGAACTGGATCATCGACGAAATCGTCGCCCGGGGCGGCGAGGTGCCCTTCGACGCATATATGGAACTCGCCCTCTACCACCCGCGAAACGGTTACTATTCGAGCAAAAAGCCGCGCTATGGACGGGATGGCGACTTTTTAACTGCGCCGACGGCGTCCGAATGGTACGCGAGAGTGCTGACGCGGTTGTTGACGAGTATCGGTGCCGAAGCAGGTTCTGTGCGCCTGATCGATGTCGCGTCTGGAGATGGGGCGGTGATTGGCGGTGTCCTCGAGGCCCTCGGCCCGAATGCCGTTGCGGTGTTGGCGGAGGTAGTTTCTGTAGAAAGATCACCAGCAATGCGAAACCGGCAGTCCGCTGGATTACCGACGACGTCAGTAGAAGTGAAATGGGTTGAGGGAGTGTCAGAGGTTGATCCATCATCGCGGCCGACGGTGGTTCATGCTTCCGAGCTGTTTGACGCGCTTCCCGTTGTTCGGGTGGTGGGCACCCCAAAAAGCCTTAGAGAGCTCTGTGTTGGTGTGCGCGAGGGAAATCTGGAATGGCGACAACGCCCTCCGCGCGATGAGGTCGTGGCGTATTTTTCCCACCATCGGATCGATCTCGAGGAGGGGCAGGTCGCAGAAGCAAACCTCGGTGCCGAGCCGCTCCACACCAAGCTTCTCGGGGCGGCGGTTCAAAGCGGTCTGAGCCTGGTCCTGGACTACGGGTACGAGGCGAGACGGCTCTTCAATCCGAGGGGGAGAAGGGGAGGCTCGTTGACGACTTTCCACCGCCACGAACTGGGCCGTGATCCCCTGATTTCGCCCGGAGAGGTTGATCTGACGGCTCATGTGAACTGGAACGATCTGAGGGGCGCAGCGGCCCGTGCCGGGTGGGAGGAAATCGGTTTGTGGCCACTGGCCGAGTTCCTAGTACGGGCGGGTATTTCCGATGAACTCGAGGAACGAGGATTGGGCATGGAGGCGGACCTCGACGCCGCCACGATTACCGCCCGGCAGGAGGTCAAACGCCTCCTCGACCCGGAGGGGATGGGGTCGGATTTGAAGATGCTTGTGCAGGCGAAGGGGGAGATGATTGACATCGCCCATCGGGCGCTGTCAATCGAATGAGGAATTAGGAATTAGGAATTCCCGCCCACCCCCCCCCTTTGGATCGAGGTCGCGAGCGGGGCGCTAACGCTTGATTGACTGCCCATCAGGAGCGCGAAGCCGCTTCGGCGACACAGGAGCCACCTTTAGCATTGTTCGGCTGAAGTGCGTTACCGGATTGCGGGGCGATGAATCCGAACAATGCAAAAGATGGCACCATGCTCCCCCCAATGAGGAGCGCTTTGGGGCTTGGGACACACCCATTAGGAGCGCTTTGCCGGGTCGGCGACACCGGTGCCACATGTCGCATTGTTTGCCCTGAGGGCGGATCTCGGCTGGAGGGCGATAGATCCAAACAATGCGAAGAGTGGCACCTTGCACGCCGCAGCGAGATGCGCTCCTCACTGGGACGTGCGGAAGCGGGAAGCGCTTACTGGCTTCGCAACCCCTCAAGCAGCGCCTGCACAGCAGGCACCATTTCCGCGATCGGTGTTGAGCGCTTCTCTCCGTCGCTGCGCAGACTGACTTCTACCTCACCGGCCTCGAGGCCGCGTCCGCCGAGAACCACCCGGACCGGGAATCCGATGAGATCCATGTCGTTGAATTTCACGCCAGGCCGTTCGGGGCGATCATCGTAGAGTACGTCGATGCCGGCCTCGACGAGCTCAATATAGAGGCGATCCGCTGCCTCCATTACCGCTGCTTTATCCGCATTGAGGACAACCAGCACGACCTCGTATGGCGCCAGTGGCAGCGGCCAGATAATGCCCTTGTCGTCATGGTTCTGCTCCACCGCGGCGGCCACGGTCCGCCCCACTCCAAGACCGTAGCAACCCATGATCATCGGTTGGTCATTGCCATCCGCGTCCTGAAAGCTGCAGTCCATTTTCTCGGAGTATTTGGTGCCGAGTTTGAAGATGTGGCCGACCTCGATGCCTCGCTTCTCGACCAGGTCTTTCCCGCAGGATGGACACGGGTCTCCAGCTGTGGCGAGTCGAACCTCCACCACCATTGAAGACTCGAAGTCGCGACCCGGTTCCACACCAACCAGATGGGCGTCGACGGCATTCGCGCCGGTGGCGGCGACCTCGAGGGCCATTACGGACGGGTCTGAAACAATCCGCACTCCTTCGAGGCCTACCGGCCCCGAGAAACCCTGCGGGCCGCCGGTAATCTCCTCGATCTTGGCCTCAGAGGCGAGTTGGAGATGGGTGCAACCGAGTTCATTCTTGAGCTTGACCTCGTTGACCTCGAGATCTCCGCGGATCAGGACGGCAACAAAATCCTCGTCGGTTTCGAAGATCAGGGTCTTGATCAGGTGCGCCGGCGATACCCCGAGGAACCTGGCCACTTCTTCGACCGAACGCATTCCCGGGGTGTGGACAGACTCGGGCCGCTCAGGGCGATCGAGCGGCCAGTCTGGTGCCGATGGCACGGGCCCGGCCTCCGCCTTTTCCACGTTCGCACCGTAGTGGCATGCTGGGCACGAAAGGATCGCGTCTTCCCCGGTGTCGGCGAGGACCATGAATTCGTGCGACTCCGAACCGCCGATGTTACCGGTGTCGGCCTCGACTTGGGTATAGCCGAGACCGCAACGCTCAAAGATCCGACAGTAGGCTTGTTCCATCGCGCGGTAGGCCTTGTCGAGATCTCCGGCGTCGGCGTGAAAGGTATAGGCGTCCTTCATGACGAACTCACGACCACGCATGAGACCAAACCTGGGCCTTATTTCATCGCGAAACTTGGTTTGGATTTGGAAGAGGTTGACCGGCAGCTGGCGGTACGATGTCACGGTTCGCCGCACCATGTCGGTGATCACTTCCTCATGTGTCGGACCGAAACAGAATTCCCTTTCGTGGCGGTCATTCATTCGCAGCAACTCGGGCCCGTACTCGAACCACCGTCCCGACTCCTGCCACAGCTCCGCTGGTTGGATCGCCGGCATGACGAGCTCGGCTGATCCGGCCCTTTCCATTTCCTCGCGAATAATGGCCTGAAGCTTTGACAACGACCTCCAACCGAGTGGCAGGTAATTGTAGATACCGGCGGCGACCTTCGAGATCAGCGCGGCCCGGGTCATCAGTCGGTGGGATACGACCTCGGCGTCCGAGGGATCCTGACGCAGTGTGTGAATGAATGTTTGGGTCCAACGCATGTTCAGCTCCGTTTCCCAATCCGGTTGTTCCGGGCCGGGCGATGATTGCGTGTGAGATCACCGATCAATCCGCCGAGACGGCGAACGTGATCGAGCAACTCCTGATCGATGCCGCCATCCGGGCCCCCATTGGCTTGACGAAGAGCCTCTTCGGCGCCAGGTGCATCTCCGGTCCCAAGACGGGCGAGGGCAAGCTGGCGCAGCAGAGGCGGCTCTGCTCCGCCCGCTCGCGACGCCTGCTCGAGGTATTGCATCGCTTCCCTGTACCGCCCTCGTTTGAGAGCGATCGAGCCGAGCACGGCAAGCGGGTAGCGGCGCAGCTCGCGGGGGGCGATCTCCAATGCATCGCGGGCGAGGTCGCGGGCAGCGGCCAGGTTGTCGCCAAGCTCCGACTCCGTCACGGCAAGTTCGTACTTTGCCATACCGCGGGCCAACTCATCGATTTCTTCGTCCTGGCATAGACGGGTCGCGATCCGGCGTGCTGCACGGAGTCTGCCGGCGTGTCGCAGCGACTCCAGGAGTGCCACAACTGCAGCCGCCTGGTAGGGCGAACCCTGCGGTCTTTCCTGCAGAATCCGGTGAGCGAAGATGATCGCTTCACGAATCCGGCCGAGGGCCGAGGCGAGGAGGGCCGCCGTGGCTTGAAGCTCGGGTTGGCCCGGCGCTGACTCAAGAGCTTTCGCATAGAGATCAAACGCCTTTTCCGGGTTCCCCTCCTCGAGGGCTGCCTCCGCCCGCACGACCAGTTCTACACTTTCGTTCGGGAGATCATTGGGTGGAGTGCCGCTCAGAAGGCGCACGGTTTCCTGGTATTGCAGACGTTGTGGGTCGAGACGAAGGACACGTTGAAAGGCATCCAGGGCCTTTTTGGTCCAACCGCGTCTGAGATAGGCGATACCGAGGTGATAGAGAGCATCCTCGAACTCGGGTGCCAGCTCTGTGGCTCGTCGGAGAGCTTTAACGGCACGCCCGCTCTGACCGAGCTCAAGCCGGCTGAGGCCCAACAGGTACAGGCTCTGCGGGGCTTCTTCGAGAGACAAGCTGCGCTCCAGATGGGCAACCGCGTCGCGGTGCTCACCACACACGACCTTGAGGGCGCCGAGCGTGAAATGTGGAAGAAATGCGTCTGGAGCCATCTCACGAGCGCGGGTCAGGGCGTCTTCGGCCTCCTCCCATTGACCCAGATCCGATGCTACGGCACCGAGATAAACGAGCGCTTCAAACTGGGGGCCGCGCAATTCGACGACCTTCCTGAAAGCGATTCGGGCGGTTTCGAGCTCGTTCGAGTGAAATGACGCTTCACCGATAAACGACCACAACTCGTCGCTGTCTGGTGCCATCGCCGCAAGATCGGTGAGCATCTCATGGACGATATCCGTGTCCGAGCCGACGAGCGCAAACTCGAGCGCACGGAGCTTGTCATGAAATTCGTCAGTGGCCTGGCCGGAATGAGAAGCCTGAGAACGAATGCGCTCCGCGCGGGCCTTGAAACGCCGCGACAGATCGCGAGACAGGAGCTCTCGATCGGCAACACTCTCCCAGCCGTCGACAACCTCGTTGCGAGTCACGATGCCCTGAGCCTCGAGCAGTCCCCCGAGGGACTGAATTCCGGCATGGGCGACAGTCAGATTGTGTTCGACCTGTGCCATGTGCTGGCCGGTCGAGACGAGAGCCTGTGACAATCGGCGTACCCCATCCTCCAAGGCGCTGATCCGTTCGAGCAGATGTTCCTCGAGATCTTCCTGGGCTTGGATGAAGAATTCTTCGTTTGATTCGGCAGGCTCGGCGACACCTGATACCACCAGCAGTTTGTTACCACATCGGTGACACGCCTCCCGCTCGGAGGGGTTGACCGCACCGCAGGATTGGCAGAACAAGGCTTCAGCCCTCGTCAAGCATGGGTTGATGGTCTCTGATCATTGATTCATCCAAGGTGTCGTCACAGTCGAACGCGGTCGGGTGTCCGATGGATAGAGGCGCCGCCTTGTTTCGTAACCGCCGCCGCAGGAGCGAGAGAGTGGGATCCGGGTTATAGCAGGCTTTCCAGCTTCGATGTGAGGCTCGTCTTGTCGGTAACGCCCACGATGCGGTCGGCAACCTCGCCGTTGTTGACGAGGAGCAGGGTTGGTATGGCCTGAATCCCGTACTTGACGGCGGTGTCTCGATTGGCGTCCACATCAAGCTTACCCACGACGACACGGTCGCCGTACTCTGCGGCCAGTTCTTCGACAATTGGCCCGATGACACGACATGGCCCACACCATACCGCCCAGAAATCAACCAGAGCGGGCTTGCCCGCGTTGAGGATCGTATCGTCGAAGTTCGCGTCGGTTATTTCCACTGCTTGACCTGCCATCGAGTCGTGCCTCCAGCGTCGATCTCTGCCCACTCTTCGTAGGCGGCCTCATGGTACACCATTGACGGCCCGGATCGCGTGCCGTGAGCAATCGCCTGTTCAGATTTGTGCTCTCGATCTTCCCCTCCGCGATTGGTGACGCTGGAAAAACGACAACACAAATCTGAGAGGAAAGTCAGGGTCCGATGTCTTCGAGTACGGCCCTCGCTGCTTTCTCCCCGTAGGCCACCGCATAGTTTTGGCCGCGATCTTCTGGGAAGATCTGCGCCATCGTGCAGAGATAGAGTCCGCGCACGGTCTGTCGGAACGGTGGAATTTTGTCCCGATATCCGACAGGCACAACAGGCTGGGCGTACTCGGCCCTGAAGTGGTGGCTCTTCAAGATCCACGAGCGGTCAAAAGCACTGTTGACGCGAGTCAGAGCTGGGAGGTAGCAAGCAATGACTTCTTTCTTCGCAGCGTGAAAAAGTGGGTGGTCTGGGAATAGATAGTTTGAAATATAGAGAATATGGCGACCGCCATAGCGCTCCCTCGAAATGTAGTTGGTGTGCTCGATGAGGCCGCCGAACGGCATGGCGGGATCGGCAATGTTCAGCCAGTAAAACGGCGTGAGTGAGTGCTCGAGCTCGAGGACAGTGCAGATGGCGCCGGTTGCCCTGAGATTCGTGAGATGACGCCGTTCATCGTCTGCGAGAAGGTGACCAGCGATTTCGATGTAGTCCGGCACAGGGGTTGCCACCAAGGTCCGATCGGCGGTCCACGAAGAGTTGCGTGTGAAAATCGTCAGGTTGTCACCGCCGCTCTCGATGCGCTGCACTGGGTCGCTGAGAAAGAGTTCGGTTCCGCTTTCCTCGAGCCGGTTTTCGAGCGCCTCGACGAATTTCCCGAACGAACCCTTCATATAGCCGAGTCGTTCGCCCATTCCAGAGGCTGAACGGGATTTTCCGCGAAGGCAGAGCTTGCCCCAAAGCCACACCATCGCAACCTTGTCAGCGTCCTCGGCGAATTTTTGGTGGAAGAGCGGTCCCCACACCTTCTGCCAGACTCTCTCGCCCTGGTGGCGACGGATCCATTCCGAAGCAGTGACGTTTTCGAATCGGGTGGGGTCTTTGCTGCGCTGAAGAAGCACGGTCGAGATCGCGAATCGTACTTTGTCGAGCAGCGAAAGGGGCTGGAAACGGAGAAGGGACTGCGGCGTTCCAAAATCCCACAGCCTGCCCTCTGTCCAGATGCCCATCCGCGAGGGGAGCCAGTCGATGAGGTCGGCGACTCCGAGTTCTTCGGCGAGAGAGACGTAGGAGGTGTCGCTCGTAAAGAGATGGTGATAAAACGCTTCGAGGGGTTCGCCCTCGACCTCCACGACTCGGGCGAGACCGCCGGGGCGCGGATAACGCTCGAATACCTTGACCCGGTGACCCGCTTCGGTCAGCCGAAGGGCCGCCGTGAGTCCCGCGAGGCCGGCTCCGACAACAGCGATATTTTCCATAGATTCAACGCTATCCGATGAGGGTGCAATTCTCAAAGCTCAATTTTTAATGCTCATTGATCCATCCACCCCCTCGCAGGTTCGCGGCAAGGGCAGTTGGAAATTCAAAATTTAGAATTAAAAACTCAAAATTCGTCAGAAGATCACATTCTTGATGTAGAAGGTCTGGGCCGGTGTCTCACCGTCAGCTAGCTCCTTGGCGAGCTCCGGAGTGAGGCGGAAGGTGCCGGCCGGCTTGCCCGAAGTCTGGATCATTTTGAGTTCGACCGCTGCCGGAGAGATTTCCGGGTGAATTCGGTTGATCAGGACGTATGCCTCGGCGACGGTCTCCAATGCGTCGAAGACCTCTCTCTCCGAGTCGGTCGTGGTCTGGACGAAAAAATGGTCTGATTGAGTACCGCGGCTTGTCGAATAGATCAAGAGTTCCTTCTCATCGAAAATTTTGGAAAACGCCTGGTCGATCCGTTCGTCGTGGTACTTTTCAGGCTGCAATTTGATTCCTGGCGTCGGCACGGGGGTCGGTTCGACCGTGCTGCCAAGAGATGGCCCCCCCTCTCCTCCGGCGTCGATCGAGGCATGCTGGCCGAGAGACGTGCGCGGAGTCGGGGTCGAAATCGGCTTTTCGTTGATCGATAGCTCCTCAATCTCGAGCGCGGTGCCAAAGCCGAGTTGGTTGTACCGCTCGGTTTCCACCAGATCCACAAGCTGTACCGGGTAGCTGGCAAGCGTCCCGGTTACGAGAACGAGAACCGCGTTTGGTCCTTCAATGCGCATCGGCTCCTTGCACCGGACCTTGTGCCCACTCTTGAGAATCACCACATAACCCTGGGCCGCGGCCGCCACCGCCACCACGAGGAATGCTGCTGTCACGAAGCCGAGAACGCGTAACCGAACCATGATGCTGACCTCCAAAGAACATTATAGCTGTTAGCCCGCTCTTCTCACCAGGTTTCGTCACGAGGGCGATGAGGCGCCGTGGCCAGGCGGGTTTTCTCACCTTGGGGCGCGGAGGCGTACTTGCGGTACGTTGAGCACCCCAAGGTGAGAAAATACGTCTGGGTAGGATGCATCGCCGGCCGCAGTCGACAGCTGGTGAGAAGAGCGGGTTAGCTGTTTGACGTTGGCTTTCAAAGCTTTGCGGTCCATGGGATTTACAAACCATTTACGACTGCAATTGGCATAGCTGTCAGCAATCAGTGTCTTTCCAGCGAGGGTAGGTTTGTGGAGCTGATCGCTGACGGTTTCCTACGACGCCCTGGAGATCAATCCCAACAACTCGTTGCGGCCTTTGGTTCCAGTTTTGCGGTACAGGTGTTTGAGGTGATCTCGAATTGTGTGCGGGCTGATTCCGAGTTCCTCGGCCATTGCTGCCGTGGTGAGACCCCGGCCCACGAGGAGCAAGACCTCCTGCTCGCGTGGACTGAGACCGTGGTTCGATGAGAACTCCTGAATACTCGTATCGGATTCAGATTCGGTCGGGTGCAGGGTCACCAGCACAGCTTTGGGGCCGTCGTAGGCCGTTGACGGAACGGCCGAGACCTCACACTCCATCAGGAGCCCTTTTTCGAGCTCGATCGTTTCCCTCCAGAGTGAATCAGCGCTATCGCGTGAACCAACCTGCTCAACGATCGAGCTGAGCAACATAAAGAGGGGCTGTCGCTGGTGGTTGTTGCCGCTCCCGGTGAGCTCGCCTTCGGTCTGCTGGGAAAGAAGCTGATCCGCGGAGGGGTTGGCGAACAGGATACTGCCTTCGTTGTCGAATAAAAGAACCGAACTCGAGGTGGTTTCCAGAGCTTTGCTCAATAGACTGGTTTGGATCAGCAAATTCCGAAGCTCGAGGACTTGTTTGAGAGAGCCCGACAACAGCGCGACGATCTCTGTCGCTGGTTGGGCCGTGTTCCCGAGACGGAGCACGGCGTCGAACTCGAATCCGGCTTCAATGGGCAGGCTGATCGCGTTTCCCGTACCTGTACCGGAACGATAGGTCTGGGGGGGCAAGGTTCCGCTCGGCCGTAGCTCAAGTTCCACCCAAGAAGCCTGAGTCAAAGTCTCCGCGAGACGCAAGAAACTCAGGATCCCTGGATCCTCCGTGGCCGGACAACTCGGCTCGAGGACAATTGGATGATTGGCGCCCATCTCCACCTCTATTGTATCGCTGTCAGAGCGGGAGCCAAAGTCCTTTGCCTCAACCGCTTGGCCTCTGGCGGGCCCTTGACCTCAGACCGGTGCTGGCTTACACTCCCGCTCCCATGTTGGAAGGGCTGCAGGAACGTCTGGCTCGCGTCACCAAGACCCTCAGAGGAGAGGGTCATCTGACCGAGTACCACATCGACACCGCATTGCGGGAGATCAGGCTTGCTCTGCTCGAGGCGGATGTCAGCGTCGAGGTCGTTTCCGGGTTCATCGAGCGGGTGCGGGTCAGGGCGGTTGGCAAAGAGGTTCTGAGTTCCGTAACACCGGCGCAGATGGTGACCAAAATCGTCCACGAAGAGCTGGTCACCCTGCTTGGTGGGGAAACAACCGAGCTCGATTTCAAAGGAAAGCCTGCGGTCATCATGCTGGTCGGGCTTCAGGGATCCGGGAAAACCACGACCGCGGCCAAAATGGCCCGTTGGATCAAGGATCGCAAAGGTCTCTTCCCGCTCTTGGTACCTGCCGACACTTCCCGCCCTGCGGCACGAGAGCAGCTGCTGGTCCTCGGTGAAAAGGCCAAGATTCCGACGGTCGATACCCGAGAAATGGATGACCCTGAGGCGATTGCTCGCCAGGCTCTTCGCG
>Ga0316197_10002822_pt1 | contig 12372 bp, 10 predicted proteins | sample OudBiesiAoxic_MG_FD_204939 | JGI IMG/M metagenome (GOLD analysis project Ga0316197, IMG submission 204939) | Coastal sediment microbial communities from Oude Bieten Haven, Netherlands - site A oxic | ecosystem: Environmental > Aquatic > Marine > Coastal > Sediment | place: Netherlands...
CATGCGGGCATGCCGATCCATACGAATATGGCACGCGACTGGCTCAAAAGTCTGGAAATGGACCAGACGCATTTGCGTTGCGGATCGCATTATCCATACGACCGCGACACCGAAGTTGCGATGATCGAAGCACATGAAACGCCTTGTCAGTTGCATAACAATTGCTCTGGCAAACATTCGGGATTTCTGACGCTTGCGAAACATCTCGGGGCGGGACCGGAATACATTGACCCCGACCATCCCGTTCAAAAGGCTGTCCTAGAAGCGTTCGAGCGTATGACAGGCGAAGCATCCCCCGGATTTGGTATCGATGGATGCTCTGCCCCGAATTTTGCATCAACCCTGCATGGCATGGCGCGCGCGATGGCGCTTTTTGCAGCCAGCCCGTCAGGCAGTGCACAGGCCCGACTGCATGAGGCCATGCGGAAACATCCGGAATACGTTGCAGGAAATGGACACGCTTGCACCGAATTAATGCGCGCGTGTAATGGCAAGGCGGCCATCAAAACCGGCGCAGAGGGGTTCTACAATGCGATCCTCCCCGAAAAGAAGTTGGGTATTTCTCTCAAGATTGTGGATGGAACGACCCGCGCATCGGAATGTGCAATAGCCGCACTATTGGTGAAATACGGCGCGTTAGAGCCTGATCACCCCACGACGTTAACGGTCATGAATGCACCCATCAGAAACCGCCGCGACATTCAAACCGGATGGATACGCCCGGCGCCGCCGTTGCTTTAGTCCGGTGTGACAAAATCCGCAGCGGCATATCCCTGCAGATAAAGAAGTGCTGTCAGGTCGGCGTGATTGACGCGCACATTGCACTGGCTCGCAACGGCAGGTTTGGCGTGTAGTGCCACGCCTGTGCCCGCGCGTTTGAGCATGCCCAGATCATTCGCGCCGTCGCCGACCGCAATGACGTCTGCTTCGTCAATACCAAGACGCTGTGTGATCTCTTCCAAAGCCTCAACCTTGGCTTGTTGGCCCAAAATGGGTTTACCAACCTCTCCTGTCAGCTTTCCATCAGCGGCCAGCAGGGTGTTGGCCCGGTTTTCATCGAACCCCAGTTGCCCCGCCACAGCACTCGTAAAAGCGGTGAACCCCCCCGACACAAGTGCGGCATACCCTCCCTGCGCCTTCATCGTCGCCAAAAGTGTGGGCCCGCCGGGCATCAAGGTGATCCGCTCGCGCAGCACCTTGTCGATTGTGTCCACCGGAAGGTCTTTCAAAAGGCTGACGCGTTCTTCCAAAGCACTGTTGAAATCAAGCTCGCCATTCATTGCCCGCGCGGTCACCGATTTCACGTGCGCGCCGACGCCGGCCTCTTCTGCCAGTTCGTCAATGCATTCTTGCTGGATCATCGTGCTGTCCATGTCCGCCAAAAGCATCGTTTTGCGCCGGTGCTGTGTCGGCTGAATGACTAAATCAACGCGCATGGCTTGCAGATCTTCCCAGACTTGCCAAAAGTTCTCCGGCTGAGCATCCAAAGCGAATTCTGCGACGCCACGGGCCAGCCAGACAGCATCCCCGCCGCCCCAAGCGTTCCGTACTGACGTCACCAAAGCGGTGTCCACCGCAACGGCATCAGGGGCACTGATCAAAGTGACTGTAAACATGAGGTTAGTTTCCGATCCGCGTCATGGATGTCGCAAAAAAGCGTTATGGCGGCGTTCTAGCGGCATTTTGTCGGTTGCACCAGTCTGTGCAGACCCGTAAACGCATCCGTGGGACACCCTTCCCCAACGAAGGGCGATTATCTGGAAGGATAGCATTAATGGCTATTGAGACACCGGCAACGCGGCCGGCTAATCCGCGTTTTTCTTCTGGCCCCTGTGCCAAACCCCCCGCTTATGATCTGGCAAAACTGGCGAACGCACCCCTTGGGCGGTCGCATCGTGCTGCTGAAGGCAAAGCAAAGCTGCTCGCTGCGATAGAGACGACGCGCGACATACTTGGCGTACCGGCGGATTACAAAATCGGCATCGTACCCGCATCCGACACGGGCGCATATGAAATGGCGATGTGGTCGCTGTTGGGTGAACGCCCCGCCGAAATGGTAGCGTGGGAAAGCTTTGGCGCAGGCTGGGTTACAGATGCGGTCAAACAGCTGAAAATCGAACATACAGTGCACATGGCAGACTACGGTGAAATCGTGGATATGGCTGCACTGAACTACGACAATGACGTCTGCTTTACATGGAACGGCACCACTTCAGGTGTACGGATGCCAAACGGCACCGCGATCCCCGCAGACCGCGCAGGTCTCACGCTTTGTGATGCGACATCTGCCGCTTTTGCGATGGATCTGCCTTGGGACAAACTGGATGTTACGACATTCAGCTGGCAAAAAGTTTTGGGCGGTGAAGCCGCGCACGGCATGCTTATCCTAAGCCCCCGCGCGGTGGCACGGCTGGAAAGCTATACCCCGCCATGGCCCCTGCCCAAGATCTTCCGGCTGACCAAAGGGGGGAAACTGATCGACGGTATATTCAGCGGTGCGACGATCAACACGCCCTCGATGCTATGTGTCGAAGACTATTTGCTGGCGCTTGAATGGGCCAAATCAGTGGGTGGCCTGAAGGGGCTGATCGCACGTGCAGATGCGAATACTGCGGCGATTTCCGACTTTGTAGAGACACATAGCTGGATCGACTTCCTCGCCACGGACCCCGCGACACGGTCAACGACATCTGTGTGCCTGAAGTTCACGGATGACCGGATCGCGGATGGCGCGGCTTTTGCCAAAGCCGTTGCAAAACGGCTTGCTGACGAGAACGTAGCCCTTGATGTGGGCGCATATCGCGATGCGCCGGCTGGGCTGCGCATCTGGTGCGGTGGCACTGTCGAGACGACAGACATCAAGGCAATGCTACCGTGGCTCGAATGGGCTTTCGAAGCCGAGATCAACGCTTGAACACAGAGGGTGCGGGCCAACCGCACCCCTTTTCCCGAACCTATATGGTGCACATTGTTTGCACCTCGTTTCCAGCATTCATAAAGGACCAGAAAAATGGCCCCCAAAGTACTCATCTCTGACAAGCTTTCACCAGCTGCAGTGCAAATATTCAAAGACCGCGGCATTGACGTGGATTTCCAGCCGGACCTTGGTAAGGACAAGGACAAGCTCGCCGCGGTTATCGGTGATTATGACGGTCTTGCGATCCGGTCAGCGACCAAAGCCACTGAAAAGATCATCGCGGCTGCCACGAACCTGAAAGTGATCGGGCGTGCCGGGATTGGCACAGATAACATTGACAAGGATGCTGCCTCCAAGAAGGGCATCATCGTCATGAACACGCCCTTCGGGAACATGATCACAACGGCAGAGCATGCTATCGCGATGATGTTTGCCGTGGCGCGTCAGATCCCCGAAGCGTCTGCCTCGACCCACGCCGGTAAATGGGAAAAATCCAAATTCATGGGTGTGGAACTGACTGGTAAAACACTGGGCGTCATCGGTGCCGGTAATATCGGCGGTATCGTTTGTGATCGGGCGCGCGGGCTGAAGATGAAGGTTGTCGCCTACGACCCCTTCCTTGGCGAAGAGAAAGCCAAGAAGATGGGCGTCGAAAAAGTAGAGCTTGAAGAGCTTCTCAAGCGCGCGGATTTCATCACTTTGCATGTGCCCTACACAGATCAAACTGCAAATATCCTAAGCGCCGAGGCCATTGCCAAAATGAAACCCGGTGTGCGGATCATCAACTGCGCCCGTGGTGGCTTGGTAGATGAAGAGGCGCTGGCAAAGGCGCTGAAATCCGGTCACGTGGCGGGAGCCGCGTTCGATGTGTTCAAGGAAGAGCCCGCAACCGAAAACCCGCTTTTCAACCTGCCCAACGTCGTCTGCACGCCTCACCTTGGGGCAGCAACCACCGAAGCGCAGGAAAACGTGGCACTTCAGGTTGCGGAACAAATGGCGGACTATCTGTTGACGGGCGCGGTTTCCAACGCGCTGAACATGCCATCCGTGACAGCCGAAGAAGCCAAGGTCATGGGCCCATGGCTGCAGCTTTCGGGCCATCTGGGTGCCTTTATCGGCCAGATGACGGACGAGCCGATCAAGGCCATCAATATTCTCTATGACGGGTCGGTCGCGAATATGAACCTGCAGGCTTTGAACTGTGGCGTCATCGCGGGCATCATGAAAAAGGCCAACCCGGATGTGAACATGGTGTCAGCACCTGTCATTGCACAGGAACGCGGCATCAAAATCTCGACCACCAATCAGGACAAATCCGGTGTGTTCGACGGCTATATCAAGGTGACTGTCGTGACTGACAAACGTGAACGTTCAATCGCGGGCACTGTGTTCTCTGACGGGAAACCGCGCTTTATCCAGATTAAAGGCATTCAGATCGATGCGGAAGTGGGCGCGCATATGCTCTACACAACCAACACAGATACGCCGGGTATCATCGGGGTACTGGGTCAGACACTGGGCGAAAACGGCGTGAATATCGCGAACTTTACGCTGGGCCGGGCCGAAGCCAAAGGTGAGGCCATTGCATTGCTGTATGTAGACGATCAGGTACCGGCACCTGTCATCAAACAGCTGGAAGCGACGGGTATGTTCAATCAGATCAAACCATTGGCGTTTGACGTGGCCTGACATCGGTGAAACTAAAAATGGAAAAGCGCCTGCGGGCGCTTTTTTCTTGACCCCAAGCATACTTTGGGCGACGCGGCCTTGAAGATGGAGACGATGATGACCCAGCGAATATATGCGGTAGGTGACATACACGGCCAGATCGAACAGCTGGAACATGTCTTGCAGATGATCGAACGCGACGGCGGCCCCGACGCTAGAATCGTTTTTCTGGGCGATTACGTGGATCGGGGTTTTGACAGCAAAGCAGTCGTTCAGCGCTTACTGGAAGGGGTCACCGAGGGTCGCAATTGGGTTTGCCTGAAAGGGAACCATGACCGGTATCTCACACGGTTTGTCGCAGACATGACGGTATTTGACCCGCGCACACGAACTGGCCTTGTTTGGCTGAACCCGCGCCTGGGTGGCGACAAGACGCTGCAGTCCTACGGGATAGACGCCGAAGAAGGCGCGCCGCTGGAACCCATTTACCAAGCCGCCCAAAAGGCCGTACCAAAGCCGCATTTGACCTTTCTGGAAAGCTGCCCGCTCTATCATGAGACAGATCATCTTATCTTTGTGCATGCCGGTATTCGGCCCAACATTCCGATGGATCAGCAAGACGAGGACGATTTGATCTGGATTAGAGACGGTTTTTTAGATCACGAACAGTCATTCGGAAAGCTGGTCGTGCATGGCCACACCGCGTTGGACACGCCAGAGCATGCGGGCAACCGCGTTAATCTGGACGGCGGTGCTGGTTATTTCCGTCCGCTCTGTGCCGCCGTCTTCGAGGGGACCCAGTGCTGGTTGCTTTCAGACGCAGGTCGCGTACCGCTTTTGCCGTAACGGATCACGTCCAATCCAGCACCACCTTGCCTGAACTGCCTGACTTCATTGCTGCAAAGCCATCCTCAAACTGGTCAGCGGCGAACTCGTGCGTGATGATCTTGCTTACATCTAGCCCGTTTTGCAGCATGGCGATCATTTTGTACCATGTCTCAAAAATCTCACGCCCATAGACACCTTTGATGGTGATCGCTTTAAAGACAATTCGGCTCCAGTCTACCGGAGATTTCCCTGGTGGAATGCCGAGCATGGCAATGCGTCCGCCCATGGTCATCGCCTCGATCATCTGGTCCAGAGCCTGCTGGTTTCCAGACATCTCAAGGCCCACATCAAAGCCTTGCTTCATACCCAGATCAGACACTGTTTCGGCTAGATCTGTTTTTGTGACATCGACCGGAACCACATCAGTAACCGTAGCTGCAAGGGCAAGGCGGTCGGGGTTTACGTCCGTGATAACCACGTGGCGGGCCCCCACGTGACGCGCCACCGCGGCAGCCATGATACCGATGGGGCCGGCCCCTGTCACAAGGACATCCTCACCAATCAGATCAAAACTCAGCGCGGTATGCACAGCGTTTCCTAGTGGATCGAGGATCGCGCCGATCGTGTCAGGGATATCATCGGGCAAGGGCACAACATTGAACGCAGGCAGTTTGAGATATTGCGCAAAGGCGCCCTGCTCGTTTACGCCGATGCCCCGCGTGCCCGGGTCGAGATGAAACTTACCTGCGCGGCTTTGGCGCGAGGTTTTGCCGATCAAGTGCCCCTCACCCGAACAACGTTGCCCAATGTGCAGGTCCTGCACGTTGCGTCCGATCTCGACGATCTGGCCTGCGAATTCGTGACCTGTGATCATGGGCACCGGCACGGTCCCCGCCGCCCATTCATCCCAGTTCCAGATGTGAATGTCCGTGCCACAGATACCTGTTTTGTTAATTTTGATGAGCACATCATCAGCACCAACTTCCGGAACAGGGGCATCGACCATCCAAAGCCCCTCACGGGGGTGCAGTTTTGATAATGCTTTCATTTGATTGGTCATGTCAAAACTCCTACCGCTTTTCCTGCGACCGCAAAGGCATGCAAGGCGCGATCCAGATCTGTCTTGGTTAGTGCCGCGCTCATTTGCGTGCGAATGCGCGCAGCACCGCGCGGGACAACAGGGTAAAAGAATCCAGACACAAAGACACCTTCGTCAAAAAGCCGCGTCGCCATATCTTGGGCCAGCTGCGCTTCTCCCAGCATAACTGGCACGATCGGATGACGTCCCGGCAGCAGATCAAAGCCAAGATCGGTCAGACCCGCGCGCCAGTATGCGGTGTTCTCAAATAACCGCGCGCGCAGGTCGTCGCCTGCTTCGACCAAATCCAGCGCCTTCAGGCCTGCCGCCACAATGGATGGCGGTAAAGAATTGGAAAACAGATAAGGCCGCGCGCGCTGGCGTAGCAAGTCAATGACAGGTTGCGGTCCTGCAATATAGCCGCCAATCGCCCCGCCCAGCGCCTTGCCCAGCGTGCCGGTCAGGATGTCGACTTCGACACCTGCATGAGCAGGCGTGCCGCGCCCTTCAGGACCCATAAAGCCGGTTGCGTGGCAGTCATCGACCATCACCATGGCGTCGTATTTGTCGGCAAGTGCTTTGATCTCGGGCAGCTTGGCCAGATACCCGTCCATGCTGAAAACGCCATCCGTCGCGATCATGATAAAGCGCGCACCCTCTTCGCGGGCCAGCTTTAGCTGCCCTTCAAGATCGTTCATGTCAGAATTGGCGTAGCGGTACCGCCTCGCTTTGCACAGGCGGATGCCGTCAATGATTGACGCATGGTTCAAAGCGTCAGAGACGACAGCATCTTCGGGGCCGAGCAATGGTTCAAACAAGCCGCCATTGGCGTCAAAACAGGCGGCAAACAGGATCGAATCGTCCATCCCCAAATAGCTTGCAATGCGCGCTTCAAGCTGGCGGTGCAGGTCTTGAGTGCCGCAGATAAAGCGTACTGACGCCATCCCAAAGCCGCGCGGTTCCATGGCGTCACGTGCCGCTGCGATAAGGTCGGGATGGTCCGCCAAACCGAGGTAATTGTTTGCGCACAGGTTTATGACTGTCCGCTCCCCCACGGAGATTGTGCCTGATTGGGGTGAGGTAATGGCCCGTTCGCGCTTCATCATGCCTTCGGATGCAATCTGGTCCAGAGTTCCAGCAATATGGGCGAGGTAAGCTTGGGTCATCACACAGGTCTCCTTTACAGTACTTCTAGCATACCGGACGCGATTCCGAAATAGCAGAATTACTGTATAACGGATATATTCCCGTATATTGGAATTTAGGCGTTCTGCACGACAAGAAACGCGCGAGCAGCGCCAACAGCGGTGATGCAATGCGCCACGTCCGCGTGATAGCGCGCCGTATCACCTGCCTGAAGCTGGCGTGTGCTGGTCCCGCTGGTCACGTCGACAACCCCTTCAATCACCGTCAGATGTTCGCGTGCGCCCCGCGTGTGCGGCTTGCTGTCCAGCATTCCATCAAGCGAGAAGATCAACTCGTAAACCTCGTGTTTGCCAGCCTCTTCCGGAGGGGAGAGAATACGGATTCGGACGTTTTTACCAAGATTATCAATGGTCGGCACTTCATCCGCGCGCAGCGTCTCGATTTGCGCTGCAGCAGTCGCGACATCCAGCAGTCCGGCAAAATCAACCTGCAACGCACGCGTCAGGTTCCATAGCGTGGAAATGGTCGGGCTGCTTTCTCCGCGTTCAATCTGGCTGACCATTGACCGCGACACACCCGACAGCTTGGCCACGGCGTCCAGCGATAGCCCTTGCGCGCGCCGCGCTTCTTTCAGGCGGGTGGGCAATTGCGCAAGTATCACATCACTATTTTCCGTCATCCCGGATAAGTTGCCGATATAAGAGAGGCTGTCAACAACTGGCCGATGTGACTGCAGGTCGCTACTGACAAGAGCCGCCGCAAGCCGCATAGTGTTTGCAGCCATGAACCGGAGGAAAACATGACCCAAGATATCGTAATTCTAGATGGTGCGCGCACCGCTATCGGCACATTTGGCGGCGCACTTGCAGCAACGCCGCCCATTGATCTGGCGGCAACAGCAAGCAAAGCCGCACTGGAGCGATCCGGCGTCGAGGGCGGACAGATCGGTCATGTCGTGTTTGGTCATGTGATCAACACCGAACCGCGCGACATGTACCTGAGCCGTGCTGCCGCGATGAATGCAGGCGTGCCGGATACAGCACCCGCGATGAACGTGAACCGGCTGTGTGGGTCGGGTGCGCAGGCGATTGTGTCTGTAATTCAGTCTCTAATGCTAGGCGATGCCGACTTTGGTCTTGCCGGTGGCGCCGAGAATATGTCCCGCTCGCCCTTTATCGTGCCGCAGCAACGATGGGGTGCGAAAATGGGCGATATCAAAACGCTCGACATGATGCTTGGCGCTTTGAATTGTCCGTTCGGGACAGGGCACATGGGGGTCACGGCTGAAAACGTCGCCGCTGAGCATAACATCACCCGCGAGGCGCAAGACGCCTTTGCCATGCTTAGTCAGGATAGGGCAGCGGCTGCAATTTCCGGTGGGCATTTTGCGTCGCAAATCACGCCTGTCGAGGTGCGTATCAAAAGAGATATGGTCAATTTCGAAGTCGACGAGCACCCCAAGGCTACAACGCTTGAAACACTGGCAGGTCTGCGCGCTGTGTTCCAGAAAGACGGCACTGTGACAGCAGGCAATGCAAGCGGGATTAATGACGGTGCAGCAGCCATCGTTCTTGCAACCGCTGACGCTGCGGAAAAAGCAGGCCTGAAGCCGAAAGCACGCGTATTGGGCTACGCACATGCGGGTGTCCGCCCTGAAGTTATGGGCAGCGGCCCGATCCCCGCGGTACAGGCCCTGCTGGCGCGCACAGGATTGTCGGCTTCGGATTTTGACGTCATCGAAAGCAACGAAGCCTTTGCCGCACAGGCACTGGCTGTTACACAAGAGCTGGGGTTCGATCCTGCCAAGGTTAATCCGAACGGTGGGGCCATTGCCCTGGGCCACCCCGTTGGCGCCACGGGTGCAATCATTACGCTCAAAGCCCTGTACGAGCTTGAAAGAACCGGTGGAAAACGTGGTTTGGTGACGATGTGCATCGGCGGTGGTCAAGGGATTGCGCTCGCGATCGAACGGCTCTGACGCGACTCTAGAAGGCTGGGGCGGATGCGCCCCGGCCCTTCCGACAGGGACGCTTCAGAAAAAGATCATGTCCACTGCGATCAGCGTCAGTGATCCCGAAATGCCGATTGTCAGACCAAGTATAATCGCCCCCAAGATCCAACGGCCAAGCGTGTTTTGCTTGCGCTGCGGGGATGGGTTCGACTGCCGGATCAAGGCGTCTTCGACCAGAACCGGCAGACGTGGGCCAAATCGGGCCATGATACGGGCGGTCTTGGCCAAGTCTCTTAGCGTTGCACGCGGGCCAATGGACTTGGAAATATAGTCTGTGACAATCGGGCTTGCGACTTGCCAAATGTTGATCTGAGGGTTCAAAGAACGTGCGACGCCTTCAACCACAACCATCGTCCTTTGCAGCAGAATAAGTTCGGTGCGTGTTTCCATGCCAAAGCGTTCGGTCACTTCAAAGAGGTATGCCAACAGCCGGCCCATCGAAATCTTGGTCGCATCCATGCCGAAGATCGGTTCACCCACCGCGCGCAGGGCACGGGCGAATTCATCGACATCTTTGCCCGCAGGCACGTAGCCTGCCTCGAAATGGACCTCTGCGACACGTTTGTAGTCTTTGCGAATAAACCCAAAGAGGATTTCCGCATAAACTCTGCGGGTGTATTCATCGATATGGCCCATGATGCCAAAGTCGTAGGCAACGATATCGCCGTTTGCCGCGACTTTCAGGTTCCCTTGGTGCATGTCCCCGTGGAAATAGCCATCGCGCAGAGCGTGGTTCAGGAATAGCTGCAGCACACGGTTGCCCAAATCGACCCTGTTGTGGCCTGCCGCATCAAGCGCTGCATTGTCGCCCAGTGGCACGCCTTCGGCCCAGCCAAGCGTCATCACCCGACGGGCCGAGAGGTCCCACTTAATCTGAGGCAGTTCGAACCCGGCATCGTCTTTGGTATTGGCTTCGAATTCTGACGCCGCCGAGGATTCCAACCGCAAGTCCAATTCACCCTGCACCACGCCATCGAAGTGTTCGATAACCTCCATCGGGCGTAACCGGCGCGCGCCGGGTGCAAAAAGATCAACCATGCGCGCCGCGAGATAGAATGCGTCGACGTCTTTGTTGAATGCCCTCTCGATGCCCGGACGCAGGACTTTGACCGCCACGTATTCACCTGTGTCGGCCAGCTTGGCTTTGTGCACCTGCGCGATAGAGGCCGCCGCGACGGGTTCGCTGAACTCTGAAAAGACGGAGTCCACGGAAACGCCCAGTTCTTTTTCCACTTCGGCCTTGGCTTTTTGCACCGAAAACGGGGGTAACTTGTCTTGCAGAACACGCAGCTGTACCGCCAACTCATCGCCGACCACGTCCGGCCGCGTCGACAGGATCTGCCCGAATTTGATGTAAGCCGGGCCCAGCGCCGTCAGCGCACGCGTCGCCGGTGGCATGGACGGATCGCCTTTGTATCCCAAAAACTGGAAAGGTAGACCCAGCGCGCGCGCCACAAACCGAACAGGTGCCGGCGCTTCGAACGCGTCCAGCACAACTTTCATAGCCCCCGTACGCTCGAGCGTCGCGCCGGTTCGGATCAAGCGCCAGATATTATGCGGTCCACGCATTTAGATCTTCCAGCCAGAGTGCAAACAGGCAATGCCCATGCTGAGGTTGCGGTATTTAGCCTGATCGAAACCGGCCGTGCGCACCATTCGCAGGAATGTCTCTTGATCAGGGAAATTGCGGATCGATTCGACCAGATACTGGTAGCTGTCGCGATCGCCTGCGATCGCCTGACCCATGCGCGGGATCACATTAAAGCTGTAAAGATCATATGCCTTTTGCATCGCAGGGTTTGGCAATTGGCTGAACTCAAGCACCATCAGACGGCCACCGGGACGCAGCACGCGGTAGGCTTCGTTCAAAGCTTCCTGCGGGCGTGTCACGTTTCGAATCCCAAATGAGATCGTGTAGACGTCGAATGTATTATCGGCGAAGGGCAATTGCATGGCGTCACCGGTCACCCAGTCCAACTGATCGGCCATCGCCTCGGCTTCGGCACGTTTGCGCCCTTCCACAAGCATCGATTCCGTCAGATCCAGCACCGTCGCGTGGCCATAGCCCGCACGTTTGAGGAACCGGAACGAGATATCACCGGTCCCACCCGCCACATCGAGCAGTTTTTGACCGCCGCGCGGGGCAAGCCAATCCATCATCGCATCTTTCCAAAGTCGGTGGATTCCGACCGACATGACGTCATTCATGATGTCATATTTACTTGCAACAGATGAAAAAACGCCCTGTACACGGCCCGCTTTTTCGCCTTCGGGCACGGTTTCAAACCCGAAATGGGTGGTTTTATCGTTGTTGTCGCTCATGGGCTCTTGTGGTCCTTGCCGTTCGGTCCTTGTTATAGAGCGCAGGGACCAAGGTACAATGCGGTCCTTTGGTCACATGTCTGGACGAAAAGCAAATGCAACACGCCACAGAAACAGTGTTCCGGCAAGCCAAGCTCACCGGTTGGGCAAAAGCGCTGCGTTTGGTCTTCTCTGTTTGTTTTATCGCCTTGTGTCTTGTTTTGCTGGCGCATCCCGATGCAACGGTCCGACACAGCGGCATAGGGCTTGCTCTGCTATGCATGCTGTTTTTGGTCGGGCTTTATGATTTGGTTTGGGTCTTTCGGCAGCGGCTTTACTGGAATGACCATGAGATTTTTGATCGCGGCGTGTTCTGGAGCGGCAAGCGCCAGCCGTGGACAAACCTGAGCGAAATAACAAATA
>Ga0316197_10002824_pt1 | contig 12371 bp, 10 predicted proteins | sample OudBiesiAoxic_MG_FD_204939 | JGI IMG/M metagenome (GOLD analysis project Ga0316197, IMG submission 204939) | Coastal sediment microbial communities from Oude Bieten Haven, Netherlands - site A oxic | ecosystem: Environmental > Aquatic > Marine > Coastal > Sediment | place: Netherlands...
CATTACAGGCGGCGCAGGACGACTATGAACGGCAAAGCCAGAGCGATCAGCAATGCCTGAACGAAAAGCAGCAGGCGAGCATCCGCGCCTTGGCCGAAGACTTCCCGCGGGTCTGGAACGACCTGGCCACACCCCAGCGGGAACGCAAGCGCCTGCTGCGCCTGCTCATCGAGGACGTCACCCTACTCAAAGCCGAGCAGATCCACGTTCACGTCCGTTTCCGTGGCGGCAAGACGCGTAGCTTGAATTTGCCGCCGCCCCAACCGAGCTGGCAGCTGCGCCAGACCGATCAGACCGTCATCGATGAGATCGACCGCCTGCTCGATCATTACACCGATCGGCAGATTGCCGAACGGCTCAATGAACAAGGCCTGCATTCTGGTTGCGAACAGTCTTTTCACTCTCGAATGATTGCGCGCTTACGCAAGGCCTATCATCTCAAGAGCCGTTATGAGCGACTCCGTGCGGCGGGAATGTTGAACCAGGAAGAGATCGCGCAACGGCTCAAAATCCATCCGTCCACGGTGAAACAATGGCGGCAACAAGGTAAGCTCAAAGCGCATGCCTACTCGGCGCGCAGCGACTATCTTTACGAACCGCCGGGGGATACTCCACCACTGAAATATCAGTGGCAACGTGCCCAAAAGCGAGAGAAAAAACCATTTGTGTCTGACAGTACGGTAGAGGTGTAGTATGAAATCAACTCCTGCGATAGCGGTGTATACGGGATAGTCTTGATTTCGTTAGCACCAAGGATTCTCAGGTTCGCCTGCCATTGGTGATACAGGAACAGCGGGTCGTTATCAGAGCTGAGATATTTCGGAGCATTCTGGGATGATATGGCAGTGTTGAACATGCGGCACAAGGCAATACCGTTAACATCACCAGCATGCACACCAAAGCCAATGATGCGGCGGGTGAATTGGTCCATGACGACGAGTACCCAGTGGCTATTCAAAAGGATGGACTCACATCGGAACAGGTCAAGGCTCCACAGGCTGTCTTTGGTGTGCCCGATGAAAGTCAGCCACGACGGTCCAGCATTATCAGGGCCTGGCCGGTAATGCACGGCAAGGACGCGCCGCACCACATCTTTATTGATATTGGTTCCAAACGCTTTATTGATCTGCTGCGCGATCCGTGGGCAGCCAAAACGCGGGTTGCGTTGCTTCATTTCGACGATGGTCTCGATGAGTTCCTGTGATGGACCTTTGGGGCCAGGTTTCCGTTTGTTGCCAGCTGATGAATACAGCAGTCGATACTTACGCAGCTTGAGCAAGTTGTGGAGTTTCAGTAGCGTCGAGGGTCGGATAATAACGGCGGCCCGCTGGATGCGGCGTGGGCTGAGAAAGAGCGACCAGAAGCCAAACAGGAATCGATCAAATATCGAGAGATTGGGTGCACGCCGGCGAGATCGGTTAATGACAATGAGTTGCTGCTTCATCAATAAGCTATCAGCAACGATGGCTCTTGCGCCACCGGGTCTCAGGAGCTTGGCGATAGTAGTCAACAGATGTGCGAGGAGTATCAGCAGATCCTTCATGGTTGAGCAGGGTAGGGAAGGTTCTCTTCGGGAACAAGACTAATGGTTAAGTCTTGGTATTCAGGTGATAATTAACAATTCGCCTGGGACAGCCTAAATTTCTTCAACAGCAAGAATCCGCAAGTTGCCTCGCCATCGGTGATAGCGAAACAGTGGGTCGTTGTCAGAACTAATGTAGTGCGGGGCGCCCTGGGCAGAGACAGCCTTGTTAGACATGCAACACAGGGTGACACCATCGACATCACCCGCATGGACGCCAAAGCCGATGATCCGCCGAATAAACTGGCCCATGATGACGAGCACCCAGTGACTTTTCAGCAGAATAGATTCACACCGAAAAAGATGAATGCTCCAGCGGTTGTCCTTTGTGTGTCTTAAGAGTTAGTTTACTTCGCTGGCTTTTTCACGGTGGCTATTGTCCAGTTCCTCAAACTGATTAATCTTCACGTCGCCATCGGGAAAATGCGCACAAATTTCCAGTTTTCCCCCCATTGCTTCAATAAAGCGGCGCAAAGTCGAGATATACATGTCCGTTTTTTTCTCGATTTTGGCTACCGCAGGCTGACGCACATCCAGTTCAGCGGCTAGTTGTTCCTGTGAGAAGTGACGTGCCTGGCGCAGCTCGGCAAGTGGTAATTCACTCAGCATCACTTGTGCTTTTTCATGAGCACGAGCTTGAGACTCTTTGGACATCTTGGCGCGTAGATCGCGAAATTTCTTAGCCATAGCTCACCTCACACTAGGGGTCTAGAAACCCCTCCCTCTTCAATTCCTTGATATGCTCGTCATAGAGCTTATCGGCAATCGGCACATATTCGTCGTACCATTCATCTTTCCCGGTCTTATCCCCGCCAATGAGCAGGATAGCCATTCTTAGGGGGTCGAACGCATACAAAACTCGATAGGGTCTGCCATGGTGCTGAATACGTAGCTCACGCATATGACTGTGTTTCGAGCCATTGATCCCAGAGCTGTATGGAAACGGCAGCTGAGGACCTTTGGCCTCCAGCAATTCAACCACTGCGCTAACATCTTCCTGGCCGGCCTCGGTGAGATCCTCCCACCACATCTCGAACTCGTCCGTGTACTCGACCTCCCATTCCATATCGGGAATATAACCAATAAGGAATATATCGTCAAGGTACCTGGGGCACTTTAGTAGCTACAGGTAGAGAAAAAGTGTGCATGTTGAATTCCACTCCATTGTGGAAATAGAGATATTTCAGTAGGTAAATGGACTGTGCTAGTTTTGTGCTAACTTGCAATGGCAGTGAACAGTAACTGATTGATAACTCAACTGCGGTATCAGAGTGGCGAACACTGCAAGTAACTGATTAATAAAGAAAGTGAAATGCTTCAGTCTGGCTGCGAACTAGTCCGTCCAGATTTCGAAACTTTTTGGGTATGCAAACCATGAAGAATGACGTCGACGGTTTTTCGAGCGACTAAGAATTGTGACCTGAGTTGGTAGCTGCGGTGAAACGTATCTCCTTGAGAGTTATCGTAAAGATGTTACGTGAGATGTCGTGCGTAACTGGGGGATAAGGTGGCCTCCCCTTGGGGACGCCATATTTCTTTGTAATCTATTGAATTATAGGAGAAAATTAGCCCCGTAATCTGCGGGTTTAACAAGCAAAAAAACAGGGGTAAGCGCACCCTGCCGGACGCCACACTATTCCACGATTTCAGCTACAGCGGACAACATACTTTCGCTTATAGTGAAGGTTGCGTTCAGGAATAAAACTGTCTAAGTGCTCGTTGTCTCGTGACACTACCCATTCGCCACAAGCAGGCATCGATCAGTAATGCTCCGACACCACGTTAGCGATTTTCATCCGCAACATCCCTCCACGACCGAATCGTCCATTCGGTGCGTTGCTGTGAGTGGTCGCCGCCGTAGATAACGGTTCCTTCGAGAAACGTCTCTGGAAAGGCATTCTTGAATTTGCTCAGTCCTTTGAAGTAGTCGGTACTAATGGTTGCGCCGCCCTTGATTTCGATCGCATGAACCTGATGCCCTTCCGGTTCAATCAAATCAACTTCGTTGCCGGTGTTGTCCCGATAGAAATAACACTCTACGGGGCGTACCAGGTTGTATTTGGATTTGAGCCGGTCGACGATGATCATGTTCTCGAACAATGCGCCGTACAGCGGGTCTCGCTGGATTTGTTCCGGCTGATGTATCCCGAGTAACCATGATGCAAGACCGACGTCATAGAAGTAGAGTTTTGGCGATTTCACCAGACGCTTGCGCGTATTGGTGAACCAGGGAGGGAGTAGAAAAATAATGTAACTCGCCTGCAGAAGATCAATCCATTGACGTGCTGTGCTGTGTGAAATCCCGGCATCGTTAGCAAGATTGTTCATGTTCAGCAACTGACCGGTGCGTCCTGCGCAGAGCCGAACGAAACGTTCGAACTTTTGCAAGTCATGGATGGCGCTCAGTTGATGAAGATCCCGCTCGATATAGGTTGAGAAATAGCCACCCAGCATCTGGGTTGAATCCAGGTTGTCCTGGTACTTTCGGGGGTAGAAACCGCTATGGATGAGCGAAAACAGGGAAGGGAGCTTGCCAGCATTTTTCAGTTCATTGATGGAAAGTGGCAACAGTCGTAACAGGGCTGTACGTCCCGCCAGGGACTGGCTGACCTGGCTCATCAGTTCGAATTGTTGACTGCCGGTCAAAATGAACTTGCCGGGTACCGGATCGCTGTCCACGATTTCCTGCAGGTACGAAGGTAAGTCCGGGACACGCTGGATTTCATCGAGAACGGCACCTTCGGGGATAGTCGCAAGAAAACCCCGGGGATCTTCCCGGGCAAATGTCCGGGTATCGGGTGCCTCAAAGTTGACGTAGGGTTTGTCCGCGAAAGTGGCCCTGCAAAGCGTAGTCTTCCCACTTTGGCGTGGTCCAGTGATGGTAACCACCGGATATTGTTTGCTCAGCCGAAGCAGCGTCGGCTGCATGTCTCGATGAATCATCGGTCCGAGTTTACAAAATGAAGAAATAATCGTCAAATAGTAAAATTATGACCTTGATCAGTGGGAACGCTCGTTGTCGAGATAAACCCTGTCCTTCCCGAAAATGCGTACAGATTGATATCGTTGATCTTTTTCTGGAAACACGTCAATCTGGAATTCCGGCCGTCCTTGTCGCGGGAGTGAATTGAGGAGCATGAAATTGGTTATCAGTATGCTGTTCGCAGCGCTGTCGACCTTTTGCCGGTATCGAGAGGAGTGGATCTGCATGATAAGAACACTCGGAATACCTGTGGACCGCAATCAGGTACAGGCGAGTTTTCGCCGACCGCGGCAGATTTCGAGAAACCGGACGGTCAATAGGCGTGAGGTCGGGGCGAATTATTTTCGCCGCGAGCGCTTGCCGCCACCGCCGCGATGACCTGTTCTGAGGGGTAGCCGTCGGCGACCAGATTGCGGGCGCTTTGAAATTCTCTCAGCGCTCGGCGCGTGCCGGAGCCGAAGATGCCGTCTGGCGTACCGGCGTCGTAACCCAGCTGATTGAGCTGGGTCTGCAGTGTCATCACGGTCTGCCGGCTCAAACGCAGCCCATCCTCAGGCGGCGGCCGGGTAAGACGCCCGGCGCCGGCAATGCGATCGGCCAGCCGGCCCACCGACAATGCGTAAGATTCGGAGCGGTTCCAGCGCATGATCACGTCGAAGTTGTGATAGACGACAAATGCCGGTCCTTGAGAGCCGCCGGGAACGAGAATCGATCCCAGCAGGTCGACGTCAGGCAGCCGACCGCCAAAGGCATCGGTGACACCGGCCCGAGACCAGACTTTGAGGGGCTGTTTTATGTCGCGTGTTGCCTGCGCGTAATCGAAACCTGCCGGCAGCACAACTTCCCGACCCCAGCGCAGACCGGGTTGCCAGCCGAGCGTCGCGAGAAAGTTTCCCGCCGAGGCCAATGCGTCGGGAATGCTACCCCAGAGATCCCGGCGGCCGTCGCCGTCGCCATCCATCGCGTAGCGCAGAAAGGCCGACGGCATGAACTGCACGTGGCCCATCGCCCCGGCCCAGGAACCCGTCATCGACTCCCGGCTGACGTCGCCGGCTTCGATGATGCGCAGCGCTGAAATCAGCTCCGCGGTGAAGAACTTACTGCGCCGTTCATCGCAGGCCAGTGTCGCCAGCGAGTCGGGGATGGGCATCTTGCCCAGGTAACCGCCAAAGTTGGTTTCCAGACCCCAGAAAGCCACCAGGTAGTGCGCCGGGACGCCGTAACGATCACGGATCGAACGCAGCAGCTCAGCGTGTTCCTGCAGCATCTCACGGCCCTTCTCCACCCGGGCGGGTGTCACCCGTTTGCGGTAGTAGTCGGAGAAGGTGGTGGTGAATTCCGGTTGCTGCCGGTCCAGTTCGATCACACGCTCGACCCACTGCACGTTGTCCAGCACATCGCTGCTGACGTCGGCACTGATCCCGGCTGTCTGCGCCTCCTGCTTGAGGCGCACGGTGCAGGCCGCAAAGTCGGCGTCCGACGTTTGCCCGAACACCGGGGTAGCGCTCGCAAACGGACTCAAGCTGATCGCGAGTCCCAAGATCAGCCTCAAGCCGTGTCCAGCGGAGATCCATCTGCTCATGGGCGTCAGTATTACAGATATGCGGCCGGCAGGGCCAACCCTCCACGAGCCAATGACGCGGAAATAATACGGCGGAGGTGTCCACTAGACCGGGGCAAGTCCATGTAACGCTCGGAGGTGTCTACTAAACCCGGGGCGATTCACACCATTCCGCATTTGCCACCCAAAGGCGGGATAAGGTGGCCTCTCCTTGGGGACGCCATATATCGTTGTAACTAACTGGAATATAAAAACATAGTAAGCCTGATGTCCCGAATCAAAATGCCCAGCCTGTAAGCTGCGGGTTGAACAAAAAAAAATACAGCGGTTCGCCTACCCCTCCCGTCGCCACACCATCCCCATTCGCGAATGATTAGCATACCCGTGGACTTTTCCTGGGAGGCTACTCGTTGTTCTATGACAGCTCCCTATCCGTTTGGATAGGGAGCGCCGATAGTGGTTTGATTACTGTAAGGCACGCAGCATCCAGGCGGTTTTCTCGTGGACACGCATGCGATCAGAAACCAGTGCTGTTGTAGATTCGTCGCCGGCTTGCTGCGCTGGCGCCAAAACCTCGCGGCATGTCTTTACCACCTGCTCGTGGCTGCGGGTCAGTATCTCGACCATTTCGCCGGCCGCGGGCACCCCTTTTATCTCCTTGATGGAACTCAGGTCTGAAAAAGCCTTGTAGGTTCCGGGTGCCGCAACGTCCAGCGTGCGGATGCGTTCCGCGATTTCGTCCACGGCGGTCGCCAATTCGGTGTAATGTTCTTCGAACATCAGGTGCAGCTCCCGAAACTGCGGCCCGGTCACATTCCAGTGAAAGTTGTGCGTCTGCAGGTACAGCGTGTAGGAGTCCGCGAGCAAACGTTTCAGACCCTGTGCGATATTAGTGCGATCCTGTTCACCTATGCCAATGTCGATGGTGCTCATCCTGATGCCTCCTTGTCTAAAGTTCATGTGTTCGTTTGTGAGTTCCAGTCTAGGACTTTAAGTTGTCCATGGTTTTGTACTGGTCGACTCTACTGCGACCTGTGATGATCGAGCATGACGTCACGATAGGGCCTGCAAATCAATAGATAAAATCGTTATCTACTATAGAGGCGATAGATCCTGCCGATCTTGGCTCGACGCGTGATTATCGCCTCCACTTCGGACCTGGCCAGACCAGGCAGACTTCACCCCGCCGAGCCGGCTGTCTGTAATACGGGAAATCATTTGTTTACGTGTCAGCGATCGGTAAAATCGATGATAGAGAAAATGGCGATGGTGTTATGAATCTGCGCGATCTGAAGTACATTATTGCGGTCGCCGAGAGCCGGCACTTCGGCAAGGCGGCGGCGCGCTGTTTTGTCAGCCAGCCGACGCTGAGCGGCCAGATCAAGAAGCTGGAGGACCAGCTGGGGATAGCGATCTTCGAGCGTACCAATCGTTGTGTCGAAATCACCCCCGTCGGCGAAGAGATTCTCGTGCATGCGCGGCGGATTATGGAACAGGCCGATGGCATCGAGCAGGTGGCGCGTGCCCACCAGGACCCGCTGGCGGGCCCGCTGCGTATCGGCGCCATCCCAACCCTGAGTCCCTACCTCATGCCGCTGATCCTCGCACCATTGAAGAAACAACTGCCCCAGATGAGGCTCATCCTGTCGGAAGAGCTGACCGATACGCTGCTCGAACGGCTGCACGATCACGAAATCGATGCCGCTCTGTTGGCCACGCCCATCGAGGGACAGGAGTTCGAGACGCTGCCGTTGTTCGATGAACCCTTTTGGGTCGCTTATTCATGCGATCACGCATTCTATGAAAAGGACAGAATCAGGTTGCGCGATCTGACCAAGGAGAATCTGCTGCTGCTGGCGGAAGGTCACTGCCTGGCAGACCAGGCCATGGACGTCTGTCACATGGAGGAACGTCAGACGCACGGCGAAATGGCCGACCTGCGTGCTTCGAGCCTGGAAACCCTGATCCAGCTGGTAGGCGCCGGCTATGGCGTCACCCTGGTCCCGGCGCTGGCGATGCGCGGTTCCTGGACCGCCGGTAGTGGGGTGGTGGCCCAGCCGCTGGCGATTGCTGACGCCTCGCGGCGCGTTGCGCTGGTGTTTCGCCGCAGTTTTCCCCGGCGTGCCGCCCTGCAGGCATTTGCCGGCGTCATTCTCGACAATCTGCCCAATACCGTAACCCGCCTCGGCACAGGCAAGCGCGCGAAAAGAAAGACTCGCCGTAAATCCTAGCGCTGCCTCGCCTGGTGCTTCCGATGCGAAGCCCGGATACTATCATAGATATTGCCAATCTCTATGATCGTAATAAACGATTTTATCGATCACTTCGCGCCCCCGATAATTCTCCCCCGAAGCCAGTGAACAACCTGGGTGAAAGCAGGTGAGGGCGATGAACAAGACAATGAGTTTCGCAGCGGTCCATTTTACGGTGGCATTTTCCGTGGGGTACCTGATGACCGGCAGCGTACTGGTCGGCGGAGCCATTGCGCTGGTCGAACCAGCCATCAATACCGTCGCCTACCACTTTCACGAGAGAGCCTGGACTCACCTGGACAAGGCGCAGCTTAGTCCACCACAGCGCCTGGCGCGGCAAAGTTAGTTTCAAACTGAGTAACCAAGGAGACAGAGATGTTAGAGAATCGTGAAGGTCAAAACGTACCGCAGATAACATTCCGTACCCGACGCGATCACGAGTGGGTCGATGTGACCAGCGATGAAATCTTCAAGGGCAAGACGGTGGTGGTGTTTTCGCTGCCGGGCGCCTTCACCCCGACCTGTTCGTCCACCCATGTGCCACGCTACAACCAGCTCGTACCGGCCTTCCGGCAGCACGGTGTCGACGACGTCGTCTGTATCTCGGTTAACGACGCCTTTGTGATGAACGAATGGCGCAGCGAACAGAAAGCCTTCAACGTCACCTTCATGCCCGATGGCAACGGCGACTTCAGCCGCGGCATGGGTATGCTGGTGCCCAAGAACGAGCTGGGTTTTGGTGAGCGTTCCTGGCGTTACTCCATGCTGGTGAAAGACGGCGTCATCGAGAAGATGTTTATCGAACCGAACGTGCCGGGTGATCCCTTCGAAGTTTCGGATGCCGATACCATGCTGGACTATATTGCGCCGGGTGCTGCCAAACCCCTGGATGTCACTGTGTTCACGCGCGAGGGTTGCGAATACTGCGCGCGTGCCAAGGGCATGCTGCACGATGCCGGTATCCCGTTCGAGGAACTGGTGCTGAACCGTGATTTCAGCGAGGCGACAATACGCGCGGTCTCCGGTGCTTCGACGGTACCGCAGGTTTTCATCAACGGCGATCACATCGGCGGTTCAAAAGCCCTGGAGGCTCATTTGAGCGAGTCGAAGGCCGCTTGATCATCCCCCACCCCATCTCCCGCTTCGGGAGGTTTCGGTGGCCCAGTGACTGGGCCACCTTTTTTAAGACCGGACCACCGGTGGCTCTATGTCTACAACGGCTCGCCCCGCCCGCGTCGAAAAAAGGATTTGACTATGAAGTATCAGCACAATCACTCGCTGGAAATCGTGTCAGTCGACACAACCGACGAAGGGGTACTTCCCCCCCCCTAAACGGGTCGTTTGCTACAGTATTTTTCGGGTGGAAAGCGATTGGCGAGAGCTATCAAATTGATAGAAACAATCCATGATACGTATCAGGGCCCTTCGCGTACAATTACGGTCGAAATGCAAGTTCCAGGTGAGCCTTTTTCCGGTTGTTGGGTCCAACACTGTGAAAAATTTCTTAGCTACCTAAAGGAGACGACTCAAATGTTCAAACATACGATACCTTTACTTGCCGCTTTGGCGCTGGCGATTTCACCGGTGCTGCCATCAAGCGCGGCTTTCGCTCAGGGCGAGGCAAAGTCGAACCAGTTCTGGTGGCCCGAAATGCTGAACCTGGAACAACTGCGTTCGCACGATGCCAGATCCAATCCCTATGGTGACGATTTTGACTACGCCAAAGCGTTCAACAGCGTCGACCTCAAGGCCCTCAAAGCGGACATCGAAAAGGCACTGACAACGTCACAGGACTGGTGGCCGGCGGACTGGGGACATTACGGTGGCCTGATGATCCGCATGGCCTGGCACAGCGCGGGCACCTACCGCGTGCATGACGGCCGCGGCGGCGCCGATGGCGGTCAGCAACGCTTCGAGCCGCTCGGCAGCTGGCCGGATAACGCCAACCTCGACAAGGCCCGCCGGTTGTTGTGGCCGGTCAAGGAGAAGTATGGGCGCGATGTCTCCTGGGCCGATTTAATGATCCTGGCCGGTAACGTCGCGCTGGAATCCATGGGCTTTGAAACCCTGGGCTTCGCCGGCGGGCGCGCGGACGACTGGGAAGCAGATCTCGTCTACTGGGGCCCTGAAACCGAGATGCTGGGCAACGACAAGCGCTTCAGCAAGGACGGTGAACTGGAGAAACCGCTGGCCGCATTGCACATGGGCCTGATCTACGTGAACCCGGAAGGCCCCAGCGGCAATCTCGACCCGGTCTCCGCTGCCGCGGACATCCGTCAATCGTTTTACCGCATGGCGATGAACGATGAAGAGATCGTTGCCCTCATAGCCGGTGGCCACACGCTGGGCAAGGTCCATGGCGCCGTCAAAGCTGACTGCGTCGGCCCGGAGCCTGCTGCCGCCCCGATCGAACAGCAAGGCCTGGGCTGGAAGAACAAGTGCGGCAAGGGCAATGCGGAAGACACCATGACCAGCGGTCTGGAAGGCGCCTGGACGCAGACGCCGACCGCCTGGTCCATCCTCTACCTCGATAACCTGCTTCGCCTGGAGTGGGAAAAGCAGAAGTCGCCCGGCGGTGGCACAGTGTGGGTGCCAACCGATAAATCGGCACATAGCGCGGTACCCGACGCCCACATCGAGGGTAAACGCAATCCGCCGATCATGCTAACGACAGATCTCTCGCTGAAAGAAGACCCCGGCTTTCGCAAGATCACCGAGCGTTTTCTGAAGAATCCAAAGGAATTCGATGTCGCGTTTGCCAAGGCCTGGTTCAAACTGACGCATCGCGACCTGGGCCCGCGTGCCCGCTATGTGGGCAGTGAAATTCCGGAGGAAGTATTCATCTGGCAGGATCCGGTTCCGCCAGCCGATTACGTGCTGAGTGACAGCGAAGCAGACAACCTGAAAGCGAAGATCCTGAAATCCGGTCTGACTGTTCCCGAACTGGTGAGGACGGCCTGGGCATCGGCTTCCACTTTCCGAGGCTCGGACATGCGCGGTGGCGCCAACGGTGCGCGCATACGCCTGGCCCCGCAGAAAAACTGGGAGGCTAACGATCCGCAAGAACTGGCCAAGGTGCTGACCGCGCTTGAGAAGATCCAGAAAGACTTCGGCAAGCAGGTCTCCATCGCGGACCTTATCGTACTCGGCGGTGCTGCTGGCATCGAGAAAGCCGCCGCGGATGCCGGTCACAAGGTCAAGGTGCCGTTCCAGTCCGGGCGCGGAGATGCATCGCAGGAGATGACCGACATCCAATCGTTCGCGGTACTGGAGCCGACGGCGGACGCCTTCCGCAATTACTACAGCGACAAGGCCTACGCTTCACCGACCAGGATGCTGGTTGAAAAGGCCGACCTGCTCACCCTGAGCGTGCCGGAAATGACCGTACTGGTGGGTGGCATGCGCGCACTGGGTGCGAACAGCGGCGGCTCGCAGCATGGCGTACTCACCGACAAGCCTGGCACCCTGAGCAACGGCTTCTTTGTGAACCTGCTCGACATGTCGACCCAGTGGGAGAAATCATCCGGAGCGGAGGGCGTTTACAAGGGGCTTGATCGCAAGACCGGTAAGCAGAAATGGACGGCGACATCGGTAGACCTGGTATTCGGCTCGAACTCCGAGCTGCGCGCAGTTGCGGAGGCCTATGCCTCTGACGATGGCGAAGCACAATTTGTAAATGACTTTATTGCTGCGTGGAGCAAGGTGATGAACCTCGATCGCTTTGACCTAAGCTGAGCCCGGCGCAAACCGGCGCTCGAAAGCTTCCAGAACACAGTTCAGTTCGAGCGCCGCCGCTTTCCAGCATTAGTTACTGGTTTCCATGATGTTATCCATATCCATTTTACTGGTTGTGCGTGGGTCCTTTCAGTTGGAGATATACGACAAAAAATATTATACAAAACCTTTACAAAAGGGAAATGCTGGCCTAAAGTCTGAGTTAAGTCCGAAGCTGTTCGGACAACACTTCACTCGGAGGGTGCCCACATGAGCTAT
>Ga0316197_10002826_pt1 | contig 12366 bp, 10 predicted proteins | sample OudBiesiAoxic_MG_FD_204939 | JGI IMG/M metagenome (GOLD analysis project Ga0316197, IMG submission 204939) | Coastal sediment microbial communities from Oude Bieten Haven, Netherlands - site A oxic | ecosystem: Environmental > Aquatic > Marine > Coastal > Sediment | place: Netherlands...
ATTACTAAAGGTCGACCTGGAAGTTCATGTCCTAAAAAGTTTGTTTCATTAAATAAAGAATTCAAGGAAACAGGAATTTGTACCGCTTCAAGGGAATATCAATATTTAAAAATAAAAGAACTAGATAATAAAGATTTATCAAAAGAAGATTATCAAGATTCATTAAATAAAATAACAGAGAAAACATGCACTTGTGTTGGATTAGGTACTTCGGCATTATTGGCATATAATTTAGATACTAAGGTTGAAGGCCAAGGTGTTTCTGTTTGTCCCGGACCTAATATGGCGTATTATTCTAAAATTATGAGTTTGAAAAACATGACAGATCATATTTATGGAAGAGACAATATGATAACAAGAATGGATAGGCCTAATATGTTTATAAAGGAGCTTTATATCTATTTAGATTTTCTTAAAAATAAATTAGAAGAGGCAAAAAAAGGAATGAACAAAAAAGAAGAAAAATACCTGGTGGGATTTACCAATAATATGAAAGACGGCGTTTTGTACTATCAAAATTTATTTAAGAATTTCACAAATACCTTCAATGAGAAGAAGCAGTCAGTTTTAAATGATTTGGATAACGGTATAAAAACACTGCAGGATATTTATGCAGAAATTGAAAGATTGTCTTTAATTCCTGTGGAAAACTAAGGGTTCATCACATCATAATTTTTAAGCGATAAAACCTTACCGGTTTGTTTCATTTCATCAACGTATTGTGTAATTGTTTTATCTCTTAAATTTTTCAACAATTTTTCTTTAAATGGCGATACGATAAAATGTATGGGACAAGGCGATTCATCACTACATTTTGATAAACCTAAAAAGCAGTCGTCAAATTTAGCAGTTCCATCAATATTTATAACAATATCCCAAACAGCGTTTTCTTTGTCTTTTTTTGTTAAATAAAAACCACCATTAGGGCCTTTTGTAGACGAAACGAGTTTAGCTTTAGTAAGCTGCTGCAATAATTTAGCTAAAAAGGGTTGTGGTGTTTCTAGTTCTTCAGAAATTTTTTTGACACCAATCTTTTTTACTTCATCCGTTTCAATTGCTAAATAAAGAATGGCCCGAATAGCATATTTACAAGCATTTGATAACATAGGTTCCTTTTTGTTTTCAAACTTAATAAAAAAAGATATTTAAATCTTCAATTAAAATATTAATTTATATTTAGCAACTTTCATTACTTTCAAATATTATAAATTTTTTTCCTTAAATTGGTCTAAGTATGGTAAAGGTTAATTTAGCTTAAAAAACAACTACACATCGTTTTTAATTGTAATTTTGCGCACCTTATTTAATAATTAAAAATTATAACATTTGAAAGAAGAATATCATAAATGGTACTCACCAACCTTAAGTAAAGACATAGAAATGCTTGTTTTTGGGCATGCAGGTTATCCCGTTATATTGTTTCCAACAACGAGCGGGCGTTATTATGAGTGCAAAGACTTTAAACTTATTGATTCTGTAAAATGGTTTCTTGATGAAGGATTGGTGCAAATTTATTGCCCGGATAGTATTAATGAATTAAGTTGGTATAACAAAGAGATTCATCCAGCAGAAAGAGTAAAAAATCATATTTGGTATGATAAATTTATTTTAGACGAAGTAGTAAGTACTATATGTCATGAAAAAGGGCTTTCAAAGGTTGCTGTGGCTGGACCAAGTTTTGGAGGTTATCAAGCAGCTAACTTTGCATTCAAACATCCAGAAAAAGTTAGTCATATGTTTAGTATGAGTGGTGCATTTGATATTAAATCGTTTATGGACGGCTACTATGATGACAATGTATTTTTTAATAATCCGATGGACTTTCTTCCTGGAAGTAATCATCCGGATTTATGGAATATGAACATAGTATTAGGTGTTGGAGAATGGGACATATGTTTAGAATCTAATCAAAAATTAGCGAAAATATTAAGCGATAAGAACATACCATTTTGGTTTGATGAACGAAAATGGGCAGAACACGATTGGCCAATTTGGAGGCAGATGTTTCCACATTATTTATCAAAACTATAATTAAAACCATTAAGCATTATGAAAAAAATAGGCATTTTATTTGGACAAGAAAACACATTTCCTCAGGCATTCATTGACCGAGTAAATGAGAAAGGGATTAAAGATATTAAAGCAGAAGCTGTAAGTATTGAATCTGTCGAACAGGCAAAACCTACCGATTATGCTGTGATTATTGATAGAATATCACAAGATGTCCCTTTTTATCGTGCCTATCTAAAAAACGCTGCAATTTCAGGAACTGCTGTTATTAATAACCCTTTTTGGTGGAGTGCCGACGAAAAGTTTTTCAATAATGCTTTGGCTGAAAAAGTGGGTGTACCTGTTCCAAAAACCTTTATTTTACCGACATCTCACAGACCTCCAAATACAGATGAAAATTCTTTCAGAAACATGAAATACCCTTTTAATTGGGAGCAAATGTTTGAAACCATTGGTTTTCCTGCTTATATGAAACCACATGATGGTGGCGGATGGAAAAGCGTGTATCGTGTAGAATCTCCTGAGGATTTATGGGCTAAACATGAAGAAACAGAACATTTAGTAATGATGCTTCAGGAAGAAATCAATTTTACTGAATATTTCAGATGCTATGTTTTAAATACTGATAACGTTCATATTATGCAATATGAACCTAGAAATCCACATCATTTACGTTATGTAATTGATGGGCCACCTGTAAAAAAGGAGATCTTAGACTTAGTAAGAAAATATTGTATTCGTTTAAACAAGGCTTTGGGTTATGATTTCAATACCGTTGAGTTTGCAATAAGAGACGGTGTACCCTATGCCATAGATTTTTGTAATCCTGCACCAGATGCTGATATTAATTCAGTTGGTCAGGAAAATTTTGATTGGATAGTAGAAAATGCTGCTAATATGGCCATTGAAAAAGCAAAACAGTACAAAAAGGGGAAAATGAATTTAACTTGGGGAACTTTTGTGAAAGACCAAATTTTAGGTAAAAAGACACCGCTTAAATAAAAGAGCTTAATTATGGATTTCACATTAGGGATAGAGGAAGAATATCAGGTTATTGATCCAGAAACAAGGGAATTGGCTTCCCATGATCAGAAAATTGTTGTAGAGGCAGGAAAGCATTTAAATGAACAGGTAAAAGCTGAAATGCATCAAGCTGTTGTTGAAGTTGGAACGAACATATGCAACGATATTTCAGAAGCACGATCTGAAATTATACATTTAAGAAAATCTATTTCCGATATTGCTATCGACTTAGGTTTTAGGATTGCCGCTTCAGGGACGCATCCTTTTTCAGCATGGCAAAAACAGTTAATTACGCCAAACCCTCGTTATGATGAAATAGTCAACGAACTTCAAGATACGGCAAGATCAAACTTAATTTTTGGTTTACATGTTCATGTAGGAATTGCGGATAGAGCTTTGGCTCTTCATATTACTAATGCCATGCGTTATTTTTTGCCACATTTATATGCCTTATCAACAAATTCACCGTTTTGGGAAGGCAGAAATACAGGTTTCAAATCTTTTAGATCAAAAGTATTTGACAAATTTCCTAGAACCGGTATTCCAGGTATTTTTGACAATTTAACAGATTATGAAAATTATATTAATCTTTTAGTAAAAACGAATTGTATTGATAATCCCAAAAAAATATGGTGGGACATTCGTGTGCATCCATTTTTTCCGACATTGGAAGTTAGAATTTGCGATGTTCCGTTAACTATTGATGAAACTATAACTATAACAGCATTAATTCAAGCGCTTGTAGCTAAATTATACAAACTTAAAACTCAAAACTTAAATTTTATAGTTTATCATCGGGCATTAATTAATGAGAATAAATGGCGTGCAGGCCGCTATGGTATTGATGGTAAAATGATTGATTTTGGTAAAGAATGTGAAGTAAGTACAAGATCACTTATGGAAGAACTTTTAGAATTTGTAGATGATGTAGTTGATGATTTAGGATCAAGAAATGAAGTTGAAAATTTAAGAAATATTCTAAAAAATGGAACGGGAGCCGATAGACAATTGGAAGTTTTTGAAAAAACAAATGATTTAGTTAAAGTGGTAGATTACATTATGGAACAAACCATTTTAGGAACAACTTAGAAAAGTGATGATGCTGAAACAAAAAACTAGAATGGCTATTTTAGACATGAACAATGATGAGCCTAATCAAGGGTTACGCTGCATTGTTGATATTGCCAGGTCATTCCACGAAGACCTTGATTATACCGTGTTTAATGTGCGGGCAAAAAATGAATTACCTGATTTATCTTTTGATATTTATATTTCAAGTGGTGGGCCAGACAGTCCTTTAGAAAAAGGTCCATGGAGAGACCGTTATTTGAATTTGATTCAACAGTTGTGGGATTTCAACAAAAACGCAGTCGAAGAAAAGAAATTCGTCTTCTTAATTTGTTATTCGTTTCAGGTAGTTTGTGATTATTTTAAACTAGGTGAAATGAAACCTAGAAAAAGCACCTCATTTGGTATTTTACCTGTACATAAAACAAAAGCAGGTTTAACAGATCCTCTTTTAGAAGGGTTAGATGACCCTTTTTATGCTGTAGATTCGCGTGACTGGCAACTCATTCAACCGAGATTAAAAGTATTTAAAGAACATGGCGCTTCTATATTAAGTTTAGAGAAAATAAGAACCCATGTTGAATATGAAAGAGCTATTATGGCAGTTCGCTTTTCAAATGAATTTGTTGGAACTCAGTTTCACCCTGAAGCAGATCCCGTTGGTATGCATGCTCATTTTTCAGATGAAGTGATAAAGCAAACCGTTATTGATAATTTTGGAGAAGCCAAGTATAATCGGATGATGGATAGAATGGATGATCCGGACAAAATCATTAAAACCTATGCTCATATATTGCCCAAATTCATAAAATCATCCATTGAACAAACATCACAGCAATTAATATCATAATTAAGCAATGATTCCTGAATATCGTAAAACATTTAACGCACAGTTTAGTCAAGAAATTTATGAGGCGATGTTAAATGATGTAGTGCATAGTTTTGATTATACACCAAAGTTTAAAATTGCTGAAACACCAATTTTTATTCCTAAGATTTTAAAGACAAGATTGATTGAAGCCTGTAATGATATTATGTCTGTGATTAATCAGCCAAATTTTAAAGATTTAACTGAAGGTGCTTTTTTTGATGAGAAAATAAAAGTTCCAAATGAAGATGACCATTCAAAGTTCATACAATTTGATTTTGGTATTTGTTTAGATGATGAAGGAAATCCAACACCAAAACTAATAGAGCTACAAGGATTTCCATCGCTATATTTTTTTCAGGACTTTATGGAAAAAATGTATAAAAAGCATTATCATATTCCTGAAGGTTTAAGTATTCATCCACTTGGACAAACTTCCGAAGAATTTATTGAACTTTTACGCACTGAAATTGTAGGAGATACAAACCCCAAGCAAGTAATTTTATTAGAAATTGAACCTGAAAAGCAGGCTACCGCTATTGATTTTTATTGTACTGAAGCCATGCTTGGTATTAAAATATTGTGCATCAGTCAACTCATAAAACGAGGAAAATCGCTTTTTTATTTGGATGAAGAAGGTCAAGAAATACAAATTTTAAAAATCTACAATCGAATTATTTTTGATGAGTTAGATCTGCGAGAAGACTTAAAAACAGCGTTTAAATTTCAAGATGACGTCGATGTAGAGTGGATAGGACATCCGAATTGGTTTTTTAGAATTAGCAAGTATACAATGCCTTTGTTGAAAGGAAATTATGTTCCTAAGTCGTTTTACCTAAACCAATTGGAAGCTATACCAGAAGATTTAGAAAACTACGTTTTAAAACCATTATTTTCATTTGCGGGTGCTGGAGTAGAAATTCATGTAACCAAAGAAATGATTGCAGGTATAGATAATAAGGCCAATTATTTACTTCAAGAAAAAGTGGCCTATCATCCCATTATTGAAACTTTAGATGAGCCAGCAAAATGTGAGATTCGAATGATGTTACTACATAACAAGAAAGACAATACAACTCAGATTGTAAGTAACCTGATGCGATTAAGTAAAGGTGAAATGATTGGTGTTAAATATAACAAAGACAAAACCTGGGTTGGTGGCAGCACCGGTTTTTTTGAGGTATAGTTATTTTTTATTTAATATTATTGAGATTTATCAGGTGCCGGCAAACTAGCATGAAATTCTTCAGCAATACGCTTTGTATATAGGTCAAGCAATTCCAAAACTCGTTCACTAGATTCAGATACTACAATCATACCAATATGCCATTTCTTATTCATACGCCATACAATTTCCGAATCGGTAAAACTAGAAGTGTCAGGATGTTCATAACGGCTTAATGACACCACAATGCCAGCATAAGTATTTTTAGGTTTTGGTAATTTATATACTTGTTGTTTTAAGGTATCAGACTCAATTTTAGCCCATTCGCTCCATAAATTAATGCCCGATGCAAAAGCTACCATTTCAGCTAAATTAGCACCTCCAACTCTTGAAGAAGTTTCTAAGAAAAACAGGTCACCAGTTGCTTTAGAAACAATAAACTCAGTATGCGAAGCGCCAAACTGCATTCCAAAAGCCTTCATAACTTCAGCATTCATTTTAGCTAAGCTTTTTTCTAGTGGCGAACCTATTTTACATGTTGCGGACCTAAAAATACCGCCACCATGGGCCACTTCAAAAGGCGTGTCTAAATACCTGCTCACACGAGAGAAAATGACCTTACCATCTAAATTTAATCCATCCACATGATAAACATCACCTGGAGCAAATTTTTCAATTAAATAGTTATCGCGTTCATCGCCTAAGTCGTTAACAACCTGCCATAATTCATCTTTACTATGAATTTTCTTTATACCAGTAGCAGAGGCTTCTGAACGCGGTTTTAATAACCATGGAGGATTTACAGTATCTGTATATGCATTAATATCATCATTATTAAATAAAGAAGTAAATGCCGGAACATTAACGCCTTCTGTTCTTGCTTTAATTCGCATAGCAAGTTTGTCGCGAAAATAATGTGATGTAGTTTTTCCCATTCCAGGCATTCTGAAATGTTCTCGTAATGACGCTACTTTTTCAACATCAAAATCATCTAAGGCAACAAAACGATCAAATTTTATAGTTCGATATTTGAAAGCAATACCTTTAGTAATATCGCTATCATTCCAAGTTTCAATATAAAAAACATCAACAATAGAATCATGAGGCCAGTTTTCATGTTCTAACGTTTTCATAGTCAATAAATAAACATTATTACCTTCTGCTTTACAGCGTTTTAAAAAATCTACGCCTTTATAAAAAGTAGAAATACACAAAAAATTTAATGGCCTATTAGACATGATTGTTTAGATTAATGTTTTAATATAATTTGTTATGAGTTGAACGCCATAACCTGAAGCGCTTTTCATTTTTGAATAAGGCGAATCTCCAAACGAGACACCTGCAATATCAAGATGCATCCATTTCTCATGAGAGTTTGTAAATGCTTCTAAAAATTTTGCGGCCGTTATGGCTCCGGCAATTGGTTTGCCACTAAAGTTTCGTAAATCTGCAATATCAGAATGTAAATCATCTTCAAAATCAGCAAACAATGGCAATGGCCAAACACGTTCGTTTATTTCATTGCCAATGGTAGTTAAGGTTTTTGCCATGTCAACATTATTTGTAAACATTCCTGCAGCAGAATAACCCAAGGTTTGGACAACACTTCCTGTTAAAGTAGCTAAATCAATGAGCTGTTTTGGTTGAAACTGTTCTATAATATAGCTTAATCCATCTGCCAAAACCAATCGCCCTTCGGCATCCGTATCAATAATTTCAATGGTTTTGCCTGAATACGATGAAATAACATCGCCAGGACGGAAACTGTTACTACCCACTGCATTTTCTGCAGAAGCCACAACACCAACTATATTGATATTTAGTTTTAATTTAGCCACTAACTCCATAACGCCAAGAACAACAGCCGCTCCGCCCATATCACTTTTCATATAATGCAGATTGGCTGATGGTTTTATAGATAATCCGCCAGTATCAAACGTAATCCCTTTCCCAACGAGACCAATATCAACTTTAGCTCCAGGTTTAGCAAAATATTCCATCACAATAACAACCGGAGGATTAATACTGCCTTGACCAACGGCTAAAACGGCGCCAAATCCTTTTTTTTCTAATTGTTCCTTATTTAAAACAGTACATTTAAAATGGTTTTTTTCTGAAGATTCTGAGGCCCAGTTTCCTAAAAAATTCGGAGTTTTTTGATTTGCTGGCGCATCAATAAGTGTTTTTATTCTATTGATAGTGTCTCCTGTTGCTTTACATTCGTGTAATAAAGCAGAAATATCTTTTGAAGTCGCGAATTCAATGGACAAAACCGTATCATCCTCTTTTTTAGATTTAAATTGACCTATTTGATATGTTGCCATTTCAAATCCTATTGCTGCTTTCTTAATTTGATCTAAGGTTAAATTTTCAGCATCAATTTGAATGGATTTATTCCAATGGTTCTGATGGTCAAAACATAATTTTCTAAAAGGCTCACCTAATTTCAATGCATGCTTTTCTTCACCTAAACCTACAGCATATATTCTATTTCCTTTTGGTCCAAAAAAAAGTTGACTGGTTGAGAATTCACCCTCAAAATCTAGAGTTTTTGATGAAACCAAATTTTTTAACGGGTCTAAATGTTCTTTAAAACAAGGAACAATAAAATCCTTGTTAGTGTTAATTTTTTTTATGTGTTTATATGTCATGATTCTTTATTAAAAAAAAGCCATTTTATGGCTTTAGGGAATTCTTCGCGCCAATGCACCTCAGAATGATTGCCTAGTTCATTCACTGAGAAATGAAAATCAATATTATGTCCGTTTACCATTTTCTCGTTAATAATGCTTTCAAATTTCTGAGCATTTGGCAAATGTTCTTTACTTTCTTGTCCACCGGAATACAAATAAATTTTTGATTTTTGTAATGGTTCAAAGGATTTAGTATGATTAAAAATAGTTTTTGAAATCCACAAACTAGGCGAAAAAATCAACATTTTTCCAAAAACCCCAGGGTTTGATAAGCCTGCATGAAGACTAATTAAACCGCCCATAGAACTACCACCAATTCCAGTATGATCAAAATCTGTCAATGTTCTGTATTTTTTATTAATGTACGGAATTAATTTTTCAATCATAAATTGAATGTAAAACACGCCTTTTCCTTCTCCAAAACGTGGATGATAATAAGGAAGATATTCAAGAATGCGTTCTTTTTCACCATGATCAATAGCAATAATTATGATATCATTAAATCCTTCCTCCGCTAATTTAGCCATCGATTTATCAATGGCCCAATCTCCATATGGCGCTGAAGGATTGAATAAATTTTGTCCATCTTGAAGATACAATACCTGATATTTTTTATCTGTATTATAATAATCATGTGGCAATAATGCTGAAATTTTTCTAGTGGCATTTAAATGAGGTATTTCATATGCCTCCTCAATTATTTCAATAATAGGCTCAAACTCCGTTACTGTCATTAATAGTAATTTTTTAAAATGTCTTTATATATTATAGTTGAAAAATGGAGCTTTAGCAAACAATTTCAGCCTAATATTTCTTGTAAAACTTTGAATAAACCTCACTTTAAAACTAATATTTCAAAGTATTAATTAGTTTAAGGATTTTAATCTTCAAACTTAATAAAAAAAGCCACTTTAATCTTTAATTATATAGATAATATTGAAATTGAATTTTAATTTAAGAATATTTGATTATTTTTTATTTATGTATTATTTTACTTGCAAAACCAACCATTCTACAATAGACTATGCTTCGAAAAATTATTTTTAAATCATGCTTTTCAGAAATAGGCGCCGTTACTTGTTTTTTATTTTTAACAAGTTTGGCTAGTTTTTCTCAAAAAGCCAATTCAAATGATATAGTTGAATCTTTTGAAGCGTACTCGGACTTACCAAGAGAACTTGTTTATGCACATTTAAATAAATCAGTTTATGTTAAAGGAGAAACTATTGGTTTTACGACATATATTTTTGATAAAAGTGATAAAAGATTGTCTAAATTAACCACTAATTTGTATTGTTCAATTTCAGATGAAACAGGAAAAATTATTAAGAATAAATTGGTGTTAGTTAATGAAGGTGTTGCCAACGGCAGCTTCTTTGTTGACAGTTTATTTACATCAGGTAATTATGTTTTTAAAGCATATACTAATTGGATGAAAAATTTTAATGAGCAAAATTTTTATATGCAAAGTGTTAAAGTAATCGATCCAGAAATTGAAAGTAATGTTGTTCCAAAAGTTATTAGTTCAAAACTTGATGCGCAGTTTTTGCCTGAGGGGGGTCATTTTCTTGCAGATACGGAAAACACCATTGGTGTTGTAATTAAGGATGAACTTGGATTTGGAATTCCCAATTTAGAATGTCAATTATTAAATGATGAGGATAAGGTTATTAATATTTTTAAAACGAATCAATTTGGTATAAGTAAATTTTCATTTGTTCCTGATGGTATTAAGCAATATAAAGTATCCATTAATTTTGGAGGTGCCAAACAAATATTTAATATCGATACAGCTGAATTAAGCGGGTTAACAATGGCTTTAAGTGATTTGTATGATAAAGTAGTGATACGAATTTCAACTAATAAAAGCACCATAAAGAGCTTACGTAATAAACAGTATAAATTAATGATTCATAATGGTTCGGAGATTAAAACTTCAGAGGTTAAATTTGGAAAAGATTTAAGTGTCACCCAATATATTAATTACCAAGATTTGTTTACAGGAATAAATATTTTTACTGTATTTAATGAAAACAATAAGCCTGTGTTGGAACGATTATTTTTTAATCATGATGGCATCAATGTTATACAAACTGATGAAATATCATTAAATAAATTATCAGACTCTACTATGGTTTCAGTAAATTTTAAGGATGTTGATGTCGATGTGTTTAATAATTTCGGGATATCTGTGCTTCCTGAAGAAACGAAAGCTTACAATCACCATCATAATATCATTTCTTCTACATATTTACAACCATATGTAAAGGGCTTTATCGAAAGTGCATCGTATTATTTTACAGATATAAATAGAAGAAAACAACACGAATTGGATAATTTATTGCTCACGCAAGGTTGGAGTAGTTATGATTGGAATTTTATTTTTAACAACCCACCTAAAATGTTGTATGAGTTTGAAAACGGTATACGTTTTAAAGCGAATGTGAATAGCGCAAAAACACTAAAATATGTGTTGTATCCAACTGCTTATAATGATTTAGAAATATTTGAACTAAATGATAAAACAGAAATATTTGAGAAAAAGAGCCTATTTCCTTTTGATGGTGAAACCATACGATTAAGTGAAATTACAAAAAATGACATTGTAACCAAAGGTAGTATATATTTACAGTTTAGTCCTTCTAAAATTCCAAATATTGAAAAGTATACTAAGACTTTGCCGTTAAAAGAGAATGTATATTTCGACTCCAATTTATTGCAGCCTTTGCTCGCATCGTCATGGACAGAATTTGAACAATTAGATGAGGTTTTAATTGAAGTAAATAAAACACAAGAGCGCATTGAAAAACTTCAAAAATCTATTTATGGAACGGTTGATGTTTTTGATGATAGTAAAAGAAGAATGAATTTTGATTTTGCTTCATATTTAAGGTCAAACGGGTATCAAGTTAATCAAATAAATAACGATTTCATTATTACAAGAAGATATGGTGGATTTAGAGGGAGAACTCCCATTATTTATATCGATAGGAGATTAATTTTAGACAATGCAGAGTTAATGTTTTTTAGAATGGATTTGGTTGATTACGTTATTATTAATGATTCTGGTTTAGGAGAAGGTTTTAGAGGCGCTGGTGGGGTTATTGAAATTTTTACAGACCCAACCTTAGCTTATAAGGATAATCCGGAATTATCGACTTTTCAGGAAATTGATATTCCGTTAACGTTTACAACTCCAAGCCGGTTTTATGTGCCAAAATACAGTTCTTATTTAAGTCGCTTTTATAATGAATATGGAGTTATTCAATGGTTTCCTAAAATGAAGGTTGATAAAAACGGAAGAATATTATTCAAAATTGAGAGTCATGGAAAATCCAGCGTGAAACTTTTTATTGAGGGAACAGCCAATAACGGTAGCTTTATTTCGGAAACTAGAATATTACAATTTGAATAAAAAAAAACAAGACCCTGCGAAAGTCTTGTTTTTAAAACATAAGTAGTGGGATTTTTTTATTTTCCTAACATCATTAATTCATTACATACAATTTCTGTAATATATCTTTTTTCGCCAGTCTTAG
>Ga0316197_10002827_pt1 | contig 12362 bp, 8 predicted proteins | sample OudBiesiAoxic_MG_FD_204939 | JGI IMG/M metagenome (GOLD analysis project Ga0316197, IMG submission 204939) | Coastal sediment microbial communities from Oude Bieten Haven, Netherlands - site A oxic | ecosystem: Environmental > Aquatic > Marine > Coastal > Sediment | place: Netherlands...
TGTGCGCCAAATCGAAAGCCGGGCGCTGAACAAGCTCCGCCGCTCGCACCAGAAGCACTCGCTTCAGGGTTTCCTTCGCTAGCATCCCCTGCTGCGATTTTCGACAGCACAGCGTTTCGTGTTCGCAGTTTCTGACCGACACAACGTTGGAAACGCAAAGACGCCGCGAAGAAGAAGATTTGTGTGTATTCGCGCTCTTCGCGTCTTCGCGGTTACAAAGCCGTTGCGGCTGGAGATGGCAGAGAATCAGGGGGGCGGTCGCCGACTGGTGGATTCGATGGCTCTGGTCCAGGTGCTTCGGGTGTTATTCGCTATCGTTATCGGGATCGCTATCGCTATCGATGTCCTCTTCGGGCTCGGGTTCAGCTTCGGTCGACACCGCGGGCGCCGACTTCCGAACCACCCTCGTGCCGGAAAGGATATCGTGCAGTGTCCGTTTGTCGTAGCGAATCAACATCAAAATATGTCCCCATTCGAAGGTCATCGAGCTGACGCAGTAGGCGGCGAGACGAAGCAGGGCGCGAGTTGGACCAATCGGATACCGCTGCCTATAGTCGGTGATCCTGAGACCAACCGCCCACTTCCCTGGAGTCGCTCCGAGAAGGCCCCAACCGACCACGAAGTAACACCACCAGAGCGCGATCCACAAACCGAGAATTCCGCTGGCATGGGCCAGCCATTGCGGATCAGACGTCGCCTTGGCGAGTTGATCGATTCCTCCCCAAGCGGCACTCCAATCGAATTTCTTGCTCACGGGGATTGCAAGCAGCATGCAAAGGCCACAATACATGGCCATGTCGAGAATGGTTCCGGCGAGACGCCACGTGAGGCCGGCCGGTCGCCACCCGTCGGCGAAATCTAAACGATGGTCGGAAAGGAGCCTGTAGCCCATTGAGTCAGCGGCGCCTTTCGGGCGCCGTGAAGACCCTTTTTCGTTGACTTCTCGGCGCGTACTCAGAGTACTTCTCCTCGAACTCGCCTCAATTGCCTCGTCGCGGCCCTCCGAAATCTACCCGTCATCAATGGCCTACAGGCTCCTACATAGGAGTCAATCCGCCACTTCGCTGGTGAACGAGCCACAGGCCGGAGTAGGCATGGAGAAATCGGAAACGCGATCGGTAAATGTACTCCAGCTGCTGGGTGTCACCCCGGAAGAGCATGTCGTCGATGAACCACTGGAAGCGGCGATCCGAATCGCGCGCCCGCTCAAGGCTTCGCGCGGAGTGCTCGAGCAGTTCGAAAAGGCGATCAGGATTGTTGGCATCTTCGAGCCTCGTGATCTCGTTGGCCTCCTCCTCCATTTTGACCCTCAATGCGGCGCTGACGAGGAAAAACCGATCGAGTTCCCACTCCGGAGTGCCCTTTTCGACATCTCCCTCGGCCAACCTTCGATAGGTTTCGATTTCCCTCGGTTCCAGGTTGAGGTTCCGAATCTCGGGTGCAGACGCGATTTGAGCCGGCAGGCGGTCCCACACGATCATCTCTAGGGCGAACATAATCTTGTGGAGGGTTTCATTGAGGAGCGGATCGGGTGGCAGGAGGTTCTCGAGCGACGTCTCCTCGATTTTTTCGTCAATTTCTTTGCTGCCGGTCTGACGAACCTCCTCCTCCGGTGGCTGGACTTTGAACGAGGCGGTACGGGCTGTCGAGGATACCGTCACAAGTTCGGAATTCGAGTGCGGCGGTCGTTTCGAGGCTGGATCAAACTGCGCCATAACCGCCTGCATCGCTCGTGTCATTTCGGAAATATCATCGCGCTTCACGTTGTCCTTGCGCACCCTGGCCTCGTAGCGCACGCGAATCGTTCGAAATTCCTCGAGCTGTTTTTTGAGGCCTTCACTCGCCAGTTCGGGGTGGCGATCAAGGTAGCGTTCGATGTCGAAGATCCGGTTGGCGTTTTCGACGACCTTTCTCTCTTCGGTTTCGTACAATTCCTTGAATCTGTTCTTTGCGACGATATTGGTGGTCGTAATCTCGACCAACATCGACGGGTGAAGGGCTGTTTTGCCGAGGCGCTGCTTGAGTCGGCGATATCTCTCGTAGACCTTTGATTCGACGAGGGTCGTGTAATCTTCGATCGATTCCAACTCGTTCCGAATCGCCTGCACCGCCGCGGCAAGTGGAGTTTCCTCTGCGAGAGGCAACGGCGGCAAATCAGTGATCTGCGAAAGGCGTTTGAAGTTCGGAAAAAGGTCAGCTGGGTCTTTGGGTTCCCCTCGCCCATCTTCCCCCCGGGTCTCCGCCAGCCGCGTAAAGAGAATGTCGAGCTTGTCGAGGGTGTCCTGCTCGAAGTATGTCGATTGCAGATAGAACTTGAGCAGAGCCGTGAGGATCTTTTCATCCTGGCGCTTGATGTGATCGAAGAACTTGCGCATGACCGAAGGAGGGAACTGGCTTTCGATCCGCGCCAGCTCCCGATGAATCCGGTCAAGCTCTCGTTCCAGCTGATCCAGCTCGGGTGTGGCATTGACGGAACCCTCAATTCCAATCTTGTGGACGAGCTCCTTCAATCGCTCGTGAAGGCCCTGAAAATTGTAGGTGTAGGGCATCGGGCCTTCGCCGAGGTGGCTGAGGACCCCGCCGATGAACTGATAAAAAGTCCACAACGACCTGAAGCGGTCGGAAAGCGTGGTATACCGAACGCTCGAGGAACGGTCGCTGGGAGCCTGCATCAGCTTAGGATACACCGCCTTGCGGTGGCAGACAATTCGGAGGATTAAAGATGTTGGGACCGATCGTGGTGAGTAGCGAGCAGATTGCATCGATGGTGGATCGTCTTGCCAAGGAGATTGAATCCGACCTCGAGGGGAAGGCACCCGTCTTCATTGGGGTGCTGAAAGGGTGTGTGTTTTTCCTCACAGATCTCACCCGGCGCATCCGCTCGTCGGTCGAGTTGGATTTCATCCAGGTCTCGAGCTATGGCGCCAGCACGACCTCGTCCGGTTCGGTTGTGCTGGTCAAGGACATCACGGTCGATGTCCGTGACCGTGATGTCTATCTGATCGAGGATATTGTCGATACGGGCATCACCCTGACCGATGTCATCAATCTCATCGAGGCGCGCCATCCGAAGTCCGTTCAGGTGGTGGCACTTTTGTCGAAACCATCACGGCGCAAGATCGAGGTTGACGTTGCATTCCTCGGCACCGAGATCGAGGACCTCTTCGTGGTTGGCTACGGACTCGATTTTGGTGAGGCGTATCGGAATCTTCCCGACATCCGCGTGCTCGAGGAATAGAAACTGCCGCGTCCGCATCCGCGCCCGAAGACTTGGGGCTTGAGACCTGGGGCTTGGGGCTCGCCTCGACCTATTGGGACTCCGTAGAAACCGACCTCGATCCGCAAGCCTCAAGCCTCAGGCCTCAGGCAATAGAATCATTGCGTGACAGGTTTCAAAAGCCAAGTTAGAATGTGCCAACACGGGCCATAGGGATACGAGGCCGATGACGGGGGACGGATGAAGCCGAGCGAATACCGCGTGCTGATCCGAGGCGCCGGAGAGCTGGCGTCAGGGACCGCCCACCATCTCTATACGCAGGGTTTCCAGAACATCCTGATGCTCGAACGACGGTATCCAAAAGCTGTTCGTCGGCAGGTGTGTTTCTCAGAGGCGATCCTCGATGGCACGACCAAGGTGCAGGGGGTGCTCGGCCGGTACGTCCGCAACGTCGACGAGGCCGAGGCGGCGAACGAGGCGGGTGCGATCGCGATCGCGGCGCTCGATCTCGATGAGGTGCTCCATGGCTGGCAACCGAAGATATTCATCGAGGCTGCGATGCTGCGCAAGAACTGGGGTCTGAAACGGGAGATCGCACCGGTTGTGATTGCTCTCGGTCCGGGCTATGTCGCACGCAAGGACTGCGATGCGGTGGTCGAGACTGTGCGAGGGCCGCAGGTCGGTGCCGTTCTTGAAGACACTGGTGAGCGCCTCGTGGATGAGCCGCCAGCGGAGATCATGGGCTACGGTGATGAGCGGGCCGTCAAGGCCGTACGAGATGGCATCTTTTTTACCCAGCAAAGCATCGGCGGTCGGGTTGAACGTGGCGAGCGGATTGGAACCGTGGTTTCCGTTTACGGCGTTGAAGATTTCCGGCAGGGTGTTCCCGTGGATGCGTCTTACCCGGTGACGGCAAGAATCTCAGGTGCCTTGCGGGGTTTGCTTCGGGATGGTGTCCCGGTCAAAAAGGGTGACCGGATTGCCGACATCGATCCGCGCGGCAACACTGAAGATCTCGATCACATTTCGGACAAGAGCCGCCGGGTTGCTGAAGGAGTCCACGAAGCTCTCCTCGGGTTGATTGCCGAAATGGAGCGCCGTCGTCCGAAGGCGCGAAAGAAGCCTGGCGCTAAAGCAGCGAAGAAAAGGGTCAAACCCGCTCCCTCGAGTCGTGCGAAAGTGACTGCGAAGAAGGGCGCCGCGGCCAAAAAAACGGTTGTGAAATCGAAGCCGAAACCGGCCGTAAAACCGGCGGCGAAGACAATGCCGCGAGGTGCGAGGCGCTCGACAAAGGGTTGAGACAGCGGCGGGGTACCGTGGCAAATTTTCGGCAAAGGATCACGCGCGCGACGTGGCGACTGCGACCGCCGGTGCTGGCGCTCGGCGGGGGTGGCGCGCGCGGTTTCGCGCATCTCGGTGTTCTCCAGGCCCTCGATGAAGCTGGGTTGACCGTCCGCGCAATCGTCGGCACGAGCATGGGTGCGGTTGTTGGTGGGATGTATTTCGCGCTGGGCTCCGCCGCACGCGCAACCGATCTTTGGCGTGAAGCGTTGGAAAGAGATCTGATTCCGACGGTACGGCCGATTGGGGGGATCCCCGACGCAGACTCCAAGGAGCACCCGCTGATCCAGGTCGCGCGGCGAATTCGCAACCGCGTCGTGATTTCCTTTGCCATCAACAAAGGCACGGTTCTCGAGGACTCTGCGCTGGTGGAAGCGCTCGAGTTCCTTGTCCCCGATCTTCAGTTCTCGGACCTTCCGAAGCCGTTCGTTGTGGTCGCGACCAACCTCGAGACCGGCGCAGAGGAACGGCTGCGTTCCGGTCCGATTCGGCCCGCTATGGTGGCGACGAGCGCGATTCCCGGCATGGTTCCGGCGGTCAAAATTGACGGTCGGCCCTTGGTCGACGGGGGCGTTGTGGCAGAGGTCCCTGCGGTCGCGGCGCGGGAAGAGGGCTGGCCGGTGATTGCGGTAGATGTCTCACTGGATGTACCGCCGATCAGGGAAGACGATCTCGTCCTCGACACCATGATGCGAACCCAAATGATGACCGCCCGCCTCCTGCGCCGACGTCAACTTCTCTCTGCGACTCATGTCATCCGTCCGAAGGTGGGCGACGCGAGATGGGCCGAATGGAATCGTTTCGATGAGTTCATCGAATGCGGACGCAATGCGACTCGCGAGTTCCTCGGTTTGTGAACCGCTCGAAAAACCACAGAGTCACAAAGTTCACAGAGCCGCCCACCCATCCAGTTTGCCCGCAGATCACGCAGATCCACCAACCCAGTCAAACAACGCAGAGCCTCCCGCCCGCCCACCCAGGAGAACCACCAAGACACCAAGGGAAAACACTTAGGAAAAAGAACGAGTAAATCGCTGAGCCGCCATCCCGGACAAGACTGCCCACAGATCACACAGATAGACCCAGATCCGCTCATCGAAAAGAAACGCAGAGGCGCAAAGACGCAGAGGCTCAGAGAAGCGGAAGCTGAGCGTGAAAGGCGGTCGCGCTTGTTGACGGCAGAACGACAGGCGATCAGGAATCGCCTGTCGCAGGTGAAAAGCCGGTCACCTCCGAAAGCCTCAGTCGCCGTTGACCTGGCGGTGGCGTTCCTCCGCGCGACGCAGCCACTTGCGCCAGGTGGGGGAGGCCTCGAGTAGGCGGGTCACGGTCGTCGGCTCGAGTCCACGCTGCTGGAGGGCGTCGAGGAAAACCGGCAGTTCCTGCCAGGGTGGCTCCTCCCGTTCGGTCGCCATATGCATGAGGATGATCCCGCCCTCGAGTTTCGGAAACTGAATCAGGCGCTCCATGATTCTCCGAGAGCTTTTATAGAGCGATGAATGCTCATCTGCGACCCAGTCGTGCGAATCGAGAGACGCCCCTTCGAGCGAACTCCAGCGTACGTGGAGGTAACCCATCTCGAGCGCCCATCCGCGGAGGGCGCGGTTTTCCTCTCCGTAAGGCGCTCGCCACAACGGTTGCATGGAGTGGCCGGTAGCCTTGACGAAGGCCTCTTCGGCCCGCCGGAGTTCCTTTTGGAACCGTTGCTTTGTGACCTCTGGAAGGAGCCGATGACGCCGGTTATCCGCGTAGGTCGTGAGGTGTGGATGCGAGTAGGTGTGGTTGCCGATCTCATGGCCTGAGAGGACGGCGCGGCGAACGATTGACGGGTACCGCTCGATAAAGCGTCCGGTGACGAAGATCGTGACTTCGAGATCATGTTGATGCAGGAGATCGAGAAGCTCGGCGGTACGGTTGGTGGACGCATTGCCATCAAAGGTGATGGCAATATTCGGGCCGGCATCCTGCACCAGCTGAAGGACCGGCGGTGCCACCAGAGGTGTCGGCACCGTCCTCGCATCAGCGGAGGGCGTGTCGGGTTGCCCAACCCATGTCCGGCCGGGCGATTCCATTGGCGAAGATTTTGGAGTGGCGGTCGGTGTCGTTGTTTCAGTTGGCGTCGAAGTTCTGGTTGGTGTCAATTTCTCGGTGGGTATCGGCAACGCAATCTCGAGGCCTGAACTCGTCAGAGGAACTATCTGGAGCATTCCCTCACCCGAACTCAAGTTAAGATCTTCAGAAAAAGCGTGGCCCTCGTCATCGAGTGTAATGACCCCGAGTGGCTTCCCATCACGAAGCAACAAAAGGCGAGCTCCGGGTGGACCAGTCGATTCGATGCGCAGACCACCTTCTGATACGACGAGGTCGGCCGAGATGTCTATTGGTTCTTCTGCGATGGGACGGGTACTCTGGTTGCCGCGGCTCACCTCGACCAGCTCGGCAACCTTGATGCCGACGGCCGAAAGCAGCAACGCCGAGGCGCCTGCCACGACTGCGATGACCCACGCGGAGTGGAGTGGTTGGCGAGCATTCGAAATCGCTCGGTCGATGCCGTCGCGTAGAGCTCCTACGGTCTGGCATTTACGGCCGCAATAGACCCGACCCTGGTATCTCTCGAAACACACATCGCACAACCACTTTCGACAACTTCGGCAGCGTTGGCCGGCCTCCTTGGAAGGGTGGTTGACGCAGCGAGAGGTTACGCGCATCTGCGGCCGAATTCTCTAAAGAACTGCCGGTGTCGATTGGAAGAAGCGAGCTCTGGAGATGTTATGGTTGTCGACCTACGGGTAACTCGTGCGTGGTCACTCGACTCGTGCCGAGCCGAAAGGGGGCTGACGGTGTGGAACGTTCCCAATCTTCTGACCGTGTTTCGCATCTTTTTGGTGCCGCTCCTCGTAGTGGTCTTATTGACTGAGGTGCCCGACAAGGAATACTGGGGACTCGGGATTTTCCTGTTGGCCGCTCTGACCGACGCCCTTGATGGAATTATAGCCCGCCGGACTCAGACCATCACGACGACAGGTGCGATGCTCGACCCGATCGCCGACAAGCTGTTGATGAGCGCAGCCTTTATTTCGTTGGTCGAGCTGCAACAAGCGCCGGCTTGGATGGTGACACTGATCGTAGGCCGTGAGTTTGCGGTCACCGCCCTCCGAATGATTGCCCTCGAGCGCGGAATCGCCATTTCTGCCAACTGGCTGGGCAAGGCCAAAACGACGAGCCAGATCATCACGGTGTCGATCCTCATCTTCAGCCTCAACTCGGACCGCTGGGACTCCATCGCTCTTATTGCCCTATGGATCACGGTGGCTCTGACCGTGGCATCGATGGTTGTTTACTTCTGGCAAAATCGTGGCGTTTTGAGGGAGGCCGGCGCGTGAGCAAAGGGTTGCTGCCACGGCGGCTGCCTCTTCACCTGGTTCGATTCGGTCGCTCTTACCCGCGTGTGGTAGCGATCGGCGCCGCTCTGACCTGGGTTGTCGCTGTACTGCTTGCATCCCGTGTTCAAGTGGAGACCGACATCCTTTCCCTGGTGCCGAGGAACAACGCGGTTGTCGAAGGTTTCAAGAAAACCGTCGAGCGCTTCGGATCGGTGGATACGTTGCTGATTGTGATCCACCTTGAGCAAGATCGCGCGCTCGAGAACTCGATCGATTTTGCCGATCGGCTCGCCCAAAGCCTTCGCGACTGGGACGATATCGATTGGGTCGAGTACCGGGTGGACAGCACCGCCGAGGCGGCGGTGCCGCTGCTCGATCGTGCCACCCTGTTTCTTGAGCCGACGCAACTGGACGAGATTCTGGCGGGGCTCGACGCTGAGGGTCTCGAGGAGACCGCGCTGCGCCTTCGCGGTCAGTTGATGGCTCCGCAGAGTCTGGTGACCAAGGATCTCATCCGCCTCGACCCTGTCGGTATTTTGCCAAAGATCCTGGCCAAAGTGCGGTTTGGAGGAGTCGGGGTGCGGGTCGACCCTAATACCGGGTGCCTTATCGACGATGGCCGGCGCTTTTTGTTGATGATGGCGAAACCGGTACGTCCGGCGCAGGACCTGAAATTCGATCGATACCTTGTGACCTCCATCGAAGAACGTGTCGACGCGGTATCCCGGGAGTGGATCGAGACCGGCGGTGAAAACTCGGCGCCGCGGGTCGAATTCACCGGTGGCTACGTGGTTGCCCTCGACGACGCTCGCCTGATCACCTCGGACATGGTGGTTGGCCTCGTGTCGTCGCTTGCCGGGGTCATGGTACTGTTCCTGCTCGCCTTCCGCAGCCGTGCGGCACTCGTCTACGCGTTTTTCCCGCTGGTAACAGGGATCGCGCTGACCTTCTCGTTTGGTGCTGTTTCCCTGGGCCGAATCAACTCGCTGACTTCAGCATTTGGTGGTTTGGTGATCGGTCTCGGTATTGATTTTGTCATCGTCCTGTACGCCCGTTATATCGAGGAACGTCAGAACGGAGGGTCTCATCCCGAGGCGATTGACGCCATGGGTCGATTCACCGGCGTTGGGGTGCTCCTGGGCGCCGTGACCACCGCTGCCACCTTCTTTTCATTCCTGGTGACCGATTTCGTCGGGCTGTGGGAACTTGGGCTCCTTACGGGTACGGGGATTCTGCTCCTGGTGGTCACCGTGTTTCTGTTGTTGCCGGCGATGTTGACGCTGATTCAGCAAAAGGTCCGGCTGGACCGACCCCTTTGCCTCCGGTCCTTCGGCACCGATATTCTTTGCCGTGCAGCCCTCTCGAGGCCGCGCCGGACCATCGTCGTCACCCTTGTTATTACCGTGTTGCTCGGTATCTCTGTTCGACAGCTCCGCTGGGATGACGATTTCAGAAACATGCGGTCCGGGGACAACCGTGCGATCGAGCTTCGGCAGGAGGTGATGGACGCGTTCAATCTCAGATTCTCGCCCATGGTATTGCGGTTTGACGGTGCAGACGAAGCCGAGGCGCTCGCGAAGTGTCGCGCGATCCTGCCCGAGCTCGAAGAGCTGGTCGATGGAGAAAACCTGGTTGGTGTCGACACCATCGCCGGCATTGTTCCATCTGTAGATATCCAGCAGCAGCTGATCGTTCGCCTCGAAGAAGCTGAGCCCCTCCTCGAGGGTTTGGATGCCCGTTTCGAGGTTGCTCTCCGGGGGGCGGGGCTCAACCCGGTCGCGTTCCGGCAGGGCATCGATCATCTGATCGCGGCCCTTGCCCGTCGTGAACCCCTGTCTCTGTCAGATCTCGAAGGAACCTCTCTCGCCAGGGTCATCGAGCGATATGTTGCGGAGGGAGATGGTGAGGTTTCCTCGGCGATCTACTGTTACCCACCGGTGGGGAAGTGGCGACGGGGGGCTTCGCCGGCCCTTGGAGAGCTGTTGGCGAAATACCCGGGAGCTGTCCTCGCTGGGCCCAACATCATCTCTGCCGAGTTGCGGAAGATCGTCTGGGACGATGCTATCAAAGCCGCGATCCTCGGTATCGTGATGGTCTTCGTTTTGATGTGGGCGGACCTGGGTGGTCCGCTTCGTGCCCTTTTCGCGTTGTTGCCGCTGTTCGTGGGGATGGTGTGGATGCTCGGTGGAATGGCCTTGATGGGTCTTCGCCTCAACTTCTTCAACATATTCGTCCTGACGATGATCGTCGGAATTGGAGTTGATTACGGAATTCACCTCCTGCACCGTTGGTATGAGTCGGGTGGTGACCCAACCGCCGTCGCTGAAACGGCCAAAGCGATCGCGGTTGCCGCGATGACTACCATGGTCGGTTTCGGATCGCTCGTACTCTCGCACTATCCGGGTTTGCGATCTGTGGGTGGGGCTGCAATCCTCGGAGCGTTGTCAACAGCTATCCTCAGCATTACTCTACTTCCTGCACTTCTGTTGAAGAAGGAGAAACCATGATTCAAAAGTTGAAGCCAAAGGATCTTCGCTGGCGGTGCCCAGTGAGCTGGCTGCCGAAGAAGGACTCGACCTCCATTAAGCCGGCGAGCACGATCGTAGCTCAGGACCGGGCTGTAGAAGCCATCGGTTTCGGCCTCGCGATGCGGGGAATCGGCTTCAACGTTTTTGTTACCGGCATGTCGGGTACTGGACGTTTGACGACCATCAAGAGTTTTGTCGAGAAACTCGCAGAGGGCGATGACAAGCCCGACGATATCTGCTTCGTCTTTGATTTCAAGAAGCCGGAAGAGCCGTCCGCGATCTTCCTCAAGGCGGGTGCGGGGCATCGGCTCAAAGAAGGGATGGCTGGGCTCATCGAAGAGCTCTCTTCCAGCCTCCCGGCGATCGTCAACGACCGTGAGTTCCGGTCTCGAATCGAGCGAGCGGTCGAACCGTTGCAGCGTCAGGAGCGCGAGGCCATCGAGGCATTCGAAAAGGAAGTTGGCGAGGCCGGCTTCGTTCTCGTTCAGGTACAGGCGGGAATGGTCACGCGACCCGAGATTTTGCCGGTGGTCGAGGAGCAGGCGGTTCCCCTCGAAAAGATGGCAGAGCTGGTGGAGGCGGGAACTCTCACGACCGAAGATGTCGAACGATTCCGGGAGACCCACAATAAGCTTTCGGAAAAGTTCCGAGACGTCTTTCAGGAAGTGGCTGAGATCCGGCGCATGGTGCAAGATCGGGTGGAGGACGTGCGGCGTAAGTTGCTGCAACCGTCATTCGATTCTGCAGTCAAAAGGATCCGCAAAGACGTGGCTGATCCGCGTGCCTTTCCCTACCTCGATGATGTGGCCACCGATCTCGGAGAGAATCTCGGGTTATTCATGATTTCGGAAGAAGAAAATCCTCTCGACGGTGACCGATTCATGCGTTGGCGGGTCAACCTGGTGGTCGACAACACTGATGTCAGTGGACGTCCGGTGGTGATGGAAACTGAACCCAGCTACACCAACCTCTTTGGCACGATTGAACGAACCCTCACCCAGTCCGGCGAGGCCGCGACCTCGTTCATGCGCATCCGTGCTGGAGCGCTGATGCGAGCCAACGGGGGCTTTCTGGTCCTCAACGCCGACGATTTGTTGATGGAGCCGCGCGTATGGCCGGGTCTCAAGCGCGCCCTCAAGTACCGGCGGGTCCAGATCCAGTCCCTTGAGAGTCTGGTTCTCGGAGCGGCGCTGCTCAAACCGGAGCCGGTGCCGATCAACGTCAAGGTCGTGATTATCGGCAGCCGAGCTATTTATGATCTTCTCTACCGGCATGATTCGGATTTCTCGAAAATCTTCAAGGTCCTCGCGGATTTCGATACGGTCCTCGCCAAGTCGAAGGGCCACGCGCGCGATGTGCTGTCAGTGCTGCGTAGGGTCACTCTTGACGAGGGTCTGCGCGAGCTTGATCGAAGCGGCATGGCGGCGATGCTTGAGGAAGCGGCACGGGTCGGTGGGTGGCGGCGGCGGTTTTCGAGCCGCTTTTCGGACCTCGCAGATGTACTGAGGGAGGCCTCGTACCTGGCGGGCGTCGAAAATTCAAAAAGAGTATCCGGCGAGCACGTGGCAGGGGCTCGGAAAGCGCGACGTCGAAGGAACTCGCTGAACGAAGACCGAGCCCACGAGTTCATCAACGAGGGAGTGATCCGGATCGAAACCAGAGGTTCGGTGGTCGGGCAGGTCAACGGGCTTGCGGTATACGATCTTGGTCACCATCGATTCGGCAAGCCGTCTCGGATCACCGCCCAGGTGGGGCTTGGCCGTGACGGAGTGATTAACGTCGAGCGTCAGGCCGGGCTTTCTGGCCCGACCTATGACAAGGGCGTCAGCATTTTGACGGGATTCCTGCGTGGCACCTTTGCGCGACGATCGCCACTGACCATGTCCTGTTCGG
>Ga0316197_10002828_pt1 | contig 12362 bp, 10 predicted proteins | sample OudBiesiAoxic_MG_FD_204939 | JGI IMG/M metagenome (GOLD analysis project Ga0316197, IMG submission 204939) | Coastal sediment microbial communities from Oude Bieten Haven, Netherlands - site A oxic | ecosystem: Environmental > Aquatic > Marine > Coastal > Sediment | place: Netherlands...
GTGGTTGAAGAATTCCTTGTCCTCCACCGTGAGAAAGGCCTCCACCACCTGTGGGGGGATGTCCTCGTAGGCGATCGGCTGGGAGTTCTCCAGCTCGTAGAGCGCGATCTCGGTTCCGTTCGCGTCGTAGACGTAGGTGCGCTGGGCGAGCGCCTCGAACTCGGGGAGCACGACCGGCAGCTCTTCATGGGCGTTCGCCGCCTCCCACACACGTGGTGCGACCCCGACCACCATCGCGGTGACGAGGAGCGCTCCGGCCGCCACGACGAGCAGCAGACGAGGGATGAAACCGAGCAGACGCACAGTGCGTACAACGCTACTGCCGACGCTCGATCAGCGGGCGTCAGGGTACGTTGCCTGGATGGTCAGTTCTCCGTTCCCGGTCCGCCCGTTCCGATTCGGTGTCCAGCTCGATGCTGCGATTGCCGGGCGCAGCTGGGCCGACACCGCACGCCACATCGAAGCACTCGGCTACGCGGTCGCCACGATGCCCGATCACTTCACCGACCAACTCGCCCCGATGCCGGCCCTGCAGGCGGTGCTCGACGCCACCACCACGCTGCGGGCGGGAGCTCTCGTGTTCGACAACGACTACAAGCACCCCGTGGTGCTCGCCAAGGAGTTGGCCACGATGGACGTGCTCTCCGAGGGCCGCGTGGAGATCGGCCTCGGCGCCGGATGGATGGCGTCCGACTACGAGCAGGCAGGCATCGCGTACGACCGACCCGGCGTGCGGATCGACCGGTTCGTCGAAGGGCTCGCCGTCATCAAGGCGGCCATGGGCCCCGAACCGTTCGACTTCGCCGGCGAGCACTACACCGTCGCTGGGTACAGCGGGATGCCGAAGCCGGTTCAGGCGCCGTGTCCACCCGTCCTCATCGGTGGTGGCGGCAAACGCGTGCTCACCATCGCCGCCCGCCATGCCGACATCGTCGGGGTCAACAGCAACATGCACGCCGGGGTCGTCGGGCCCGACGCGTTCGCGTCGATGAGCGCCGAGGCGGTGGCCGAGAAGGTCGCCATCGTGGCTGATGCTGCCGGCGATCGCATCGGCGACATCGAGATGAACATCCGTACGTTCTTCGTCAAGGTCACCGACGATCGTGACGGTGCGCTCGATCGGATCTCCCGAGCGATCGATGTCGAACCGTCGATGCTGGCTGCGTCGCCGTTCGCGCTCGTCGGTACCCCCGCCGAGATCGTCGACCTCCTGCTCGCACGGCGGTCGGAGTACGGCTTCAGCTACGTCATCGTCGGTGGCGGCGACATCGATTCGTTCGCACCCGTCGTGGCCGAGCTGGCCGGCGAGTAACGGAGGAACGAGCGGTGAACCGTCGGCCGGACGTGTTGCTCTGGGGTGCGGGTATGGTCGCCGGCGTCCATGGTGCAGCGTGCCAGGCGTTGGGGTGGCGTGTACGTGGTGTCGTCTCGCGAGATCCCCGCCGCGCGACCGAACTGGCAACACGAGTCGGCGGCCGGCCCGTCGCCGCTGCCCAGGCGTTGAGTTCACGAATCGCCGACGTGGCGATCGTTGCGACGCCCCCGTCGCAGCATGCCGATGACGCCATCGCACTGCTCGAAGCGGGCTACCACGTGGTTGTCGAGGCGCCGTTGGCCTGCACGCTTGCCGACGCCGATCGCCTCATCGCCGCCGAGCAGCGCATCGGCCGCCCCGTGCTGTACTCCGAACACCTGGTCTCGGCGCCGGTGATCGACGTGCTGCTCGGCCGTGTCGGCGGTCTCGGAGCGATCACCCATCTCTCCTCGCGCGCGGTGCAATCGCCGCCGTCGTGGCGGCGAGGCACGACCGAGGACTGGGGCGGCGGGGCGCTCTTCGATCTCGGAGTGCATCCGATCGGCCTCGTCATCCGGACTGCGTCCGAGGCCGGTCTCGGCGTCCCGTCGTCGGTCAGCACGCTGATCAACGATGAGTCGACCGACCGGGAACGCGCCACGATCAAGCTGCGTTTCGCCACCGGCATCACCGCGACGATCCTGGTGGGGTGGCAGCCCGGTGCCGGCCCCGACTGGGACCTCCAGGCGTCGAGCGCCAGTGGAGTGCTGCGTGGCGAGCTGTACCCGCACCCCACGCTCGAGTCCAACGGCGATCGAGTTGATCTCGGCCCTCCCCCGCACCCCGATGCGCCGTCGCTGGTCGACGACTACGGCTACGCACCCCAACTTCGTCGATTCTGGACCAACATCCGCACCGGGCGGGCGGTGCCGGCAACCTCTGGGTTCGGCCGGCAGGTGCTCGACGTGGTCTGCGCCGCCCACGCGTCAGCGGGCACCAACGCCGCGGACGTACCGCTTCCCTTCTCCGGCCCCCGGGATCTGACCCCTCACGCGCTGCTCGGGTAGCGGTCAGCGGCGACCGAAGTCGCGGCCCTTCTCGATCACGACCACGCCTTCGTCGCTGATCGTGAACATCTCCCGGTCGACGTCGGGCTCGAGGCCCACCCGAGTCCATTCGGGGACGACCACGTTCTTGTCGATGATGCACTTGTGCAGGCGAGCGCCGGGCCCGATGCGGACCCCAGGGAAGATGATCGAGTCGGTCACGTGCGCGTCGTGGTCGATGAACGCACCGGGCCCCACGATCGAGCGTTCGACGTGCGAGCCGGACACGATCGAGCCTTGGCACAGCAGGCTGCCGTCGACGAACGACGGCTCGCCACCGTGGCCGCGGGACACCTTGGCCGGCGGCAGCGCCTTGCGCGTGGTGTACACGGGCCAGCGGTCGTTGTAGAGGTTGAACACCGGCACCGGTGCGATCAGGTCCATGTTCGCGTGGAAGAACGAATCGAGCGTTCCGACATCACGCCAGTACCCCTTCTCGCGCTCGTCCTGACCGGGCACGATGTTCTTGGAGAAGTCGTACACACGGGCGACACCGGCCTCGGTGAGCGCCGGGATCACGTGGCTGCCGAGGTCGGTGTACTGGTTCTCGCGCGGCGTGACCACCTCGATCAGGGTGTCGGTGTCGAACACGTAGTTGCCCATGCTCGCCAGGCACATCTCGTCGTTGCCGGGCATCGTGGGTGGCGACGACACCTTCTCGTGGAACGCGATGATCTTTCCCGTCTCGTCGACTTCGATCACGCCGAAATCGGTGGCCTCGTGTTTCGGCACCGGAATCGCGGCGACGGTCACGCCGGCACCGCTCTCGCGGTGTTCCTCGACCATTTGACGTGGATCCATCCGATAGATGTGGTCGGCGCCGAACACGCAGACGATGTCGGGTGACTCGTCCTGGATCAGGTTGAGGTTCTGGTAGATGGCGTCGGCAGACCCCTGGAACCAGTACGGACCGCGGCGCATCTGGGCAGGCACGGGGGTCACGTAGTTGTCGAGCATGGCGGAGAAACGCCACGTCTGACTGATGTGCAGGTCGAGGCTGTGGCTCTTGTACTGCGTGAGCACCACGATCTTGAGGTACTTCGCGTTGGCGAAGTTCGACAACGCGAAGTCGATCAATCGGTAGGTGCCGGCGAAGGGGACCGCCGGTTTCGCACGGTCGTTCGTGAGCGGCTGGAGGCGCTTTCCTTCACCACCCGCGAGGACGATGACGAGCACGTTCGGTTCGATGGCCATCACCGACAACCGTACACAGGCTCAGCTCGGCGGCCCCACCAGTTCGTCGTAGAGCGCCAGATATTCACGTGCCGGACCCTTCCACGACCAGTCGATCGACATCATGCGCCGCTGGAGCGCGGCGCGACGACGTCGGTCGCGAACGCGGCGGGCGGCACGGAACAGTCCGGCGAGCATGTCTTCTGGGCGGGCTCCTCCCGCCACGAAGCCCGTCCCGTGCCGGACATCTGCATCGGCGTCGATCACGGTGTCGACGAGACCTCCGACGGCGGTGACAACCGGCGCGGCGCCGTAGCGCATCGCCTGCATCTGGGTGAGCCCACACGGCTCGAAGCGGCTCGGCATGACGAACAGGTCGCTCCCGGCGAACATCAGATGCGAGAGACGTTCGTCGTAGCCCTCCACGAACGACAGCGACTGCGGGTGGTCGGCGGCGAGTCGGTGCAGTTCCGCCGCCAGCGACGCATCCCCGGAACCGAGCACGCCGAGACGAAGCGGAATCTGCTCGAGCAACGGCACGAGCGGGACGAGCAGGTCGATGCCCTTCTGCGGCGTGAGCCTCGTGACCACCGTTGCGACCGGCACGTCGCCGTCGTCGAAACCGAGGCGTTCGAGCAGCACCGTCCGGTTGACGGCCCGTCGATCGAGCTGGTCCCGCGAGTAGGTCGCAGCCAGGTGAGGATCCGAGGACGGGTCCCACACCTGGGTGTCGATTCCGTTGAGGATGCCGACCACCGCCTCGCCACGGTGCCGCAACGCCTCGTCGAGGCCGAAGCCGCCCTCCGGCGTGACGATCTCGGTGGCGTAGTTGGGCGACACGGCCACGATTCGGTCAGCGAGCGCGATCGCACCGGACAGCGGATTGGTTCCGCCCCACCATTCGTAGTGGTCGCCGTGTGGGCCGATCAGCGGCAGCCACGATGCGTCGGCGGTGCCCTGGTAGGCAAGATTGTGGAGCGACAACACCGTCGGCGGCGGATCCTCGAGCGCGGCGAGGACCGAACCGGTGTGCCAGTCGTTGAGGTGCAGCAGGTCGGGTGGGTCCGCCTCGACGAATGCGGCGACCGCGCGGGCGAAACGGAAGAACCGATCGGCATTGTCGGCCCAGCCATCGCCGTCGGGCTGCAGATACGGGTGAGGGCGCGCCATGCCCGGCACCGAGATCAGGTGCAGGCGACCGACCACGGCGTGTTCACCGGTACGCACTGTTGCCCGACCGACCCACGCGGGAACGGTGAGCCGCCGGACGGTTTCGCCGGCGAGTTCGACACCGCCGTAGTCGGGCATCACCAGGTCGACGTCGACGCCGAGTGACCGCAGCTCGACACCGAGCCCTGCCGCCGCCGCGGCGAGGCCGCCGACGGTTGCGACGGGTGACAACTCGGCGGTGGCGAACACGACGCGCATACGAACAGTCTTGCCGACGCGGCGGGGGTTTCGTGCGGCCACGCGCCGCGGTTGACTGGTCGGATGTCGGATGCGGGACTCGAGCCGGACGTCGGAGCGCAGGCCACGGCCGCTGCGGGGGGCACGGGCTACGAACCGCTGAGCGACGACATCTGGCTGCTCGGCTCGATGCTGGGGGACGCCATCCGCCGCACCGAAGGCGACGAGACCTTCGAGTTGGTCGAGCGGGTGCGACGTCTCGCCGTCGACGGCCGCACGGACGGCACCTCGCCGGTCGAGCCCATCCGTGCGGCGCTCGCCGATCAGCCGCTCGCCCGGCAACTCCTCGTGCTGCGAGCTCTCGATTGGCTGTCGCTGCTGGTGAACACCGCCGAGGACGTGCACCTCGAACGGCGCAGTCGATTCCATCGCAGCGCCGGCCACGGGGCGCGTCCCGGCAGCTTCGAGGCAGTGTTCGAGCGCCTGACCGACGAGGGGGCCGGCGCGGACGACCTGAGCGACGCCGTCGAACGACTCCGGGTGAGCCCGGTGATCACCGCGCACCCCACCGAGGTACGGCGCAAGACCATCCTCGAGGTGCTGCACCGCGTGGCCGACCTGCTGATCGAGCGCACGCGCACCGATCCCGACGATCCCGAGCGACAGACGATCGAGGACGAGCTCTCGGTCTGCGTGCTCACGTTGTGGCAGACCGCATTGCTCCGCCTCTCGAAGCTGCGCGTGCGCGACGAGATCAACGAGGCGCTGAGCTACTACGACGCCAGTCTGTTCCGAACCGTCCCGCAGTTGATGACCGATCTCGAGGCCCACGCGTCGCGCTGGGGCGCGCGAGTCGACGCGAGCCACTCGGTCCGGATGGGTTCGTGGATCGGCGGCGATCGCGACGGCAATCCGTTCGTGACCGCCGATGTGCTGGCGATGGCCACCGAGCGCCAGAGCGCCACGGCACTCGAACACCACCTCGTTGCCGTGCACCGGTTGTCGCGGACGCTGTCGATGACCGACCGCCTCGTCACGCCCACACCTGAACTACGCGAGCTCGCTGACGACTCGGGCGACGAGTCGCCGTTCCGCGCCGACGAACCGTACCGGCGCGCCGCCCGCGGCATGCATGCACGACTGCACGCACTCGCCGCTGAGCTGCTCGATGTCACACCGGCCGACGTCCCCGGCCCTCCGCCGGCGGTCGAGCGACCACCGTATGGCGACATCAGCGAACTCGCCGACGACCTGGGGGTCGTCGCGGCGTCGCTGCGCACGCACGGCGCCGACGAGATCGCGGCCGCCTCCGTCGACCCGGTGCGCCGTTCGGTCACGGTCTTCGGTGCCCACCTCTGCGCGCTCGACCTCCGCCAGAACTCCGCAGTCCACGAGCGGGTCGTCGCTGACCTGCTGTGCGAAGCACGCGTCACCGAGCGCTACCTCGATCTCGACGAACAGCAGCGGGTCGACGTGCTCACCGCCGAACTCCGCACGCCTCGGCCGCTCCGCCACCCCGGCGCCGAGTACGGCTCGGAGACCTCCAAGGAGCTCGCTGTCCTCGACGAAGCGGCAAGCGCTGTCGCCCGTCTGGGGCGAGCGATGATCCCGCACTACGTCATCTCGATGGCCCACGATCTGAGCGATGTGCTCGAGGTCGCCGTGCTGCTGCAGGAGGTCGGACTGGCGTCGGCCGCCGGACCGGACGGACGACCGACGTGCGAGCTCGACATCGTGCCGCTCTTCGAGACGATCGCCGACCTCGACCGGGCCGCCGACACGCTGCGCACGATGCTCGGCCACGATGTCTACCGCTCGCTCGTCGACTCCCGCGGCGGTCGGCAGGAGGTGATGATCGGCTACTCCGATTCCAACAAGGACGGTGGCTACTTCCCGTCGCAATGGAACCTGTGGACCGCACAGCGGCGGCTCACCGATGTCGCACACGATGCCGGCGTCCGGTTGCGCCTGTTCCACGGCCGCGGGGGCACGGTCGGACGCGGGGGTGGCCCCGCGTTCGAGGCGATCCTGGCGTTGCCGCCCGGTTCCGTCGACGGGTCGATCCGCGTCACCGAGCAGGGCGAGATGGTTGCGGCCAAGTACTCCAACCCGGCGCTCGCCCGACGAAATCTCGAGACGCTCGTCGCTGCCACCCTGCAGACCTCCGTGCCGAGGTCGGGGGCCAACGCCACCACCGATCCGCTGCACACCGAGACGATGGGCATCCTCGCCGACACCGCATTCGCCGCCTACCGCCGCCTCGTGTACGGCGACCCGCGGTTCGTCGAGTTCTTCAAGGCGATCACTCCCACCGATGAGATCGCCAAGCTCAACGTGGGCAGCCGTCCCGCCTCGCGGACCACCTCTGGGGCGATCGAAGACCTTCGAGCGATTCCCTGGGTGTTCGGCTGGACGCAGTGCCGCTTGATGCTGCCGGCATGGTTCGGTGCCGGTTCAGCGCTCGAGTCGGCCGCCGACCGCCTCGATCTGTTGCGCCGGATGTACACCGAGTGGCCGTTCTTCCGCACGATGCTCGACAACATGGGGATGGTGCTCGCGAAGAGCGACATCGAGATCGCGCGGCGATATGCCGACGTGCTGGTTCGTGACGAAACGATGCGAAACGACATCTTCGGCGCCATCGCCGACGAGCACGCTCGCACGCTGCGCTGGCATCGCGAGGTCACCGGCCGCGACGACCCGCTCGCCGACAATCCGCTGCTCGCCCGCAGTCTGCGCAACAGGTATCCCTACCTCGATCCCGTACACGTGATGCAGGTCGACCTGCTCCGGCGGTTCCGGGGCGGCGACCACGACGAGATGGTCGAACGCGGGATCCAGCTGTCGATCAACGCCATCGCCACCGGACTTCGCAACTCCGGCTGAGCCGGGCCCGACACGCCGTCACTACGGTTGCCGGCATGACGATCAGCAAGCGAGCGCGACTGGCGCGCAAGACGCTCGGTGCCACCTTCGACGACACTGCGACCATCGAGCAACAGCGCGCCAACATGGACCAGATCGACCGACTCCCTCGACCACGCCGGGTCGAGTACGTCGAGACGGCGATCGGCGGTGTCGGCGCGATCGTCGCCACGCCCACGCAGGAGCCGCCCGACCGCCACGTCCTCTACATCCACGGCGGCGGCTACTCCATCGGTTCGCCGCGGAGCCACGTGGCGCTGGGCGCGCGACTCGCGAAGCGTGCAGCGGCCGCGGTGACCGTGATCGACTACCGGCTGGCACCCGAACACCCCTACCCCGCTGCGATCGACGACTGCGTCGCGGCCTATCGCGCACTCGTTGCGACCGTCGATCCGGCGTTGGTCACGATCGCCGGCGACTCCGCCGGTGGCGGCGCCACCTTGGCGACGCTCTGCGCGTTGCGCGATGCGGGTGATCCGCTGCCCGGGTGCGCCTACCTGCTCTCGCCCTGGACCGACCTGACGGCGTCGGGTGACTCGGTGCGGTCGAAGGCCGACATCGACCCGATGATCCGAGCCGATCACATCTCCCCGATGGCGGCGATGTACGCCGGCGACACGCCGCTCGACCATCCGGGTGTGTCACCGCTGTTCGCCGACCTCGGCGGCCTCCCACCGATGTTGATCCAGACCGGCGTCGACGAGGTACTGCTGTCGGATTCGACGCGCCTCGCCGACCGGGCGCGGGCAGCAGGGGTCGAGGTCGTGCTCGACCTCGCCGACGACCTGTGGCACGTGTACCCGATCTTCGCCGGCTACGTACCCGAAGCGACGGAGGCGCTGATCCGCGCCGCCGTGTTCATCCGGGCGCGCACGCCGGCCCGTGCGCCCGCTCCGGCATGAGCGACGGAATCAGCCCGCCACGGTTTCCGGAACTCGGCTTCTACACGCTCGCCGGCGGCACGCAGCATCCACGCGACCTCGTCGACGAGTGCCGGCGTGCGGAGGAGCTCGGACTCGGTGCGGTGTTCATCGCCGAACGCTGGAACGTCAAGGAGGCGGTCACGCTGTCGGGAGCCGTCGCGGTTGCGTCGAGCAACCTGCAGATCATCACGGCTGCCACGAACCACAACACGCGACACCCCATCGTGACGGCGTCCTACGCCACGACGATGCATCGCCTCACCGGCGGCCGGTTCGTGCTCGGCATCGGGCGCGGCGTGCCACGGCTGTTCGACGCGTTCGGGATCCCCAGGATCACCACCGCCGAGATGGAGGATTTCGCCGAGCTGATGCGACGTCTGTGGCACGGTGAGGTCGTGATCGGCCACGACGGACCTGCGGGTTCGTATCCCGTGTTGGTGCTCGATCCGACGTTCGACGACGACATTCCGCTGGCGCTGGTCGCGTTCGGGCCGAACTCGCTCGAGCTCGGCGGCCGCACGTTCGACCAGGTGATCCTGCACACGTTCTTCACCGATGAGACGACGCAGCGATGCATCAGCACGGTCAAACACGCCGCCGAGCGCGCCGGGCGTGACCCCGATGACGTCACCGTGTGGTCGTGCTATGCCACGATCGGCGATCACCTGCCCGAGGATGTTCGACTCAAGAAGTCGGTCGGGCGGCTCGCGACCTATCTGCAGGGGTACGGCGACCTGTTGGTGGAGACCAACCGTTGGGACCCGGCGGTGCTGGCCCGGTTCCGGGCCGACGAGGTGGTTGCCGGGTTTCGAACCGCGATCGACGTCGATGCAACGACGGAGCAACTGGAACACATCTCCACCCTGCTCCCCGACGAATGGCTGGCTCCGGCCGCCAGAGGTTCGGCGACCGACTGCGCCGCTGCGGTCCGCCGACAGTTCGACCTCGGCGCCGACGCGGTGATCATGCACGGTGCGTCCCCGGACGAGCTCGCACCGGTCGTCGAGTCATACGCGGCACTGTCGTAGTTCGACGCCGTCGTCAGCGAAGCAGGCGCGCAGCTTCCTCCGCGACCTGGGAGACGCAACGGTCACCGGCTTCCACCAGCGGACCGAGCTGGAAGAAGGTGTGCACCATGCCGTCGTAGTTCGTGTGGAGCACCTCGACGCCGGCAGCCTCGAGCACCTTCGCATACTCGGCGCCCTGATCACGGAGTGGGTCGTACTGAGCGGTGATCACGAGCGCCGGGGCGAGGCCCGCGTGGGACGCCGCCGAGATCGGTGACGCGCGCCAATCGGTCGGGTCGGCCGCGTACTGTTCGGTGAACCAACCCATCGTCTCGGCATCGAGGACGAACCCCGTGGCGTTCTCGGTCATCGAAGGGCTGGCGTCGTCGGCCCGGACACCTGGGTAGACCAGCAATTGCCCCGCAAGATCGAGACCCGAGTCGCGCGCCATCAGCGCCACGACCGCCGAGAGGTTGCCGCCGGCAGAGTCGCCACCGACCACGATCTTGGCGTCCGGCGACCCACCGAGTTCGACACGACTGGCGTCAGCCCATTGCAGGGCGGCCCACGAATCGTCGACCGCCGCCGGAAACGGCGCCTCCGGCGCGAGCCGGTAGTGGACAGCCATCACCGTTGCCCCGGACCGGACGGCGAGCTGGCGGCACACCTCGTCGTGGGAGTCGAGGTCGCCGATCGTGAATCCGCCTCCGTGATAGAAGACGAAGATGCCGTGGGCACCCTGATTGCGGTAGATGCGAACGGGAATGTCGTCGACCGGGCCAGGGATCGTTCGATTCTCGACCTCGTCGACGTGCGGCCCCGGTCCGGCGAGGCTGGCCAACGCCAGGTAGGCAGCACGCCGATCGTCGAGCGACGGATCGGGCGGGGCGGCTGCCGCAGCTGCGTTGATCGCGTCGACGAGTGGTTGGAGCTGAGCATCGAGCATCGCCGAAGCGTAGGCGGCGGCCGCCAGCCGCTGCGGTCCGGAGCTGCTGATCAGAACGACGCGGTCAGCTGCGTTGGGTGGGCAGTTTCGGCGTCAGCCAGGAGATGAAGTCCTCGGGGCTGCGCGTCTGGATGTACACACGGCCAGGCCCGGTGAGCTTGACGACCAAGCCCTCCCCGCCGAGCATCGTCGACTTCCAGTTGCCCACCTTGACCACCTCGTACTGCACGCCCTCCTGCCAGCCGACCATGTGACCCGTGTCGACGGTGTAGGTCTGGCCCGCCCCCAACTCGACCTCCTGGATCGCGCCATAGCTCGAGACCACGAGGTCGCCGACGCCGGAGCACTTGAGCATGAAGAGGCCCTCCTTGCTGAAGAACGTCTTCGCGCCACCCCACTTGCTGTCGATGTCGATGCTCTTGGGCGCTGCGAGGAACGACCCCGACTGGAGGTAGACGGTGTTGCCCGTGAGCGGCCAGGTGATGATGTCGCCGGGCAGCGCAGGCGCCACGACGACGTGCGCCCCCTGGGTGCTCGCCGTGAATTCGTTCATGAAGAACGATTCACCTCCGAGCACCGAACGCTTGAGGCCTTTGAAGACTCCCCCCTGCGTGCTCGTCACCATGTCGACGCCGGGGGACATCGCCATCATGGCCCCCGCCTCAGCGTTGACGGACTCGCCGGCGTCCATGTGGACGGTGGCCATCGCGTAGGCGGGACTGAAGTTGATCTCGGTGCGCATCGCGAGATCGTAGGCAGCGGAGCGTCACCGCGTCATGCGAACTGGCGTCGACGCTGTGCTTCGGAGCCGAACCAGCTGCTCAGGTCGAGCAGGAACCCGAACACGACGAACACCCATCCGAACCCGTTGATCGGGTCGCCCCATGCGTTCATCACGCTGTAGGCCAAGGTCGTGAACGGAAGGACGAGCCAACCGGCGAACCCGATCCAGAAACTGTCGAATGCCTTGTCGTTCCAGTTCGAGAACAGCTCGACCAGCACCAATGCGAAGCGCGGGAACGCAGCTCCGACGAAGAGAACGAGACATCCGCACACGCCCGCACACTAGGCGTGACGACGACTGGGGCCCGATCGCGTGGGTCAGGCGGCGCCCGTGATCACGGTGACCGGGACCTCGACCTTGCGCTGGATACGGGTCGGCAGATCCTGACGAAGCCACCGTGAGATCGTGCTCGGCAAGGTGGAGACGATGATCTCGTCGGCGCCGACGCGCTCGACCACGTCGGCCACCGCCTTCGCAGTGTCGGCATCTCCGGCGAGTTCGCCAGTGGCTGTGGCCCCGAGCGTCGTGAGCCATTCGATGCCGAAGGTCAGCTGTTCGTCGGCGAGCTGGCGTTCGTCGCGGTCGTCGACCGAGCTCAGCGGCATCATGTCGGCTGCAGTGGCGCCGACAGCCAGCGCCGGTGAGACGTGCCGCGCCACGGGCACGACCAAATGGAACGCCCGGGCACCATCGTTCAGACGAGCACGGACGGCCTGCAGCAACTCGGCGCCGCCCACCGTTCGATTGGCAACGATCACGCTCGTGCGCACCCGACCCCCGACTCTCGTCACGTCGCG
>Ga0316197_10002829_pt1 | contig 12360 bp, 11 predicted proteins | sample OudBiesiAoxic_MG_FD_204939 | JGI IMG/M metagenome (GOLD analysis project Ga0316197, IMG submission 204939) | Coastal sediment microbial communities from Oude Bieten Haven, Netherlands - site A oxic | ecosystem: Environmental > Aquatic > Marine > Coastal > Sediment | place: Netherlands...
TCGACCTCTTGCTCGACGCTGGTGCCGAGTTCCGCGAACCACTGAAGTCAGGTTTCACACCACTGCTGTTCGCTGTTCGCAACGGACATATCGATGTCGTCATGTCCCTGCTGGGCGCAGGTGCGAGCGTGAATGAAGCGGCCGAGCCAGTCCGCCCAAGGGGCAAGCGCATGCGTTCGGGGACCGCCCCTCTGATGCTCGCGGTCGAGAACGGCCACTTCGAGCTGGCGATCAAACTGGTCGACGCCGGTGCCGACCCGAACGATCAACGATCCGGCTTCACCCCGCTCCACGCGCTCACCTGGGTGCGCAAATCCGTGCGCGGCGATGGGGACGACGGGATCCCGACCCCGCGTGGCTCCGGCAGACTAGGCAGCCTTGGGTTCGCCCGCGCGCTCGTCGGGCGCGGTGCCGATGTCAATGCCCGCCTGAAGAATGGTTCCGGCGGGGCGGCCAGGGTCCATCGGAAGGGCGCCACCCCATTCCTGATGGCTTCGGAGACCTGCGATATCCCGCTGATGAAACTACTGATCGAGCTCGGTGCCGACCCGGAAATCCCCAACTCGCAGGGTTGCAAACCGATCCTCGCGGCCGCCGGTGTCGGTGTCTTCGCCCCAGGTGAGGAAGCCGGCCTGATCGACGATGCACTCGAGGCGGTGGCCTTTCTGCTAGAGATCGGAGCGGATATCAACTCGGTCGACAACTCGGGCGAGACCGTCATGCACGGTGCCGCCTACAAATGCGCCCCGCAGATGATCCGGCTGCTCGACCAGCGGGGGGCTAAGATCGAGGTATGGAATACCGAGAACAAGTCGGGGTGGACGCCGCTGATGATCGCACAAGGGTTCCGCCCCGGTAATTTCCGGCCGATCGCCGAGGTGACCAAGGCGATTTCGGAGGTCATGGAATCCCACGGGATCACGCCGCCTCCACCGCCCCAGCGCGGCAAGAAAAAAGAAGCTTACTAGCGAGCGCTATCCCCCAGCCGTGTCCTGTACTTGACGGGAAATTGTCGCCTCGAAAATCTCGCTGAGAGCCTCGCCGTCGCGGTAGATCGCGGCTCGGACAGTGGTCGTCGCATCGATGTCAAATGGAGCCAAGTAGAGCAGCTTCTCAAATGAGGGCCGGCTCGCATCGATCGTGTAGCGAATCTCCACGCCGTCTCCCGGTTCACCTTCAATCTCGATTCGCACCTTGGTCGACTCGGTGAATTTCGGATCTTCCGCAACGATTTTGAGACGCGCCAAGGTAGCCGGGTCGAGCGGCGGGCGCCCATCCTTACCACGTGGGGTGAGCATCACCACCGCGCCGCTCTCGGGCTCCCAAATCTCCATGCCCTCCGGAAGCTTGAAAGGCTCCTCTGGATCAACGGTCGAGGCGGAGTCGATGGCATCGACTTTGACCGTCCTCGCCGTCAGCATGTTTGGTGTCACGCAGATCCAGTCGACCTGATTGAAACTCCCTGAGGCACGCGTCCATTTCTTGTCGTCATCATTGGCCCGTAGAGGCGCGCCCCAACACCCTTCGCCGATGAAGGTGGTGCCGTAAGCGTCGTCGCGGATGAAACCCTGGTTGCTGCCCGGCTCGTTCGATGGCCGCAGTGGCCAGGTGCGTTTGACCACGTGGCTGTCACACTCGATCGCCAGATCCATCCCGTTCTCGAAGAATAGCCGTGCCCAAGCGTTGTACTGAGCGTGCTGCTCGGCCTTGCCCGATTGGTGCGGCCGGAACGGGTGATGGTAGTGGGCCACCTTCCAGCGCGCGTCCACATTCGCCGCCAGGTCATCAGCGAGCCACCTCCCCTGCGAGCCGGCGCGCACGATGTTGCTATTCAAGGTGTAGATGCGGAGGAAACCGCCACCAAAATCGACTGCGTAGTAATCGTCGGGGTTCGGGGTGTCGAAGTAAGAGTGGATGTCGTTGGCACTCTCGTGATTGCCGCGGGCGGCGAGGATCGGGACCATGTGGCCGTCCTCCCCGGTCGTCAATTGCCAGTCATCGAGCCAATCCGCCCACTCGTCCGGGGTCGGCCGGTTGATCATGTCGCCACCAAAACAGACAAAGAGTGGCCGCAGCCGGGATACCGTCCGGTTCGCGCGCTGCCGGGCATCGCGGTGATTGCGACTATCACCACCCGCAACAAACGAAAAATTCGCCTCTCCAGCAGGTGCCGTCAGGAAGGTGAAACGAGGGCTCTCAGAATTGCTGTCCTTGATGACGAACTCATATGAGGTATCGGGTTGGAGATTCTCGAGTCTGGCGAACCGGCTCTCGAGCTTCAGGTGGGAGGTCTCGCGGTCGATCCCGTGGGACATCCATAGCCCGGTCGAGCCGATCTCCCTGTAGTGGACCTTGGCACCAGATCCATCCGCCTGGCACCAGGCGACGGTGATCGACGACTCTGGTGCACGATTCCAGATCAGGCGGAACTTGTCCGTCGTGGCGAAAGCGCTCGTGACACTCAGGATCACAGCGGCGATAGGGAGGAGGAGGCGGGTCATCGTAGGAGGAAGGGCTTTTCTAACTATCCGCCCGACGCCACGCCAGTGCAAGTAGCAGACAAAGCGGCAGACCGAAGTGTGGGGCGCGATACAACATCGCCGGAACCCAGCGAATCAGAGTCTCGGCAGCAGCGGTCGGTTCGTAGTAGGCCCACGGACGCGCGAGCGCGGTGAGGAACCCCCAGACCACCATGTAAGCCAGGCCGACCCAGCGCGGCCAACCACGCAGGAAGATCATCCCCGCGACCAAAAAATCCGCGAGACCAGCGGCCAACAGCAGCCACCCGGCAATCGACTCCGACTCCAGGTTCAGACACAGCATCGTCATCTCGGTGAATCGCCCCGGGCGCGGGTGGTTCAACAACGGGATCTCTGACGACAATCCGATCGCGAAGACCCCATGCGCAACAAATGTCGATGCGAGACTCAATCTGGCGACCAACTCCCAGGCGTTCCCCCTCCCCCAGACATACATCGCCAGCACTAGGGGCAAACAGAATTGGCTAGCATGCTCAAATAGCTGCCCGATCCCCAGGCCAGCGTCGTGGAATTTCAACCAGCTAAGGAATAGCAGGTTCAGCGAGGCCGCGACGTAGATCAGGCCGAAGCCCCTCCTCCGCATCGGCAACAGCATCGCAATCGCGAAAAGAAAAAAGATCCAAGCCTGCGCGCGGATGGCCCGGTTGATGCCCGCGTCGATCTCCATGGACGAGACCCAGACATCCCATTCGATCCCAGCAATGCGCTGGACGACACCGGAAACCAAGCCCTCGTCCCACAACAGCGCCCGCAAAGGCATCTGACCATTCCAGCACATCAAGCCGTGGCCAATGAACATCACCGCACACACCGCGCGCAGAAGCCAAGCGAGGGCTGGGCGAGATCTCGTTGTGAGCTGATCGGGGGCCGTCACAAGCTACTTCTCAATGGTTGTGCGAGAAAAACAAGTCGCGAGCGCTAGCCTGGATTTCTCATACCCTTCCGGCGAATCCTTGCGAACCTCGACAGCTACAGCGTTGCGCTTGATTCCTGCCCCGCACGGTATGTCTATACCGCCCACCGCCGGAATCGGCGCGCGCCTTGTATCTATCAAGGTTCGCTGGCGGTTCACTCGAAAAGTATGAGAAATCCGGGCTAGTGGTCTGACAGGCCTACCCGCTCGAATCTTTCCCCACCATCCGGATTGAGCCGCCGACTCCCCGACTCACTCCGCTGGGCGGATCTCGATCACATGCTCGACAGGCGACACCGCAGCTCGGAGTGCGCCGACCAATTTCTGGTGGACCTTCTCGCTTAGCTCGACCGTCGCCTCCATGTCGGTGCCACCCTCAGGCCCGTGCATTAGCTCCTTCATCTGCCGCGTCTCGTAAGCCTGTTTCCGGGCCGCCGCATCCCAGACCTTTCTGAAGGCTGCGGCCAGGGCGTGATCGGTGAAATCGGCCGCCAGATTCACTCCCGCCTCCAGCTGCGCCGCCGAATACTCGCGCGATTCGCCCCCCCAGCTGACCGAATAACTTTCCGCTGGCGGACGCTTCATCCTCAACGTCAGACGGTTGAGATCCGCATCAAATGGCACCAGCTCCATGCCAGCCCGAATACTATCGTCACTCGCCAGGTCGCCCCGGACCGGCGAGAACGGTAGCCGCCTGCTTAGGAGCGTCAATCTGCCGTCGGCAAAGGCCTTCACCTCGTGCCCACCCCGCGCCTCGGCGACCTCGCCATCCAACACGATCGTCCCCAGATCACCGTCGATCCCAAGTCCGCACAGGAACACATAGGCGATCACCAGCTGTCCAGCCCAGCCCGGGTGCACGCCATCTTTCCCCGCCACCTTGAAATCCTCCCCGTGCTCGCGCTTCGCTTCAAAATCCGCGATCAGCATCGGGCGGTAGACATCCGCGAAACGCAATCCCTCAGCCGCCGCAAGCTCGATCCCGATGTTGCGGAATTGGCCCAGCGCCAGGTTGAGCTCCAGCTGCGTGCCCGTGGCCGTCTTCACCCAGTGCGGGACGGAGTCGATGATCCCGGGCGACCCCATCAGGACCTCACAACCTGCAGCCCGGAACTTCCCCACCATCGCCGCCAGATTCTTCCGATACTCTGCCGCGATGTTCCCATCGAAGGGCACATAGCGGAAGTCGTTCATCCCATAGCAGGTCGTCGCCACGTCAGGATCGAATCGCAGCACATCGTTCTCCATCCGGCCAAGAAACCCGCCAGCCTGCTCGCCGCTCCAGCCGAACTGCCGGCAGCGCACCTCAAGATCTGGCAAGCACGCGGAAAGATAGCTCTCGATGATCAACGAGTAACGCTTCTGCTCGGTGATCGAATCTCCGCAGATCGCGAGCAGATCCCCCTTCTCCAACATCAACGACCCAACCGTCGGCGCGGGTAGGAGCTCATACGGGGCGAAGTGTGGATCGTCCGGCAGACGCCGCGGCTCACGCGCTTGCAGCGAAAATACACAACCGGCAAATACGAGCAAAAACAGAAAATGGCTTCGATTCATAACCAGCATGATCAGTAGAATCCGCTCGCCGGGCGAACCAATTCTTTTCCCCCACCTCTTTGATTCATCCTCTGTGGGCTTTGGGCGACTGCCCGCCACCTACAGGGACTCACCGATCGATCTCTTCTGCATCACTGACCGCTGAGCCACCCTCCCCCGTAGCAGCGATCGCTCGATCCCGCGCCCACACCGAGGACATCAATTTGCTCGCCTGGGAGGATCGAGCGGCCGGTAGAATCGACGACAAGATTGCTTTCCTCGGGCGGCTCATCCCCCCCAGCCATCGGGCATCCACCCATCTCGTTGGCAACGCGAATCACCCGTCCCCAACATACGCCGGCCGCGATCTAGGGCTTTCCTGAACGATCTGGCGGAACAACCGGCGCCACGCCGAGATCGCGAACCACGCGGAGATCCCCCCAACCGCTCCCCTTCAAACGGCGAGCCCCGGTCAACCGGCGCTCGCTAAACATCGCCCTCCGCGCCTCGAAGAAACCCTCGACAAACACCTGCCCACCAATCACCACCCCGTCGGAAAAATAGCGCACCCGACAACGCAGGAGTTGCGCCAGCGACATCCGGCCGCCAGCAGCCCACACCTTCGCCACCTCCTCACTCGAAACCCCAACCCGCATGGATCCCTCCTCTCCGATCCCGAAGATGATCTTGCGGTAGGCGGCCCCGAGCTTCCGCCAATCAGCCTTCGAATCATCCCGCCGCATCGCACTCACCAACCCGCGCCGCGCTAGCCGGTCCCCGGCCACCGCCTGCGCGTAACCACTCCACCGGTAGTCTTTGGGATCCTCTACCATCCCAGCCCTGACACTATTTAAATCAATGTAGGCTGCCACCTTCAACAGGCAGTCCCAACTCCCCTCTACCAGGACACTCGTGAACCGCCTCTCCCATAGCGTCCCCACCCGCTCATGCTGCCGGTTGAACCAGCTCGTGAACTTCTGCTTCAGGGTTTTCATGAACTCGCTAAGATCCCACATCCGCTTGAGATACTTCGCCCGCCAGCGATCGTGCGCCTCCGCTCCGTTCCGCTTCGCATCCTCAAATTCCCACTCCACTGCCACCATCCCTGCGGCAGAATACAGCGCCCGACATCGCTCCAGGATCTCATCGTCGTCCAGGCGCTCCGCTCGCGGGACCTCCAGCAAGAGATGGAAATGGTTCGAGAGAATCGTCCAGGTGATCACACGCACACCAGAAAATGCCTCCACCTGACGCATGATCTTGCGAAACATCTCCCGCTCGCGATCCTGAAACACAAAGTTCCGATCAACCACCCGGCTCAGGCAGTGATAGAAACCGACCCCGCCTGCAGCGGGACTCAGTAAATGTTTGCGCGCCCGAGGCATACGAAATCCTAGCCACCAACATCATGCTGTCAAGTAAATAAGGACTGTCCATATTTACAATTTTGCTGTGCTTAGCCTAGTTCGTCGATGATCGACTGCTGCTGCTCGTCATCTAGCTCGATGAGATTCCCAGGTGCCGGGAAGCGGCCGCTGTTCACGTCGGCGATGTATTCGCTGAAGGCGGCGATCCGCTCCCTTTGCAAGCGCTGGTTCTCGGCGTAGAAGTCTCTGTAGGCCTTCGCGTGGCGCGGCAGGCGCTCGTCGTAGTCGCCGAGGATATCGTCCGAGAACAGGAACTGGGTATCGCAGCCGCCACCCGATCCGAGAGACATGAGGAGCATGCGAGTCTTCGAGCACAGGAAGCTGGCCAGCTGGTGCGGTACGACCTCCAGTTCGGCCGCATAGGCGCCAGCATTCTCCAAGCCCTTCATCTCCTGGTAGAGCGCCCTCGCCTCGTCGACGGTCTTGCCGATCGCCCGATAGTTGGTCCAGGTGACATGGCGGGGAACCATGCCGAGGTGGCCGACGACTGGGATGCGCTCGTTGGCCATCGCCTCGATGACCGAGTGGCTGCCCGAACAATAGACCGAGCTGGCACCCGCCTCGAGAGCTTTGAAGGCGATCCGGATCGCCTCTTCCCCACTCGCGAGACCATGCGGGGTCGCGGCCGAGAGGAAACTGTTGGGGGCTGCCTCGACCAGCCCGGGCAGGCGTGCCTGAGATTCTGGCGAATCGAAACTGCAGCTCATGAGATCGACCCCCGCCGCCTCAGCCGCGGCGGCTTCCTCCGGCGATTTCACATGGATGTGGGTCAGGCAGCGTTGGCCTTTGAGCTGCTGGAGGTCGTAGACGGTGAATTTCTTGCGCGGTCGAAGCATTGTGCCGGTGAGCCTATCGGATCCTGGGATGATCATCAACCTCATCCTGCTGCTTGCCAATTTGCGGCCCATGCCCTAGCAGGAGATGTGAAGCAAGCCGAACTAGAACGACGCCTCGAATCAGTCCTGCGCGAGCACGACGATGGTTCAGATGCCAGTCATGACGTCCACCACGCGCGGCGCGTGCTGATCAACGCACGCGAGATTGCGGGGCGCGAAGGGGCAGGAGATCTCCGGCTGCTCACCGCAGCAGCCTACCTGCATGACCTGGTCAATCTGCCCAAGGATTCGCCCCAGCGCGCCCAAGCGTCGCAGCTCTCGGCCGAGGCGGCCGCGCCAATTCTCCACGAGCTCGGGTTTGATGATGCTGAAATCTCGGCGATCCAACACATCATCATCGCACACAGTTTTTCCGCAAATGTCATGCCGGCAACGCCGGAGGCTAAGATCCTTCAGGATGCCGACCGGATGGAAGCGCTGGGCGCCCTCGGGATCGCCCGTACCTTCTACGTCGCAGGAAAGCTCGAATCTGGCCTCTTCGATGGTGACGATCCATTTGCTGCAAACCGCACCCCCGATGACAAACGGTTCGCGATCGACCACTTTAAAGTCAAGTTGCTCGGGCTCGCCGGCACGATGCAGACCGCGGCGGGCCGCGAGCTGGCGACCGAGCGGACGGCATCGATGCGCCGCTACCTGGACGAGCTGGCGCGGGAGATCGGAGCCGACAACCTCTGGTAGCGGGAAGTTCACGTGATGGCAATCACACGGATCGGCCCGCCGGTCGACTTCGTGATTGCCGAGCGGCGAAATTTCGCATCCAATCGACCGCAGATGAAATCTGCGATTCTCTCATGGCTCATTCTGAGCGCTGCCGCCCATGGCGGCGGCCAGTTTGCCAATGGCGTCAAGATCGGCGAACTGACTGATACAAGCGTGGTGTTGTGGACCCGGCTCACCGAGCGGGTCGAAGCGGATCACCGGATCCCAGATTGGGATGAGGACGATCCCCATTGGCGGGCGCCAGGGGCAGCTGGTTCTGTCCGTTTCAGCTATTGGGCAGCCAGCACGCCCGAAGGGGTGCAGAGGACCGCTTGGGCGGAGGTTGATGCCGCGAGCGATTACTGCCACCAGATCGAGATCGGCGACCTGATCCCGGCGACCCGATATCGCTTCCGCGCTGAGTCAAAGCAGGCAGAATTCCAAGGTAGTTTCACGACCGCGCCAGGCCCGGGTTCCGACTCCGGGATCACCTTTGTTGTTTCCACCTGCCAAGATTTCCCCCGCCGCGACGACAAGGCGAACGGCCACATCATCTACCGGTCGATGCTCGCCCACGAACCAGAGTTCTTCGTGCAGACCGGCGACACCCTCTACTACGACAAGCCCGATCCATTGGCGAAAGATATTGCCACAGCCCGCTACAAATGGAACCGCCTCTACGCGCTGCCGAACCTGCGTGCGTTCCACCGAGAGATCCCGTCGTACTGGATGCACGACGACCACGACGTGTTGAAGAACGATTGTTGGCCCGGCCAGAGCTACGGCAATCTCACCTGGGAGCAGGGTCTGCAGATCTGGCGCGAGCAGATCCCGCAATCCCAGAAGCCATACCGCACATTCCGCTGGGGAAAACACTTGCAGATCTGGCTCCCCGAAGGACGCGAGTTCCGATCCCCTAACAAGATGCCTGACGGGCCGGACAAATCGATTCTGGGCCAGGAACAATGGTCGTGGCTCGAGCGATCGATGCGCGCCTCTGACGCGACTTTCAAACTCTACATCTCAGCCACACCGGTCGTCGGTCCCGACCGGAAAGGGAAGAAGGACAACCACGCGAACCGCGTCTTCGCCTATGAGGGTGAGCGCCTGCGCGAGTTCCTCAACTCGATCCCTGGCTGCTTCGTGATCAATGGCGACCGCCACTGGCAGTACCACTCGATCGATCCTGACACCGGGCTGAACGAGTTTGGTTCAGGGCCGGCCTCCGATGTGCACGCGGGCGGGTTCAGCAAAAACCTACAGGAGAAATGGCAGCCGTTCCTGCGGATCAAAGGCGGCTACCTCTCTGTCGAAGTGGGTCCCGAAGCAGCGAGCGTGCGCCACCATGACGTCAACGGGAAGATCGTCAACGAATCCCAGATCCCCGCCCCAAAACCATGATACCAATTGTCCAGATCTCCCTCGACCTCACCAACATCGACGAGGCACTCGAGACCGCCGCGCTCGCCCGGCGCGCGGGGGTCGACTGGCTCGAAGCGGGCACACCGCTGATCCTGGCGGAAGGCCTGCACGGCGTGCGGGCGCTGCGCGAGGCCTTCCCCGATGTCCCCGTCGTCGCCGATCTCAAGACGATGGACGGCGGCTACCTCGAGGCTGAGATGATGGCCAAGGCCGGCGCCACCCATGTTGTCGTCATGGCTCGAGCCCATGCCGAGACGATCAAGTGCGTGGTGCAGGCGGGCAAAGATTTCGGCGTCAAGGTGATGGGCGACAACATGGTCTGCGAGTCGATGGTCGACGGGGCAAAATTCCTCGAGGATCTCGGCTGCGACTATGTCATCCACCACGTCGGCTATGACGAGCGCCGCGGCATCGCCGCCGCAGGTGAGCGCATGCCCAATCCGCTCGACGAGCTCAGGGAGGTGGTGGCGGCCGTCAACGTCCCCGTCCAGGCTGTCGGGGGACTAAGCTTAGAACAGGCCATCGAGTGCCCTCAGTACGGCGCGCCGCTGGTCGTCCTCGGTGCACCACTGACGATCGATGCCGATGCCTTCAAGACAGCCGATGGCGACCTCGAAGGCTCCTTGAAACTCATCTGCGAGGCAGTTCACGCCCAGGATGTCCCCGACTTTTAGGTCATGAAATCCCCGGCCGTCATCAACTTCGCCCCGGAGAAGGGCAGCGTCGAGATCCGCGAGATCGATCGCCCGACCATCGGCTCAAACGAGGTCCTGCTCGAGGTCGCCAATGTCGGGGTTTGCGGTAGCGATCTGCACCAGTGGACGGCTGACCATTCGTGGCCGGTGAATTACCCGGTCGTCTTAGGGCACGAGTTTGGCGGTCATATCATCGAGCTTGGAGCTGAAGTCGAGGGATGGAGGGAGGGCGACCGCGTCGTCTCCGAGACCGCCGCCATCATCGACAGCAACAACCCGATGTCGCGGCGCGGGCTCTACAACCTGGATCCGACACGCAAAGGGTTCGGCTATGGTGTCGATGGTGCGATGACGAAGTTCGTCCGCGTCCCGTCCCGCATCCTGCACCATGTCCCGGACCAGCTCCCCTTCGAACAGGCCTGCCTCACCGAGCCCTGCTGCGTCGCCTACAATGCAGTGGTCCGCAATGCGCGCATCGAACCTGGCGACCGGATCGTCGTCCTCGGGCCCGGCACGATCGGGATCCTGTGCGCGGCGATGGCGAAACTTTGCGGGGCCGAAGTCGCCGTCGTTGGGTTGGAGCAGGATCGCGCAAGGCTCGGGGTGGCGAAGCAGTACGGCTGCGAGATTATCATCGGCGATAGCAAGCCTTGGGCGCTCGAGCGCGATGGCCTTGGCTGTGATGGCGTCATCGACGCCGCCGGTGCCAGCGCCACCCTGGAGATCGCGCTGCAGCTCGTCCGCCCGGCCGGTTGGATCAGCAAAGTCGGCTGGGGGCCGCAGCCACTCGGCTTCAACCTCGACCCGCTCGTGCAGAAGAACATCACGCTGCAGGGCAGCTTCAGCCACCACTGGACGATCTGGGAACGGATCATCGCATTGCTCGCCAGTGGCCAGCTCAATGTCCGACCGATCATCGGCGGCGTCTGGCCGATCGCCGAGTGGCACGAAGCATTTGAGAAAATGCATCGCGGCGAGGTGGTGAAGAGCGTGCTAACCCCCACCTAGAAGAGCAGAGCCGATGCCAAAGTTAGCCGCCTTCCCAAAAGCCTTCATGCAGGCACTCTGCAAAGATGGGACGATGTCTGTCTCCGAGTGGATCACGCTCGCCTCCGGCCTCGATATCGAAGGTCTCGAATGGTATGCAGGTTTTCTCGAAATGGCAGACGAATCGAATTGGGCCGGGTTCCGCGAGTTGGTCGAGGATAGTGGCAAGACGATCCCGATGCTGTGCTGCTCACCAGATTTCACCCACCGCGACCCGGGCTTCCGCGCCGACGAGATCAGCAAACAGAAGCGCTGGATCCGCATGGCACAGGTGCTAGGTGCGAGCTATTGCCGCGTCCTCAGCGGACAGCGTCGGCCGGATATCGGGATCGATGAGGGGATCGGTTTGGCGGCCGGATGCATCGAGGCCTGCCTGCCGATGGCTGAGGATCACGGTATCACCCTCATCATCGAGAACCACTACAAGGACGACTTCTGGGATTACCCCGAGTTTGCCCAGAAGATGGATATTTTCTGCGAGCTCGTCGGGCGCATCGAGCACCCGAACTTCGGCGTCAACTACGACCCGAGCAACACCTACCTCGCCGGCGAGGATCCGATCGAACTCCTGGAGCGGGTCTCGCAGCGCGTGGTGACGATGCACGCCAGCGACCGCTACCTCGCTGAGGGGACACTCGAAGATCTGCGCCGCGAGGAGGGCGGCGCCACCGGCTACGCCAAGCGCTTGCGCCACGGTGAGATCGGCAAGGGCCTCAACGATTACGACGCGATCTTCGGCGAGCTGAAGCGGGTCGGCTTCGATGGCTGGATCAGCATCGAGGACGGTGTCGATGGCATGCCCCAGCTCGCCCGCAGCGTCGCCTTCCTGAAGGCGAAGATCGCCGAATACTGGGGCTGATCTCAGTGCGAGATGCCCCCGAGGTTCAGGCCGATGACCCCCGCAATGATCAGTCCGAAGGAGACGATCTTCAGCATGCTAAGCTCATCGCCAAAGAAGACAATCCCGATGACGGCGACCAGTGCGATGCCGCCCCCAGCCCACATCCCGTAGAGTACACCGAGCGGGAATAGCCGCATTGCGAAGCCGAGCGCCACGAAGCACAGGGCATAGGAACAGACGACCCCAGCGCCCCACTTCCAGGCGTTTTCACCACCCTTGCCAGCAAATTTCAGCATGGTGGTGCCACCGACTTCGAAGACGATTGAGGCGAGGAGAAGCAG
>Ga0316197_10002830_pt1 | contig 12359 bp, 12 predicted proteins | sample OudBiesiAoxic_MG_FD_204939 | JGI IMG/M metagenome (GOLD analysis project Ga0316197, IMG submission 204939) | Coastal sediment microbial communities from Oude Bieten Haven, Netherlands - site A oxic | ecosystem: Environmental > Aquatic > Marine > Coastal > Sediment | place: Netherlands...
CAGCCGGAACAACGGCAACGAAGAGAGGCCACTGTGGCCCGAGAGGCGATGCATGGAAGAAGTAGGCAGCGACGGCGCCGAGCGTCACCATCTCAGCGTGGGCGAAGTTCACGAGGCCGGTCACGCCAAACACCAAGGAGAGCCCAACGGCCGACAGAGCGATGATCGCTCCAAGCTTGAGGCCGGAGACGAAGAGTGCGCCGACGCGTTCGTACGTCGACACGGACGAGACGGTTCCCTCGCCGAGGGGGAAGATGACCTTTTTGGCCTGTCCGTCCCGGACCTCGACATCCGAGAGGTCTTCCTTTGTCGGGTCGGTCAGACCGACGCCGTCGGGGAGCGATGCGGTGTCGAGTCGGACCTGATAGACCCCGGCCGCCGGAACGGCGATCTCCCAGGCCCCTTCTGCGTCCGATTGGCCGGTGCCGATGTCGGCTCCATCCTGGGTGACGATGATCGTGACACCCTCAACCGGGGACTTCTCTGTACCGACCGTTTGGATGAGCTTCCCGCCGATGGTCTCGCCTGCCGCGATGGACGCGACAGGAGACAACACGACGATTGTGATCGCCGCGAGCCAGAACCATGCGAAGCGAGCACGTCGGGACACGTTGCGGCGAGTGTAGGTGGTGCAGGGGTTTCGGTGTCTAGTGATTCTTCTCGACGGATTGCGGTGCCGGCGAGTATGTTCGTCTCAGAGGGAAGGGGTTGACATGCAACGAAAAGTGGCGGGCATTCTCGAAGAGAAGGGCACCGAGATCTGGTCGGTGTCGTCGTCCGACTCGGTCTTCAGCGCCCTCGAGACGATGGCCGAGCACAACATCGGTGCGGTCCTCGTTCTCGACGGCGCCGACCTGCGCGGCATCCTGACGGAGCGGGACTACGCCCGGAAGGTGAAGCTCCAGGCGCTTGGCTCCAACGACACGCCGGTCGGTCAGATCATGACCACCATCATCCACACGGTGGTTCCGACCGCAACGGTCGCCGAATGTATGCAGCTGATGACCGATGAGCGGGTCCGGCACCTCCCGGTTGTCGACGACGGCGGCCGTCTGGTCGGCATGATCTCGATCGGGGATGTCGTGAAAGCCATGATCGCCCAGCAGCGAGACCTGATCGCCGAACTCGAGCGCTACATCACCGGCTAACGCCGCGAACCCAGGGTTCTCCACCCCGTATTTGACGCCGACAGCCCGCGGAACGAGATGGTGCGCGGCCCCTTCCCATTCTGTGGGCCCACGGCGCCAAATGGGATGCCGGGAACCCTGGGTTCGCGGCGCTTAGTGGAGGCAGAACTCGTTGCCTTCGGGGTCCTGCATCACCGTCCACGTGCCGATCGCCTCTTCGAAGCTCTCAACTCGCGTGGCCCCGAGAGCGACCAACCGTTCTGCTTCGGCGTCGATCGCTGCCTTCCGTTCTGCCGACTCCATCGATCGGTCGGTGACGACCACATCGAGGTGACAGCGATTCTTCGCAGTCTTCGCCTCAGGGACCTTCTGGATGAGGACGCGAGGGCCGTCTCCGTCCGGATCGATGACCGCCGCGAGCTGATCCCGATCCTCCTCGGGAATCCCGACCGCATCGGCGAACGCCTCCCAGGAGTCGAATCCCTCCGGTGGCGGCTGGAGCACGTAGCCGAGGGCCTCGCCCCAGAACTCAGCCAGGGCCCGTGTGTCCTGCGCATCGAACGTGACTTGAAATGATCGTGCCACAGCCCCAACGCTAGCCCCGGGGCTCCGTCCTCGCGTGTGCTCCGCGCGATTCCGGCCGCGATGGCCGGAGCTAGGCTGGACACTATCAAAAGAGCGAATTTCGGAGGATCACAATGACCTGGACCGTCCTGCCCGGAGAGGCCGCATCGAAGACCGCCGAAGCACTCCAACCGACCCTGGTTGATCTCATCGACCTTCACCTGATCGGCAAGCAGGCTCACTGGACCGTCGTCGGTGAACGCTTCCAGTCCGCGCATGAGCGCCTCGACGTGCTCGTGGACCAGTGGCGCCTTTGGAGCGACAGCGTCGCTGAGCGCATCGTCACCCTCGGCGCTCTGCCGCGTGGCCGTGCAGAGGACGTAGTGGAAGAGGGCGATATGGGCCCGTTCCCGCTCGAGTGGCTCCAAGACGGAGACGCAATCCGTGCCGTCGCCGAACGTGTCGAAGCGACGGCCCGCCGTGCCCGCGAACAGCAAGCGGTGGTCGAGGACCTCGATGTGATCTCCGACGGCCTGGTTCAGACCATCATTGAGGGGCTCGAGGAACAACTCTGGATGCTCCGCGCCCATTTGCGGTGAGCCGACCGTCCGCAGCAGCCGAGCGGATACGAGCTGCGGGCTTACGCGCGACGCAGGCCCGTATCGCGGTCCTCGAGACGCTCGCCGGACTCGACGGGCATCCAAGCGCCGACGACGTCGTGCGGTATCTGCGCGAGCGTCGTGCATCGGTCGCTCGGGCTTCGGTGTTCAACGTGCTCGACGATTTCACGTCGACCGGCCTTGTAACTGTGGCGTCGGCCGGACCTGGGGCTGCCCGATACGAAGTTGCAGATGAGCGGCATGACCACTTCGTATGTCGCGTCTGCGGGGCGATCCAGGACGTGCCCCGCACGTTCGCCATGGATCGTCTCGCCGTCGACACTGACGTCGGCCTCATCGAGGACACCCACGTCGTCTACCGCGGACCCTGCGCCGCTTGTCTGGCCGCGGGAACCTCGTAGCCCCTTCGCCGACAAGACCTCTCGTGGTCATCCCTCGCTACGATCCCGGGATGAATGTGGTGATACGCCCCGCCCGCGAGAGTGATCTCGCGCGCATCAACGAGATCTACAACGTGTACATCGTCGATTCGCCTATCTCGTTCGATCTCGAACCCTGGGATCTGGAGCAACGGACCGCCTGGTGGGACCACTACGCCGATACCGGCCCGTATCGAGTCTTCGTGGCAGAGGCCGACGGTCATGTGGTCGGGGCCGCCTACAGCACCCGCTACAGGGAGAAGGCCGCATATCAGTCGTCGGTCGAGACGACGGTCGTTCTCGATCCAGACTACGTGGCCGTCGGGCTCGGGCGTCGGTTGCTGACCACGGTGCTCGAAACGCTCCAGAGCGAGGGAATCCACCGTGCCTACGCCATCATCACGGTCCCCAACGAAGCCTCAATCGGTCTGCACGAGGCTCTCGGCTATCGCCTGGTGGGGATGCTCGATGACGTTGGTTTCAAGCTCGGACGGTACTGGCCCACCGCCATTCTCGAGAAGCACATTGATGGCTGAGTGAACTCACACCGCGCCGGGTCGGGTAGCGTCCTGCCTGGAGGCGTCCGGATGCCTGGTGGGTCCCTCGGTCTTCAAAACCGATGAGGGTGCGAAAGTGCCCTGGCGGGTTCGATTCCCGTCCGCCTCCGCTGAGATGCTGCCCGCGCCGCGCGGGTGGTTGGAGCCGTCACCCGCGCCGGCGAACGTGTCGGGCCGTTCGTCCCTGGCGGAGTGGCGGTCACAAGACATACGGTGGATCCATGCAAAGAGGCCAGGCCGAATGCGAGGGCAACGTGCGCGTTGCCGATGTGAACGGACGCGCGTGACTGCGCCTTCCGGGCCTCGCCGCGGCGGATTGCCGCCGCCCTGGCCAGACGGACATCCCGATGCGATCCCTTCTGGTGCCCCCCGTGGATGGAAGAGGGCCCGGCTCGCCAGCGACGGTCAGGTTCATGTCGCAGCGTTGTACTCCGACGAGCGGTCGGACCTGTGGTCGGTCACCGGCAAGGCCTTCTGCCATATGGGCGGCGACCCGTTCGAGCCGGGTCACCTCCAGGACTGCCAGTGCGGGCTTCGAGTTTGGGACTCGCGAGCGAAGCTCGACCGAGATCTGTCGTGTGGCATCTACGCGTCGATCATGCCGATCGCGGTGTTGTGCGCCGTCTCCTGGCGGCCACCCAGCGTGAAGGAGGATCGATGCCGCCGGGTGGCATCGACAGATCTCCTGGGCGTTTCGGTTCGGAACTACTGCATGCGATGCACGAAACGAGGTGTTCGCGGCTTCGTCAACGGGCGTTCGTTGGGACGTACATCCCACGAGCTGTGGACATCGTGCGAGAGCTGTGCCGACGACTCGTGGATCACGATCGAAGAGGCTGCGACCAGTCTTGGTGTTCCGATCGTTGTCGATCCCTGGCTCCCCTAGCGCCTCCGCTCCGGCGGCGTACAATCACAATGTGGACGCGCCACGTTCTCGGACGACGACGGTTGCGCTTGTACTCGGCATCACGCTCATGGGTGTGATTTGCTTGGCGTTCCTCTGGCTGGTGTGGCAGTCGGAAGGTGCGGTCTGGCTCAAGCTCCTCGCTTCGCTCGGCCTCTTCGCGATGGTCACCGGTGGAACCATCCGCTTGGTGATTGCTTCGCATCCGTACGGCAATCCGCAGTGAGTTCGGTCGTGGTTCCTGCGCTACGATCGCTCGGATGAGTGATCGACCAATCATCCCGTCTCTGAGCGACGCCGACCTGACGCGCCGTCTTCCACGCTCGGAGACTGCTCGACGCCTCGATGAGGCGCAGACTCGCATGCTGCAGCTCCGGCTCCAGCTCGGCGGAAAGCTCGGGAGCGGCGAGCTTGGTCCGCCGGTGTGCTTCGTCTTCGAGGGATGGGATGCATCGGGGAAGGGCGGGGCTATCAAGCGGCTGGTGGCGCCGATGGATCCTCGCCATGTGCAAGTCATCACGATCGCGGCTCCATCGAAAGAGGAGCTCCGGCACCATTGGCTCCAACGCTTCTGGCCTCACCTTCCTGGGTGGGGCGACGTTGCGGTGCTGGATCGGTCTTGGTACGGACGGGTCCTTGTTGAACGGGTCGAGGGGTTTGCCGATGTTGAGCAGTGGCGTCGCGCCTACACCGAGATCATCGACTTCGAACGGACGCTGGTTTCGGAGGGCATGGTGTTCGCGAAGTTCTGGATGCATGTCTCTTCTGAAGAGCAGCTGAAACGGTTCGAGGCACGAGAGCAAAGCCCCCTCAAACAATGGAAGCTGACCGATGAGGACTGGCGCAACAGAGAGAAACGAGCCCAATACGAGGTCGCAGTCGAGGAGATGCTGGCGAGAACGTCGTGGGATCGGGCTCCCTGGTTCGTCATCCCGGGCGAATCGAAGCGGCTGGCGAGGGTTGAGGTTCTCGAGACCGCGATCGCGGTCGTGGAAGCAGGAATGCGAGAGTATGGAATGGAGCCGGTACCCCCGCTGAAGTGACCAAGAGCCAAGAGCCAAGAGCCAAGAGCGCGCAGGGCTTCGTCGTCTTGGTTCTTGATTCTTGGTTCTTCTGTCTCTCGCCTACTTCTCGTACAGCTTTTCGATGTCATCGCCGTAGCGGTCGAGGACGGCGCGACGTTTTACTTTCAGGCTCGGGGTCAGCATGCCGTTCTCCGGGCTGAAGGCTTCATCTTCGAGAACAAACCCGCGCACCTGTTCGTAGCCCTTGATGGATCCGGACAAGCGGTCGATCTCGCGTCGGTAGAGCTCATTGACGGTTTTGCTCTCGAGCAGCGCATCCTCCGAAAGATCGCCGAGGCCGTGATCGGCGGCCCACTTCGTCAACGCCGCCATGTCAGGGACGATCACCGCCACGTTGTAGGGCCTCTGCTCGCCGTACACCATGATGTTCGTGACGTATCCGGAGAGCTGGAGCTGCTCCTCGATGGGTGACGGCACCACGTACTTGCCGTTTTCAAGCTTGTACTGCTCCTTGATGCGACCGCGGACATAGATGAATCCGTCGTCGTCTCGGTAACCAAGGTCACCCGAGCGGAATCCTCGATCTGCGGTGAGCGCTCTCTCGTCCTCTTCCGGCAGGTTGTAGTAGCCCAGCATGACGTTCGGCCCGTAGATGATGATTTCGCCGATCTCCGAGTCGCCGGTGACCTCGCGGTCAATATCGATTCGGACTCCGGGGATCTCCTTGCCGATCGAACCGACCCGCCGATACGACGGCGTGTTGGCTGCAGCGACCGGGGACGTCTCAGTGAGCCCGTAGCCTTCGTAGACGGTCATGCCGAGCGCCGAGATGAACTCTGCGACTTCGACGGAGATCGCCGCGCCGCCGGAGATCGAGTACCTCAACCGACCGCCGAAGCCGTCGCGCACCTTGGCGAAGACCATCCGATCGTACAGATCGTGCTGCATCTCCACCCACCGGGTGGTCTTGCCCTTGGCCGCGAGGTCGGCTCGCTTCCGCTCGTTGACGAGCGCCCGGTCGAAGATGGTCTTCGTCACGCCACCCTTGGCCGCCATCATCTTCTGGAGGGCGTCGTACAAACGGTTGTAGACCGTCGGGACCGAAACAAGGATTGTCGGTCGAAGGTCATCGAGGTCGTCCATCAGCGTCTGCGCACTCGTGAGCCCGGCAGACGCGCCGGCGGCGATCATGAAGTGCAGGTCGATCGTCTGGCCAAAAGCGTGTGCCCATGGCAGGAACGACGCCGTGCGATCATCGGGGCCGATGTCGAACATATCGGGGAACACGTTGACGTTGCTTGTGATGTTGCCGTGCGACAGCATCACGCCCTTCGGCTGACCGGTGGTTCCCGACGTGTAGATGAGGCAGGCGAGATTCTCGGAAGGCGGATGCTCGGAGGGAATCGGGGATTCGGCACCACGGGCGAGCATCTCTGCCCACGTGATCGCCTCGCCTCCGGCCTCGCCGCGCAACACGACGATGTGCCCGAGTTCAGGTAGTTCGTGCCTCAGATCGTCGAGCTGGGCTCTGATCCCGTCATCTCCGACGATGGCAACCTTCGCACCTGAGTTGCCGAGGATGAAGTTCCACTCTTTCGCGAGCTGCGCCTCGTACATCGGTACCCACGCGGCTCCAAGGCCGTACGTCGAATACGCCCCGACCGCCCATTCGATCCGGTTGTCCGAAATCACGGCGACGCGGTCACCAGCCTCAATGCCGAGGCCGGCGAGCCCTGCGCGGGCGAGGTCGACCTGCTTGCCGAACTCGGCGTAGGTCAGCCAGCGCCATCCGTCGGTGTGGCGCGTGCCGAACAGCGGGTTCTCGGGGAATCGAGCGACGCTCGACTCGTACAACTCGACCAGATTCTTGAAGTGTGTCCCCACGCTCGCCTCCACGATCGTTCTGTCCGGACGATAGCGATCCGATGGGAACACGCCCGCAAGCTCTGGTCGCGGATATCCTGGCGTGATGAGCGACCCCAGGACCTTTGGACAGGCCGTGCGTGAGGCACGTATCGCCAAGGGCATGTCAATGGGACAGCTCGCGACTTCTGTCGAGCGATCTACGGCGTCGGTGCGCCGATGGGAGCGGGACGAGGGTGTTCCGGCCAAGGGAATCATCGATGAGCTGGCGGCGGTGCTCGACCTCTCCGATGGCGATGTGGCGTTGCTAGCGATGGGACCGACGCACCCGGCTCCAGCACCACCTACGCAGCACTCGGCGACACCACCTACGGCCCACCCGGCTCCAGCACCACCTGCGCAGCCTGCGGCGACACCACCACCTCCCGCTCCGTCCCGTGCGACCCCGGCACCTGCGATTTCGCGGCCGGTGACGCCACCCAGTGCCACGCGGGCGCCTTCGACCCCGGCACCGCCATCGGCGCCTTCGTCTCCCTCACCTTCGTCCCCGGCACCGCCATCGGCGCCTTCGTCTCCCTCACCTTCGTCCCCGGCACCGCCATCGGCGCCTTCGTCTCCCTCACCTTCGTCCCCGGCACCGCCATCGGCAGCATCGCAGGCAACGCAAGCGGCCGGGAGCCGTGTCGCGGGTGGTGTTGCGGTAGCCGATCCGGCGCCGACAGGCATCAAGGGTTGGGTTGCCGAGCTGTACGACCCTGCGAACCCGTGGCTCGGCTACCTTCGCGCCGCCCTGACGGTCATCGTGCTGATCGTCCTCGCCTGGATCCTCGTGTGGGCTCTTGCCGGACTCCTCGGCGCGGTGGGTGAGATCTGGGATGGGATGTGGGCTGAGGAAGCCTGACTCGGCTAGCTCCGCAGCTACCCAGGGGCTCGAAAGGTTGGTCTGATCGGAGCGGCGAAAGAGGGGATCAAGATCGCATAGCGGGCGGCCGCCTGCGGAATCCGGTTCCTGAATCGAATACCGACCACGTCCCCGAGCGCCATCGCCCGGGTCGCAGCGAGAGTTTCTCCACCAGTCTCGGCTGCGATACTTGGCGGATGGTCGATGACGATCCCATTGAACCCGGCCGAGTGGACGAATGGCAGGCCTATGTCGACGACCCCGACTCGCTACATCGTGAGCCTCGGAAGCGCCCCGATCCGTTCCTCGTTTTCGGCGTCGCCCTCGGCATCGTCATCCTCATCGGCATGATCCTGTTGCGACCCACCGGTGCTTCGAGAGCCCAGGCGGATGATCTCGCGGCGCTCGGTGTTCCCACCGACTTTCATCACGCGACCGTTCGAGAGGTGGTGGAGCTTCCGTGTGCGGGCGTCGAGACACAAACGTGCACGGTTGTTCGGTTCGAACTCGATGATGGTCCCGAGGCAGGATTTGTATTCGTACAGGAGTTCCTGCCGGGAGCCACAACACCCGCATTCTCGGCAGGCGACCGTGTCGTGCTCTCCCGTGTCGCCCCGACGGGGACGGTCGAAGCCGTCAACCGCGTGCCGTGTTCGTTCGACGCGCGCTCCGAATGTGTGGCCATCGACCTTCTGATCGACGATGGAGAGCAGGGCAGGAGTGCCACCTTCGAGGCCTATCCGGGAGAAGACGCAGCTTTGCTCGCCGAGGGTGACGCTGCTCTCGTCGACTACTTCTATGACCAGGACCAACTCGAGATCCTCTCAGTTCGGCTCGTCGATCCGCAGTCGATCTATCAGTTTGCAGACTTCGACCGCCGCCTGGTTCTTCTTGTTGTTGCGGCTGTCTTCGCCGGCGTTGTTGTCCTCCTCGGTGGATGGCGTGGTGCAACTGCGCTCGTCGGTCTGGTCATCAGCGTTCTCATCCTCCTGATGTTTGTCCTGCCTGCGATTCTCGACGGGCGGAGCGCCGTGCTCGTTGCCGCGTTCGGGTCTGCAGCCATCGCTTACGTGACCATGTATCTCGCCCACGGCTTCGGTCGCATGACGACGATTGCGCTGTTCGGCATGACGTCGGCTCTGGTCCTGACGGCCGTGCTCTCCGCCATCGTCGTTGAATTGGCTCGATTCACCGGCTTCGTCACGGAAGAGACATCACTTCTGACCTTCTTCGAAGGCATTGATGTCACCGGCCTGCTTCTGGCCGGGATCGTGCTCGGGGCGGCCGGAGCGCTCGACGACGTGACGATCACCCAAGCCGCAACGGTATGGGAGCTCAGGGATGCGGACCCCTCGCTTGGCAGCACCGGCCTGTTCCGGCGTGCGCTGAGGGTCGGACGCGACCACATTGCGTCGATCGTGAACACGCTTCTGCTCGCCTACGCAGGCGCATCGCTGCCGCTCCTGGTGCTCTTCGTTCTTGCCCGCCAATCGCTGGGAACGATCGCCAACAGCGAAGTCGTCGCTGTTGAGATTGTGCGCACGCTGGTCGGGAGTATCGGACTCGTCGCAGCTGTGCCGCTCACAACCTGGCTCGCAGCCCGTTTCGCTCCCGACAGGTCGGGGCGAGTGGTCTGAAGGTAATTGTCGCGAAAGCTCGTTGCTGCAAGAGCTTCGGTCGTATAGTATCCCGCCCACTTCGGTCGCCGTTCTGGGGAATTCCGTGAATCAAGCTGTTGGAAACGACGCGGTCCGCCGCCGGTCGATGATCCGCATCACCTTCCTGGTGGTAGCTCTTGCTGCCGTGCTCCTCGCGTCCTGCTCGAGCGACCTGCCACAGTCGTCCCTCAACCCGCGTTCCGTTGAGGCTGAGTCGATCGACAAGCTATGGGATTTCATCTTCTGGCTCGGTATCGGCGTCTTTGTGATCGTTGGCGGTGCGTTGGCGTACGCGCTCATTCGTTTCCGAAAGCGACCGGGCAACGAAGAGGAGCCAAGGCAGGTCCACGGGAACACTCGCCTCGAGATTGCATGGTCGATCATCCCGGTGGTGATCCTGGTGATCATCGCCGTTCCGACGCTCACCACACTGTTCGACCTGCGCAGTCCGGCGGAAGGCGACTTCCTTCGCGTAGACGTGATCGGCCACCAATGGTGGTGGGAGTTCCAATACCCGGACATCCTCGACGAGGACGGACGACCGCTCACGACCGCGAACGAAATGCACATTCCAGCCGGTATGACGTCTGAGCTGACGATGACGTCGGTCGACGTGATCCATAGCTTCTGGGTTCCAAGCCTTGCGGGCAAGCGCGACGTCGTGCCCGGCAGGGAAACGGTCATGAAGATCACCCCGGATGCAGACATCGCAGGTCAAATGGTCCCAGGGCAATGCGCCGAATACTGCGGACTCTCCCATGCCGACATGCGCTTCCGTGTGTTCGTCGACTCCGAAGCCGATTTCGATGTATGGGCTGCCGAGCAACTCGAGCCGTCCCCGGTTCCCACGAGCGGTGCTGCCGCGGCCGGATACGAAACCTTCACCCAGTTCTGTACCACCTGCCATCAGGCAAAGGTGGCCGCGGCCGACGGATCAGTTGAGGTTGTCGGCGCTGCGTTCGGTCCGGATCTCACCCACTTCGGGAGTCGAACGTCGCTCGCCGCGGCCGTTGAGGAGAACACTGCTGAGCACCTCGCCGCATGGATCGACAATCCGGAGTCGGTGAAGCCCATGTCGCCGGAGCTGAATGATCTTGCGGAAGGGCGGATCCTCGGTATGCCGTCCTACGGACTCGATGAGCAGCAGATTCAGGAGCTTGTCGAATTGCTGGAGTCGTGGAAGTGATCAACCTCACGTGTGAAGGAGACCTCTCGTGGCGTTGACCACAACACCGGATGATCTCGGCTACACGCCGCCGTCGACGAAGGGTCTTTGGAGCTGGATCACGACGATCGACCACAAGCGGATCGGCATCATGTACGCCGTCGCTTCGCTGGTGTTCTTCATCGTTGGCGGCCTCGAGGCGCTGCTGATCCGGACGCAGCTGGCGACCGCCAACGGCACGCTGGTATCCGCAGACGCCTACAACCAGCTGTTCACGATGCACGGCCTCACGATGGTGTTCGCCGTCATCATGCCGATCGCTGCCGCCTTCCAGAACTACTTCATACCGCTCATGATCGGCGCCAGGGACGTCGCCTTTCCGCGGCTGAACGCCTTCGCATTCTGGCTGTTCCTCTTCAGTGTCGCTCTGCTGACCTCGTCGTTCTTCCTCGGGGGTTCGCCAGATGGCGCATGGGTCGGCTACGCACCGCTCTCCACGCAGATTCAGGAATACGTGCGGATGGATTTCTACTCGATTGGTGCACAGCTCCTCGGGTTTGCCTCGCTGGCAGGATCGATCAACTTCGTCGCGACGATCTTCACGATGCGTGCTCCCGGCATGACCCTGATGCGGATGCCGGTCTTCGTCTGGATGAGCGTCGTCTCCTCGTTCCTTCTCATCTTCAGCCTCCCGGTGATCGGTGTTGGCCTCTGGCAGATCTTCATCGACCGCAACTTTGGAGGGCTGTTCTACGAAGCCCAGGCCGCCGGTGATCCGCTGCTCTGGCAGCACTTGTTCTGGATCTTCGGGCACCCCGAGGTCTACGTGTTGATCCTGCCGGCGTTCGGCATCGTGTCCGAGGTCCTGCCCGTGTTCTCGCGCAAGCCCCTGTTCGGATACTCGTTCGTGGTGTTCTCCGGGATTGCCATCGGCTTCCTCGGATTCGGGGTGTGGGCTCATCACATGTTCACGGCTGGGATGGGACCCGTCGCTGAGGCGGGATTCGGGCTCGCGACCATGCTGATTGCGATTCCAACGGGCGTGAAGATCTTCAACTGGATCGGCACCATGTGGGGCGGGCGGCTCACCTTCCCCTCGCCGATGTTGTTCACGGTCGGGTTCATCGCCATGTTTCTGATCGGCGGGATCTCCGGTGTGACCCATGCGGTTGTCCCTGCCAACACCCAGCAGCACGACAGCTACTACGTCGTGGCGCACTTCCACTATGTGCTGTTCGGTGGCGCCGTGTTTGGATATGTCGCGGGGGCTTACTACTGGTTCCCGAAGTGGACCGGGCGGATGATGAACGAGACGATCGGGAAGTGGAACTTCTGGATCATGTTCATCGGCTTCAACCTCACCTTTGCGCCCCAGCACATCCTCGGTCTCGACGGCATGCCGCGACGGACCTACCGCTACGCCGAGGGGATGGGATGGGACATGTGGAACCTCATGTCCACCGTCGGCGCTTTCCTCATCGCGGTCTCGTTCCTGTTCTTCATCTACAACCTGATCGCGAGCTATCGGAACGGCAAGGTGGCGGGAAACGATCCGT
>Ga0316197_10002831_pt1 | contig 12357 bp, 9 predicted proteins | sample OudBiesiAoxic_MG_FD_204939 | JGI IMG/M metagenome (GOLD analysis project Ga0316197, IMG submission 204939) | Coastal sediment microbial communities from Oude Bieten Haven, Netherlands - site A oxic | ecosystem: Environmental > Aquatic > Marine > Coastal > Sediment | place: Netherlands...
ATCGAGGGTCGGAGCGATGACTTCCGGCGCGTGGTCGTGGCCAGCGAGGACCCCTCCGGTCTGTGGGCCGTGCTGGGGGTCGAACCGGCGGGGACCACCACCGCCGTGGCCACGCCGCGCGAGGTCAAGCGGGCGCTGGACGGCTCGAGGCGAACGCTGGGCCTGCTGCCTGCCGCCCACATGCGACCCGACGTGCGGGCCCTGTCGGTCGACGGGGCCAGCCTCTTCGGCGGCCGACGGCTGCGGACGCCTGGATCGTGGCCCCTGACCGCGCCGGCCGGGCCGCCGCGGCTGGCCTTCCGGCCGGCACGCGTGTGGACGCTGCTTGCCGGCGGCGACGTCATGCTCGACCGTGAGCCGTACCGCCAGGCCATCATCGCGGGCAAGGGCGCTGACTGGCTGTGGGACGGTGGTTTCGCCGAGATCACCTCGCGCACCTGCTGCACCGCCGACGGTGGCCCCGCCATCACCACCGAGCGCGCTGGCCGCCGGAGCGCGGTCCGCGAGCTCCTTTCGGTGGCCGACATCGCCATGGTCAACCACGAGGCCCCGGCGCCGAACGACCATGCCTACCACCCCACCGGCCTCGTCTTCACCGTGGACCCGGACCTCCTCGCGGGCCTTGCCGGAGCCGGCATCGATGCCGTCTCGCTGGCCAACAACCACATCCGCAACGCCGGCTCGACGGGCGTGACGCAGACCATCCGCAACGTACGTCGGGCGGGCATGGTCTCGTTCGGGGCTGGTGCCGACGAGGAGCGAGCCCGGCGGCCGTTCTGTTCGGAGCAGGCCGACACGCGCGTCTGCTTCCTGGGCTACAACGAGGTCGACACCGCCCTCCAGGCCGTGCGCGATGGCCGCGCCGGCGCAGCCGAGCTGGTCAGCGCCGACGTGGTAGGTGACATCCGCCGGCTGCGGCGCGAGGGTGCCGACGTCATCGTGGTCTGGCCCCACTGGGGTCGCGAGTACGTGACCACCACCGAGGCCAAGCAGCGGCGCTGGGCCCGCGAGACGGTTCGTGCCGGTGCCGACGTCGTGCTGGGCAACCACTCGCACGTGGTGGGCCCGATCCAGTTCATCGACGGAGTGCCGGTGCTCTACTCGCTGGGCAACCTCGTCTTCGACCTGCCCCGCTTCGAAGCCACCGAGGAGGGGGTGCTGGCGGAGCTGACCTTCCATGGGTCGGACCTGGTGCAGCTGGAACTGCACCCCACGGTGGTCCACCAGCGAGCCCAGCTGCACCTGCTCGAGCGCGATGGCGACGGAGCCGTCGTGGTCGAGCGCATGCGCCAGGCGTCGAAGGCCTTCGAGTAGCGCTCGGCGCTTCGGGCTCCTGCCGCGGGCTCGTGCGCCGCGGGTCGGCACACCACTGGGCCACGCGTCAGCCGGTCCGTGCGTCAGAGGCATGAACGGACCGCCGGTGGGTCGTGCCCGGTCGTTTCGTGGCCGGGAACCCGCCGTTCCTCGGTCGTCCGCGTCTTGAGACGACGATTCGGACCCAGCCGTGCTGTCGGAGCTGTGCTCGCCGGCTCATGCGCTGGGTCCTCCTTCCCGCGGCAGGCGCTCGAGCAGGATCTCCGCGAGGTGCTGGGCTTGCCTGCCTGAGAGCGACTCGATCTGGGTGCGGCAGCTGAAGCCGTCTGCGAGCACCGGGGCGGCCGGCTCGGCCTCCAGCGCGGGCACCAGCGCCAGCTCGGCCACGGCCCGGCTGACCGCCTCGTGGCCGGGCTCCGCGCCGAAGTTGCCGGCCAGCCCGCAGCAGCCGCTCAGCTCCCGGCCGACCGCGATGCCGCAGCGCTGGTACACCCGCCGGTCGGCGTCGAGGCCCAGCACCGCCTGCTGATGACAGTGCGGCTGGGCGACGACCGGGGGTGAGGCCGTGCGCGCGGGTGGGGACATGTAGGCCACGCCATCGAGCAGCTCGGCGAACGTGACCACGCGACGTGCCAGGCGTGCCGCTCGCGGGTCGGCCGGCAGCAGCTCCGGCAGGTCGGCGCGCAGCATGGACGCGGTCGAGGGCTCGAGCACGACCACCGGCTCGTCACCGCCCAGCTCGGGCGCGCCCAGCGAACGGCGCAGTACCCGCTTGACCATCCCCAGCTGGCCCGTGGAGTGCCAGGTCAAACCGTCGTTGACCCAGCGGCCCGGCACGACGATCTCGAAGCCGGCGTCCTCTAGCACCCTGACCGCGGCGTGTGCCACGGCGGGCGTGAGGTGATCGTTGTAGGTGTCGGGCCAGAGGACGACCCGTCCGTGCGGTGCCTCCCCGGGCGGCCGCGGCCGCGGCCGCCAGTCGCGCGTGAACGTGCGAGGGGCGACCCGGGGGATGCCACGCGAGGGGGCGATGCCGGCGGCCAGCGCGAACAGGCGCCGGGTCAGCCGTGAGCCGGTGATGGTGTTGACCAGCCGGGGTACGCGCGAGGTCAGTCTGAGCCACACGGGCAGCCAGCCCAGGGAGTAGTGCGACAGCGGCCGCAGCCGGCGCCGGTAGTGCTGGTACAGGAATTCCGCCTTGTAGGCCGCCATGTCCACGCTCGTGGGGCACTCGGAGACGCAGCCCTTGCAGGAGAGACAGAGATCCAGCGCGTCGCGCACGTCGGTCGAGCGCCAGCCATCCTGGGCCAGGCTGCCGGCCATCATCTCCTGCAACAGGCGGGCGCGGCCGCGGGTGGAGTGCTGCTCGTCACGCGTGGCGCGGTAGCTGGGACACATCAGCGCTGCGCCCTGCACCGACACGCAGCGGCCGACCCCGATGCAGCGCTCCACGGCCGAGCGGAAGTCGCCGGCGTCGTGGCCATAGGCCTGGGCGGTGGTAACGGGCAGCTGCGTGGGGGCCGAGGCGCGCAGGTCTTCGGTGAGCGCCGGCGGGTCGACGATGACCGAGGGGTTGAGCACGCCCAGCGGATCCCACGCGCGGCGGAAAGCGGCGAAAGCGGCGATGAGCCCGGGGCTGAACTGGCGCTCGAGGAGCGGACCTCGGGAGCGGCCGTCGCCGTGCTCCCCAGAGAGCGAGCCGCCGTGGCCGACCACCAGGTCGGCTGCCTCGGACATGAAGCGCGCGTAGCGCTCGGGACCGTCGGGACGGTCCAGGCCGAAGCCGACACGCAGATGGAGGCAGCCCTCGCCGTAGTGGCCGTAGCTGACCGCCTGCATGCCGTGCTCGTCGAGCAGCGCGCGCAGGTCCGCGAGGTAGCCCCCCAGGCGTTCCGGCGGCACCGCCGAGTCCTCGAAGCCGGGCCAGCCCTTGGTGCCGTCGGCGAACCGCGCGGCATGGCCGGCGCCGTCCTCGCGGACCTTCCACAAGGCTGCCTGCGCGCCGGCGTCCTCGATGTAGCGGGCGTCCCGGGCGTCGAGCGAACGACCCACCGCGGCTGCCAGCGCCTCCGCGTGGGTGCGCGCACCGGCGGCGTCATCCGCGCGCGCCTCGACCATGAGCCAGGCGCCGCCGTGGGGCAGGCCGGCCTCGCCGGCGTTCGCGTGTGCCAGCGTCAGCAGTTCCGCCGACAGCGATTCGACGGTGTAGGGCTCGGCGGTGAGCAGGGCCGGGACGGCGTTGGCACCGGCGATGTCGTCATCGAAGCCGAGGACCAGCAGCGCCCGCACCCGCGGCGGCCGGACCAGTTGCACGACCGCGCGAGCCACCACCACGCAGGTACCCTCGGTCCCGACGAGGGCCTTGGCGTGATCGGGCCCGCGCTCGGGCAGCAGCCAGTCGAGCGCGTAGCCCGACACGCGCCGCGGCCAGGCCGGCAGCTCGCGCCGGATCCGCTCCTCGTGCTCGGCAGTGAAGGCGCGCAGCTGGTAGCTGAGGGGGCCGTCGAGCTCGGGCCAGGCGGGGTCAGCCGGGCGGTTCGGAGCCCCGGGGCTGGTCAGCCGCACCCTCGAGCCGTCAGAGCGGACGACGTCCAGCCCGAGGACGTTCTGGGCGGTCGTGCCCCAGACCACCGAGTGCGAGCCGCAGGCGTTGTTGCCGACCATGCCGCCGAGCGTGCAGCGGCTGTGCGTCGATGGGTCCGGGCCCACCCGCAGGCCGTGTCGCGCCGCGGCGGCGTTGAGGTCGTCGAGCACGACCCCCGGCTCGACCACCGCGTAGCCCTGCTCCGCGTTCAGCTCCACGAGGCGCGCGAGGGAGCGGGTGGCGACGACCACACCCGCTCCCAGCGCGTTGCCGGCGATGCTCGTGCCGGCTCCTCGCATGTGCAGGGCCGTGCCGCTCTCGCCACAGGCGCGCACGACCGCGGTCAGCTCATCGATGTCGGCCGGCTTCGCGACCAGCGTCGGCAGCACGCGGTAGAGCGACGCGTCCGAGGTGTAGAGGGCGCGCGCGCCGAGGTCGCTGTGGAGGCGCTCGCCGAGGACCGCGCGCAGGCGGGCCTCGATGCCGGCGGAGGTTTCGGCCACGGACGTCAAGCTGGCCTATCGCTCCCTGCGACGGCCGAGGAGCCCGCGTGGCAGCGCCCGCTGATTCAACTCGACACCTTCGGCTACGAGCGCCTCGTCGAGCCGCATCCGGATGGCCGTCGGCACCCGCCAGCGCTCGGAGGCCACGACCCGACCGCGCATGATCGCGATCGCGCCCAGCTCGTCGCCGTCGTCGACGAAGGCCAGGCGTGGCGGCTCTACGATGACATCGGCGAACTCGGGGTCGGCTGCCACCTCCTTGCCCACGCGATCCATGATCTCGGCGACCTTGCGCAGATCGCCCTGACGGATGCCCCGGACCCTGACTTCACCGGCGGCGTAGATGCGGGTCCGGTTGGCCACGCTGCGCAGGTCGCCGTTGGAGATGGAGTAGACGGTCCCGTCGACGGCTCGAACCACGGTTCGGCGCAGCCCGACGCTCTCGACCGTGCCCTTCCAGGGCCTCTCGCCGAGCTCGATGTTGTCGCCCTGGAAGAACTGGCCCTCGACGATGATGAAGACGCCCATGAGGTAGTCCATGACGATCGACTGACCCGCGATGGTGATGCCGGCCAGGAAGAGGCCGATGAGGACGAGGAACCACTCGCTGCCGGTCAGGCCCACGACGATGATGATCGCGATGCCGATGATGCTCACGCGGATGATGGTGGTGACGAGCGAGACGATGGTGGTCGAGCGCTTCTGCAGTTCGACGTCCTCCACGCCTTCTCCGGAGAAATCGCCGTCGGTGGCCCGCAGGGTCCGGCGCACGACCTTGTCCACGATCGGGCCGCTGTAGGCATAGGCGATGACGAGGATCGCCGCCACGACCAGTAGCAGTACGAGGTTCTCCGAGAACCAGGTCCCCAGCTCTTGCGTGCTCTCCATGGCCTAACCCTAGTACTCGGCGCTCCACCGAGTCACGACAATGGGGTCCAACGTCCATCACCCCGTGCCATGGAGGGCCGCATGAACCAGGACACCAAGCTCAGCCGGGTCCGCTGGAACGCTCAGTCGGAGGACGGCCAGGTGATGCTCTCCCTGCCTTGGGAGCTGTTCGTCCTTGGCCTGGCCATCCTCTCGATCGTGAATCTCGTCCTCGCATTCGTCCTGCGCAACCCGGATCTGGTCCAGATCGTGTCGTTCATCGACGGGATCATCATCCTCGTCTTCCTCGTCGACCTGCTCCGGCGCCTGGGCGTGGCCGAGGACAATCGGAAGTACTTCATCCAGGGGTCCGGCTGGGTCGACGCCGTCAGTATCATCCCCGTGCTGCGCATCGCCCGACTGCTGCGTATGTACCGTGTCTTCAGGGTCATGCAGCGCATGGGCGGGCCCAAGGAGGCCGTGACCGCGTTCTTCAAGCACCGCGCCACCGGCGGGCTCCTGCTGGTGCTGCTGGTGGCCCTGCTCGTGCTCGAGTTCGGCAGCCTGGCCATGCTGTGGGCCGAGAACGGTGACCCCGAGGCTTCGATCGTCACGGCCGAGGACGCCATCTGGTACCTGGTGGTCACGATGTCGACCGTGGGCTACGGCGACACCTACCCCGTGACCCAGGTCGGCCGCTTCATCGGTGTCGGCATCATCATCGTCGGCGTGGGCGTCTTCGGCACCCTCACCGGCTTCCTGGCCACGGTCTTCCTCGAGCCATCGAGCGAGTCCGCGCAGGCGGTGGAGGCCGAGGAGGCGGGCTGAAGAGCGCATCCTGACTCATCCTTCGACCCCGTCCGGTCGGTCCTGTCGGCACTTGGTCCCCGTTCCCCACCGCTCTAGCGTGGACGGTGAACCCCGAAGGGAGGATCCATGACCACGACCACCGCGGCCGAGGCTGCCGCGCGTACCAGCGGCGACGGCCCTGCGGTCAGCGCCGAGGATCTGCGCTTCAGCTACGGCGACATCGAGGCCGTCAAGGGCATCAGCTTCGACATCGCCGCCGGTGAGATCTTCGGCTTCCTGGGCCCCAACGGGGCGGGCAAGACGACGACCATCAAGATGCTCACCGGCCAGCTCCAGCCCAAGTCGGGCGCGGTCCGCATCATGGGCCGGGACGCGGGCCGCGATGACCCGCAGACGCAGGCGCGCATCGGCGTCTGCTTCGAGGAGAAGAACCTCTACGACGCCATGTCCGGCGAGGAGAACCTGCGCTTCTTCGCCGCGCTCTACGGCGCGGAGGGCGTGGACACCGGCGCGCTGCTCGGCCGCGTGGGCCTGGCCGACCGGGCCAGCGACCGCGTGGGCTCGTACTCCAAGGGCATGCGCCAGCGACTGATGGTCGCGCGTTCCATCCTGCACCAGCCCATGGTGCTCTTCCTCGACGAGCCCACCGACGGGCTGGACCCGGTCTCGTCGGTGGCCATCCGCGGCATCATCCGCGAGGAGGCCGAGCGTGGGGCGGCCGTGCTGCTGACGACCCACGACATGTGGGAGGCCGACGAGCTGAGCCATCGCGTGGCCTTCATCAACGAGGGCCAGCTCTACGCCATCGATACGCCCGAGAACCTCAAGCTGCAGCACGGCCGTCGCTCGGTGAAGGTGCGCCGTCGAGATGGGGCCGGCGTGAACGAGGAGAGCTACGCGCTTGATGACCCCGCCGTCGGCGAGCAGCTGCGTGCGGCCGTCGAATCCGATGGCCTGATGACCATCCACACCGAGGAATCGACCCTCGAGAACATTTTCGTGGAGATGACGGGTCGGACGCTCGAGGCATGAACGCAGCGCGACGTGCCGCGATCGTCCGCGCGATCGTGGCCAAGGACCTGCGCGAGTTCAGCCGTGACCGGCTGTGGATGGTGCTGACCCCGTTGATGCTCGTGTTCTACGTGGGCATCCTGTGGCTCCTGCCCAGCACCGTCGACGAGTCGATCGACGTGGGCGTCTATGCCCGCGGGCTCGGCGGCCCCGTGGGGGAGGCCCTCGCTAGCGACGCCATCTCGGCCGAGCAGGGCATCGATGTCGTGCTCTTCGACGACGCCGAGGCGCTGGCTGCCGCGGTCATCGAAGGCACCGAGGTGGAGGTCGACGGCCAGAAGCGTTCGGTCGCGGTCGGCATCGCCTTCCCCGACGACCTGGCCGCTACGCTGGCCGCCGGCGCACCGGCGACGGTCACCGTCTACGTGGATGCGGCCGTGCCGGCGGAGATCCAGACGGCCATGACCGCGTTCGTGCGCGAGGCCACCTACGGCCTGGCCGGCATCGGTCTGCCGGTGAGCCAGGCGGAGGCCGAGCTCATCGTGGTCGGCGAGGATCGGGTCGGTGCCCAGATCTCACCCCAGGAACGCATGACGCCGCTCATCGCGGTGATGGTGCTGCTGGTCGAGTCGATGGCCCTGGCCGGCCTCGTGGCCGTGGAGATCCAGTCGCGCACGGCCAAGGCCGTGGTGGCCTCGCCGGCCTCGGTCGGCGACCTGCTCAGCGCGAAGGGCCTGACGGGCACGCTGCTGGCCTTCAGCCAGGCCGGGCTTGTGCTGTTGCTGGTGGGCGCCTTCGGCTACGAGCCGCTGCTGTTGGTGGTGGCGCTGCTCATCGGCTCGATCATGACCGCCGGCTTCGGCATGCTCGCCGGATCGGCCGGGCGCGACTTCATGACCACCATCTTCATCAGCATGGTCTTCATCATCCCCATGGCCGTGCCCGCCGTGGCCGCGCTCTTCCCCGGTGCCGCCTCGGGCTGGGTGCAGCTGCTGCCGACCTACGGCTTCATCGAGACCATCGTCGGCGTCACCGCCTATGGCCAGGGCTGGTCCGACAGCGTGGGCTATCTGCTCATGTCGTCGGTCTGGTGCGTAGCCATCTTCGGCGCCGGCTGGTTCATCCTGCGAAGGAGGGTGGAGGCACTATGAACCTCCGCATCGCCTGGCAGGTCCTGAAGAAGGACCTGCGCCTGGGCCCGCGCTCACCGATCCTGCTGTGGGCCATCGTCTTCCCGCTGGTGGGCACGTTCGTGGTCCAGATCGTCTTCGGCTCGCTCTTCGCCCCGCAGCCGCGCCTCGGCATCGTCGACGAGGGCGGCTCCCAGGTCGCGGCCGAGATGGCGGCAGTGGAGGGCATCGACCTGCGCCTGCTCGATGAGGAGTCGGCCCTCACGCAGCTGGTGCGTGACAACGACCTCGACGCCGGCCTGGTCCTGCCGGCCGGCTTCGACGAGCAGATCCGCGCCGGCGAGCAGCCGCCGCTGCAGTTCTTCGTAGGCGGCGAATCGCTGGCCTCCAACCGGCTCATCCTGGCCGTGACCACGCTCGACGCGGTACGCAGCGTGGAGGGCACCACGGCCCCCGTAGAGGTCGAGCTGGTGGCCAGCGGCGAGCCGGTGCTGCCCATGTCCAGCCGCATGATGCCCCTGCTGGTGCTGTTCGCCCTGCTCATCGCGGGCGTGTTCGTGCCCGCCTTCTCCATCGTGCAGGAGCGCGAGAGCGGAACCATGACGGCGCTGCTCGTCTCGCCCGCTCGCGGCGTGGACGTGCTCGCGGCCAAGGCCATGATGGGCCTGGTGCTGGCCTTCCTCATGACGCTGGTCACGCTCTGGCTCAACGATGCCCTGGGCACCCAGCCGGCGGCGCTGCTGCTGGCCGTGCTCGTAGGTGCGCTGATGCTGGCCGAGATCGGGCTGCTCTTCGGCAGTGGCGCCAAGGATTCCAAGACGCTCTTCGCGCTGATGAAGTCGGTCAACATCCTGCTCTTCGCGCCGGTGATCTTCTACATCTTCCCCGATTGGCCGCAGTGGATCGCCCAGATCTTCCCCACCTACTGGATCATCAACCCCATCTTCGAGGTGGCCATCCAGGACGCCGGGGTGGCCGACGTCATCGGCCAGCTGGCGGTGGCGCTGGTGATCTGCCTCGCGCTGGTGCCATTCGTGGTGCTGCTCTCGCGGCGCATGACGCAGCAGGTCGTGGCCGCGGCCTGAGCCGGCGAGGACCCTCGTGCCTGACGAGCACATCGAGCTCCGCTTCTACGCCGAGCTCCAGGATCTGCTGCCGCGTCGGCACCGCTCCGGGCGCATCAGCCACAAGCCGATCGAGACGCAGACCGTCAAGGACCTCGTCGAGTCCTACGGCATACCGCATACGGAGGTGGAGGTGATCCTTGTCGACGGCGTGTCGGTCGAGTTCGGGCACCGGCCGTCGGCCGGGCAGCGCGTCAGCGTCTACCCGGTGTTCGAGAGCTTCGACGTGCGGCCGCTCATCCGCTTGCGCCCGGAACCGCTGCGCGAGACCCGCTTCGTGCTGGACGGCCATCTGGGTACGCTGGCGCGGCGTCTGCGCCTCCTCGGCTTCGACTGTCGCTATGTCCCCGACACAGGTGACGACGAGCTCGTCGAGCTGGCCCTGGCGGAGCGGCGCATCCTGCTAACGCGCGACCGCTTCCTGCTCCGGCGCCGCCGCGTGACGCACGGCTACCTGCTGCGCTCCGACCGGCCCGCCGAGCAGGTGCGCGAGGTCGTCAGGCGCTTCCAGCTGGGCGGCTCGATCGAGCCCTACACCCGCTGCCCGGCCTGTAACGGCCGGCTGCTGGCGGTGGCCAAGGCCACGATCGAGCACCGGCTGCCTCCGGGCACCCGTCGCTCCTACGACGACTTCCGTTCGTGCCCTGACTGCGGCCGTGACTACTGGCGCGGCGCGCACCACGCGCGCCTGCAACAGCTGGTGACCGACGCGCGGTCAGCCGACGCCTGATGCCTGGCGCAAGATGATCGCCGTTCAGCACGCCCACGTATCCGATGGGCGCTCCATCGGTGTCCATCGACAAGGCGCTGTGCCTGGCTGCTGAACTCGAGGACGAGGAGATCATCCGCAAGCTGGGATTGCGCAAGTAGCCGGTCATGCACATCGTCGACGCCAACGTGCTGCTCTACGCTGTGAACTCCGATTCCGCGCACCACGCCATCGCTCGCGATTGGCTGGACGATGCTCTGGCCCAGCCTGGGGCGGTCGGCTTCAGCTGGAGTGTCGTGCTCGCGTTCCTGCGTGTCAGCAGGCACCGGGCAGTGTTCGAGCGTCCGCTCACCGTCGATGAGGCGATCGAGATCTGCCGGGCATGGCTGGTCGCAACCCTCGGCCGCTTCAACGGCCTGTCCTGGGTCAGGCTAGGCGCCTAGCGCTCCGGCAGCCACTCCAGCGACTCCGCCGCGAGGGCGACGAGCAGCCGGCGGATGCGTGCCACCGGCTAGGGTCCGCCGAGCGCGATGCCGGCAGCCTTCACGTCTTCGGCGAAGGCGGCCTGCGCCTCGGTGCTGGGGTCGTACTTGGTGGGGAAGCAGACGATGCGGTCCAGCCCGCTCTCGTCGAATCTGCCCAGCAGATCGACGCGCGCCTGGCCCGGATGCCGGAAGTCCTCGTCGAGCGTGTACATCGAGAAACGCAGCGTGGCCGGGTCGCGACCCGCGGCCTCGCACCTGGTCCTGACCTCGGCCATGCGCTCGACGGCCCATGCCGGGGACTTGAAGACGAAGTTGAGCTCGTCGGCGAACCTGACCGCCAGGCCCGCGGTCCGCACCCGGCCGTTGCCGCCCACGATGAGCGGGATCTTGTCCTGGATGCCGAGCGGCTCGTTGATGGCGTCACGGACATGGACGCGCTGACCCTCATAGGTGGCGTGTCCGGGGGCGATCATGCGCGTGATGACCTCGAGATGCTCCTCGAAGGTGCTGATGCGCTCCCCGACCGGCGGGAAGCCGTAGCCGTAGGCCAGCCACTCGTCCTCCTTCCAGCCGGCGCCGATGCCGATCTCGAAGCGGCCGCCGCTGATGACGTCGATGGTCGAAGCCAGCTTGGCCGTCAGGGCCGGATTGCGAAAGGCGGTGCAGATGACCATGTGGCCGAGGCGCACCCGCTCGGTCAGCACGGCCAGGGCTGAGAGCTGCGAGAAGGACTCGAGGGTCATCTCGTCGGTCGGCTCGGGCACGGTGGTGAAGTGGTCGAAGACCCACAGCGACTCGAAGCCGAGGGCCTCGGCCTGCTTGGCCAGCTCGACGGTGCGAGCCCAGGCCTCCGCCGGGTCCCAGCCCGTGTACTCCATCTTCCAGCCCTGGGGCGAGATCAGTCCGACCTTCATGGGTTCCTCCTTCGGTTCGCGCGGGGAGCGGGGTTTCAGGTGGTGATGGGACCGGGCGCGGCTTCCGGCTCAGGCTCTCGCGCCGCCACGCGGGCCGGCTGGTCGCCCAGGGCCCGGATGGGCTTGTTCTGCAGGCCGATCGCTACCACGGCGAGGGCCGCGAGCGTGACCACGAGGCCGATCCAGAAGGTATCCGCGATGGCCAGGGAAAAGGCCGCGTAGATGCCGGTCACGAGCTCGTCGACGATACCGGCAAGCGGCGGCACCTGGGCCAGCTGCTCCGAGAGCGAGACGTCGCTGACCTGGGTCAGGTCCCCGCCACCGGCGGACGTGAACTCCTCGACCATTCCCGCCATCCGGGCCGGGACGCCCGCTGTCGTGAGCTCCGGCATGAGGCGCTCGCTGAAACTGTCCGCGAACACCGTGCCCACGAAGGCCAGGCCCACCGAGGCGCCGACCTGGCGGAAGAAGGTGAGGTTGCCGGTGGCCACGCCCAACCGGCTGAAGGGCACCGAGGCCTGGGTCACGATGGTGAAGACGCTGAGGGTAGGCCCGACGCCCAGCCCCGCCACGAACACCCACAGCCACAGCAGCGGCAGCTCGGTCGTGGCGGTCAGCCCGGTCGAGAGGTAGAGGCCGACCGCGAGCAGTACCAGCGCTACCACCAGCAGGCGCTTGTAGCGGCCGGTCTTGCTGACGATGATGCCGCCGCCGACCGAGCCGACGATGACGCCGAAGGTCAACGGCAGCAGGTACAGGCCGGACAGCGTGGGGCTGACCTCCTGCACGAACTGGAACCAGCGGGGCAAGAACACGATCGCGCCGAAGAAGGCGATGGCAGAGAGGAAGACGGCCGTGATCGTGACCGAGAAGTTGCGGATGCGGAACAGCTCCGGGGGCACGATC
>Ga0316197_10002832_pt1 | contig 12356 bp, 8 predicted proteins | sample OudBiesiAoxic_MG_FD_204939 | JGI IMG/M metagenome (GOLD analysis project Ga0316197, IMG submission 204939) | Coastal sediment microbial communities from Oude Bieten Haven, Netherlands - site A oxic | ecosystem: Environmental > Aquatic > Marine > Coastal > Sediment | place: Netherlands...
CTGCCACGACGGCGCCCGTGGACACGTGCATAGTTGGAGGATCGGATGAGCGGCCTGCCAGAGCCACCTGAGCCTGCACCCTCGCACCCGGGCCCACTGATGGGCTCCCCCTTCACACCGATCGCTGACTTCGCGTTCCTCTCGAACTGCCACACCGGGGCCCTCCTGGCGCCCGACGGCTCGGTCGACTGGCTGTGCGTGCCCCGCTTCGACTCGCCGAGCATCTTCGGCAGTCTGCTCGATCGTGGCGCCGGCTCGTTCCGCCTCGCGCCATTCGGCATCCATCACCCCACCGACCGCTCCTACGAGCCGGGCACCAACGTCATGGTCACGACGTGGAAGACGCCGACCGGCTGGCTCGTCGTTCGCGATGCCTTGACCATGGGTCCCGGCGATCGCGAGGACGTCGTCACAGCGCATACCCGACCGCCCGCCGATCTCGATGCCGAGCACCTGCTGGTGCGTACCGCGGAGTGCCTCGAGGGTCGCGTGGGGATCGACCTCGTCTGCGAGCCGGTCTTCGACTACGGACGCAGCGCGGCAGAGTGGCAGCTCGTCGAGGGCGATCGCCACACCGCCGACGCGACCGGCGGCGGCCAGACCGTGCGGCTGCGATCGGACCTGGCGCTGGGCATCGAGCACGACCGTGTCCGCGCTCGCCACGTCCTCGCGGCTGGCGAGAGAGCCTTCTGCGCGCTCTCATGGTCAGACGGTCTGACGGTGCCGGAGGACCACGAGCAGGCAGCGGCCTCGATCTCTACCACCGTGCGCTACTGGCGCGGTTGGCTCGGCCGGGCGCGCCTGCCTGACCATCGCTTCCGAGAGGCCATCCAGCGGTCGGCGCTCGCCATCAAGGGCCTCACCTACATGCCCACCGGTGCCACCGTCGCGGCGCTGACGACATCGCTGCCCGAGACGCCCGGTGGCGAGCGCAACTGGGACTACCGCTACACCTGGATGCGGGACAGCACCTTCACACTGCAGGCGCTGCATTGGCTCAACCTCGACTGGGAGGCCGACGAGTTCATGCAGTTCGTGGCCGACGTCGAGCCCACCGAGGACGGTCCACTACAGATCATGTACGGCATCGACGGCCGACGCGACCTGAGCGAGTCGACGCTCGATCACCTCAGCGGCTACAACGGCGCCCGGCCCGTGCGCATCGGCAACGGCGCGTATGACCAGCGGCAGAACGATGTCTTCGGCGCGGTCCTCAACTCCATCCTCCTGCACACGCAGCGTGGCGGGCGCCTGCCGCGCCGGTTGTGGCCGCTCGTGCAGTCGCAGGCCGAGTGTGCGATGGAGGTGTGGCGCACGCCCGACCAGGGTATCTGGGAGGCACGCGGGGAGCCGCAGCACTACGTGTCCTCGAAGCTGATGTGCTGGGTCGCGCTCGACAGCGCCGCCAAGCTGGCCACGATGCAGGGCGAGAGCGGTCTCGCTGGGACCTGGCTGGCTACCGCCGAGGAAGTCCGCGACGACGTCCTTGAGCACGGTGTGTCCGGGCGCGGTGTCCTGCGCCAGCACTACGCGACTGACGCGCTCGATGCGTCCACGCTCCTGGCCGCGACGTTCGGCTTCCTGCCTGGCGACGACGAGCGCCTGCGAGCCACCACCCTTGCCATCGCCGACGAGCTGACCGAGGACGGCTTCGTGCTGCGCTACCGCGTCGAGGAGACCGACGATGGCCTCTCGGGCGAGGAAGGTTCGTTCCTCATCTGCTCGTTCTGGCTCGTGTCAGCGCTTGCCGCCGTGGGTGAGCGGGCCAGGGCGCGTGACCTGATGGAGCGCCTGCTCCGTATCGCCTCACCCCTCGGCTTGTACGCGGAGGAGTTCGAGGTCAAGAGCGCCCGCCACCTGGGCAACTTCCCGCAGGCGTTCTCGCACCTCGCGCTCATCGAGGCGGCGTCCCGGATCATCCTCGACGAGCGGCTCGAAGAGATGACATGAGCTCCAGCGCACGGGTCGCTACGATCTCTCCCTCGGGCACGCAGTACCGGATCGCTCACCGGGAGCAGCGGGCTGTCATCGTCGAAGTCGGCGGCGGCCTCCGTAGCTACTCGGTGGGGGACCGCGACCTGCTCGACGGGTACGGGGTCGACGAGCTATGCCCCTCGGGTCGCGGCCAGGTTTTGATCCCGTGGCCGAATCGGTTGCAGGACGGCCGCTACACGTTTGTGGGAAGGGATCACCAGCTCGCGCTCACCGAGCCCGAGCGGCGGAACGCGATCCATGGCCTCGTTCGCTGGGTCGCCTGGACCGTCAGCGAGTCGGCACCAGACCGGATCGTGATGGAGCATCTGCTGCGGCAACAGCCCGGCTACGCATCCTCGCTGGCGATCCGCATCGAGTACCGCCTCTCGGACGAGGGTCTGCACGTGCGAACGACGGCGACGAACGTCGGCGCCGATGGCTGCCCGTTCGGAGCCGGCGCACACCCCTACCTGTCAGCGACGACGACACCCGTGGACGACACCATCCTTCGAGTGCCCGCCCGGGCCGTGCTCCGGGCCGACGAACGTGGCATCCCCACCGGCGCGGAGTCGGTCGAGACGACTGAGTACGACTTCCGTCGGCCGAGGCCGATCGGGCCGACGAGGCTCGACCACTGCTTCACCGACCTCGAGCGGGACGAGGACGAGCTCGCCCGTGTCGAGCTCCGGCACCCTGCAGTCGACACCGGGATCACGCTCTGGGTCGACACCGGCTACCCGTATCTGATGCTCTTCACCGGCGATCCCCTCCCGGACGTCAACCGCCGCAGCCTGGCGGTGGAGCCCATGACCTGCCCGCCGAACGCGTTCCGCAGCGGGGAGGCGCTGATCTCGCTCGAGCCCGGCGCCTCGTGGGTCGGCGAGTGGGGCATCGACCCGAGACACCTCGAGCAGGCGACCGACGAATCAGAAGGTGAGCTACCACGATGAGCACGACGATGGCGCCGAACGTCAGCAGTGTCGGCCAACCCGGCCGACACACGGTCTACAGCAAGTGCGGCATGTGCGCGGTGCGTTGTCCGATCGAGGTGACCGTCGAGGACGGTCGGGTGACCTGGCTGCAGGGCAATCCGCACGATGCGGCCATCGGCACCAGCCTCTGCGCCAAGGGCGCGGCCGGCCTGTCACTCGAGTTCGACGACGAGCGTCCGCAGACGCCGCTGATCCGCGCCGGTGAGCGTGGCGCTGGCCAGTGGCGGCGGGCGTCCTGGGACGAGGCGCTCGACCACATCGCCGACAAGCTGAATGAGACAGTCGAGGCCTTCGGCGGGCGCGGGATCATGCTGTCTGATCGCGGCGGTCCGTTTAACGACCTGACCAAGACGTTCGTCCAGGCGCTCGGCTCGCCGAACTACTTCGACCACGAAGCCGCGTGCAGCGGCAACGTCCACAACGCGGCGCGCTCGATCTACGGCGTCGGCGTCGCGGGGCTCATCCCCGATTACCCGCGCGTGAAGCACCTCGTGCTCTACGGCCGCAACATCGTCGAGTCGCTGATGGTCAAGGAGGCCAAGGCGTTCATGGCCGCGGTGTCGAACGGGATGCGCTGCACCTACATCGACCCTCGCGCCACGATCACCGCGGGCAAGGCCACCCGCTACTGGCAGGTGCGCCCGAACAGCGACTACGCGCTGAACCTCGCGCTCATCCACGAGGTCCTGAAGCAGAAGGTGTACGACGAGGACTTCGTCGAACGCTTCGTATCCGGCATGGACGCGCTGCGGCAGGCCGTCGAAGACACGACGCCGGAATGGCAGGAGCCCCACACCGGCGTACCCGCGGACCAGTTGCGCACGTTCGTCGAGGAGATCGCCGCGGACGCGCCCCACGTGGTCTTCCATCCGGGCTGGATGTCGGCGCGTCACAAGCAGTCGTTCCATGTGAGCCGCTCGGCGCTGATCCTGAACGCGTTGATGGGCAGCGTCGAGGTCCCGGGTGGGCTCGTGCTGGGGAAGTCGCCGGAGTTCTACGGCCGGAAGGGCCTGAACCGGCTGACCGACCGCGTACCGCAGGTCGATGAGCCGCGCGTGGACGGTGCCGGCGGCACCCGACCGCAGTGGGATCCGGCGATCGGCATGCTGCACCAGGCGTTCGCCGCCATGGAGACGGGGGAGCCCTACGGCATCGGCGCCTACGTCGCCTACCGGCACGATGTCTTGACCGGCATGCCCGATCCCGAGGCGACGAAGCGGGCACTTGACAAGCTGAAGCTGCTCGTCTCGATCGACGTGCGCTACTCGGAGCTGGGCTGGTACGCCGACGTCATCCTGCCCGAGTCGACGTATCTCGAGCGGGCGAACATCCTGGCCGAGTCGGACGGACCCGTGCCGGTGCTCGAGGTGCGCGACCAGGCCATCGCACCACGTTTCGACAGCCGGCCCGCGTGGTGGATCTTCCGCGAGCTCCTCCGCCGGATGGACGTCAAGGAGGCGCTCGACTTCGAGACCATCGAGGAGCTGTGGGACTACCAGCTCGACGGCACCGCCGTCACCGTCTCCGAGATGCGCGAGACCGGGATGGTCGCGTTGGCGGACGAACCCGCGCTGACCCCGCGCGACGAGCTCAGGTTCCCGACGCCGTCGGGCAAGATCGAGATCGAGGGCGAGACCCTGAGACAGGCCGGGTTGCCAAGCCTGCCGGCGTACGTCCCCAAGCAGGCGCCGACGGATGACGACTTCACGCTCCTGTTCGCGAAGACGGCGACGTTGGCGCACGGTCAGTCCCTCAACAACCCGCTGCTCAGTGAGCGAGCGCCGGAACAGGTGCTCTGGATCCACCCCGACCGTGCAGCCCCGCTCGGCATCGTCGACGGCGAGGAGGTGGAGGTCAACGGCGGAGGCAGCTACACGGGCCGCCTCAAGGCCAAGGTGACGCCGTGGATCCATCCCGAGGCGGTGTTCATGCTGCACGGCTACGGCGCCACGGTGCCGCTCGCCCGGCGCGCCCTCGGCCGAGGCGTCGCCGACCAGCGACTGCAGCACGGCAAGCTCTATGACTTCGACCCAGCCGGCGGCGGCTGCGCGATGACCGAGACCGTCGTGCAGGTGAAGCGACGGACACCGCGAGGACCAGGACGATGAGCAAGTACGAGCTGCGCCACGACGAGCCCAACTGCATCAGCTGCCTCGCCTGTGAGGTCCACTGCAAGACGAACAAGGACCTCGGTCCCGGCCCCGATCCGTGCAAGATCATCGCCTTCGATCCCGTCGAGGTCGACGGGCTGCCGCGGCAGCGCTTCGTCTTCATGCCCTGCTACCACTGCGAGGACCCGTGGTGCGTCAGAGCCTGTCCGACCGGCGCGATGCAGAAGCGTGAGCAGGACGGCATCGTCTTCGTCGAGTCCAGCAAGTGCATCGGCTGCAAGAGCTGCATCGCGGCCTGCCCCTGGGGCACGCCGCAGTGGGACGCAGACACGAACAAGGTGGTCAAGTGCGACTACTGCAAGGACCGCGTCGATGCCGGGCTGCAGCCGGCCTGCGTCACCACGTGCGTGACCGGCTGCCTGTCCTTCGGGGTCGCGAACGAAGTTCCCGACCCGCGTCGCGAGCGGTACGCGCGCCATCTCCTCGCCGAGGAGTCCGGTCGCCTGCTCCCGATGGCCGATGAGCAGTCGGGCGCAAGTGAGGGTGCGCCATGAGCGAGCGCGCTCTGATTCCATCGTGGCTCGACACTGACGCCACGGTCCTGGCGGGTGCCGAGCCGCCCGCGCCGACCCTCACCGGCGCGCTGCCGGGCCTCGCCCGGGCCCAGCCGCTGGCGCCCGTCGAGCGGCTGCAGCGCGTGCGGGAGTCGGGCCTTGCCGAGAGCAGCGGTGCAGGCGAGTCGGTCGCGCTGACCTGGCGCCAGTTCCTGCGCGGCCACGGGCCATCGTCGCTGGTGATCGACGCGACCGGCCTCGACGTCCGCGCCCGAGGGAGCGCGGCGGTGCTCGACGGTGCTCCCTGGCTGCTGGCCGAGGGTCTGTCGATCGCCGCCGGCCTGCGGGACAGTCGCACGGTCGAGCTGCGCCTGCCGGCCGAACTGTCCGGCCACGAGGCGGCCTTCCTCAACGCGGTCGACGCCGTCCGTTCGCTGGCCCAGATCTCTACCCCGCGGATGCAGGTGGAGGTGCGGCGCGACAGGCGGCCCGGCTACTGGGGGGACGCACGCTCGACCGACGACTCTCGTCTGATCCACACGCCCGAGACCTGGTGCCGGATCGCTCTGCTGTTCGCCGGTGAGTCCGGGCCCGATGCATCGCTGCTCACGCTCCGACGCGGCATGAAGCACCGCGGTCTGGTCGAGCTCGCACTGCCCGGCCAGCTGCACAGCCAGATCGACGCCTGGGGCGGCGGCGTCGAGGCGTCCGGCGATGACGCCGTCCTCGCCTTCGACGACGGCCTGGGTGGCTTCCTGCCCCTCTCCGAGGCGGACATCGCCTGCGACCCGCTCTCGTTCGAGTCGGTCGGCATCATCCCGGCGCCGTCAAGCCTGATGGTCATGGCCGAGGGCGTGTGCGTCGTCAACCAGACCCAGCGCGCGCTCCACCGCCACTGGCTGCTCGCCGACCACGACGACGGGGCCCCGGTGCGCCCGCTGCTGGCGCGCGCCGCGCGACTGGCGACCGAGGTCACCCTCGGCCGCGGCGAGCCCGGCGACCTCGTCAGCCTCGACGAGGTCGCGCTCGAGCTCGGCGCGCAGGGGCTGGCGGCGGCCTGGCCGCTGCGCAGCTCCCTGCACCACTACCGCGAGCAGTGGGAGCAGCACGTCCGGCGCGAGTCGTGCCCGGAGGGCCTGTGCCTGGAGCACCCCGTGGCGCCATGCCATGGAACGTGCCCGGCCAACATCGACATCCCGAGCTTCATCGCTCATCTCGGGAGCGGCGACTACCGGGCCACGATCGAGGTGATCCGGCGCGACAACCCGCTGCCGCTGACCTGCGGCCTGGTCTGCCCGGCACCGTGCGAGTCCGCCTGCACGCGCGGCGACAGCAACGGCGCCGTGTTCATCCGTCCGCTGAAGGCCAAGGCGGCCGAGCACTGCCTCACCGACGGCGGCTACCCGCGACCCGAGCTGGCACCTGACACGGGCAAGCGGATCGGGATCGTCGGCTCCGGGCCCGCGGGTCTCACCGCTGCCTACTACCTGCGCACCTACGGCCACCAGGTCGAGGTGTTCGAGTCGCAGGAGGAGGCGGGCGGGATGCTGCGATACGGCATCCCGGCCTACCGGCTGCCGCCCGATCTGCTCGACGGGGAGATCGAGCAGATCCGCGTGCTTGGCGTCTCCATCCACACCGGCGCCGAGATCGGCAGCCTCGAGATGTTCAAGCGGGACTACGACGCGGTCTTCCTGGGTCTCGGAACGCAGAAGGCCCGGCTCATCCCGATCGAGGGTGTCCATCGGGACTTCGTGCTCGGAGGCATCGACTTCCTCCGCGCCGTCCGCAGCGGCGAAACGGTGCGGGTCGGTCCGCGGGTCGTGGTCATCGGCGGCGGCGACGTCTCGATCGACGTGGCCTTGACCGCTCTGCGGCAGGGCGCCACGCACGTCGACCTGACCGCCCTCGACCAGCGCCGCGACATGAGCGCCAGTCCGCACGAGATCGAGAACGCCGTCGGCGAAGGCGTGCAGCTGCACCCCGGCTGGGGCCCGACCACCATCGATGCGGACGGCGCGGTCACCTTCCAGTACTGCGAGCAGACACGCGACGCGGACGGCAACTTCGATCCGAAGTACGACCCCAACCGGCTCATGACGCTCGAAGCCGATCAGGTGATCCTGGCCACCGGCCAGGGCACCGACATGGCCATCCTCGACGGTAGCGACGTCGAGGAGTACCACCACGGATTCATCGTCGCCGACGCGAAGACCCTGATGACCGACGAGCCCGGTGTGTTCGCCGGAGGAGATGGTCAGCACGGCCCACGCACCGCCGTCGAGGCGATTCGCTCGGGAAAGATCGCCGCTGCCGGCATCGATGCCTGGCTGCGCGGGGCGCCCATGGACGACGCCGTCGGCAAACCGGTGCGCCGCGATGACGTCATCCCCCTCCACGTCAAGGCCAGGGATCGCACCTCCCTCCCCCGTGCCGTCATGCCGGAGAGGAGCGTCGAGGAGGTACTGGACGAGGGCAACTACGTCGAGATCGAGGAAGGCCTGACCGACGCGATGGCCCACGACGAGGCCCACCGCTGCCTGCGCTGCGACGTCTGCATCGGCTGCGGCCTGTGTATGGCGGCGTGCAGTGAGATGGGCATCGACGCCCTACGCCTGGCCGACACGACACAGAACCGGCTCGCCTACTTCGACTTCACGCGTTCCGAGGCCTGCATCGGCTGCGGTGCGTGCACCCACGTCTGCCCGACGGGCGCGATCCACTTCGACGACGACGACGTCTCACGGCGCACGGTCATCACCGGAACCGTCGTGAAGGAGCAGCCCCTGCTCACCTGCAGCGAATGTGGAGCACCGACCCAGACACCCGCCCACCGCGAATACATCCGCGGTCGGCTGCCAGACCACATGGCCGCGCTTCTCGAGCGCGAGCTCTGCCAGAGCTGCGCCCGCGAGCGCGGCGACCACCCCCACATCGGAGCCACGCCGAGCCTCGCGACACCGGTGATGGACATGTCGTTCTCCAAGGAGGAATCATGAAAGCAGTCACGGTTCAGCCCGGAGTCGCGAACTCCGTGCGATACGAAGACGTTCCCGACCTCGACGCGAGCACCGGCTCGATCCTGGTCGACGCGGTCGCAGTCGGCATCTGCGGAACCGACGTCGAGATCACCACCGGCACCTACGGCTGGGCACCCCCCGGGCGAGAACGGCTGATCCTCGGTCACGAGTCGCTGGGCCGGGTCGTGGACCCGGGCGCCGACCGCAGCGTGCAGGCCGGTGACCTCATCGTCGGGATCGTCCGGCGACCCGACCCGGTGCCGTGCCCCAACTGTGCGGTCGGCGAATGGGACATGTGCCGCAACGGGCAGTACACCGAGCGTGGCATCAAGGAGATCGACGGCTTCATGTCAGAGCGCTGGCAGATCGAGCCGGGCTACTTCACCAAGATGGATCCCTCGCTCGGCCACCTCGCGGTGCTGCTGGAGCCGACCACCGTGGTAGCCAAGGCCTGGGAGCTGGTCGGCGCGATGCGCGGCCGCGGGTTCTGGGAGCCGCACCAGGTGCTGGTCACCGGCGCCGGCCCGATCGGCCTGCTCGCGGCCATGATCGGCGTCCAGCACGGCTTCGAGGTCCACGTGCTGGACCGGGTCACCGAGGGTCCCAAACCTCAGCTGGTACGTGACCTGGGCGCCACCTACCACTCCGGGGCCGCCACCGACGTGGGCTTCGCACCCGACATCATCATCGAGTGCACGGGGGTCGGCTCGGTGATCATCGACTCCATCAGCAGCGTGGAAGCAGGTGGGGTCGTATGCCTCACCGGGGTGGGTAGCGGCGGCAAGGCCAGCGGGGTCAAGCCGGCCGACATGGCCAAGGAGGTCGTCCTGCAGAACAACGTGCTCGTGGGCTCGGTCAATGCCAACCGGCGGCACTTCTACCGGGGGGCCGAGGCGTTGGCAGCGGCAGACAGGGACTGGCTCGGGCGGTTGATCACGCGTCACGTTCGACCCGAGAACATCGGCGATGCGCTGAAGCGCGGCCCCGATGACATCAAGGTCATCGTCGACTTCGAAGCCGGAGCCTGAGATGGCCGCCGACTCCCAGCGACAGGGTGGCGCCGCCGCCTGCACGACCGAGCAGACCCAGCTCGGCGAGGGGGTGCGGTGGGACGCCCGGCGCGGCGAGCTGCTGCGGGTGGACATCCTCGCCGGACGGGTCTACCGCGACCGGGTAGAGGGCGACGGCTCGCTGGTCTCGATCCGTGTCTACGACCTGCCCTGGACGATCGGGATGATCGCGCCCGTGGAGGGAGATGGTGGGTGGCTGCTCGGCGCCGGGCGGGGCTTCGTCCACCTGGCGCCTGACGGCACCCATCGCACGATCGCCGAGGTTTCACCCCCCGGCACCCGCATGAACGACGGCGCCTGCGATCCCCAGGGCCGGTTCTGGGCCGGGACGTTGGCCAACGACCACCACGAAGGCGGTGGCGCGCTGTACAGGCTCGGGCGGGACGGACGGGTGGAGTCGATGCTCGACGACCTGACGATCTCGAACGGGATCGGCTGGAGCCCGGACGGGCTGACCATGTACCTGGTGGACAGCGGCCCGCGGGTGATCCATGCGTTCGCGTTCGACGCCGACCGGGGCACCATCTCCGACGACCGGATCCTGGCCACCGTGCCCGAGGACGTGGGGTCGCCGGACGGGATGACGGTGGACGCTGCCGGAGACCTCTGGGTCGCCATCTACGGGGGTGGGCGGGTCCACCGCTACGCACCCGACGGCTCGCTTCGTGAGGTGCGCACCGTTCCGGGTCAAGAGTCAACGTGCTGTGCATTCGGCGGGCCGCGCCTGAACCGGCTCTATGTGACCACCGCGACCGAGGGCTGGAGCGACGAGCAGCGTCGCGACGAGCCAGCGGCCGGACTCGTCTACCGGTTGGACACGGATGCGACCGGAACGCCGGCCGCGCCGTTCCGCACGACCTCCGACTGGTGGGCAGAGACGACCCAGTGACATCCCCGCAGAAGAAGGACGAGCCCCAAGAGGAACGCCTGGCCGCACTCCTTGATGGCGCTCGTTCGGTGCTCGACGAGAACTGGCTGGGATCATCGACACTGCCGTCCCGGACGCTCTACCCCCACCAGTGGAGCTGGGATTCCGCCTTCATCGCCATCGGACGCTCGTGGTACGACCAGGCCAAAGCCCAACGGGAACTGGAGTCGCTCTTCAAAGCCCAGTGGGCCAACGGCAAGGTCCCGCACATCGTCTTCAATCCGAAGGTTCCAGACGACGCGTACTTCCCCGGTCCCACGTTCTGGCAGACATCGACCAGGTCGAAGGATGCGCCGCGCGATGTCGAGACCTCCGGCATCACGCAGCCACCCATCCACGCGCAGGCCGCGCTGGAGATGCATCGCCATGCCCGGGACGATGCGTCGTCAGTGGCATTCCTGAGGTGGCTCTACCCGCGACTCGTTGCCGAGCACGACTACCTGGCACGCCATCGCGACCCGACCGGCATCGGCCTCGCGTCGGTGGTCCACCCGTGGGAGTCGGGCCTGGACAACTCGCCGGTCTGGGGCCGCGACCTCAGCGAACTCGAGATCCCAGCAGGAGCCATCCCGCCCTATCAACGCCACGACCTGGCGCATGCGAACGCTGCCGATCGCCCCACGAACGAGGCCTACGACCGCTTCGTCTATCTGGTGGTGCGTTACCGTGACTCGGGCTACGACGACGGGGTCCTGCTCGAGACGGTGCCCTTCGCCATGGCGAGCCCGCAGTTCAATGCCATCTACCTCTGGTCCACGCATGCCCTGGTCGAGCTCGCGGGCGTCGTAGGTGCGGATCCCACGCCACATCGGGAAGCCGCCGAACGGATCCATTCGGCGCTCCTGTCGCATCTTTGGGACCCCGACGCACGGTGTTTCGCGGCGATGGACGTGCGCACGAAGGAGCGGGGTGTGGAGGACACCATCGTGGCCTTCGCTCCGCTGCTCGATCCGGAGCTCCCTGCGGACCACCGCAAGTCCATTGTGGACACCTTGAAGTCCAACTGCTACCACGCCGACGGGCCGCTGTCCTTCGTCGTCCCCAGCTACGACCTCTTGGCCGACAACTTCGATCGGCGGCGTTACTGGCGAGGCCCGATATGGATCAACACCAACTGGCTGCTGTGGTCGGGGCTCCACCTTCACGGCCATGACAGCGAGACCGATGACATCCTGGCCAGTAGTCTCCGGCTCGTCGAAGGCTCGGGCTTCCATGAGTACTTCGACCCCATCGACGGAACCGGCTACGGAAGTGACGGCTTCGGATGGACCGCGGCCCTCACCATCGACCTCATCGAGCGCCATCATGGGGCTTCACGGGCACGCCTGATCGAACTGCTGGCCGCGACCAAGGATGACTGACCCAGAAACAAGCGGCAGCGCGGTCGCTACGCCCTCAGGTCGAACCAAGGAGGTCAAGCATGAAGGTCATCATCGTCGGCGGAGTCGCCGGTGGCGCATCCTGCGCGGCGCGCCTGCGCCGCCTGGACGAGCAAGCCGAGATCGTGATGCTCGAGCGAGGGCCGTACGTCTCGTTCGCCAACTGCGGCCTGCCCTATCACGTCGGTGGAGTCATCGCCAAGGAGTCGGACCTGCTCGTGGCCAACGAGCGGGTCTTCCGCGAGATGTTCAACGTCGATTGCCGCACGCGTACCGAGGTCATCTCGATCTCGGCGAGCGAGAAGACGGTGCAGATCAAGGACCTCGA
>Ga0316197_10002833_pt1 | contig 12355 bp, 10 predicted proteins | sample OudBiesiAoxic_MG_FD_204939 | JGI IMG/M metagenome (GOLD analysis project Ga0316197, IMG submission 204939) | Coastal sediment microbial communities from Oude Bieten Haven, Netherlands - site A oxic | ecosystem: Environmental > Aquatic > Marine > Coastal > Sediment | place: Netherlands...
TAACTACGAGAGACCGGAAACGAGGCATGCTGACGTTCTCCTACAACGGGGCCAGAGGCACAGGCTAACTTAACGGGGCGTAAACTAATCAGCGATCAAGGTTGGTCAAGCGATTTCGCCGATATTTGCATCGGTATACAAGCAGCATTCCAAAGAGAGCCATCAACAGAGCAAGGCCGCGGCCACCTGCGCTCGCGGCGACGGGCGCGCTAGAACAACCGGACCTGTACTCGAAAGGCGGCGGGTCGGTCATCCCGCCGTCAGCCACACCACCGTCCCCAACCCCAGCATCGGGAACTCCAGCGTCAGGGGTGCCACTGTCGACGGCCCGCCTTTCGCACGCAGTGGGTGCTTGGGGAGCCGAGCAGGCGTCAATCGCGCCATCTGCGTCCATGTCGAGCATCCCATCGCCAGCAATGTCGCAGGTGTCGATCAACCCGTTGTCATTGCAGTCGATCGCTGTGGCCACGCAAGGCTCGAACGGCTCGAGGCCCTCTGCCGGCTCGGTGACTACGATGAGCTGATTCGGCGCCACGTCGATCAAGTCGACGGTGCGGCCACTCGAGAACCGAACGTGAATGTCCACGGTGCCACCAGCGGCGTCGTAGCCCGCACCGAGCCCAAAGTGGGCCACGGTCTCCCCCTCGCCGAGGTAGTGGCTGCCTACACCGATCTGCCGGACCTGCGTGAGCTCCTCAGCGGTGACTGTCACCTTCGCGCCCCGGCCGTCCGCGGGCGAAACGACGCCCTTGGCTCGCACGCGCAGCCAGTCTCCGGCGTTGCCGCCTTCATTTCGATAGAGGACCGGCGTGCCGTGATGGTTGGTCAGGAAGACGTCTAGGTCACCGTCGTTGTCGTAGTCGAACGTCAGATATGCTCGGCCGTCGCCCGTGTCGGTCATTCCCAGAGCCTGCGCGACCTCGCTCATGACGCCGTCGTCGTTGCGCCACAGACGCACGGGGTCGTCGAGGTAGCCATCCACGACCGGAAAGCCGTTGGTATGACCGAGATCGAGGTCGCCGTCGTTGTCGTAGTCGAAGAAAGCCGCGCCCCATCCCCAAGCACCATCGCGCACACCGGTCCCGTCGGTCCGGTCTGAGAACAGGCGGCCGCCTTCATTTCGGTAGAGGCGATTGCCGTCGCGTCTCGGGTTCCCGTCAACTTCGTAGACAGAGGTCACAAACCAGTCGAAATCCCCGTCGTTGTCGTAGTCGCCAAAGGTGGAGCCCATTCCGAACTCGTCCGTGCCGACCATGGCGGCTTCCGTCCCACGGGTGAAACGGCCATTGGCATCGTTCCAGAACAGCTGGCTCGTTCTGCCGTCCGACGCGACGGCCAGCTCAGGCCAACCGTCATCGTCCAGGTCGACAAAGGCAGGCGAGAACGAAAGCGGAAGCTGGGTGGCGCCCAGGTCTCCAAACGTCATCAGCGTCCTCGTCGCCTCGGTCACGTCTTCGAAGAAGCCGGGTGCGTCGGTGCCGCGGTTGTGAAGGAGGCGCGCATGCGTGCCGCTGCACGTCAAGGGTGGCTGTCCGTTCCACTCGGTCGTGAACAAATCGACATACCCGTCGCGATCAAAATCACCGGCCCCGACGCTCATCCCTTGCCGACGGCGCGACGGGTCTGGTGTGATGGCCGCGCCTCGGCTCAGCGCTTCCTCGGTGAAGCTTGGACGCATGGCCGAGCCCCCGAGGTGCGCGCCATCGTTGATGTAAAGCAAATGAGCGTCCGTCGCCTGTGTGACGACGTAGAGGTCCAAATCACCATCGGAGTCCACGTCGACAAACAGCGCGCCATTGCTTTGCACGTTGGCTGCGAGGCCCACTTCATCGGCGACCTCGATGAACGAGCCGTCGCACTGGTTCTCGAAGAGCAAGTCGGTTGCGTCAAAACGCGTCACGAACAGGTCGTCGCAACCGTCGTCGTTGTAGTCCCCGACCGTCGCGCCAGCGGTCAGCAGGAATCCCTCGCAGCCGTCGTTCGTGTCAGCGCAAGGCACGGTCTCTGGCCTGGTCACGTGATCGTACTGGACCCCGGCATCGACGGTGACGTCAGCAAATGTGACCTGGGCGCGCACGGCGGTTGGAACGGCAAGCAGGGCTGCCATCCCGAACCAACAGTGCGTCAACCTAGGAACCACGAGTCGGTCGCGACCTTACTGCGCCTCGAGGGTCAGTGTGAAGTTGACAGACGAGCCCAGCGTCGCGGTGTCGGCGCAGAGGTGGTACGCGGTTCCTGCCGTGAGGGTCACGTAGGAGCTGGTTCCTTGACCACCGACTGCAATCGGTGACGGTGATTGACCGGCCGCCGTCATCAGGCCGCTTGGTGCTGTGCCGCTGTACAAGCCCGCTGCGAGCAGACCGGTTCGGTGCTTGGCTCTTGCTCATGCCTGGGAAGGTATCAAATCGTGTCCTAGGACCCATTTCGTGGCAGGACGCGGAAACGATGAGCTCGTCGGACAACACGCCTTCGCCCTGGGTCGAGCGTTTCGCCACGCTGATTCGCAATCGCGGGACTGTCTTGGACCTGGCCTGCGGCGGGGGGCGGCACACGCGCTATTTCATGAGCTGCGGATATCGGCTGGTCGCGGTGGATGTCGACGTCTCCGACCTCAGCGACTTGGCCGGGGCCAATACGGTGGAGATCGTCCAGGCCAACCTGGAAGGCGGGGACTGGCCTCTCCCTGGACGCCACTTCGACGGAATCGTCGTGACCAATTATCTGCACCGCCCTCTCCTGACTCTGCTGCCGGACGCTCTCGCTCCGGGGGGCGTGCTGATCTACGAGACCTTCGCAAAGGGAAACGAGAAGTACGGGCGTCCAAGCAACCCCGCGTTTCTTCTCGACCCAGGCGAATTGCTCGATGCGTTCGGGACCAGTCTGAGGATTGTCGCCTACGAGCATGGCTTCGAAGAGCGGCCCAGACCGGCAGTTCGCCAACGAGTTTGCGCGATCAAGCTCGGATCGTGAGCCAGGCGACCGATCGGTTCAGCGGAAGAGGCGCCGCATGGCCCAGATGGCCATGCCGAACGTGGCCGCCGCACCCAGGCCGAAGAGCAGGCGCGCAAGTGCGTCATTGACGGCGGTTGGGATGAAAGGGAGATAGCGATCGATGGTTCCGTCGGGAGCGTAGAAGGTGAGCCAGCCAGCGAACGCGGCGAAGCTCAGCAAGACGATCGTCGTGATTGCGTCTGATGCACGGTGGTCGCGGGCGAGCAGCATGAAGCCGAAGAGCACGGACACCGCCCCAGCGCCGAAGACGACACGACGGGACGCGGGGAAAACGACGTAGTCCTCAGGCAGGAGGCCGAGCGACGCCGCGCAGACGGCGATCCCCCCAACCAAGCACAGCAATGCAAGTAGCTTCCCCACTATCGAACAGCATAGCGGATTCAGTCGGCGATAGCGCTACCCCAGTAGTTGTAAGAGAGGAATCGAACGCCTGGAATGTACATGCGCTCATCGAGATCGACGTGGAAGCCGCTGGACTTCAACAATTGCGGGATATCCCGGTTGACGTTGCAGCCCCCAGCGAGCCTGCGCCAAGCCGGATTGATCCGGTTCTGCCACTTCTGAACAGCCTCATCTGGGGCTAGCCCGTGCTCACAGAAGAGCAGCTTGCCCCCAGGCCGCAGCACGCGATGCATGCCTTGAAGAGCGCGCCGCGCGTCAGGGATCGTGCACAGGGTGTAGGTCACGACGACGGTGTCGATACTGTTCGTGTCGAGTGGAATTTCTTCGCCGGGCAGGTCGATCACTTCGAGCTGGAGTTTCGCGCCGTCGAAGTTTTTTCGCGCGAGCTGGCGCATTCCTTCCGAAGGCTCCAGGCCCCAGACCTTCCGGACCTTGTCGGGATCGTAGAAACCGAGATTCAGTCCGCTGCCCATTCCGATTTCGAGAACCTCACCCTCGGCTAGCGGAACGATTTTTTGCCGCTGCTTCATGTTCGGCTTGGACGAGCAGGCCAAGTTGATGAGGGGAGGAAGGATGTGGCGATCGTAGAAACCCATTTGAAGCGAGGTGTACCAGCTCTGTGGGCGCTGCGCCCGGGCCCAGTGCGCCCTCGCTCTCAGTCGATGGAAGGCGGCGGAAACTTTACGTATTCGGCCACGAGAATCTCGGCTAGCTCCCGGTTGGAAGGTCGCTCCGGCCCGATGCGTCCGCGCTCGCGGAGGTCGTCGCAAAGGGTCTGCAGAACGGTGTCCGCGTCCAAGTCCCTGCTCTGGTCACTCCAGACCTCACGCTCGGCTTCGTCACGGAAGCAGTAGGCTTTCCAGGAGATGGAGAAACGCATGTCCTCCCATCGATAGCGGGCGAGTTTCTCCTCTCCGTCGCGCACGACCCAGTTCCCATCGCCCAGCGCATGAAGTCGCATGCGCGGGAGAAACCGCGGGATAGGCCGGTCGATTTCCATCACACGATCGACGCCGTGGAAAACACTGTCGGTGTCCATGATGACGGCCGTATTGAAGTGCACGTCATAGGCTCTAGCCGCAGCGTCGATGCCGTCCGGGTAAAACGCGAACTCGCCGCCCTTCGTGTCCTGATACCAAGAAACGGAGGTGGCGATGGGCATGCGGTACTCATCGAAGAGGCCCGAGTGGTGTGCGACGACGATGAGCCATTGCGGGTGGAGCTTGCGGTTGAGGCCGCGGAACTCGGGCACGTCGGTGTGGACCGCCAGCTCCTGCCCCGGGAGCAAGATGTTGGCGTAAACGATAGCGGGCTCCACGATGGGGCGTCCGAAGATTTGCCTGGCGGCGTCGATGAGGCGTCGATTGTGATAGAGAGGCTCGATGCCGGGCGCGAAGATTTGATCGCCGTACGCATAGGTCTCACGAAAGTAGTTGGTGCGGGCAACCAAGGTTCCGAAATCGGTATCCCGAAGTCCCAAGCGGCCTCCGGTGCGGACGAAATTGAACGCGGCGTCGAAGCGCTGGGGAAGACCCTCGCCGATCCCTTCGTTGAGGCCCTCCTCGGAGTACATGCCGTAGCTTCCAAAATCCTCACAGAGTTGAAGCAAGGCGTGCGCCTGCGCGTCGTCGAGAAACGGGTCGAGCTCGAAATGACGATTGAAGAAGTGGCTCTGCATGGGCGACCTCCGCTTGGCTGTTGCGGTTGTAGCATGGCGCCATGGGCGCCCCCGTCTTAGCGGTTTCATTTTGGTCGGCACTCACGTAGGCTCCGCGCCGGCCGAGAGGGAAATGAAGATGCAGGGACTCAATCTGGCCGTGGTGGTTTTCGCCGTGGCGCTGTCGGGATGCGCCTCCGAGAAGAAAGTACCCAGATTCACCGGCGCAGACCTCCCAGCGGACGTCGCGGGTAACACGGCGCCGAGCGCCCGGACAGCCGCGCTCAATGCAGCCGTTGCGGGGAGCCTGCCGCTCGGGGACCAGCAGGACTTCGAGGACGCCAAGCGAGGATTGATCGCCAGCGAAACCGAGCTTCGGATTGCCGGCCCCGATGGCGCGCCTGTGTGGGACATGGTCGCGTACGATTTCATCGAGGGCGACGCACCCGCCAGCGTGAACCCCAGCCTGTGGCGGCAAGCTAAGCTGAACAACATCCATGGCTTGTTCGAGGTCACCAAGGGCGTGTACCAGCTGCGCGGTTTCGACCTCGCAAACATGTCTTTGATCGAAGGGGAAACCGGCTGGATTGTCGTGGACCCGCTCACCACGAAGGAGACGGCACATGCGGCGCTGGCCTTCGCGCGGGAGCACCTCGGTGACAAGCCGGTGTCCGCCGTCATCTTCACCCACAGCCACATCGACCACTTCGGTGGGGTGCTAGGGGTCATCTCACCCGAAGAAGCCCAGCAGCGAAACGTGCCCGTCATCGCGCCAGACCTCTTCGTCGATGAGTCAACGAGCGAGAACATCATCGCCGGCGTGACCATGGGGAGACGCGCGCTCTACATGTTCGGATTTCAATTGCCTCGAGGCGAACGAGGCCACGTCGGCTCGGGCCTAGGCAAAGGCCCCGCCAAGGCCACTTTCGGCATACTTCAGCCCTCTGAAACGATCAGGAAGACGACTACCGAGCTGACCATCGATGGGGTCGAGTTCGTGTTCCAGAATGCCCCTGGCTCCGAGGCCCCGTCCGAGCTCACGTTCTACCTGCCCGAGCTGAAGACGTTTTGCGGAGCCGAGGTCGTGTCACACAACATGCACAACCTGTACACGCTCCGCGGCGCCAAAGTTCGCGATGCGATCAAATGGAGCGGTTACATTGACGAAATTATCGCTCTCTTTGGGGACGCCGAAGTCTATTTTGGAAGCCACCACTGGCCGATTTGGGGCAATGTGCGGATCATCGACTTCCTCGAGAAACAGCGGGACACGTACAAGTTCATCAACGACCAAACCCTTCGCCTCGCGCTGCACGGCTACACACCGCGGGAAATTGCAGAAGAGCTGCAGCTTCCCGAGTCGCTGCGCGCCTCGTTTTCGAACCGCGGGTACTACGGAACGCTGAAACACAACGCCAAAGCCGTCTACCAGCACTACTTCGGCTGGTACGATGGAAACCCGGCGAACCTCGACCCGCTTCCCCCTGCCGATGCGGGCGCCAAGTACGTCGAGCTTGCCGGTGGTGCTGCCAAGGTCTTGAAGAACGCGGAGGCCGCGTACGATCGCGGCGACTATCGATGGGCCGCAGAGGTTCTGAATCATCTCGTATTCGCGGAGCCGGACAAGCAAGAAGCTAAGGACCTTCTCGCCCGAACTTACGATCAGCTCGGTTACCAGGCCGAGTCTGGGCCCTGGCGCGACACCTACCTATCGGGAGCTTTCGAGCTCCGTCACGGAGGTCCGACCGAACCGGTCGATCTGGCATCAGCCATGGATATGATCAAACATGCACCGATCGAGAGGTTCCTCGACGGAATGGCCGCCCGTTTGAACGCAGCCAAGGCCGAAGGGGAGGAGATGGTCGTGAACTTGGTTTTCACCGACCTCGGCACGACTCACGTCCTCGAGCTGAAGAACTCAGTTCTACGCCACTACAAGCGCGAGCCCCACCCAGAAGCCAACGTTACCCTAAAAATTACCCACGATATCTATCTTCGCATGGTGACAGGCCGAATTGGCATCAAGGACACGCTATTCAACGACGACCTGAAGATCGAAGGGAGCCGCCTCGACCTGGTGGGCTTCTTCCGGCTGTTCGACAAGCCAGACGGCCTGTTCAACATCGTCATTCCCTAGAAGCGTCCAGATGCCGGAGCAGCATGCGGACGAGCTCTTCGGATAGTTGATTCGTATCGATTTCTTCGGGCGGGCAAAGAGTGAAATTGTCGACCAGGGCGTCGTCCAGGCGCCGTCTTTCCACTAGCCCAGAACGAGTGGTTTGGGCATGCTCAGCCCATGTTCTTACCTCCTCGCTCCGTCGCTCTGTGCACCGCGCTCGTACTGTTCGCTTCCGCCTGCTCCGAGTCACCTGCGCCCTGCCCGCAAGCTCCGGGCCTCATCGGCGAAGGGGTTGCGCGCTTCGCGCCGCCAGGCGTCTCATGCTCCACGATCCCGACATCGATGGCGCTGGTCGAGCCTCGATTCGCGCAAGGCGGGGTTCCAAACGATTGGCCGACCCAGCCGACCTTCTCGACCAAGGGCGTTACGCTTCGCGCGTCGATCGCGATCGACGCGGGGACGAGCTTGTACGGAACGGGTGAAACCGCGGGTCCGCTGCTGCGCAACGGTGCGATCACCGAGACCTGGGCGGAGCAACCCTATCGGCCAGCGCCGCCGGCTGGGCTGTCGCCCCTGGAGTATGACGACGAGTTCCTCAACCTCTATCAGGCGCATCCTTGGGTCTTGGCGGTGCGTGAGGACGGCTCTTCGTTTGGAGTGCTGGCGGACACCACGTACCGCACCCGAATCGACCTGAGCGATGGCATCGAGTTTTCTGCAGATGCGGCATTCCCGATCATCGTCATCGAAGGTGCAACGCCGCAAGAGGTGCTCACGAAGCTGAGCGGGCTTACCGGCACCATCGAGCTTCCACCTCTCTGGTCGCTCGGCTACCAGCAAGCGCGCTGGTCCTACGTCCCCGATGCACGGGTTCGGGAAATCGCGGACGAGTTTCGCGCGCGCTCTATCCCCTGCGACGTCCTCTGGGTCGACATCAATTACATGGACGGCTTTCGCATCTTCACGTTCGATGAGGAACTATTCCCGGACCCGAGCGGACTGAACGACTACCTTCACGGAAACGGATTCAAGTCGGTGTGGATTCTCGACCCCGGCGTGAAGTCGGAGCCAGGCTTTTTCGTGTACGATGAGGGACTGCAAGGCGACCATTTCATCCGGAAGCCCGACGGAGAGCTCTTCGTCGAGGGCAGCTGGCCGGGCAACTCGGTCTGGCCGGACTACACCCGCCCCGAAACTCGGCAATGGTGGGCGAACTACATCCCGGACTTCCTCTCCAATGGAATCGACGGCATTTGGATCGACTTGAACGAGCCTTCGATCGTGATTCCCCCCGGTGTTCCTTTCCCGGCCGACCTGCTGCACGTCGGCGGCGGAGACCTGCCGCCCGACACGCATGCGCGCTACCACAACACCTACGGGCTCCTGATGTCGCAGGCGACTCACGAGGGAATGAAGGCGGCCCGCCCCGAGCATCGCCCGTTCCTTCTCTCGCGCTCGAGCTTCCTTGGAGGCCAGCGCTACGCCGCCATGTGGACGGGGGACAACTCCGCGAACTGGGACCACCTCTACTGGTCGGTGACGATGACGCTGAACATGGGCCTTTCGGGGCAACCGTTCGCCGGTCCCGATATCGGAGGATTCTTTCGGGGGCCCAGCCCTTCCCTCTACGCGCACTGGATCGGCGTCGGCGCGTTCTTTCCCTTCAGTCGAACACACACGGTCCAACTCTCCCCGCCTCAGGAGCCCTGGTCATACGGACCAGAGGTGGAAGCGATCGCCCGCACGGCCATTGAGCGGCGCTACCGGTTGCTGCCGTACATCTATACCTTGTTCCACGAAGCCTCGCTCAATGGCTTGCCCGTCTGGCGACCAGTCTTCTTCGCCGACCCGGCGGACGCATCGCTTCGCGCGGAGGACCACGCGTTCTTGGTAGGCGCTGACCTCTTGATCGAGCCGAGCCTGAGCGAGGGCGATCCCCACGAGTTTGAGACTCCGTCGGGCATCTGGCGCGAGCTCACCCTGGTCGGCGAGGATCCATCGATGATCCCGGAGCTTCCGGTGATGAAACTGCGCGGCGGCGCGATTCTGCCTCTCGGCCGAGTCGTCCAGAGCACGACCGAGGCGCTTCTCGAGCCTCTCACCTTGATGGTTTCCTTGGACGCCGAGGGTCGAGCCGAAGGACGGCTCTACGAAGATGACGGCGACGGTTACGGCTACCAGAGCGGCGACTACCTACTGACGACGTACTCCGCCGTGCGGTCAGGCGATGTTGTCGAGGTGGGTGTCAAAGAGGAAGAAGGCGAACGCGAAAGGCCAGCGCGGATGGTCACAGTGATCGTGATCACCGACAACGGCAGCTTCCAGGGCAGCGGCGCCGACGGCTCCACGATCAGCGTGTCGCTCGAAGGCAGCTGACTCAAAACGGCGACGAGGTCGCGGAGTCGTCCTTCGCGGGAAACCGTGCACTGAACCGCTCAGCCAGGGCGGAAATCGTCAGTGACGGGTTCACCCCTACGTTCGCCGGAATCGCCGCCGCATCGGTGACGAAGAGCCCCGGATAGCCAAACACTTGATGGTCCACATCGACCACCGCCTCCTCCGGTCCGGAACCAATCGCGCAGCCACCGAGGATGTGCGCCGTCACCGACGCATTGCCGACACTCTCGAGAAGCGTGTTGTGCGCCGTGCCGCCGATGTGCTCGGCCAGCTTTCTAGCCGCCTCGTTGGCCTCCGGAATGTACGACGGCACCTCTTCACCCGGCGCGACGTCCGATACGAGACGGCGCTTGAAGGGCCAGAGCAGCGTTCTCCTGAACCGAAACGCGATTTGGCTGTCGAGGCTTTGCATCACGGTCAACGGGACGACGCGCCGATGCCAATTCTTGGCAAACCAAGAACGCAGAGAGCGTCCTGGACGAGTGACGATCGCCACGACGGCCCGCATCGCGCGGCGCCAGGGCGTGGAGCCGTCCACCAGTGGCCCCTGGTACCAGCGCATGAACTCATAGCCGGGAGGAAACCGATTCTGCGTGATGTGTGTGTGCTCGCCGACATAGAAGTGCGATGAGATCGCGGCTCCGTGACTGAGGTCCTCGTCAGGGTCAGGAGAGAGCGCGGCCACAATCGCCTCACTGTTGGTTCGCACCAACTCGCCGAGCTTCGGCGAAAGCTCCGGCAGTGTCCGGTGCTCGTCACGGCAGCGAAAGAGAAGGTCTAGTGTGCCGACGACGCCGGCCGCAACGATGACGTACTTGGCGCGAAGCGGCGCGTGTTTGTCGCGCGACCGGAAAGGGTCGACCGTTTGTACTTCGTAGCCACCGCCCTCGAGCGGACGAATCGACACTGCCTTGCGTTCGGGAAGGATTTCCGCGCCCATCGTTTCGGCGAGATGGAGATAGTTCTTGTCGAGGCTGTTCTTCGCACCGTCGGCACATCCGGTCAGGCACCGTCCGCAGCGCGTGCAGCCGGTTCGCTCAGGGCCCGCGCCCCCGAAGAACGGATCAGGCTCGGTCTTTCCAGCGCTTCCAAAGTAGATCCCCTGCGGGACAGGACCGAAGCTATCCCCAGCGCCCATCGCTTCGGCGGTCGCTTGGAGCCAGTCGTCCATCTTGCCATGGTCGGGGTTGTCGACGGTTCCCAGCATGCGTGAAGCACTGTCGTAACCCTCAGCAAGCTCGGCTTTCCAATCGACACCCAGGTTTGCCCACGCGGGGTCGTCAAAGAAACGGTCGCGCGGCTTCAAGAGCACGGCGGCGTACACCAGGCTGCCGCCGCCCACCCCAACCCCGCCCACAATCCCGACGTGCCGGAACGGGTGCTGAACGAAGAAGCCGCGATAGCCGAGCTGCGGAAGCCAGACGAGAGCTCGAAGGCGCTCGTCGGCCGCACGCATGTCGTCTGCACTGATGCGCCTGCCCTGCTCGAGCACAGCGACGCGATAGCCCTTCTCCGTCAAGCGAAGCGCTGGGACACTGCCACCGAATCCGCTCCCGATGATGATGACGTCGTAGTCGCGCTCCACCTGTTCCTCTTCTGCTTGCCGCCGGGTTCCGTTGCTCATTACCACGTAACAACCTCGGTGCTAGAGTCGCGCGGTGGACGCCGGAGCCACCGGGCCTCAGACCCGAGCGAGAACTGGCCGCAGGAGAAACGTCATGAAGCAGATACCCGAATCCCACGCAGACATTCTGGACAAGCCCGCTTTTGCGCACCTGTCAACGCTCATGGCGGACGGCAGCCCTCAGTCTAGCGCAGTTTGGGTAGACACCGATGGGTCCACGATCGTCGTCAACTCGGCCGAAGGTCGGCTCAAGGACCGCAACATCAGGCGCGACCCTCGGGTTGCCATCTCGGTCACCGACCCAGAGAACCCCTACCGGTCGCTCATGATTCGCGGCCGCGTGGCGAGGATCACCAACGCAGGCGCCGACGATCACATCGATCGCATGGCCAAGAAGTACATGGGGGTCGACGTGTATCCGTTCCGGCAGCCCGAAGAGGTCCGCGTGCTCTACTACATCGAGCCCGAGCGAATCGCGGCGATGGGTTGAAGCGAGCCTCTCGACTAATTGCGGGGCAGCTCTGCCCAGAAGACGCCACGAAAGTCACCCGCCGCGTACCCCCTCGCCTGGTCGTTCGGATAGAGCTCATCGAGCTTCGTCTCGAGGTCGGGCGCTAGCGTGGAGCCGTGGCAGGTTACGCAAAGCGGTTGCATGAAGATGGGCTCGACGTAACCGACGGTGTCTTTGTCGATCGCAATCACGGCCGGTTTTCTGCCCTCGGGATTGGACTGGTACTCGTCCAAAATCGCCTGCATCCAGGGCTTGGCGGCATTGCTCGGATTTCGAAGCTTCCCGCTCGCCCGGCCGACTCTGACGCCGCCGACACTGGCTTGCTCTGCGAGCTTGGGCGCCTCGACTCGACAGGCAGAGATCGCTGCGACCGGTCCATCCTCGAGCCCCGCCACGAGCGCGCCTTTCATGCTCTTTTTGAATGGGAGCACGGCCTCGGCGCCCGCCGCCTCCCACTTCGCTTCGTTGAGCTTCGAGGGCTTGCACGCTGGCAGGACCGCAAGAAACCCGAGGACAATCAAAATACGCAACATGCAGCCTGCTTTGCCCCGTGTGGGGGGCTTGATCAAGCCGCCGCAGAAGCGTGCCGGGCACCGGTGGCTACGTTAGGATGATCCCATGCGATTCTCGTGC